>Ga0315280_10012425_pt1 | contig 10299 bp, 9 predicted proteins | sample YL17G06_40_MG_FD_203697 | JGI IMG/M metagenome (GOLD analysis project Ga0315280, IMG submission 203697) | Sediment microbial communities from Yellowstone Lake, YNP, Wyoming, USA - YL17G06_40 | ecosystem: Environmental > Aquatic > Freshwater > Lake > Sediment | place: USA: Wyoming | collected... | reverse complement strand
GTGCGTTGCTGGACCCATCACTTTCGACATTAATTTAAAAACTGGAGAGATTGAATGGTTTTTGAAGGCGGAGAAGATATGTCCCTTGGCTGGTGTGCTTTACAAAAATAAGTGGGAGTTACAAAGTCACTTGGAATCGGCTCGGAGGGAACTGCTCAAACTCGTGAATAATTTAGACGCTGAGGCTTTGCAAGCCATTCTGAAAATTGATGAGCCAGACACGTTTAAGATAGGTGAGGACGATTTAAACCATGAAGTTCTGGCGAAGCTAAATTCGGTTGCAAAAAAAGACCAATCATAATCGATTTGCTTTTAAGTGTCGCCTAGCTTTTCTTTTTTTGATTTCTTTATGTGAGGCTGCCAGAGAAGATGAGTCAGAGTCAGTCTGCAGATACGCTTTCAAAAAATGATGATTTGAAGCCTCTTTATGTGAAGTCGATTGTGAACTCTTTGGGCTCTGGCGCTGTGAGTCCATTTCTAGGCGTTTATGCAGTGGAACAATTGAATGCTTCTGCTTCTGAAATGGGATGGTTTCAATCTATCTCTAATCTAGCGCCAAATATGATGCAGGTTGCTTGGGGGAAATTCAGCGACAAGATAGGGAGAAGAATTCCGTTCATCATAATCGGGGGCTTAATCACCGCTGTCCTCTGGATTCCACTTATGTTTGTAACTTCAGCTTCGCAGTTGATAATGGTGATTGCGGTTCAGTCGCTTTTGGGTTCAATGGCTACACCAACATGGACTGCTCTCATCGGAGACCTTGTGCATTTGAAGAAGAGAGGTATAACAACAGCTATCATCAATCGTTCAGCGGCAGTGGGAAGCCTGTTGGCAACACTTGCAGCAGGATATTTAATGGTTATGATTAAAGGAACGTTGCAGCAGGCGCTTTTAATTCCACTCCTTATCGCTGTTTTTTGCGGAGTAGCGTCTTCTCTGGTGATGATTCTTATTCATGAAAAGCCTAAGCCCAATTCTAACAGCCAAGCTAATGGTTCCATCTTTAGCATTAATGATGTTGTCAAACAAGTACGAAGTAACCCTGATTTTATACGATTCAGTGTTGCCAGCGCAATCTTTGGCTTTTTTATGTCGTTAGGTTGGCCACTGTTTTCGATAACCCTCATGGAGGTTTTGAACCCTCCAGCCTCTATGCTTGAGGTTGCCTTAATGTCGGTGATTCAAGGCGCTGTCACAATAACCTTGCAGCCTTGGGGTGGAAAATTAGTTGACCGCGTTGGGAGGAAATATTTAATTGTAGTTAGCCGACTGGGTTTGATTCTTGTTCCAATCTTTTACAGCTTGGCGTCAAGCATTTATCATTTATATTTATTGAATCTGATTCTTGGCATTTTAACGGCTTTTGGAGACATTGCTATGCTTGCTTATCTTTTAGATGTGACCCAGGAAGAGTTTAGGGGAACGTTCACCGCCTTCTACAATTTAGTCCTAGGAATCTTTTACTTTGCGGGTTCACTTGCAGGCGGATACTTAGCCAACTACCTTGTAGGCATCTTCGGCCTTGTGTTCGCATTACAACTGGTCTACGCCTTGTCAGCGGTTGGACGAGCCTTCGGCGCTCTGACGTTCATAACACTAAAGGAACCCTACAGGTATCCCAGCACGTTGAGAAAAGAACTGCGAAACATGGTTGGAAGATTGCCGTGGATGCCAGAACGAGGTCCAACACAACCATGATTTTAAGACTAAACACTAACCGTGAAAACAGATAAACTTTAAGGGAACAGAAACGAAGTATTCTTCTTTTCAGAGGATGTGAGTTTTGGAAGAAACTGAGATTGAGGTTGATATTGAAGACATCACAGAGGCAAACTTAGGCGATATTCCAGAATCTTGCAGAGGCTGCGTCTACTGGGAGTTTCCGCAAGAGTTTGAAAGGGTAAAGGCAGAGAAGATGGAGGCGCAGAAAAAATTGGAACTTGAACAAAAGAAGCGAGAGTGGTTTATTCAAACCTTGAAGGAGTTTGGAACCTGCGGCAAAATAGTTTATTATAAAGGCAAGCCTGTGGCCTACGCTCAGTTTGCGCCTTCAGCGAGGCTTCCCAACATCAGCCATTATGAGTCTCAACCCGTTGGCAAGTTGGAAGAAGGCGTTGTATTCCTCTCATGCCTCTACATAGCTGACAAGGCACTGAGGGGAAAAGGGTTAGGCGAAGCATTGCTCAAAAACATCCTTGAAGACCTCAAAAAGCTAGGGTTTAAGGTTGTAGAAACCTTTGCCCGAAGAGGCGACTCCAACAGTCCTTCTGGTCCCTTAGAATTCTACATCAAAAACGGATTCATCATCAAAGACAAAACAAACCCAGAATATCCATTGATGAAGCTCTTTCTTTAGCGTTCATTATTGACATTGGCATCGTTTGAAATGAAACAAATATTCTTGAGCATAGCCTACATATTCGCCGAAGTATTTTCTCCCAAAAGAACTAATGACTTCATATTGGTTAGGCGAAAGCGATTTTTTAGCTGCAACTTTATCTACAAATGACGCTTCAAAATGCTCCTTGTAAAATTCTAAGATTATGCGTTTCATCCAAACATCGATTGGAAAAGCCTCCAGCTTGTCCAGAGAGAAGAGTAAGACGCAGTCAGCTACTTTGGGTCCAACGCCTAGCAGAGTTATCAACTCTTTCTTAGCTGTTTCGTAGGGCAAGGTTTTCAAACCCGTCAAGTTGAAGACGCCGTTACTTACAAGTTTAGCTGCAGCCTTAACCCGTTCAGCTCGAAATCCAAGTTTGCAGAGTTTCAACTCTTTTAGGCTGGCTTCTGCGAGGTCGTGAGGCTTCGGAAACGTATAAAACGTTTCATTTTCAGCAGATATCTTTTTTCCAAAGCGTATGCATAGGTTGGAAATCATGTTTTGGATGGCTGGGATGTTCTTGTTTGTGGCGCAGATGTAAGAGATTAGGCACTCCCAAGGGTCTTGACGCATGAGACGTAAGCCGTGAAACCTCTTCACAGCCTCATTGACGTACCTATCTTTTCTAATTCTTGAATAAATGTGTAGCAAATCGTCGTCTAAACGAAAATAATTCCAAAAAAAGGCTGAATCAACCCTATTAGGGTATGACTGAAAACGCAGGACTTCGCCATTTTGCCGTATTTTAACAACAGTCTCGCCTAGAACTCCACGCCACCACCCATTCAGTTTTTCCCAGCGAAACGCTTGACCGCAAGAAAGAGTATAATCCAAGTTGAAAGGGGTTTTAGCCAAGTCTAACTTAATTTCCATGAAGCTTTGAGGCATAAGTTGCGCCAGCAGATTGTTTACAAATCTTGTAGAAATGGATTGCTTCTTCTTTCTTCGCCGATGGTTGTAACTGGACCATGCCCAGGATAAACCTTCAAGTGGTCAGGCAAAATTAAGAGTTTATTCTTTAATGAATTCATTATTTCTTCGAGTGAACCGCCTGGGAGGTCATATCTGCCGATTCCTCCAGCAAACAAAGTGTCGCCTGAGAACACGACATCAGCACTCAACAATGCTATGCTGCCTTTGCTGTGACCTGGAGTGTGCAAAACTCGAAGTTTCACTTCACCCAACTCGATGATGTCTCCTTCACGTATTGTTTTGTCAGCTGAAGGATTCCGCAGCAATTGTGCATCGTATTCGTGAATCAAAATTGATGCGCCCGTAACCTCTTTCATTGTTTTGTTGCCGCTTGTGTGGTCTGGATGCCCATGCGTGTTAATTATAAACTTGACCCTGAACCTGTTGCGCTCAATCTCCTCGAGGATGCTCTTGGCTTCCGAGACGCTGTCAAATCCAGGGTCAATGACAACAGCCTCTTCAGTCTGAGCGTCGCCCACGATGAAGCAGTTTGTCTGTATCATTCCCACAGTGAACATCTTAACGAGCATGTTGACGCCGCTCTTGCTTCCCGTTTTTTGTGTAATCTACACGCTGAGTTAGATAAAGATGTGCCCTGAGTTGTTATATTGTGAGATTTAATTTAAATGCAACCTTTCCAAAATCCTAGCTGCCCAAAAACGGAGAAAACCAACATGAAAAAGGACGAAAAACGGTTGACTGTTGTATGCAGCCTCTTCCGCAGCGAATGCGACATCTATTTGGCGACACATTTCTTCTCTAGGGCTTTCTTGAGTGGCCGGTAGAACATATAAGTGGCGAGAATTGGAGCAATCGCTGTGCAGCCCACAGCGTACCCTATGGTTATGAAGTCAGAAAATGTGCTTAACGTGAATAATATTCCCCTAATAATCACCACCGATAAGAGGTAGAAGAGAAACATGGTTTTCCGTAACCCCCATTTAGATGCAAGCTTAAACCATCCTACGTTTGTGAAGAAATCTCTTACCCTTAAATGCGAAGTACATCGTTTTAATAGACGGTGACTAAGCAGTTATGATATTGAGTTTAAATCTGTCGTCGCCTTTAAGAAAATATATCCCTTTATTAATGATATTTCTTTCCTCATTTTTTATTTATGTTCTTTTTACGATATTTCTTTACTATCGTATTGGTGGCAATTTTGGCCTCACGGGAGACGAACCAGCGTACATGATGATGACTAGAAGTCTTGTTGAAGATGTCGATTTCTTTCTTGAAAACAATGGAGGCGTCTTGGGGCGTGGCACGGTTCGAGGAGTAAACGGGCATCTTATCTCCGTGTACGGTATTGGTTTACCGATGCTTCTAGCACCTTTCTATAGGGTAGGTGGAATTTTTGGATCGATTATGCTTTCTAATATCGTTTCGGCATTAACCAACGTCTATATATTCAAAATTTCTAAACGTTATCTTCAAAACAATCCATTGGCTTTGTTAGTAACTTTGATCTTCGGTTTTGCTTCGCCTATGCTCGTTTACTCGGTTCAACTTTACACTGAGATTTATATGGCTTTCATCGTCGTTTTCGTTACATACTCGCTTTTATTTAAAAAATGGAGTCCAAGAAACCTATTCCTTTCGGGACTGTGCATCGGCTATGCCCCGCTTTTAAAGTATACCTACACCTTGATTCTTGTCGTTGTATCGCTATATGTTTTTTACACCTGCCTTAAGGAGAAGGTATTAAAGGAGTTCTTTTATTTCGCTTTACCAGTCGGAGGTTGGTTTTTCATTCTTTTATTGTATCAATATGTTGCTTTAGGTAATCTCGTCGCAACAACCAATGAGTTTGCAGTTTCTTGGGCCTTTCCAATGAGTATGATTGGTGGGGCCATTGGGCTTCTTGTTGATGGTGAACATGGTCTGTTCATTTATGCTCCTGTAGTTTATTTATCATTATTCGGAATGCATCAGCTTTTGAAGGAGAAAAGGGATGTCTACTTCGTTTTAGGGATTTTTTGTAGTTATTGGATACTAATGTCTGCATGGGTTGACTGGCCGGGCGGATGGTGTTACTCGGCGAGACATCTTATTCCAGTCCTTTCACTTCTCTGTGCACCGTTTTCTTTTGCAATGAGAGAATATGGTAAGAAAAAATGGTTCAAAGCCATCCTAACCTTATTGACAATTATTGGTCTGACAATAAATGTTTTAGCGGTTTATTGGCGAAGCAGCTGGGGAGGTTTTCTAATGTGGAAAATCGGAAATTATCTTAATTTAAAATTTAATTTATTAGATATTCTTCCAAAGCTAACATATAGAGACACCCTCTTCCCAGCAAGAGGAATGTTTAGCCCTAGCTACGATTGGATTTTAATTACATTTTGGATATTTGTTCTTCCAGTCATTATTTTTCTTCGAAGTAAGCATGAAAAATTAGCCTATATGCGCAAGAATTTTGTTTTTTGGATATTTTTATTCTTTTTACTGATATGTAATCTTACATTATTTATTTCCGATGTTTTACACGTTTTTCCTTCAGAAGAACAAAACGTGTATCTTTCCAACGTATTCTTGGAAATTGGTCTTGCTCTCCTACTGGGCATCTTCCTATTTTATCTAAAATCAAGACGTATAATTGGGAGGGTTATCAATCTGGGTGGAATGTAGCATAATTCTTCCTGCTCATAATGAGGTATACTTCCTCGAGAGATGCGTCAAATCTATAGAAAGGCATATGGGGAAAACGTGGCGGTCGTGTGAAGTAATAATCACTGAAGACGGAAGCATCGATGGAACGGATAGAATTGCCAGGAGACTAACAGAGAAATATAGAAACGTTAAACACTTACATTCAACTGTAAGACTTGGTAAAGGAAAAGCTTTAATGAACGCTATGAACATTGCGCAAGGAGAGATTATAGCTTTTGCAGATGTGGATATGCCAATCCCCTCTTCCTTTCTCCCTAAGATGATCGAGATGGCCAAGAAAACTGACTGTATCATTATAGGTTCACGTCTTATAAAAGGATCAAAAGTAAGTAGACCAGTGAAAAGAATCCTTTTTAGTATACTCTACAACATACTAGTTCGAATCTTATTTCAAGACGGAATTCATGATCATCAGTGTGGGATGAAAGCAATTCCGAGACACATACTTTTTGATGTTCTTCCAAACATTCAAGCGGAAGGGTATTTTTGGGACACCGCGTTCCTAGTAAAGACCAAATCTAAAAAATATAAAGTATTCGAGGTTCCCGTTGAATATCGCGATCGAGCAATAGTCTATTCGAGTATGAAATCTGTCTATATAACTTCTTTTATTATGATGAGGGAACTCTTTAAATTATGGTGGAGAATCAAACCCTTTAACTTCGAAAAATATGCAAAATAAAATTAAGCTTTTTAAAAAGGTCTCAAATGATGTGGTTTAACTCTAGATAGATAGATCCCCTACCTAATGGAAAGCCAAACCAAAAGAAGCCAAAAAAATTTGTCCCCCAACAAAAAAGAAGCCCAATTTAAGTGTTACAAAAGAAAAGAAGCAAAAAAACAAGCTTCATTACCATATTTCATGGAGAAAACGAGCTTAGAAGGGTTACGAAGTGAGGAAACGATAAAAAATTTGGCTCCAAATAGACGGGTCTAGACGACCCTCTACCCGTCTCTGTCTCTAAGCCTCTCAACGCCTATTTGGATCCAAATAGAGGGGCTAGGTCAACTGTGCACACACATAAAGTTAAAAAGTTAATCATTTAAGGTTAAAAGACTTAATGGACTTTTGCATGGAGGAGCTGAAAGTTGGAGCTCAAGCTAGTCAAGATTGAGGTTCCAAAAGACTGCAACGTAGTTTTAGGAACCGCTCACTTCATCAAAACGGTTGAAGACCTCTACGAAGCCCTAAAGAACGCGGTTCCAGACATCAAGTTCGGCATAGGCTTTTGCGAAAGCTCTGGACCTTGCCTCGTCAGATGCGAAGGTAACGATGAAGAACTCCAAAGTCTAGCGTCAAAATATGCTTTAGAACTGGGCTGCGGACACGCTTTCATCATCTTCATGAGAAACGCCTATCCAATAAACATTCTCGACAAGGTCAAACAAGTGCCAGAAGTCTGCACCATACATGCGGCAACAGCCAATCCACTTGAAGTTATTGTTGTAGAAACAGATCAGGGCAGGGGCATCCTCGGCGTAGTCGACGGAATGAAGAGCAAGGGCATCGAAACCGAAACAGACATCAAAGCAAGGCGAGACTTCCTTCGAAAAATAGGCTACAAACTAGGAAATTAAGGTCAAAAATCAGTTATCCCACATCTTCTATGGCTGAAGGAAACTCAATTCTAGGCACCTTCAAAACTCTAACAGTTCCTCGCTCACCAGCCATGACGCCGCCCACAACCTCGCAGTTCTCAAACAACTCTATGTCACCGCCAGAAGCAACCGCGCCGCCAACAAACACCTTCTCACCCAACCTAACACCGCCACCAGCATCAACAGAACCACCAATCACCGCTTCATCTAGAACGTTTATTTTTCCCTTAACCACCAAATTCTCATCAATAACCACGCCGCAACCAACAGTCACGTCGCCCAAAACCTTCACGCTCTTACCAAAATGACAACGGTCACCCACACGTAAACAACCCTCAACCACAACGTTTTCCTCAAATTCAAAACCATCGGGCAGACTCAAATCACCTAACAACCTAACAAAATCCTCATTTAACATGCGAACTTTGACGCCTAACCTCTCCAAGGTTGCATCTTTTACCTTTCGCGGTCCCTTATCTCTAGGCTTTCTAATCTCCAACAGCGAAGGAACAAATAAAACAAAAATAAACCCTGCCAAAACAAACAGCAACCCTAACAAAAGAACCAAACCATCATTAAGCATAATCAGGATTCGCCTCCATTGTGCAAAGTCTTAACCCAAGCATGGCGCCTGCCATTTCTCATTACCCTCGAAAAACACAGATTCCACAAAGCCCAAGCACAAACAACCACGTTCACAACAAAACTCAACAGCAACAGAGGCATAAGCCAACCCAACCGAACCCGACCATCCAAATAGACGCCCATGCCTAACTCAAAAAACAAGGCAAAATTACCCACACTACTGTAGGTAAAGACAGGCAACAAACCCCAAAACCAATCAAACCAACCGACATGCGCAAAAAAGAAAATAAAAGCACCTAAAAGCCAAGACAAACCCACCAAAATCGGAACAAAATAGACACTCAGTAACAAGAAACCGTCGACTTTCTCCCAAAACCGCAGATTCCCACTCTTCAAAAGCGGCCAAACGTGCTTGAAAAAACACTGCATGTGTCCCTTAGCCCAACGACTCCGCTGACGCCAATAAGCACGCCAATCCTCGACAGCCTCCTCGTAACATTCAGCCTCGTTCACGTAGCGAACACTATAACCAGCCAAAACCACTCGAAAAGTCAGATCAGTGTCCTCAGCCAACACGTTGGAGTCCCAACCGCCCAAAGACTTAAGCAAACCACGCCTGAAGCCGCCCACTGTCCCTCCATATTGAGGAACCAAGCGCAAATCGTCTCTAGCCAACTGATCAACTCTATAGCCAGCGATGCGCTCTAAAGCAACAAGTCTCGAAACCAATGTGGCCGGCTCGTTTAGAACAGTTACTCTGCCCTGCACTGCGCCGACCTCTGGGTCAATGAAATAGGCGACTAACTTCTCCACAATGTCCAATTGAGGGTAATAGTCAGCATCAAAACAGAGCACAATCTCGCCTGATGCACGTTTCAAACCATCATTGAGCGCATCAGACTTACCTTTTCCGCCCTCTTGGAGGCTTCGATGAACCACTTTAATATAATCATACATTTTTGAAAATTCATCGGCGGTTTTGCCCGTCTGGTCGGTTGACGCGTCGTCTATCACAATAATCTCAAGTTTATCTTTCGGATACATCAATTCTGTTGTTCTTTGGAGAAGCCTGCCCACGACTGCTTCTTCGTTTCGAGCCGGTATCAGGATTGAGACTGTGGGGCGATAACACATGCCATGCCTCGTGTAATTTGCCTGTCCTTTGTTATAGTAAAGGGCTGACAGCGAGAAAATGTAATGTCGCGCCAAATAGAGTAACATGACGGACACCAAAAGCACAAAGGCAAAATAAAGGAACACTACCATCCAAAGTTCACCTTCTTTCTTTTTGCTGAGACCACTGTAGAGAGTCCCAGCGACCAAACAGGAATCACCCATAAGAAATCAACTAAGGGATTAGTAACTAACTCTGTCAGAGCAAGTGCGCCAACTCCAAAATGGTAAGCAAACAAAACTGCGATGGAGAGTCGAATAAAACTCCACGTCAAACCTACAACGTTGCCAAATTCGAGCCAAGCAATTTTTAACCAAAGCGAGCCTTCCAACGGGAAAGCCAGAAAGACAAATAGTAACCAAAAAATAATGATGGAAAATAATCCGATGCGTTGCCATGTTAAGGCGAGGTTTAGGTCTAAACCGTCCATTAATTTCATATTAAGCGTCGGTGGTTCAAGACCTGCAGATTTTTCGATTACAATTCCGCTTGAAGATAGCAGTTGGGTGGTTGCTTCTGCTAGAAACGGTCGAAGAGATAGCATTAGAAGATAAGAAGAGAGAATGGTGACTCCAGCGCCTATGATGATATGTATGTATTGGGGTTTTTCTCGGTGAGGAAAATTCCATGTTTGATGATTGAGGGGTCTTGGAGATTTCAAGTGTAGTCATTCCTGCAACAAGAATTACTTCTGAATCTGACCTAGAACAAAGTTCTAGTTGTTTCTTTTAACAGTTAAAAGCTTTTCTAAACCTTAAATTGAGTGTTTTTCAGCCATAGAAGACGTAGGGTGAAACAAATTTTTTGTGTGTGTGCGCACTTGTGACCTAGCCCCTCTATTTGGATCCTATTAGGCTTCAAATATGAAATGTATCATTTGATAGGGCGAGAGACGGGTGGGGGGTCAAGAGTC
>Ga0315280_10012423_pt1 | contig 10300 bp, 8 predicted proteins | sample YL17G06_40_MG_FD_203697 | JGI IMG/M metagenome (GOLD analysis project Ga0315280, IMG submission 203697) | Sediment microbial communities from Yellowstone Lake, YNP, Wyoming, USA - YL17G06_40 | ecosystem: Environmental > Aquatic > Freshwater > Lake > Sediment | place: USA: Wyoming | collected... | reverse complement strand
AAGCCAGGAGATTGTGAGACACTATGACAAGAGACATTAAACCGGCTTCCGCCAGCGAGCCGGGCTCTTCTTCACTTCCGCCGATTCAGTTCACCGACACGACGCTGCGCGACGCGCACCAGTCGCTCTGGGCCACGCGCATGAAAACCGCCGACATGCTGCCCGTGCTCGAACACCTGGATAAGGTCGGTTACTGGTCGCTCGAGATGTGGGGCGGGGCCACGTTCGATGTCTGCCTGAGGTTTCTGAACGAAGACCCGTGGGAGCGGCTTAGCGAGATCCGGAAGCGGGTGAAGAACACGAAGCTGCAGATGCTCTTGCGCGGGCAGAACGTGGTTGGGTACAAGAACTACCCGGACGACGTGCTCGAGGAATTCGTGGCCCGGTCGGCCGAGCGCGGGCTGGACGTTTACCGCGTGTTTGACGCCCTGAACGACGCGCGCAACCTGGAGCGGGCCATCGAGTACGTGAAGAAGCACGGCAAGCACGCGCAGGGCACGCTCTGCTATGCCATCTCGCCGGTGCACACGATTGAGTACTACCTTGCCCGGGCGCACGAGCAGAAGGAGATGGGCATTGATTCCATCTGCATCAAGGACATGGCTGGAATCATCTCGCCGACCATGGCGTATGACCTGGTCAAAGCGCTGAAAGAGGCCATCGGCCTGCCGGTACAACTGCACTGCCACGCGTCCAGCGGTATGGCGGTGGCAGCGTACCTGAAGGCGGCCGAGGCCGGGGTTGACGTGATTGACACCGCGGCCGCGCCGCTGGCGTTCATGACCTCGCAGCCTGCGGCCGAGACCATGGTGGCCGTTTTTGCGGGCACGCCGCGCGACCCCAAGCTGGACATGACCGAGATGGAAATCGTCGAGACGCACTTCGAGAAGGTTACGGCCGGCCAGTGCATCACGCTGCCCAAGGTCGTGGACTCGATGGTCATCATCCACCAGATTCCGGGCGGAATGGCCTCGAACCTGCAGTCCCAGCTCAAGGAGCAGAAGGCAGAGGACCGGCTGCAGGAAGTGCTGGAAGAGGTGCCGCGCGTGCGCGAGGACCTCGGGTTTCCTCCGCTCGTGACCCCGACCAGCCAGATTGTCGGGGTGCAGGCGGTGCACAACGTGCTGGCGGGCGAGCGGTACAAGCGCGTGACCCGGGAGACCAAGGACTATGTGAAGGGTCTCTACGGTCGGGCACCGGCCCCGATTCGTGAGGCGGTGGCCCTGAAGATACTCGGCGATGAGAAGCCGATAAGGGGCCGGCCCGCGGACCTGCTCGAACCGGCCATGCCCCGGGCGCGCAAGGAGTTGAGCAAGGACATGGTCCAGCACGACGAGGACTACATATCCTACGCGATATTCCCCGAGGTGGCGTTCAAGTTCTTCCAGTGGCGGAAGAACCCGACCGCACCGGAACCGGAGAAGACAGCCAACAGCCGACAGCCAACAGCTAACAGCCGGAATCCGGAGGCTGTAAGCGGTAAGCCGCAAGCTGCAAGCTCTCTGCCCGAGGACCCGCAGGTGCGACGCCTGCGCGGGCTGATGGAACTGGTTGCCAGCCACGCCGTCACCGACTTCGAGTGGGAACACGAAGATGAAAAAGTGAGAATCAGGCGCGGCGCCGGCGAGTCAGGCCCCGCGCCGGCCAGGCCGGCAGCGTCTGCTTCGCAACCCGTTGCCGAGCCGGCTCACGTTGCGGCCCAGCCTGCGCCGGAACCGGTCGCGACACCGCCGCCCGCCACAGCGCCAGCTCCGGCAGCAAAGCCCGCAGCCAATACCGAAGAGGTGACGTCGCCGATGGTCGGGACGTTCTACCTCCGGTCAAGGCCGGAGTCGCCGCCGTTCATCGAGAAGGGCGACGTGGTCGAGATCGGCCAAACGCTCTGCATCGTCGAGGCGATGAAGCTGATGAACGAGATTCAGGCTGAGAAGAAGTGCAAGGTGGTCGACATCCTGGTTGACGACGGCGAGTCGGTTGAATACGGCCAGCCCTGGTAATCATCGAACCGCTTTAGCAGCGGCCCGCGCCTCTGCAGGCAGCCTGGCCGGCAGGCGAGGTCGCACTGCTCGCCGAGATGGCACGCCGTGGCGAGTTGGACTGAGTTCGGCGTGGCCGCTGTTCTCTCCTCTCCCTCGAAGGGAGAGGTTGGGTGAGGGTGATTCCCTCCCGAAACCGTTGGCTGTCAGGTGTGAACGGTGAGCAGTCCGCCATCATCGATAGCCTTGCTGCACCTCGACGTTTAACGCGCCCCTTGGCGAAGTCTGGTAGGAGCGCGCTGCCGCATCCCTAGCGGCAGACTATGAACTTGTAGGAAGGACCCGAACCCACGCTGAGGAAGTAGACCCCAACCGCAAGACGCGACACGTCCAGTGCCCGGTGACGCCCGCCTCGCAGTCTCGTTTCTGTCGGCGTGTGCAGCAGACGGCCGTCGGCGCCGCGAATCCTGAGTCGCAGGTCTCCGCTCGTTGGTGGTTCGAATTCTACAATCAGGGTGCTCCGTGCGATTGTCTGGGTCAGCCTCAACTGGGGGGAAGGTCGTGCAGGACTCCGTTCCAAGATGCCGGTCGGCCTGAAGAGGGTGGCGTACGCTCGGTGCGTGTTGTAGGGCTCGGCGGCAAAGTCGGACACGACAACGGCGAGCTGGTCAGCAGGGCCTTTGCCCAGCCTTGGATAGCGCATACGGTCCTGAGTTGTGCGCAGCGTGATGCCGCAAGTATCGTGCGGCACCCCGCTTCGGGCGATGTAACTCAGATTGATGCTTGCTGCGCCAGTGCGACTGCCGCGCAGGAATGCGTAGTCAGTGTCATCGAACACGAGGCCGGCAGGATAAGTGCCGCCCAAAGGAATTCCAGCGCTGTCCAGTACCTGGCCCTCAGCGGTCACTCTTGTTCCAAAGCACGCCCCGCTGGCCGAGCCGCCGTAGGAATAGCTGGGCCAGGCCACGAAGAAACCTCCGCCGTCGCTGGCTACAACGAACGGCTCTGTCTTGACATCGGCGGGAACAAGCGAGATGCTGAAGCTGTCCGAAACGGTCGCATCCGGCCAAATGAGCCTGCCCTCGACGAGACTGGCATGCGCCGTGCGCCTGTTGTAGGTAACCAGACAGACAGAACCGTTGGTAGCCATCTCGGGGAATCCATCGCAATCGGAGTCAATCACAAATCCGCTGGTGTCCAGTAGTATACCGTCGGGTGTGACCCGCGCCCCGTAAAGCGGCGTGGTCAGAGAGCCGACGACGGCTCGACAGACGGTGACGTAATTCCGCCCGTCAAAGACAACGGCCTGTCTTGACTCCGTGGTGTTCGACCGGGCGAAGATGGGGAGTCCGCCCGGGTCGAGGACAACGCCTTGGGGACTCACCCTTGCTCCGTATATGTCTGACGCCAGAGGGTCGTGCTTCGTGTCGAACCACGAAACGAAGTAGCTGCCGCCGCCGAAGCAGACCCTAGGTGCGGCGGCAGAGTCCTCGGCGATTGCGAACGGCCCGGGCTCGAGTATGGCGCCGTCAGGGCTCACAAGGACTCCGTAGACCGATATGTTGTAGGCTTCGGCGTCCTGGGCCGAGTTTCTGGTATCTGCCCAGACGAACAGGTAGTTCGTCCCGTCAGAGGCGACGTCACTATGGTCGTTCTGCGGTGCTGCGGTCGACAGCACCGAGCCGCCCGGGCTTAGGACTGAGCCGTCAGGCAGAACCCGAGCATACCGGATGTCTGGGTCCCAGCGACTGTCCTCATGCTTCCATGCGACCACGAACTCACCGTCACCAAATGCCACGGCCGGCTCGCCGTCCATCTCCGGTCGCTCTGATACGACTATCCAAGTAGTGTCGAGCACAACGCCCGCAGTGGAGACGCGTCGGCAGTAGATATGGTCGTTCTCCGGCTGCTTGAGCACGACGAGATAGACTCCAGCGCCCGCTGAGGCCATACAGAAGTCTACCGGGTCCGCAGCATAGACCGAGTCAATCGTGATGGGTGTCGTGTCGAGAACAACGCCGCTCGCGGCTATCCTCGTTCCGTACAGTACTTCCCGGTCGGGTTCACCTTCAACAAACGAGACGAAGTAGCTGCCATTACCGAAGGCCAGTCCGAACTGGGACTCTTCGTCGTCGGTCGGCGGCCGGCCGGTGGGACGGCGGATTACGACCGTGTCCTGAACCGTGCCCGAGGTGTCGATCAGCAGTCCGACAAGTCCGCTGTGAGATTGCACGACAAGGAAAAACCGCTGGCTATCGGAAGCGAGTTGGTAGTCATAGGTCAACTGCGTCGTGTACATCAGCACCGGGGCAGAATCCAGCACCAGACCGCCGGTTGTGATTCTTGTCCCGAAAATGCTGTCGCTTCCCCAGATGACCAGGTACCGGTCCGCGCAGTAGGCAACTCTGGGGCAAGTGCCCCCAACAGTCAGCACTACCGGCGCGCTGTCCAAAGGCGTCAGGTCCGGGGCAAGTCGCCGGACTGCAACGAGGCTCAGGCTCGATTCACCCGATTCGCACGCCCAGGCAACCAGCGAGTTCGACCCGGACGAGGCACATCCGATTTCGCGGAGCCAGTCATTGCCGGTCAGTCGGGCAACCTGGACACCCAGCGGGTCGAGCACCGTACCCTCAGGGCCTAGGCGGGCAGCGTAGATACTCGACCCGAGCCCATTCGGTCTGTTGCGGCAGTCACGCCAGAACGCGAGGAAGTTCGAACCGTCGAAGGTTAGCTTGGGGATGTCCTGCTCGGTCGCTTCCGGCACAATGCCGCTTCTGCTCGAATCCAGCATGAACCAACCAAACCGGTGCGGGGGCGGATACTCCGCCCCCGCACCCAGCGTTAGTAGAACCATCAGGCAGACGCCTACTGGCATCGGGCAACTCTACCGGGCAACTACTACCTTCACCGCCACTTGATTCGTCCCTGGGGGTAATCCGGTAATCCGGGACCTTACCATATACGCGCCTCCGATTCCGGTGCGGGCCGGTTGCGGTCGGATGGCGAATCGATGTATCTTGCCACAGCCCATTGTGCCTCCGAATACGGCTAGTGTCAAGCGAGCGCATCCAACCCGAATCCCGACATAGAGAGCCACGAAAGCACGAAGCCGGATGAAACGAAGCCTATTCCCTCCGCACCCATCCGTTTCGTGTCTTTCCTTCGTGGCGTCCATGTCGGTTTCTGGGATCCAAGGCTGAGGTGCGGCAAGGCTGTCGGCTGGGCCATGGTCGCCAAGCCCTTCGCACACCGGGCCCGATGGGGTTGACTTTCGGGCCTTTTGTGGCAAGCTTTCAGGCGTGAAAGGTATTGAAAACGCAATCCTCGAAAAGGAAATCAAGTTCCTTGACCTGAAGTATTCAGACCTGCCGGGCCGGCTCCGGCACGTGACCCTGCCGATTGAACGGCTGGAGCAGGCGGTGGAAGCGGGCGTCGGGTTCGACAGCTCAGCGGTGGCCGGGTTTCGGACCGTTGATGCCGGCGACATGGTCCTGAAGCCGGACCTCGACTCGGCTTTCATTGACCCGTTCACTCAGGAGCCGACCGTTTCCTGCTTCGCCGAAATCTATGAGAGTGATGGTGCACGGCGTTACGAGCGCGACCCGCGGGCAATCCTGCAGAGGGCGATAGCGGCTCTGAAGAAGGAGACGCACGCGGACGCGGTGATGGTCAGGCCGGAGTTCGAGTTCTACCTGTTCAACAAGGCCGAGTTCTGGACCGACCAGTCGTCGGCAGCGTATCGCATCGAGACCGACGAGTTGAAGCACGACGACCCGTCGGGTTTCTCCTTGTTCAAGGGCCCGGCGTACCACGTCGCCCCGCCCTTTGACCGGAGCTCCGATTTCCGGTCCGAGCTTTCATTGCTGATGACCCAGTGCGGTGTGCCGGTGAAGTACCATCATCACGAGGGCGGCCGTTACTCGCAGGTCGAGGTCGAGCCGGTATTCATGTCCGCGAAGCGCGCGGCCGACGGCATCATGCTGAGCAAGTACCTGGTGCGGAACCTAGCTTTCAAGCACGATAAGAGCGCGACGTTCATGCCCAAACCGATATTCGGCGAGGCCGGTTCCGGGATGCACGTGCACATGTTCCTGTGTAAGACGGGTGACAGGGGACGGGGGACAGGGGGCACCGGTGAGAGAGGAACGAAGAACGAAGAACGAGGAACGAAGAACGAGGAGGGCGGCGTCTCGCTGTTTGGGGACGACAAGGCAGCGGGCAAGCTGTCGAAGCTGGCGCTTCAGTACATCGGCGGCATCCTGAACCACGCGCCGAGCCTTTGCGCGCTCACCAACCCGAGCACGAATTCGTATCGGAGGCTCGTGCCGGGCTACGAGGCGCCGGTGCTGGTCTTCTTCTCGTTCGCCAACCGGACTGCGGCAATCCGTATTCCGGGCTACATTTCGACCGCGGCCGAGATGGCAATCGAGTACCGGATTCCGGATGCCACGGCCAACCCGTACTTGTCGCTCGCTGCCATTCTGATGGCCGGGCTGGACGGGATTCGCTCCAAGACCGATCCGGGCCTGCCGCTGAAAGGGCGGTTCGATACGCTCGACCTGACACTGGGCAAGCAGGCGGTGCCGTTCTCGCTGGTGCGGGCGCTGGACGAACTGAAGAAGGACAGCGGGTACCTGGTACGGGACGGGGTTTTCTCGGAAGAGACCATTGACAAGTGGGTCGAGATGAAAATGGGGGAGGTCGAGGCAGTCGCGCGCCGGCCCCATCCGTGGGAGTTCAGCCTCTACTATGGCTGCTGATTCCGGATCGGTCGCCAACTTCGAAGACCTGCTGGCGCGGGCCAAAACCCGTGGTTCCCGGCGCTGCGTGGTTGCCTGCGCCGAGGACTGCGCGACGATTGAGGCCCTGCACGCGGCCAAGCAGGCAGGCATCGCCGATGGCGTGATGTACGGGGATGAGCAGCGAATCAACACTATCGGCGCGAGCCAGAAGATAGCGCCGGGTGCGTTCACGATTTGCGGAACGGCGTCCCAGTCGGAGTCAATCCGCTCGGCAATCGAGGACGTGGCGAAGAACGGGGACTTCCTGATGAAGGGACAGGTTGACACCGCGACCTTTCTCAGGGGAGTGCTGGAAGAGGGGCTGGGCCTGCGCGGAGAGCATATTCTCTCGCACGTGGCGCTGCTCGAACTGCCGACCTACGACAAGGTGCTGTTCATCACCGACGGTGGCATCAATACCGACCTGGACCTGCGGCGGAAGATAGACATCGTGTGCAATGCCGTCGGACTGGCGCGGCTCCTGGGCATCGGCCGGCCCAGGGTCGCGCTGCTGTCGGCAGTCGAGAAGATTACGCTGAACATCGCGGAAACGCTGGACTGGGCGATTGTGACGAGGATGGGAGACCAGGGCGAGTTTGGCGAGGCCGTGATTGAGGGGCCGTTCGCCCTCGACATCGCCTTCTCGCCCGAGGCGGCGAAAATCAAGCGGGTCGCGAGCGAAGTATCGGGGAGCGTGGACATCCTGGTCGTGCCGTCGCTCGCGACGGGCAACATCCTGGCCAAAGGACTGCAGTATCTGGGCGGGGCAAAGGGTGCGGGCATCATCGTCGGCGCGAAGAAGCCGATTGTCATGCTGTCGCGGGCCGACTCGCCGGAGACGAAGCTATACTCGATAGCGCTGGGGAATCTGGCATCATGAGGTATTTCCGAGTGACGAGTGTCGATTGTCGAGTTGAGGAGGGGATGTGGAAAACCGAACCGCGATACTGACCGAGAAGGCGCCGAAGCCGATTGGGCCATACAGCCAGGCGGTGAAGCTCGGCAACCTGGTCTTCACGTCCGGGCAGATTCCGATTGACCCGGCGACCGGTAACCTTGTCACCGGTGACATCGTCAAGGAGACCGAGCAGGTGTTCGTCAATCTCGCCGCGGTCCTGGCCGCGGCCGGGACGAGTCTTGAGCGGGCGGTGAAGACCACAGTGTTTCTGACCGACATGGGTCTATTCGCCAAAGTAAATGAAGTGTACGCGCGCCATTTCCGCGAGCCGTTCCCGGCCCGTTCAACAGTCCAGGTCGCAGCCCTGCCCAAGGGCGTCTCGGTTGAGATTGAGGTTGTGGCTGAAGTCTAGCCTGCTGCTGGCGCTGGCGTTCGCCGCCGCTGCGGGCATGGACCCGGCGGACGTCACCCGGGCGCGCGACTTCGGGTACCGGCAGAAGTACGATTCCGCCTTGGCGATTACGTCCGCGGCGATTGCCCGCGACCCGTCCGACCCGGCCGCGTTCTACTGGCAGGCAGGCATCATCCAGCTTCTCATCAACGATTCGGGACGGGGCGGGCTTGCGGACTCGTTCTTCGCACTCAGCGACCGGGCGGTTGCGCTCTGCCGGCAGCGGCTGACTCAGGACCCCGGGGACGCGCAGGCCCATTTCTACTTCGGAATGACCCAGCTCAACCGGGCCAGCTTCCTCGGCTGGCAGCAGCGGGCACTGCCCGCGTTCAGAGTCCTGCTTGACGTCGCCCCGCACCTGAACGCGGCGCTGGCGCGTGATTCGAGCCTGACCGACGCGCGATTCGGACTGGGGATGATTGAGTACTTCAAGACAGTGTCCGACCGGTACACCCTGGGCCTGCGACTGCTGGGTTCCCGCAAGAAGGCATATGCGGCAGTGAAGCCGTTAGCCGATGGTGATGGGCTGCTCAAGCCTGCTGCCGAGCTCATGCTTGCCTACATGCTCAAGGAGGACGGCGACTACGAAGCAGCCCTCGGCTACTGCCGGCGGCTGCTCGCCGCCTACCCGGGCAACCGGAGCGTTCGGCGCATGACGCGCGACATCCTGTTCACGGCCGGCCAATATGCCGCCGCGGTGCGGGTCGGGGCAGAACTCGACTCGGCGCTGCCCAGGGCGTTTCCCGATGACAAGTACTGCATCGCCGAGAACTGGATAGTCTGCGGCAAGGCCTATGCGCAGATGGGTGAAAAGGAAGAAGCGCGGCTGCGGTTCAACCGGGTTGTCGCCTGGGAGCAGTATCAGGCCGACGTGCCCTGGCTGCCGCACTATGTGCGCGAGGCGAAGCAGTGGCTGAAGAAGCTGGGAAAGTAGTCATACTCGGAGTTGGCAACCGGTTGCGGGGTGATGACGCGGTAGGCTGCGTGCTCTGCGATGAGTTGTCGGGCAAGATCGAGGCCGAGGTGATTGACTGCAGCGACACCCCTGAGAACTTCGTGGAGCCGGTGGCGAAATTGAGGCCCCGGCGGATACTGGTGATTGACTGCTGCGACTTCGGAGCGGAAGCGGGCGAGTTCAGGCTGTTCAGCCGACAGGAGCTTGGAGAGCTCTCCTACGGGTTGCTCTCAACCCATACGCTGCCGTTGTCCCTGACCGTCGAGCTCCTGTCAGTCGAGACCGGCGCGGCAATTGAGTTGCTCGGCGTCCAGCCGGAGCGGATTGAGTTCGGGGAAGACGTGTCCGAGCCGGTCCAGCGCGCACTGCCGGCCGTGGTCGAGTTCGTGCGGAACTGGGCAGCGGCCAAAGAGCGGGCTGAGTAGCCGGCCAGGCCGCGTTGCCGAGCCCGCTGCCGAACCCGCGGTCTGCAGGACAATCGGCGGCGTGATTTCAGGGGTGATTCCGGGGGCAATCGGGAGAGCGACGAGCAGGGCAGTCGTCAGGGCTGCGATGGACGCAACGGCCGAGACCGCGGCGGGGACTTGGGTCAGGGCTCTGGAGCGGACTCTGGAGAGGACTCCGGAGAGTGCGGTGATGGGCGCTGTCGTGGACGCAGTGTCGGCCACGGCCGTCATCGCGGTACTGAGCGCGGTTCCGAAGACAGCTCGGAGCACAAACTCGACCACGACGTAGGGAGCCACCTGCTACAGGGGATACTGAAATCACCGCACCAGACCTAACGCCATACACCATAGGCATATACGCCGAAGAACCGGTCGGGCGTCCTGGATACTACGGAGGCCACTCATCGGCAGCCGCCAGCCAGCGGGCGACGATCAGGTACAACCTCGCTTCCCTCGTCGTCACCTGTCGTGCGGCGAACGCCTCGCGGTTCGATTTCCTGCTGTCGAGTCACTATACAGAATAGGCTGACGCTGTGCCGCCCGTAAAACCGGGTTCAAGGCACGCAAGGCCCGTTGTTTGGGGACGTTCGGCCTGCAGCATCACACGACGAATCCGGCATCTTGCTGCCTTGCGTACCAGTGGCACAGAGCGGTTGGACCCGGTATTGAACGTCCAGAGGCGTGATTCGGGCCGGACAGGCAAGAGAACCTCGGCTGCAGCGCAGAGGTTGGCCTTTGCGGGGACAAGAGTTCCCGTTGGGTAGGGGGTTCTCCGGTGTCGTCGTTGAGGACT
>Ga0315280_10012422_pt1 | contig 10300 bp, 8 predicted proteins | sample YL17G06_40_MG_FD_203697 | JGI IMG/M metagenome (GOLD analysis project Ga0315280, IMG submission 203697) | Sediment microbial communities from Yellowstone Lake, YNP, Wyoming, USA - YL17G06_40 | ecosystem: Environmental > Aquatic > Freshwater > Lake > Sediment | place: USA: Wyoming | collected... | reverse complement strand
GGCGTCCGCCTTCAGGCCCTCGATGGCGACGGGGACGACCTTCCCGCCGTAGAGGCAGAGCAGCCACCGGATGGGCCGCACGAACCGGAACGTCCCCTCGCCCCAGCGCATGAACTTGGGGAACGAGAGCGACGTGATGAGCTTGGGCAGAAGCGCCAGCAGCACCTCGGGGGTGGGGGCGCCCTTCTCTTCCTGGACGGCCACGACGTACTCGCCGCGGTCCAGCGCGCGGACCTCCAGCCGATCCACCGGCACGCCCTGGGCCCGCGCGAAACCCTCGGCCGCCCGGGTCGGCTTCCCCTCGGCGTCGAACGCCACGGCCTTCGTGGGGCCGACGACCTCACGGCGCGCATCCGCCTGTCGCTCCGCCAGGCCCTCCACGACCACGGCCAATCGGCGCGGGGTGGCGAGGGTCCGGATGCTGCTGAAGCGCAGCCTTTGCTCCTGGAGCAGACGGCCCGCCACCGTCTTGAGATCCTCCATCGCCGGCGGGATGTAGCCGGAAGGGACCTCTTCCGTGCCGATCTCGAAGAGCAGTTCCGTTCCCATGGCGTTGGTCGCCTTCGCCCAGTCTTCCGCGCGCGTCGCGCTTGTGTTGACGAACGCCTACTTGGATCCGGGGTGCCCGTCGCTTGTGGCTGTCCGCGTCAGGGCTTCTGTCCCGGCTGGTCGGGGGACGCGGCCTTCAAGAGCGGGAATCCCATCGCCTCCCGCTGCTTGAGGTACGCCTCGGCCACCCGCCGCGCCAGGTTGCGGACCCGGCCGATGAAATGGGTGCGCTCCGTCACGCTGATGGCGCCCCGGGCATCCAGGATGTTGAAGGTGTGGGAGCACTTCAGGCAATAGTCATAGGCCGGGAGCACCAGGCCTTTCTCGATCAAGCGCAGGGACTCCCGCTCGTACTCCTCGAACAGCCGGAGCTGCAGCGGGATGTCCGCCTCCTCGAAGTTGTGGATGGACCACTCCACCTCGCCCCTGTGGTGGACGTCGCCATACGTGAGGCGCTCGTTCCATTTCAGGTCGTACACGTTCTCCACGCCCTGGAGGAACATGGCGATGCGCTCGATGCCGTAGGTGATCTCCCCCGCCACCGGCTTCAGCTCGATCCCGCCGGCCTGCTGGAAGTAGGTGAACTGGGTGATCTCCAGGCCATCCAGCCACACCTCCCAGCCGAGCCCCCAGGCGCCCAGTGTGGGCGACTCCCAATCGTCCTCGACGAAGCGGATGTCGTGCTTCAGCGGATCCACGCCGAAGCTCTCCAGGCTCTTGAGGTAGATGTCCTGGATGTTGTCGGGGGAGGGCTTCAGGATCACCTGGTATTGGTAGTAGTGCTGCAGGCGGTTGGGGTTCTCCCCATAGCGGCCGTCCGCGGGACGCCGCGAGGGTTCCACATAGGCGACGTTCCACGGCTCCGGTCCCAGCACCCTGAGGAACGTCGCCGGGTTGCTGGTTCCCGCGCCGACCTCGACGTCGTAGGGTTGCTGAATGACGCAGCCGTGCTTCGCCCAGAAATTTTCCAGGGCGAGGACCAAGTCCTGAAACGTCATCTTCGGTTCCATTCGGCGCTCCATGGAAAAACGTGCCACACGCTAACAATCCCGGAAGATCGTGTCAAGGGAAAAGGCCCGATTTGGATGACGGAACAGCTTTGTTGATCGAGGGTTACAGGCGGGCCAGGAAGTCCGCGGACCGAAGCGGCCGGCCCAGGATGTGGCGCAGAAATGCCTGTAGGGTACTGCTAACCTCTTGTAAAACTTGGGGAAGAATGGATACACGATCTATGACGCGTAGCGTTGAACCGCTGGCTCCACGGAGAAATCCCAGGGCCGCCGAGGATGTCGGGATGGCATCCACGGCACCCGGCTGGCACCCGGGGCAGAGGAGCCCGCCCTGGCTGGGACTCAGGTACGCGTCGTCGCGCGAGGACACACCGTTCCGGCAGCTCACGCACGCCGAGAGTTCAGGGAGGTATCCCAGAAGGCGAAGGAGGTGCAGGAGAAACCCCTGCATCGCCAGTCCAGGCTGAGGGGATTCTTCCAAGAGGTCCAGCCCTTCGGCGAGCAGGTGGAAGAGATCGGGCGAAGCCTCTTCTTCCTCGACGCCGAGCGTCACCGCCTCGACCGCAGTGGACCCCATCACCATCCGATCCAGGTCCTCGCGCAACACATGGTGCGATCGGATCACGGCGAACTCGTTCACCTTGTGCAGGGTCTTGTTGGGTCGCTCGAAGTAGACCAGGTGTCCCTGGGTGAAGAGCTGCAGGCTGCCCCCGAACCTCGTGCGGATTCGCCGCGCCCCCGCCGCCACCGCCCGCACCTTGCCGGCCGTCTTGGCGTAGAAGACCACGATCCGATCCGCCTCGGCCAGGTCGTGGCCGCCGATGACGATGGCTTCGGTCGAGTGGAGGGGCACGCTGTCCTCAAATGCGGATTGCGGAGTGCGGATTCATTCCGAATTCCGCATTCGCCATTCCGCAATCGGTTCAGGGTTCCAGGTAGCCGAATCGTCGCAGGGCGGCCGCGTCCTTGCGCCAGCCCTCCTGAACTTTCACCCATAGGCGCAGGAAAACGCGGGTCCCCAGCAGTTCTGCGATGGCGGGCCGCGCCCGCTCGCCGATCTTCTTTAGCATCTTCCCGCCGGCGCCGATGACGATCCCCTTCTGGGCCTCCTTCTCCACATAGATCGTCGCCTCGACGTCGGTGAGGTCCCGGCCCTCGCGTGCCTTCACCGCCTCCACCTGGACGGCCACCACGTAAGGCAATTCCTGGCGGAGGAGGGCGAAGGCCTGCTCTCGGATGATCTCGGCGATGAAGAACCGCTCGGGACGGTCGCTGAGTTCGTCGGACGGGTAGAAGGGGTGACCCGCCGGCGCGTACTGGACCAGGAGGGACTCCAGCCGATCCACGTTGTCTCCGTCGGCCGCCGAGATGGGGACGATCTCGGTAAACGGGTATGCCCCGCGCCAACGATCCATGAGAGGCAGGAGCAGCGGCTTCTCCACCAGGTCCACCTTGTTGATGCCCAGGATCACGGGGCCCCGGGCCAGCTTGCGCTCGCGGAGCTGTTCCAGGATCAACTGATCGTCCGGGTCGTCCGGCTGCGAGGCGTCGATCAGCCAGAGGATGATGTCGGCGTCGGCCATGGCGCGCAGGGCCGCCCGGATGAGGCCCTGGTTGAAGACCGCCTCCGACTTGTGCATCCCCGGGGTATCCAGGAACAGGAGCTGCGCCTGGGGAAGGGTCTTGATCCCCAGGATGCGATGCCAGGTCGTCTGCGGCCGCGGCGACACGATGGACAGCTTTTGCCCGAGCAGCCGGTTTACGAGGGTGGACTTGCCCACGTTCGGCCGCCCGATGAGGGCCACGTAGGCGGCTCGGAACGCTTCTATCGGCTCGGAGGAAATATCTGCGCCGAGTGGCATAGGCTAATGACCAATGACCAATGACAAATGACCAATGCGCGGATCACTCCAAGGGCAACGGTCGCAAGAGATCCCGTGGGTCGATCCGGGCCCCGTACAGACGGGCGCCCCAGTGGAGGTGGGGTCCCGTGGCGCGACCGGTCCTCCCGGCGCGGGCAATGACCTGCCCCGCGTCCACCCGCTGCCCCGGTTGCACCAGGCTCTCCTGGAGGTGGAAGTACATGGTGTACAGGCCGAGGCCGTGATCCAGAATGATCGAGGTGCCGGCGAAGAAGTGGTCGGCCACCAGCGCCACGACGCCCGCGTTGGCGGCGACCACCGGTGTGCCTGCGGCCGCGGGGAAATCCGCCCCGGTGTGCGGCGCCCGAGGCTCGCCGTTGATGATGCGCCGCACCCCGAATCCCGAGGCGGGGCCCGCCCCGTCCAATGGGAGGCGGAACGGACCGCGCCAGAGCGGCTCGGGGGTCACCACGTCCCAGAGGTGATCCAGGACGGCCTTCTCGCGGCCGACCCGCTCCAGGGTTGCGGCGTCCAGCTCCACGAAGGGGCGGGGCACGGTGAGACGCTGGACGGGAAAGTGCGCGTCCAAGACCCGGACCGCCCGCTGCCCCGCCAGGGGGCGACCGCTCTGATCTTCCGCCTCGGCGCGGACGGTGACGGGGCCCGGCGGCTGCTCGAGGTCGATGCCGATCAGCAGCACGACGCGGGCTCGGCCGTCCGGCGCGGGGGAGCGGATCTCCCGATCGCCCACCTGGACCCGCAGCATGCGGAGCGCGGTCGGCGACTGGATGCTGAGGACCGTCACCCCGCCCTGCCTGACTCGCGCGGGCGCGAGGCGAAGGCGGAGCGGTGACGCGGCGGCGCGCAGCGGCAGGAGGAGATCCAGCGACGCGTAGACGAAGGTGACCAGGAGAAACCCGGCGCGGATGCGCCCGCATCCACGCCTCCTCAGGCCGCGGATGGCCGGGGGCCCGTCAACCATTGGGGTGTGCGATGGGGAGGCGGAACCGGAACGTGGACCCGACTTGAGGAGTGCTCTCGACCGTCACGGCCGTGCCGTGGGCTTCCATGATCTGCTTCACCAGGGCCAGGCCCAGGCCGGTTCCCCCATAACTCCGTGTGGAGGAGGCATCCACCTGGTAAAACCTGTCGAAGATGCGGGGGATCTTATCGGCAGGGATGCCGATCCCGGTATCGCTCAGGCTCACCTCGACGTAGCCATGCTCCCAGCCGGGCGGCGCGTCATCCGGCGTGACGTGCGCCTTGGCCCCCAGGCTGATCCGTCCCTCCTGGGGGGTGAACTTGACGGCGTTGTCCAGCATCAGCAGCACCGCCCGGGCGATCTGCTGGGGATCCATCAGGACGTCGGGCAGATCGGCGGGCGCCGCGACCTCCACCATGAGGCCCTTCTCCGTCGCGCGCGGGGTGATGAGGTGCGCCCGTTCCTCGAGCAGGGGGCCGAGGGCGAACGGCCGGGGCCGGATGGCCAGTTCCCCCTGATCCATCTGCACGAAGGCCAGCAGATCTTCGATCAGTCCCTGGAGGCGCTGGACCGCCTGCTCCACTACCGTGAGGTGGGACCGCTGGCGGTCCGTGAGGGGGCCGGGTCGCCCCGAGAGGAGCATCTCCACGTATCCGATGATGGGCGCCAGGGGGGTCCGCAGCTCGTGGGAGATGTTGGCCAGGAAGTTGCCCTTCATGGCGTCGAGTTGCTTCAATTCGGCGTAGGCGTTCCGGAGGTCCTCGTAGAGCTTGGCGTTCTCCAGCGCCACGGCCGCCTGGGCCGACAGGGCGTCCAGCATCTCCTCGTCGGCGGCGGTGAACACGCCCGCACGCTTGTTCAGGACCTGCAGCACCCCGACGATCGTCCCCTCCTTGGTCCGGACCGGCAGGCACAGGATGGTCTTGGTGCGATAGCCGGTCTGCCGATCCACCTCTTGGTTGAAGCGCGGATCGTCATAGGCCTCGGGAATGTTCAGGAGTTCGCCCGCCGTGGCCACGTGGCCGGCGATGCCCAGGTGCGACTTGAAGCGGATCTCCTTCTTTTCCTGGAGACCCAGGGCGACCCGGGACCAGAGCTCCCCCCGCTGGCGATCCACGAGGAAGAGCGTGCTCCGATCCGCATCCATGGCGCGGGTGGTCTCCTCCATGATGAGCTGGAGGAGCCGATCGAAATCGGTCTCCGCGCTCATGGCCTTGATGACGTCCAGCAGGATCTTGAGCCGGGCGCCGTCGCCCAGGCCGGATCCCCGCCTCGCCTCGTCCGTCATCGCCCTCCGCCTCTCCGCCCGGGTCCCGGCGGCGCCGGTCCTTCGCGCCGCGGGCGTCCCTGGCGCGCCACCGAAGCCCTCGCCGACGCCTGGATGCCGCAGGCCGCCAGGATCAGCCGCTGCTTCCGCTGCATCTGACGCCGCCCCGCCGCGGCGCCATGGTCGTAGCCGACGAGGTGAAGAATGCCGTGGATCAGGAGGAGGGCTAGTTCCGCCCGGAACTCGCCTCCGGCCGCCCGCGCCTGCCGCCGCGCCGTCTCGGCCGAGATCACCACGTCGCCGAGCAGGTCCGGCGAGACGTCTCGGAACCGACCCTCGGTCATGGGGAAGGCCAGGACGTCGGTCGGGCCGGCGACGCCGCGGTAGGTGCGGTTCAGGGCCGCCATGGCGGCGTCGCCCACCAGCACCACGCTACACTCCACCCTGGGGCGCGCCAGGATGGACAGCGCCCTTTCCCCCACCCTTCTTAGCCAGCGCGTCTCGACGCGAATCCTCTTTTGCCGGTTTCGCAGGCTGATCCCCATTCTCGCTTCGCTTCCTGCCTGAGTCCTGCAGCTGAATCCCCGGATAATCCACCCGCTGATGGAAGATGCCCGCCAGGATCCGGGCGAAGCTGTTGGCGATGCGGTGGAGGTCCCGCAGCGTGAGGTCGCATTCGTCCAGCTGCCCATCCACGAAGATCACGTTGATGATCTTCTGCACCGCCCCCTGGATCCGGGCCGGGGTGGGATCGGCGAGCGTGCGGGCGGCCGCCTCCACGGCGTCCGCCAGCATGAGGATCGCGGCCTCCCGTGTCTGGGGCTTCGGCCCGGGATACCGGTAATCCTCCTCCTGCACCGCGCGGAGGTCCGGGTCGGCCGTTTCCTTGGCGCGCTGGTAGAAGTAGTGGACCAGCCGCGTCCCGTGGTGCTGGGGAATGAGATCCACCAGGACCTCGGGCAGCCCGTAGGCCCGGGCCATCTCGATCCCCTCTTTCACATGCGACATGACGATGGCCCGGCTGAGGCTCGGGGCGAGTTTGTCGTGCCGGCTCGCGGCGTCCCGGTCGTTTTCGATGAAGTAGGCCGGGTGCCGGGTCTTCCCAATGTCGTGGTAGTAGGCGCCCACCCGGCACAGCAGCGCGTTGGCCCCCACCGACTCTGCGGCCGTCTCGGCGAGCGTGCCCACCATGATGCTGTGGTGGTAGGTGCCGGGGGACACGAGGGCCAGGTGCCGGAGCATCGGCTCGTGCAGATCCGAGAGCTCGAGGAGGGTGAAGTCGGTGGTCCGGCCGAAGGAATGCTCGAGCAGGGGGAGGAGCCCGTTGGCCACGACTGCTACTATGGCGCCATTGACCAGGCCGCCCACGATCTCCATGACGAGGGCGCGCATGTCGCCCTCGACCAGGGCAAAGGCCAGGAGGGTGTAGGCGTTGGCCAGGCTCAGCATGCCGCCGGCCCGAAAGAACGCCGTGCGTCCCTGGTATCTCGCCAGGGCGAAGACGCCCACCAGGCTCCCCACGAAGCTGAAGAGGAAATAGTTGATCGGCGCCGCCACCATGACCCCCGTGAGGATCGTGAGGACCAGGGACCCGGCGACGGCCAAGCGGGCGTTGAACAGGATCGTGAGGAGGACCCCCCCCAGGGGCACGGGCAGAGCGGCCCGCAAGGCCGAGAGCGGGATGTGGGGGTAAGTCTGGTGGAGGGAGGTGGCGATGACGATCCCGTAGCGGTTCAGGAGGAGGACCAGCAGGAGGACCGTCCCGAGCAGCGCAAGGTTCCGGGGGCGCCGGACCTCCTTGGGGTGCAGGACCCACACGTAGGCGACCAGGGCCCCCAGCAGGAAGGCCACCAGCAGGCAGACGCCCAGGATGGACAGGGCGCCCAGGGGCAGGGCCAGATTCGAGGCCAGGATCTGGATCGTGCACAGGAAGAAGAAGATCACCAGGGCCGGGAGGCACCAGCGCCGCTGCTCCAATCGCGCGATGGCACGGCGGACGGGGGCCAGGGGATACCAGCTCTTCCGCAAGGGCGGCTGCAGCCGATCGGCCGCCTCGTGTCGAATCTCTTTGGTGAAGAAACGAAGATCCGTCATGCGAATTGCCGAATGCGGAACACCCGGAGGGTTCCCGGGTGCGGAATGGCAATCCGAAATTCGAAATCCGAAATTCGAAAGGGAGAAGCGCCCGGGTCCACGCTATCCCCCCGGCTCGGCGGGGCCTCCCTGGTAGGCCTCGTACGCCCGGACGATCTGCTGGACCAGCTCGTGCCGGACGACGTCCTCTTCGGTGAAGTGAATGAACCGGATGCCGGGGATATCCTTCAGGATGCCGCGGACCTCGATCAGCCCGGACACGCGGCCCGCGGGCAGGTCCACCTGGGTGATGTCCCCCGTGATCACCGTCTTGGAGCCGAAACCCAGCCGGGTCAGGAACATCTTCATCTGCTCCGAGGTGGTGTTCTGGGCCTCGTCCAGGATGATGAAGGAGTCGTTCAGCGTCCGACCCCGCATGAAGGCCAGGGGGGCGATCTCGATGGTGCCTTGTTCGATCATGCGGGTGGCCCGCTCGGTCTCCAGCATGTCATACAGGGCGTCGTACAGGGGCCGGAGGTAGGGGGTGATCTTGTCGTAGAGCGTGCCCGGGAGGTAGCCCAGCTTTTCTCCAGCCTCGACGGCGGGGCGGGCGAGGATGATCCGGTGGACTTCCTTGTGCAGGAGCGCCGTCACGGCCATGGCCATGGCCAGATACGTCTTGCCCGTGCCGGCCGGACCAATGCCGAAGACGATATCGTGCTTCCGGATGGCCTCGATATACCGTTTCTGCCCAAGGCTCTTGGGGCGGACCGGGCGTTTCTTGGGCGAAACCTCGATCGACTCGGCCTGCACCTCGCGAAAGCTGTCCGCGTCGTTCTGGCCGAAGTGGCGCAGGGCCAGCCGGACCTCCTGGTTGCTCACGGGACGCCCCTGCCGGACCAGCGCGGCCAGCTCGCTCACCACCTGTTCCGCGACGGCCACGGCGCCCTCGGCGCCGGAGATCGTCAGCATCCCGTCGCGAACGACGAGCCGGACGCGCAGCCCCTCCTCGACCAGGCGGGCGTGCTCGTCCCCCCGGCCGAACAGCCCCTGCAGTTCCGGACCGGCAACCAGGGATACCCGCTTCAACCCCACACCGTTTGTCTCGCTCATGCGAAGGCGGCGCAACTCTCCAACTCATGAGATTCTCTGAGGTGGAAAGTAGGATAGACCCGCCCCCGGGGGCTGTCAAATGGAAAACGGTCAAAGGTACAAGCGGGAGGCCGCAACTGGGCGGGGCGCCCTGCTTCGGCTCCCCAGACAATTGCCCAAGAGAGAGCGGAATGGCGCACATTCGGCTTGACATGACATGGGGGCCTTGCTACGGTTTCGCCACTCTGGGGTCGGGGGCCAGCACGTTTTTCCCGCCGCGCTAGACTTTTTGTACCAGACGGACAGTTGCACCTGTTTCCTTTAATGATCTTACTGCCCCCACGGGAACTGTGAAGGAGGGTAAGGACGTGAGCGAGGCTAGCGCTGTTCTACCGACTTTCGGACCGAACGAGTGGGCCATTCTCTGGTTCGTCTTGGCCTCGGCCTTTGTGGCCCTGGGCTACGGTCTGTACCTGGTGTTCGAGACGATGAAGGCCGATCCAGGCAGCAAGGCAATGCAGGAGGTTTCGGCCGCCATCGAGGAAGGCGCCTTTGCCTACCTCGCCCGCCAGGTCAAGACCATGATCTGGTTCGTCATCGCGATCACCATCGGCCTCTTCTTCATGTACCGCGGCCTCTACGAGGGGATGGTGCTGCCCCTGGGTGTTTCGCTGGCCTTCTTCATGGGGGTGGCGGCATCCTACGGCGCGGGATATGTGGGCATGTGGCTGGCCGTCAAGGGAAACGTGCGCACGGCGGCGGCGGCCCTGAAAAGCTTCAAGACCTCGCTGGAGATCGCCTTCCGTGCCGGCACCGTCTCCGGGATGTTCACCGTGGGCCTGGGGCTCTTGGGCGCGACGATTATCTTCCTGCTGTTCAGAGAGAATGCCATGAAGATCCTGATCGGCTTCGGCTTCGGCGGAAGCCTGGCGGCCCTCTTCATGCGCATGGGCGGCGGGATCTACACTAAGGCCGCCGACGTGGGCGCGGACTTGGTGGGCAAGGTGGAGAAGGGTATTCCCGAGGATGATCCTCGGAACGCCGCCACCATCGCCGACAACGTCGGGGATAACGTGGGGGACTGCGCCGGGATGGCCGCCGACGTGTTCGAGTCCTACGAGGTCACGCTGGTGGCGGCCATCATCCTGGGCGCTGGCGCCATGCTGGACAAAGACTTCGTCCAGGCCTTCGGCGGCCAGGCTAACGCCCTGAAGGTCACCCTGGCCCTGGTTATCTATCCCCTGCTCATTCGGGCCGTGGGCATCTTCGGATCCATCATCGGAACCTGGGCGGTCCGGGGGAAGGACGACCCGGCCATGAACCCCATGAAGCCGATCAACGTGGGATACTGGGTGGCGGCCCTCACCTCCATCGCCGGATTTTTCATCGTGAGCAAATGGTATCTCGGCGACATCACTGCCTCGAAATACCATTCCGAGGCGTTTCCGTTCTGGCTGCGGGTGGC
>Ga0315280_10012421_pt1 | contig 10300 bp, 9 predicted proteins | sample YL17G06_40_MG_FD_203697 | JGI IMG/M metagenome (GOLD analysis project Ga0315280, IMG submission 203697) | Sediment microbial communities from Yellowstone Lake, YNP, Wyoming, USA - YL17G06_40 | ecosystem: Environmental > Aquatic > Freshwater > Lake > Sediment | place: USA: Wyoming | collected... | reverse complement strand
CGAGATTGCTCTATTTCAAGTACGGCAAACCGAATGTTGCGAAGCTGTCAAGGAAACTTGCGAGTAGCCTAAGTCGCAAGTTGAGGAAGAACCCTTTGAGCGAGATCAATGAAATCAATGTGGAGATTGAGGAAGGGGTGCTATTCAACACGGTCATCGTCTCTACTTACCATCTGATCACAAAGGACTGGTTCTAGATTGCAACGCAAGTTCAACCTTCAGCCTTGAACCGAGTCAATGCGCTTTAAAGGAGCGGGGAGAGTTGAGCGAAGAAGAAAGAGTGATGCTTCGCAAAAAGGCAACAGACAGCCATTGCCCACTATGTAGAGCCGAGCACTTGAAACCGATTCGATTTGGAGAGGAGCCTGTCCGGCCGTGGCCCGGAGATTGCCGCTACTTTATGTGCACGATGTGTGGCCGATTAAAGCTTCTCACTTCCGAATTTTACATCAGGAAGTACAATGCCTCCTTGCGCATGCCAATGTGCTCGCGAGTTATCTGCCTCACTCTCGGCCACAAATACGTGCCCGATGAAGATTGGTACGAATACTGGCCTTCAAACCCAAACAAACCAGTGAGCCGCTTCCGATTTCCAGGCAATATGGGATGCGTGAGATGTGGGCTAGAGACCATTGACGCGGAATGAGTGGCATATCGCAGAGACAGGTCTGACACAACTGACGAGACCAGATAGTGGACGAGTACAGGATGAGATCATAGCACCTGTTGCTACCAAGGGTACTAAGAAATCGGGTCCTGAAGCGATTCTCCAGTGCAGGGGCTGATGGGCATCCTTGGCGGAAGGCACGTCTTCGATCATTGGAGCGGAGATTCGACCACGACTACTCCAAGCGCATCAGTCACGATGGACAGTCACACATACGTCTGCTAGGATTTAGGAGATAAGTTGCAAGAGAAGAGAAAGTCAGCCGCAGACGAGGGTCCTGACTATCTCTTTCACCGCGGACTGACTCGGTGCGCGTGCTTCCCCTTTTCTAGAAATAATGTTTTTGAGGTAAAGCTTCTTGAACGAGAAAAAACATGAGCGTACATAGTCTTCGTCAAAACAAGGCCAACAAAATCCCCAAGTTCGAGTTTTAGTCTTGTGCGAGGGCAAGGTAGGTATTTTGTGTCCCGTGAAGTTCACGAGGACAAAATCGAGGCAACTTTTCTGGGAAGCGCAGGTCGAACTAGAGAAATTCTTAAAGAAGTTAAATGATGGGGGAGGCGCTACAGGATTGTCTCGTTGACAGATGCGAAGTTCTCGCTTGATTCACCGCCTAATGTCTTGACGGAGAAGCAAAGGAAAGTTTTGATTGCCTGCTACAAACGGGGATACTACAACTTGCCGAGAAGAATCAGTTCCGAAGAGTTAGTGAAAAAACTCAACCTTCACAAATCCGCTTTGGCGACACACCGCAGAAAAGCAGAACTACGCATACTCACTCAGATGCTGAGAGAATAACAAGAAGGTTAACCAAATTTGAACCCTCAGGATAGTTGATTCTTTTTGTGTGTAGGTGGGCTGGTGTGACTGAATTGTAACGGGCTGGCTCTTCTCAGGGCGACTCCTTGTCAGGCCGGGAGTCGCTTATGCCGCCTTGGGCTGGGAGGTTAGAAGAAGAATGGCGGCGGGTAAGAGAAGTGGAAAGACGAAGGGTTGTAAGATGAACTCCATAGTTGCCGGCATAGATTTGGGTGATAGAGAAAGCCTGGCTACGGTTCTCTCCCCGATCGGAGATGTCGCTGACAGATTCACATTCCCCATGAACGAGGAAGGCTACGCATTCTTCGCGAGCAGAGTACCCAAGAATGCCAGAGTAGCGTTCGAGTCTACGATAATGGCCTACCCGATCTCTAGGGCGCTCAGGATGCATGGATACAGTGACGTCACCGTAGCGCATCCTAAGACGCTTGCATGGATCGTTAGAAGCAAGAAGAAGAATGATCGGGTGGATAGCTTGAAGATAGCGAAACTCCACATGGCAGGCATGCTTCCGGAATCGCATCTTCTCGATAGGAACGACCAGATCGCTAGAGACCTGCTCGTGCAGCGAGTGAAGCTGGGCGTCGAGATAGGCCGATTGAACAGTGTGATCGGTTACTTGAAGCGTGAAGGCGTCTACGACTCCCTCCCACGGACGGGAGACAACTTCTCAGCCAGAAGAAGAAAGGCGATTCATTCGCTACGATTCAACGATGAACGAGACTTGGTTCTGGGCACGATGATGGATAGGCTCCGCTTCCTTGAGAAACAGTGCACGCCCCTGGAGGATACCGTAAGAGAGAACGCAAGGCTGAGCGATGACGTGAAGATCCTGATGACCATAACAGGCGTCGACTTCTACCTGGCCTCACTCATCTCCTCGTTCATAGGCGACGTGGAACGGTTCCCCTCAGATGACCATCTGGCAAGCTTCTTCGGCATAGTTCCAACAAGCAGGGACAGCGCCGACGTGAAGCGGAGAGGCAAGATGACGAAAGATGGCTCATCAATCGCAAGGTGGGCGCTGTCAGTGATGGTTGACACGGTGACGCATCATAACGAACCGATACGAGAGTACTACACGTCGGTGAAGAAGAGAACAGGCTCCGGCAAGCTTGCACATGTCTCAACCATGAGGAAACTCACGAGAATGCTCTACCATATGCTCAAGACCAAGCAGCATTGGAAGTGGGAGAACCCGCGGCTGACAGAACGGAAGATGGCGAGACTTGAATTGGTGGGAGGTGACGGATCCTAGCTCCGGATGGAAAGGGATCGAGCAGCACGCTCAACCACTGGTGTGTGCGTGAACCGTCCAGGTTCTTTGGTGTGAGTGTGGAAGCCCCGTCTCCACTCGTTCGTCAGAATGCGCCGTTGAGCGCTAATACGCGACTGTGGAAAAGATGAGGGCACGGCGTGCTGCTACCCCCATCAAAGGGAGCATAGGTTAAACCAGAGATCGAAGAGATCCAGCAACACGGCAGCAGAAGAGTAGTCCACGTTACATACGCGTACACACCAAACTCCAGAAGGGGGTTTTTTATCCGGAATTACAGACCGCCAAACTGCTTGAGTTGGGGCTGTTTGACGCCGCTGATCCGAACCTGGACTGGGAGGCGTTTCATCCAACGGACTTGATATGGAAGCCTTCGAACTGTCTCCACTATAATTGGGGCGGCCTCCATGGTTGCTGCCCAGTTAATATCGCTCTGATGATCTTGGCTTCTCTTGGCAAAGTGAGTGGGATCGAACTCTCTCGTTTTCCGTTGCCGCGAGAACTGTCGCTCGGTATGATCAGGCTTGTTGCTGAGCATATGCGTAGATTCAGACCGCAAGAGCATGCTATATTCGAGGAGTTCATTGGTTTCGCGGAGTTTGCCCTTAGTCTTCACCCTGAATGCGAGAACTCATTCTGCAAGAAATACGAAGAGGCTAGCAGTAGTGACACTCTGCGGGAATGGGAGCAGATCTTGGAAAGAGCCAATAGGATCCGCGAGGCGACCCAAGTCTATTAACTTGTTCGAGCAACTCAGCCAAAGTGCGTCTTCTTCTGTGTGCGCCGACTGGACCAGTACAGAAATTTAGAAATAACTACTATGTACCGTCTCATTGCATGGTGCTCAATGAGACCGTCAGTGCGGCGTACCTCGACAAAGTTGAACTTGAACTCTGCCAGTCGTTCGGCCAAGTGGATTTCAAGGCAAAGAACTACAACTGCAAATGGGGCCTGTATCCAACATACCTGCCATTCGTCCTGTACCGAGATGAGACACTGATCGTCGTAGCCTCACTTTCCACCTTCAATAATCAGTCTTTCCTATCGCAATTCAATTTCCCTCCGGAGAGTGAACACGAGAAGGGATTAGATCTTCCCACGTGCTTGATATCTTACCTCAAGAGGTTTCACAACTACATCAGGTCACGTTACAATAGGAAAGCAATGGTCGGCGACATCACGATCTTGGTGCTAGTTGATGACTTGACAAATCAAAGGCCTCCCTCTATACCAGTGATGCAGAGAGTTCGGCCTTTCGATTACTTCGAGCATGAGCCGGGATACCCACAGGGATGTTTTCGTTACCATCGTATCATGCTATTCCTTGTGCAAGACGGTAAAGTCATTGCACCTAATAGCGTAAGACAATGGTGGGACGACGATTTCTTGCGATGTCTATCGCCTGATACTGACAAGACTAAGATCTATTGAGTGAGCTTTGGCGATCCCTAGGAGGGGGGCTTGTGTTTCTCATGATGGTGGGTAATGGACTGGGGCTTCGAATGGCGTGGGTCTCGTCTGCAGTAATATCCTTCCAACTCGCCCTCGTAAGCGGCGTGGACTGGGGTACCGCAGCTATGGTACTCTTGGTAGGACTCTCCTTAGCATTAGCATTAGTAGTGTGGTGGCGTACTATGCGATACTTAACCGGTTCCTCTCCAAGGCCCAAAAGCCCTGCACGTGTCGTGTGTCCAAGTTGTGGATATCAGTCAAATCTGAAGGAATTTCGGTTCTGCGGTCGTTACGGAGTCTCGCTTGAAGAAGGGACCAAGATCTATTAGGAGGCTCGTAGCCCCCGCACACATTCCTCTCACGAGAAGGCTAGCCGTCCATTCCAAGGATTGTGTTCCTCTCTATGATGGGTATTCCCCGTTTTTTTGGTGTGTGGTATTCCGTGTTTGTGAGGGCTCAGTCGCATCCCCCGGGCGTGCTCCTTCGTTTGGTTGTTTTTCGTATGTGCGCAGGTACATTAGAAACTAGGATCTATTGAAGGGAGCCAGATCTTGAAGAGATTTCTCAAGGAATTGGTTGGGCTGCTTCAGGACCTATCGAGTCCCAGATCCGTGGATGTGCTGAACGTCGCACATCGTGGTCAGGCAGGTCAGGCTGTATTGCTTGTTAAGAACCGTGGTAGAGACGACGAGATCGCTGACATAGATATGTCGATAGACGCGTGGAACAGCAATGTGCAATCGATTGTGCCCTACGTTGGGCGGGCAACCAAGATCTATGACTTGACGAAAGTCAATGACATCCATCCAATCGGTTGGGGTTTGGGGGGTCGGCATGAATTGGACAGCGTGTTGCCAAGTCTGAGGACAGAATTGCCACTGCGGACAGGGAGGCTGAGCCGTTGTCGCCTCTTCGTGCTTTTCGATTTCGACGACTTCGGCAACGAATATTCGATGCCCTGCTTGATTCGCATCGGTTTCTGTTCTGGCCGGGTAGCTTCGAGACGATGTCGTTCCAGCTATGTCAAATTCTATCAATAGATTTCTTGAGCACTCGTGGGTGGCGGCGTGAATGCACTGATCGGACGGACTCTACTTTGGAGTATTGCTCGAGGCAACTTTCTCAGGCGCCAACGAAAACTCCGGCTCATAGGGATCGCCAAAGCTCACTCAATAGATCTTGGTTTCATCGCGTAATGGACAGCCGCAGTTGCTGCAGTAGCAGTGCTCGGATGAATTCTCGTGGTTGCAGCGTTTGCACCTGATAGTCGTTCCAGTTGCGGGTGCAGGCTCATGACCAAGAGAGGCTGCAGTCACTGCGTTGGATCGCGCCATTCGCTCGGGTCCAGGCTCACTTTCCGTAGTGCGGCCCTTCTCGTTCGATCTGGAAGCAATGGCTGCCTCAAAGTCAGCCATGCTGACGGTCATCTTGTCAAGGACTTCTGGAGGGATGCGTTCCTCTTCAAGGTTGATCTCATGGCTGTAGCGACGGGACGCTTGGGTCGCTGCGTCCTTGCATAGTGATGTCAACTGTGCTCCTGTGTATCCTTCAGTGAGGTTCGCAATATTCCTCAAATCAACATCATCGGCAAAAGGTGTGTTCTTCGTATGTATCCCCAATATCTCAGCACGTCCTTCACTGTCCGGGAGCGGGATCATGATCTCCTTGTCGAATATGCCAGGTCTACGCAGGGAATTGTCAACCGCCGAGAGTTGCTCAGTGGTCCCCACGACTGCGATTCCTTTGTTCGAACTTGCCCCCTCCATCAACGGTAGAAGATGGTTTGGAGGAATCTTGTCTACATCACCAATGAGAATGAGACTCGGAGCCCCCAACTGTGCTTGTTGGAATGCTTCACGGAGTTTCGCACCCATCTCTTCAGCAGTGCCCCCGGGTTGGAAAATCAAGAATCTACCTACATCGGACTCGTTCGCGAGAGCTTTTGCTAATAGTGTTTTCCCGCACCCGTGAGGTCCGTGGAGTAGGACCGCCTTAGGAGGTTCGACACCAAGCCTCTGGAATACTTCGGGGTGTCTCAATGATGTCTCAACTGTTTCACGCAAGGCTCGTATCTCTGCGTCGAGGCCTCCAATGTCCTCGTATGTCAACGTCGAGAGGATTCGCTTCACAGGAGTCGGCTCGGTGAGAACTTGTACGTGGCTGGTTTCGAGTATCTTGACTGGGCCGTGCGGTCTCGTCCGTGTGACTACAAGCGGGACTGCGCTTCCGAAGATGGATAGGAGAGTCATGTCACCTTCAACGAACGGCATGTCCATGAATCTGCGTTTCACGAAACTGACGAATTCTTCGTCTATGCTCAGCCTAACGTCAGTGGGCGCGAAGATCATCGCTTCGGCACCTTTCACATCGGTCTTCTTGAGTATTACGAACTCACCCAGTGCAACGCCCGCATTTCTTCTGATAAGACCGTCCATTCGTACGATCTCTTCGCCTTGGTCTTCCGCGTATGCGGGCCAGGCGACGGCTACTGTCATTTTCTTGCCGTGAATCTCGACAAAGTCGCCTGCAGTGATCGTGAGTTTCTGCATTGTCTCGTTGTCTATCCTCACTTTGCCGTGGCCGACGTCTCTCTGTCGCGCGTCGGCGACTCCCAGCTTTACGCTGGTTCTGTGGGAGTCCCCAACAGGCTGGGCACGTTCGTTCGACAAATCCTTAGCTCCTCCGAGTGCCCTTTTCGCTTTATCCCACATCGTCTCTCGTCCGTCTTTTCCAACGTACGGAACCCAAAAGACTTCTGATATCTTACCACGCCATTCTGCTTACATATGTTTCTGTGGTACACCCTTCCATTCAATCGCAAGATACAACGACGCAAGTCTAAGGCGACAACAATAGCAGGGGGCAGCAATAGAAGAACAGCAAGAAACACCACCACAATTTACAACCCGGTATGACGATGAGAATAGACACACACCAAGTTCAGATCAGGCTGTGGGATTGCTCCGGCGCTTTAGCGAGTTCTCGTTCCGCAGTTTCGACAGAAAAGGTCCCCGTAGCGCACTTCATTTCCGCATCTCGTACAATGCCTTTTCCGAGTGCTGGTAGATCTGTTTCCCCCTCGGAACCTGCCCGACAGGAGGATTGCCGCTAATAGAATGGCGACGCCTGCCGTGGCTATTGCCCCAATAGATGCTGGAGCACAGACATCGCTCTGAACGGTCACGGTTTCAGTTTCGGTCAGGATTGTGCTTCTGGTTTCGGTCATGGTCTCAGTCTCCCTTAGGGTTCTAGTCTCAGTCACAGTGTTGACTTTGATTATGGTAGTCGCGGTGTTCAATATCGGGGGAGGAAGTCCTGATTGCTGCACCTCAAATGTGATCGTACGATCAAACAGTCCCGAACAGTGGAGCCTAACACCGTAGGTTCCTGGTCCATCTATTTCACCGGACGACTTGTGTCCTATCCAAGAGTCGAAATATGCCCGATTCCATCCGGCACGAAATGTGTACTGATAGACAAAGAGGATGCTGAATCCGTTGTTCCACTCAATGTTGCATGGGGTGTCTTGAACAAGGCTTGGCCCATACCAGTCAGCGCGTGCTCTCACCATTTCGTGACCTACGGGGTAGTCGTCTAGATTGACGACAGTAGATTGTATTGTAGGAGCGTCGGCCTTCTCGGAGTCGCTGGCTGAGAACGGTGGTCCTGGCGGATAGTACATGCCAAAGGTGTAGGTTGCGCCTTGAGCGTGAGTTGCTGGTATTGCACCGGCGCTCAACGCAACCAACGTGAGACAGACCAAAGTGCCGAATCTCACGAGTGGCGTCTCCGGAACTAGAGCAACGGATCCGCGTGCTCTTAAGGTTGTTCGATGAAGTTATGGCCGTTCTGCGTTGCTCCCCTCGGTTGACGTGTGTTTCCTTTGTAATCTTTGTGCGAGCATCGTGATTTGGGCGGTTGAATTTGTGTGTGTCGCACGAAGGTACCCACACCACCGCCAATCGAAGAACGACGGTTCATGTCGTCAGTATATTTTCGTCTCGTCCGAAATGGGTTGGCCACATCTTGCACAGAACTGATTCATCGAAGGGTTTTGATGACCGCAATTCACACATCCCAAGTACTTCGGTGGCGAGCGCTTCTTTCTGTGTCTAGCATTGCCTCTGTACGCCGCTACCAGAACAAGAACGGCAAGGGCCGCTCCGATGATGTAGTTGAAACTGGGACCGAGCGTTCTCTGCGCGACTGTCTCATACCTTACCACTCGTGTTCGTGTCTCGGTAACGACCGCCCTCGTATTGACAAACACGAGACCAGAACTGTCGACTACGTTCCCCTTTGAATAGTACTTTGAGAACGTATGAGTGAATGATAGAGTCTTGTTCTCACCGGCACGAATAGCACCGATTGTTTGGTCAAACTTCTCCATGGCATCAGAGCATTTTGGCGGATAGGTCAGGCCACTACATTCTTGTAGACCAAAAGACAACACGACATCGTGAGCGTCGTAGTCTGAGAGATTAGTCAACCATGCTTGCACGTCAACTGTGTTAAACTGTGGATAGGCGATAAGAGACCCCTCGGTATGGTAGGTTGCGGTGCCGCCGTGTGGCCAGTCGACATCTCTCTCTACGTCCACGGTGTAGGTCTCGTTCACAGGTAACACAGGCACAAGAAGACCGGTCATGAAGAGTCCGAGAACGACTACTGCGCCGGTCTCTAGGCGGGCTTCCTTCTCCATGGCGAAGGATTGCGTAGTAGCTCGGTATTCAGGCTTTTGGAAAGAACGAGAGTCATCTCTCATGTCCCACACAATGCCCCATTTACGAAAAAAGCTCACACGGCTCACCTGGATAGCAGCTCAAGGCAAAGCCTCATTCATAGGTCGAGAGCTCCAAGGTCAGAGAAATCAAGAGGTCAGCAGGCCCACTGAGGGATGAACGCAAGGCGCTTTTGCATGTCTACATAGGTGAAGACCAATGGGTCAAACCCTCTGCATTTGATGAGACTGTCCGCCAAGCATAGACCGAGCGACGTGTCATCCGTCCACTGACCCGGCTCCAAGCCAAAGACGACTGCACCAACCATGTCTGTCAAGGGTTCGAATGAGCCGGGTGCCATTGATTCGACGGCTACGCCCACCGCGTCACCTGCGGCCAGACCCAGAAGAGAACCACGATATCGTTCTATCGGCTCCACTCACGTCGGCCTCGTTCCTCACTCTGCTCCGTTGAATCCATTGAGATCACCAGTTCCATTGTACCGAGCCACTTCCTTTCTTCTGTACTGGCATTCTAAACTCGCCTATCGTGAGTTGTCCGATCGTCAGCGGATCAACTCGTCAACCTCTCCGGGTTCGCGGGGCCATGGCTTGATACCCCTGGTTGAGACACAAAACGGCCGAAGATGTCTAGCCAATTCAATTCACGTTGAAAGTCAGGGTTACGTAGGGTCCTTTCGAGTCTGCGTACACTAGGGCGATGAGGTCTTTGTCTTTGAGTTCGTACCGTGAATGTTTCGGGATCGTGAGCCAACCTAGGTTATTTCTGGAAACTGCCATGCGGTTGGTTGAGCCTATGTCTTCGAGCCAGGATCTTCCGAACGTGTCAACTGTGATTCTTGCGTGGTGCCTCGAGACGTAGTCTCCAGGATCGTTGATTGAAACATCAACATGCCCTTTCGTCTGGCAGCCGGCCCCACATTTGTGCGTCTTTCCGATTTCCAATTCCTTTCTAATCTCATATCTCTTGCCTCCGACAATTATGTTAGGGACGCCAAGTTGCTGCCAAGTTCCCTTCAGTAATCGTCGCATATCGTCTGCTGTTTGAGGTCGAAGTCTCGGATCTGACTGGACCGCTCGTAAGATAACTTCGGAGAGTTCTTTCGAAACGGACGGGTTCACATCATGTGGTCCCTTCAGCAGGGAGCCATCATGGCGCATGAACGCTCCTGTCGGCTCCTTCCCCGTCAGAAGAAAGAACAGCGTTTTTCCCAAAGCATAGATGTCAGACGCCTCAGTCGCTTCGCCTCTCGCGAACTGTTCGGGAGCGGACCAGACGTCAGTTCCGACGAAGGTTCCGGAAAGAGTGTGCAGGTATCCTTGCTTCGCGGCGCCAAAATCCAAC
>Ga0315280_10012420_pt1 | contig 10300 bp, 9 predicted proteins | sample YL17G06_40_MG_FD_203697 | JGI IMG/M metagenome (GOLD analysis project Ga0315280, IMG submission 203697) | Sediment microbial communities from Yellowstone Lake, YNP, Wyoming, USA - YL17G06_40 | ecosystem: Environmental > Aquatic > Freshwater > Lake > Sediment | place: USA: Wyoming | collected... | reverse complement strand
ATCTGGCACCACGTCCGCACCGCCACGATCTTCTGGATCATCGGAGCGATCTTCTTCGTCCCCGGGCTGCTCTTTCCGCTCGCTCTGACGCCCATCTACAAGCTCTGGCTAAAGCTGGCGGCGGCTTTGGCCTGGTTCAACACGCGGCTTATCCTAGGTCTGATGTTCTTCCTGGTTTTCAGTCCCATCGGTTTGATTCTGCGCCTGCTGCGTGTGGATTTGATCAAGGAGAAATGGGACCCGCAAGCCAGAAGCTACTGGATTGACCGCGAGGCCGCATCCTTCGACCCCAGCAGGTACGAGAAGCAGTATTAACTAATAATAGAGGAGATTGCTCATGCCCGGTAAATCTGCATGGTCTGAAATCTGGGGATTCCTGAAAGTCCGCAAAAAGTGGTGGCTGGGTCCCATCATCGTGATGATGGTTCTGATCGGCACGCTACTGATCTTCGCCCAGACCTCAGCCCTGGCGCCCTTCATCTACGCCATCTTCTAATAGCCCGGCTGCCAGCCGCTCTCGCAACCGCCTGAGTGAATTCGCGCTCACGCATCCCGAAGTCATAGCCAACTTGGCATGACTGCCGTCTAAAGTTGGCTTGTCCAGTTTTGTGGACTCGGGGTGGGAGAAATTCCGGAAATCGCGCGTATAAGATGCTCAGACAACCACGACCGGCTTGAAGCAGGCGGGATTATGTGATCGGTTTGCATGCTGCTTCCAGCCGCAAAAAACGTATTTAGGACCAGCCAATATGATGAACGAAAGCACAACCAGAGTGTTGAAAAGGTTGACGGGGGTCGCTATCCTGGCCGTCACCTTCACCCTGCTGGGCATCCTGTTTGCCTCCCGCATGGAATGGACCGGCAGCAGCGACGCGCAGAGTCAGCCCGATGAAAAGTTGCAGCAGAAGCTGCAATCATCAGGATTGATCACCCCGGAAGGAGAAAGCCCCTTTGTGGCCGTAGCCGCCAAGGTGAAACCTGCCGTCGTCAACATCACTGCCAAAAAGAAAGGAAAGGGCTCAGGCAGCGATGAATTCTTCAATTTCGGCCCCTTCCGCGATCTGTTCCCGCCGGGATTTCATCCGGAAATCCCTCGCGGAGTCACTTCGGGGGGCTCGGGAATCATCGTGGATGACGGCGGATACATTCTGACCAATAATCATGTTGTCGGCGGCGCCACCGAAATCAAGGTGGTGGATTCCGACCAGCATGAATTCGAAGCCGAGATTGTCGGCACCGATGACCAGACCGACGTGGCGCTCATCCGGGTCAAGGATGCTAAGTTCCGGACCGATATGGTCGCTGAACTGGGCAATTCCGACAGCATCAAGATTGGCGATTGGGCCATCGCCATCGGCGATCCCTTCGGGCTCGATTGGACCGTAACGGTGGGAGTCGTTTCGGCCAAAGGAAGATCCAATTTGGCCATCGCTGGCGGCGGCCCGACGTACCAGGACTTCATCCAGACCGACGCCTCGATCAATTTCGGTAATTCCGGCGGCCCGCTGGTCAATATCAAAGGCCAGGTAATCGGAGTCAACACCGCCGTCAACACGCAGGGTCAAGGCATCGGTTTCGCTATACCCATCAATCTGGCCAAGAACGTCATGTCGCAACTGCGCACCGCCGGCCAGGTAACGCGTGGCTACCTGGGCTTGGTTCCCCGCCAGTTGGATGACCCCACCCGCGAAGCTCTGAAGCTCGATCGCAACGTCAAGGGCGTCTTCGTAGATCAGGTCGAGGACAACACGCCGGCCTCGAAGGGTGGCCTCGAAGCCGGCGATGTCATCACTCAGGTGGATGGCACGCCGGTGGATGATCCCACTCAGTTCCGCTTCCTGATCGCCGAACATAAGCCGGGCTCGGCGGTTACCTTAACCGTCATCCGTGACGGTCATATGCAGGACATGAAGTTCACGCTGGCCGACCGCAAGGATTTTGCTCAGGCTGCTCCGCAGCAGGAAACCGAGGAGACATCCTGGTTGGGCGTTCATGTCGCCGGTCTGAATGCGCCTGAGGCCCGACGATGGCAAATTGACGCCAAAGAAGGCGTGGTCATCACTGATGTGGATTTCGAGAGCCCGGCTCAAGGCAAGCTAGCGCCCGGGGATGTGATCATCGAGCTCAACCGCCGTCCCGTCAGAAACCTTTCCGATTACCGCAAGATGGCTGCCAATTTGGCCGATACAAAAGAGGCAGTGCTCTTCCGCATTATCCGCGAAGGGCGCAAGACCTACGAAGCGGTCAAGCCGTAGGACTATGCTTACAAATTGCCCTGATGGGCAATAAATAGAGAGCCTCACTCGGAGAGCCAATGACCAAAATCTCCAAGAAGATCAACATCCGCGCCAATCAATCTTTGGAGAAATATCTCCAGGAAATCGGCGAGGTAGGGCTTCTGAATCCGGAGGAGGAGATCGAGCTGGCTCGCCGCATCAGGGAGAACGACCAGGCGGCGCTGGAAAAACTCACGAAGGCTAATTTGCGCTTTGTGGTCAGCGTCGCCAAGCAATACCAGAATCAGGGCTTGTCCCTGGGCGACTTGATCAACGAGGGCAACCTGGGACTGATCAAGGCCGCTAAACGCTTCGACGAAACGCGCGGTTTCAAGTTCATCAGCTACGCGGTCTGGTGGATCCGCCAGTCCATCCTGCAGGCGCTGGCCGAGCAGTCGCGGGTCGTGCGCCTGCCTTTGAACCGCGTCGGCGCTCTGAATAAGATCGGCAAGGCCTTCAGCAATCTGGAGCAGGAATTCGAGCGCGAGCCCTCGCCCGAAGAGATCGCCGAGCAGTTGGACATGACCACCTTCGAGGTCACCGACACTCTGAAGATGTCTGGCCGGCACCTGTCCATGGATGCCCCCTTCAATCAGGGCGAAGACAACCGCTTGCTGGACATCATCCACAATGACCGGGCGCCTTCCCCGGATCACGGACTGATGGAAGAATCGCTGCGCAAGGAGGTCGAGCGAGCGCTGCAGACGCTCTCGCGCCGCGAAGCCGAAGTGGTGCGCCTCTATTTTGGCCTGAACCGCGAACATCCTCTGACTCTCGAGGAGATCGGGGAGAAGTTCCATCTGACCCGCGAGCGTGTGCGCCAGATCAAAGAGAAAGCCATTCGCCGCCTGCGCCACGCCAGCCGCTCCAAGTCGCTGCGCTCTTATCTGGGCTGAGAGCTGAACCCCGAATCCCCTGACTTTTTGCTTGACAATAGGCTGTTAATTGTTTAATTTCTGCTGGACGCGGGGATGCTGCTGATCGGAGGATTTCTCAAGCTCAATTTCTGGAGGAACCCGTGGGGAAGGTTTTCATAGACCGTCGAGAAGGGGAGCGCCGCATCGGTGAGCGCCGAGATCTTTCTACTGAAGGCTTTAAGCTGGAGCAGCGGCGGTTGGAAACCTCACCGAATCGCCGCATGGGGGTGGAGCGGCGGCAGTGCGAACGGCGCATGATGTGCTGATAGTGCTTGCTTTTACTGTTTGCCAGGGAGTTTCCTGACTCTCTCTTCTTTGAGGGGGTAACAGCTTTTCGCTCAAGCAGGTGTTCCGAATTCGCCAGCCCACCACCCTGCACCAGAATTCTCGATTGACCTCGGATTTTCTCGCTTGCCTGACTGCGATTCCTCAAGGTAGATGGTTCAGTCGTTTCTAAATTTCCTTAGCTCAATGTGGCGATTCAGACTCATGCGGATGCGCGAAATTCTTGAATTTCACGCTGCTGGCTGTTCCGGGGAGCGACAATGGCCATGAAAATCGGTGTGATCGGAACCCCCAATAAGGACACGTTGATCCTTCCGGACAAGCGCAAGACCGCGAGCTGGGGCGGAGTGATCTACAATATCCTGCCTCTGGCCCACTACCTGCGCAAAGACGGCGCCGTGCTTCCCATCTGCGCGGTAGGAGAGGAAGTGCTGGCGGACTTCTTGGGCCTCCTGCGCAAGTATAATAATATCCTCTTCGAGGGCATCAAGAGCTGCGCCCAGAAGCACAACCGCGTGACCCTGAATTGCGTCTCGCAGACTGAAAAAGAGGAGACTGCAGAGCTGAATCTGCCTCCCTTGACCTTCGAACAGATCCAGAATCATCTCCAGGGTCTCGATTTTCTCATCATCAATTTCACTTCGGGGCGCGATCTGGAAAAGGAGACGCTGCGCAAGGTGCGCTTGGCTTACCGCGGTCGGATCCTACTGGACGTCCACAGCCTGACTCTGAGCGATCCCGATGCCAAAGGCCGCCGCCGGCTGCGCATGCTGCGCGACTGGCAGGAATGGCTCGAAGGCATGGACTTCGTGCAACTAACCTGGGAAGAGGCCAACAGCCTGATCGGGCAGAACGAGACCTCCGTGGCCGGCCTGGTGGAAGTGGCCGACTGGCTCTTGCAGCATGGCACCTCTGGCGTTATCGTCACGCGTGGCGCCCGCGGCGCCTTTTACTTCCACGCCGATGAACAGGGCATCCTGAAAGAGGAGATTCCTTCTTTTCCGATTCAAACACTGGTTGATACCACCGGCTGCGGCGACGTATTCTCCGCAGCGTTCGTTTATCACTTGTTGATCTGGGGCGGCGGCGGGCTGGAATCTTTGACCTTCGCCAATCGCGCGGCAGCCCTGAAGGCGACCTTCAGCGGCATCGGGCCGTGGGTGGCATAGAGAAAAATCGCATGTCATTCGCAGGTATGCCTGCGAAAATGATGTCTGGTGGAAGTCTTTTGGCGAGGTTTTATAGGGCGCTTGATATCGAGTTTTGCTGATAAGCTGGTCTTGGTTACCGGAGCCTCTGCCGGGGTCGGGCGGCAAACGGCTCTGGATTTCGCCGCCCAGGGCGCTAAGCTGCTGCTGGTGGCTCGTCGCAAGGAACGGTTGCAGCAACTGGCAGATCAGATTCGCGCCGCGGGCGGCGCAGCGGAAGTTCTCCCCTGTGATCTCTCCGACAACTGGTCCCGCGATCGCCTGATTAGCGACCTGCTGACGCGCCACCTCATCCCCGACATTCTCATCAACAATGCCGGTTACGGCAACTATCGCCTCTTCATAAAAGAGCCTCCCGCCGAAGTTGCCAGGATGATGGCCGTGAATTACCAGGCTTGTGCTGACCTTATGTCGGCGTTTCTGCCGGAAATGCTGAAGCGCGGGTCGGGCGCTCTGGTTAATGTCTCCTCCACGGCGGGTCGGGTGGCAGTGCCCAACATGGGGGCTTACTGCGCTGCAAAGTCTGCCTTATGCGCTCTGACCGAATCGGTCGCTTATGAGCTGAGAGGCTCCGGCGTAACCGTGCACCTGGTTAACCCCGGCCCCATCAAAACGGAATTCTTCGACGCGGGCGTCTGGCAGGGGCCGCGCCCCAGGGACAGAGTCAGCGCCCAATCTGTCTCCCATGCCATCCAAAAGGCCATCCGAAAGAAAAAAATGATCACATATATACCTCCACAAGGAGGCTGCCTGGTCTATGTTTTTCATCTCTTAGGGCCGCTGGGGCGCTGGGCAGTTAGTCGCCGGAAGTGATAAGTCTGCAATCTGTAATATTTATCTGTATCCTTCACATGGGCACCAAGAAGTACATCGAAGCCAAACCCTGCGATGATCCTGCCTTAGAATCTGCCGACCCAATCTACGTTGAGGAAAATGGCGGCGCGGCGGAAGTGCGCATCTTTCGCCAGAGTTTCCTCGATTCTTCCGACGCCATTATGATCACTGACCTGCAGGGGATCATCGTGGAAGTCAATCCTGCCTTTGAGACGATTTACGGCTTTTCGCGCGACGAAGCCATCGGCCGGACACCGCGCATCCTGCGCCACGACTCCTCCGGCCCGGAACTCTACCTCCAGATGTGGAACGACATCCTGGACCCTGCCAAGGGTCATTGGAAAGGGGAAATCACCAATCAGCGCAAAGACGGCACCCAGGTCCCAGTCATGCTTTCTATCACCCCGATTCGCGACGCCGAGGGTAGCACCACCCATTATATGGGGCTGGCCATGGACATTTCTGAGAAGCGCAAGCTGGAAGCCAAAGTGCAGCAATTGCGCCGGGAATACGGAGCCTTCCTGCGCCACGAAATGCGCAACCGCCTGGCCGCCGTAACGGGTTATCTGGAGCTGGCGATGAATCACGCCGAGCCAGTCCCGGAACGACTGGGGAAGTACCTCAAGTCCACTCAGGAGGCGCTCTTCTCCACCGTCAAGATTATTGATGCCCTGCGGGAGTTGGAGCACTACGAATTGGGTCAGATCGAACTGGAGAAACAGCCGGTGAGCTTGCGGGCTCTGATCGAGAGAGCCTGCGCCGATTTGCGGCCCATCTCCGATCAGGGCGGCGTCAGCATCGAGATCCAGGAGGATGCTGATCTGTCTCCGGTCCAGGTTGATCCGCCGAAGATGGAATCGGTCTTCTTCAACCTGTTGAAGAACGCCGTGGAACACGTCAGCGGGATCCCCGGAGAAGTGGTCAGCGTTCGCCTATATAAGGAGCGCAATCGTGCGGCCGTAGCCATGAACAATCGCGGGGCCTCCGTCCCGCGCGATCGCCTGGCGACCTTTTTCGAACGCTTCAATACCACCAAGAAGGACAAAGGGGGGACGGGTTTGGGGACGACTTACGCGGCACTGATCACTCGAGCCCACGGGGGCGACATCCGTGTGGCGTCGAATGCCAGGGACGGCACGACCGTCACCGTGCTGCTGCCACAGAATGATGCCAAATAAAGGCTGTGCGAATCTTCGAGGATCTTATCATGGAGTTCCCAGCATGAGCAGGATGGCGACAATCGTCAAGTTCGCGATCATTCTCTTTACGGTTTTCGGCCTGGGCTGCGCCGGCAGCCGCAAGAATGACCCCGGCGTCCTGATGCGCTCTCAGCGCGTGCAGGCCGCCATGGTGGACATCGCCAGCTCTCTGGAGCGCTATCGCGCCGAAAAAGGCTTCTTCCCGGAAGGTATGGCGGCGCTACGCGATGCGCACTACCTCTCTATCATGCCCGACCTGGAACGCGAGTGGACGTTCAAGTACTTCACGGATGGGGACAAAATCACGATGGTGGAGGCCACCAGCACGGAAACTATGCTGGACGGGAAAGGCTATAAGATCACCTACCGCGTCCCTGACAACGCCTGGGAAGGGTACGGGATTACGGTGTGGCCGTGAAAAGAATGGTCATTGCGAGGGGCGTAAGCCCCGAAGCAATCTTTTAAACAAAAGGGGTAGCTGAAAGGGCTACCCCTCTTGTTCCTGGCGATCTGAGAAAGCGGGCGACGCACCAGGTCGCCTTTACGTTCCCACCCCTCGCCACCGATCTAGGTGGTCCAGTTTGCTGATCACCGATTTGATCGGTCCCTCGGCGCGGCCCTCGATGAACTGGCGCACCACCTCGTCCTTCGTATTCTTGATTTCCTCGGGCGTACCATCGAAGATGATCACGCCGCGGTGCAGCATGACGATGCGGTCAGCCACTTTGTAAGCTGAAACCATATCATGCGTCACCACCAGGGTAGTCACCGACAGCTTGTCGTTCAGGCTCTTGATCATCTCGTTAATCACGTCGGCGTTGATGGGATCAAGGCCCGTGGTCGGCTCGTCATAAAGGACGTACTGCGGGTTCATAGCGAGAGCTCTGGCCAGCCCCACGCGCTTCTTCATGCCGCCGGAAAGCTCAGCCGGCTTCAGGTTTTCAACTCCCGGCAGATCCACCATGGCCAGCTTTTCCTGCGCGATCCGGGTCATCTCTGCTTCCGACAGATCAGTATTTTCCCTCAGTCCCAGCGAAACGTTTTCGTAAACTGTCATGGAGTCGAAGAGCGCCGCTCCCTGGAAGAGCACGCCGAACTTGCGGCGTACTCGGTAGAGCTCCGCTGCGCTCATCTGGACGATATCCTCATCGTCAATCAGGATCTGCCCGGAATCGGGCGTCAGCAGGCCGATGATGAGCTTCAGCAGCACACTCTTGCCACAGCCCGACCGCCCGATGATGACCACCGATTCGCCGGTCTGGATGGTCAAGCTCAGGCCGCGCAGCACTGGCTTCTCGCCGAAAGATTTGGTCAGGCCTCTGATTTCTATCACAGTTTTTTGCAGGCTAAGAAATGTCTTGCAGCGATTTCCTGTAGGGGCGAGGCATTCATGGATGCGTTGATTAGGTATTAACGCGTAAAGGATGGCAAAAAAAGGTCCCAATCTCTATTGAATAAGAATGCCTCGCCCTAACCAGACGCGCGCTAAAAGAACACCGTTGCCAGCACGTAGTCGAAGACCAGGATTAAAATGGAGGAGAGCACGAACGAGCGAATGGTGGATCGCCCCACGCCTTCCGCGCCGCCTTCGGTCTTAAAGCCGATGTGGCAGCCGATCAACGCGGTGATCGCTCCGAAGATGAACGCTTTGAACAGCCCTGCGAAAATATCGAAAACGCGGAAAAATTTGGGGATTTCACTAAAAAAGATGCCGGCAGGGATTTTCAGCAGCAGGTTGGCGACGAAAAAAGCTCCGGCCACGGCGACAAAATCGGAGAAGACCACCAGGACCGGCATCATGAAGACGCAGGCGTAAAAGCGCGGCGCGGCCAGATAGCGCACCGAATTGATAGCGAGAGATTCCAGCGCGTCAATCTGCTCGGTAACCTTCATCGTGCCCAGTTCCGCAGCGATGGAAGCCCCCACGCGTCCCGCCAGAATCAGCGCGGTCAGCACCGGCCCCAGCTCGATCACCACCGCCTTAAATGTCGCCAGGCCTAAATAGCGCAGGGGAACATAGCCAGCGATCTGGTAATTGGTTTGCCAGGCGGAGACGGCGCCGGTGAAAGCGCCGACCATCAGCACGATGGGCAGGGAATTGTATCCGACGACCATGACTTGTTCGAAGAAGAGCGCGCGGTCTTTGGGGAGCCGGTTGAAGCAGCGCAGGATCTTGCCTAAGAGGATGAAGATGGCGCCGCTCTCTTCGAAGAACTGGAGGGTGACTCGCCCTAATTGGGCTATGGCTTGCTGCATATCGGACAGAAGCTCTCAAGGTTATGAAAACTGCAGTTTGGGGAAATTCGCCGAAACCAACGCCAGAGGCTAGCTTTCAGCATTGGCTTCAGCCAATTCATATTTCGGGCGAGCACTCGAATTTATTCGGGCGCCAGCTAAAACTCCGCCCCCAGCGCGAAATAATATCTGGGCTTGTCCGTGTGATTCCAATACGTCCTCCAGGCCACGTCCCAGCGCAGCAGAAAGATGCCCAGGTTCAACCGGGCACCGAAACCATAGCCCATCATCAAGTCCTGCAAGGTCGCGTCTCCGTTGGCAGTCTGCGTCACGCCGCGGAAATGATCCTTGTCCCAGGCTCCAGCCGTGTCCATGAACAGCGCGCCGCGGATGTCGCGGAAGTGAATGGGCAGCGGCCAACCCAGAACCAGATGCCGGACCAGGGGATAACGAAATTCCGCATTGACCAGCGCGAAGCGCGTTCCCTGCGCCGCATAGTAGTCACCGCCTCGGAAAGGCGTGATGAAGCTGGAGAAGTAAATGTCTTCAATGGAGCCTTCGATTTCGCCCTGGTAACGACGGTTGATCCAGTTGCTTTCGCCGCCCACGAAGAAGTGCACCGGATCGGCGCCTTCGGAAAAGCCCGCGGTGCCGCGCAGAGCGAAGCTGTAGCCATTGCCCAATTTAAAATAGCGGCGCGCGTCTAACACCATTGTCTGGAAGTCCAATCCCCAGCCGTCTGATCCGGGCAGCGTGATGTATTTCTCCAGATTGGGACTGGCCCATACCGACAGCCGCGCCCGCGTGCCGTTGATCGGCCCGGTGGATCCCCAGAGAATGGTGTCATGCACGTAGGCCAGGCTGGGGATGGCCAGGCGACGCTTCTCGGCATAGTGATAGCGGTCGAAGAGAGGATCGTAGGTCTCCCGGTTGATCCCGTTAAGCTCCAGGCTGCCTTCCAGCCGCGAGAACCGGGAAAAAGGGTATTGGGCGTAAAGGCTCAAGGCCATATACCGGTCGCGAAAATATTGGTATTCTCCCGTCGTGGGATCGTAGATGTAGAAGAAGTAGACATTCTGGCTCAATCCGAAGCCGTAGTCCATGCGCTTGGGAAGATACAGATAGATGAACTCCGCGTTGGAATTTTCCAGATCCGAATAGATGTCCAGCCCCACGAAAATTTGGTGATCTCCAAGCATATCGCTGAAGAGGAGAAGTCCCATGGCCTGCAAGCCGAAGAAGGTCGAGTAAGCCGCCGTCGCGTAGACAATGTCCGGCGAGAAGCTGAGTTTGTATTTGTTCACCTTGTATTTGCCAACGTCGGTCAAATACTCACTGGAATCCAG
>Ga0315280_10012418_pt1 | contig 10301 bp, 8 predicted proteins | sample YL17G06_40_MG_FD_203697 | JGI IMG/M metagenome (GOLD analysis project Ga0315280, IMG submission 203697) | Sediment microbial communities from Yellowstone Lake, YNP, Wyoming, USA - YL17G06_40 | ecosystem: Environmental > Aquatic > Freshwater > Lake > Sediment | place: USA: Wyoming | collected... | reverse complement strand
TTTACGGAGACCCATCAAGTAATCCTCCGCGTGGGCTACGCCCGCGGCCCGGAAATCGCCCAGAGGCTTGAATGGAATCACATCATCGTCAACTACCAGGCTTTGCCCGACGATGAGGGATTCACCGCCAGCAGCGGCCTGCGGATGGGTGTCCAGGAGATGACCCGCTTCGGTATGAAAGAGAAGGATTTTGAAGAACTGGCCGGAATCATGGCCGAGATTATCTTGCAAAACCGCCGGGCAGCAGAGGAGGTGGCCCGCTTGCGGTCCGATTTCATCCAGATGCAGTATTGCCTGCCGGAAGAGAAAGCCCAGCCTCTCATTCAGGAACTTCTGAATGCGGTGATTGGGTGAGGGTTGAAATAGAGGGCATTCCAGGTTTCGAACGCAAGCGGATGTAAACCAGCTCGGGAGGAGACCCCAGGCGCATGGGGGGTCCCCAGGTTCCCACTCCCCGGCTGACATATAAATGGCTTTCTCCCATTTGATGCAGACCCGGGGTACGCGGATAGATCATCTGGGAGATGTAGCGGATGGGAAAGAGCTGCCCCCCGTGCGTATGTCCGCTCAATTGTAAGCCAATCCCTTGGGAGGCGGCGGTTTCAAACCGGATGGGTTGATGGTAGAGCAGAATAGAAGGCCTCCGGGGATCGAGGCGGGAGATGAGCTTTTCGTAACCCGGCGCCGGGTTTCCTATCCGGCGAGAACCTGTCGGGTCATCAATTCCCAGGAGCTGCAACCCGCCAGTCAGGACCTGTACCTCATTGCGGAGGACTTTGATATTCGCCCCCTTCATGATGGCCACTGCCCGGTCCACTCCAGCGTAATACTCGTGATTTCCCGTGACCGCAAAGATTCCCTGGCGGCTTTTCAGGCGGGAAAGAGGGACGGCCATTTCTTCCATGTAGGAAACGCCTTCATCCACTAAGTCGCCAGTGATGACCACGATGTCCGGCTGAAGCTCATTGACCCGATTTACCACCTGCGAAAGCCTTCCATTCTGGGTAAGCATCCCGTAATGAATGTCCGAGACCTGAACGAGGGAGAAGCCGTCCATTTCCGGGGGTAATCCTGGAAGCGGAATATTCAACCGGGTCACTCCCAGCTCGCCGGCATCTCGCAGGGCCCATCCCCCGATGATCAGGACGCCCGTTGAAATGCAGGCTAAGAAGGCCCGGCGATAGAAAAGGGATCGATGGGCAAAAAGGTTCGGCCCGCGGGAAAAAATTTTAAAAAGGATGTGGAGCAAGTCGCTCCCCAGGGCAAAGAGGAAAAAATAGAGGGATAGTCCCATCCAGACTGTGGAGAGGAAGGTCAGCAGATAACTGAAAGCATTGAAATCATACCACCCCAGTACCTTGGCAGCGGGAAAGGAGGCCACCAAGAGAATGAAGATCAGGCGGAGCGCCATCCGCAGATTGGGGGAGGGTTCTGCCAGCCGCACAAACCAGGTATAGAGGTAGTAATGCGCCCCACCGTAGATCGATAGAACGATCGAGAAAAAAGCTGCGAAACTCGCCCATTGAGGCATGACTCTCAACCACCCCTTAAAGGCCGCCCTAAGAAACGAGTTGTTTCAACCTGTGCAAAAACTGTCGATCGCGCGCCTCGGTCTTTGCCAATACCGAATCGGCAGTGTATTCATAGAACCCTTTGCCGCTCTTCACCCCCAGCATTCCGGCCAACACCTTGTTCTTCAAGATTGCCGGGGGCTCCAGAGAGCGATCGATAACTGGGTAGAGGTCGCACATTACCTTATACCAGACATCCAGCCCTCCGAAATCAGCCACTTCCATCGGCCCGATAGAAGCCAGGCGAAACCCGATACTCCCTTTCACTGCTCGGTCCAATTCCTCAGGTTCCACCACCCCGCCATCTAACAAAGCTAAGACTTCCCGAAAGAGGGCGGCTTGGAGCCGGTTGATCACTAAGCCCGGGACCTCTTTCTGAACGCGCACAGGCCATTTCTTCAGTCTGAGCATTAAGTCATATGTGGCCATGAAGGTGGCCTCCGAGGTTCCTTCTCCTTTGGCTACTTCCACCGCCGGAACAATGTGCGGAGGGTTCATCCAGTGAGCAATGACCGTCCGCTCCTTTCTTTTCACCCTCTGACTGATGTCCGTCAGGCGCAGCCCCGAAGTATTGGAGGCGAGGATGGCCTCTCGGGAACAGGCCTCTTCGACTCTCTGAAAAAGCTCCTGCTTGACCTTCAGGTCTTCTACCACGGTCTCCTGGATAAAGTCTGCTTCCTTTACCGCTTCTTCCAGATGGGGGGTTGGCAGGATCCGGGCTAAGACCTCCGGGATGGACTTGCGGTTGATCAAGTCCGCTTCGGCAAAGGTCTTAAGGTTGGATTCAATTTTTTTCAGGGACTTCTTCAGAATTCCTTCACTTAGATCATTGAGGTTTACAGAGTACCCGGACTGGGCAAAGCACTGGGCAATCCCATGCCCCATGGTTCCTGCACCCAGGACCGCCACCTTCTTGATTTCTTTTCCCGGCATGTCATTCTCCTTTTTCGTTTCTTTTTGGAATCAAATCCCGGCGAAACTTTTCCCCCATTATATTCGAAACCCAACTTCCTGTTAAGGGAAAAAGGAACAAAAGAATAAACTTGACAGCCTCAGGAAAAAATAATCTATTGGAGTCCAGAGGAAATTCTCGGGCAGGGGAAAAATAGGGGAGAGAATGATGAAATACGATTTCGACCGAGTGATGGACCGCCGGGGCACAGATAGCCACAAATGGAAAAAATACGCCGAAGATGTGCTCCCTCTTTGGGTTGCGGACATGGATTTTATTTCTTCAGAAGCGATCCTTCAGGCACTTCATCAAAGGGTCGACCATGGGATATTCGGATACACCCGCCCAACTGAGGAGTTGCGGAAGGTCATCCAGGAGCGTCTCAAAAGACTTTATCAATGGGAAGTTGGAGATGAGGAAATAATTTTTTTGCCCGGGTTGGTGGCCGGTTTAAATCTATCTTTCCATGCCTACGCGGGTCCCGGAGACGGGGTTTTAGTCCAACCCCCAGTTTACCATCATTTTGTCAAAGACCCGATCCGTCATGGGCGGGCCCTCATCGATCCCCCATTGATCCAGAAGGGAGATACCTACGAGATCGACTTCCAGGCCTTGGAAAAGGCTATCAGGGATCGGACCAGGGTATTTATTCTCTGTAATCCTCACAATCCTGTGGGCCGGGTATATACACTGAAGGAACTGGAGAAGGTCGGCGAGATCTGCCTGCGCCACAAACTGATCATCTGCTCCGATGAGATTCACTGCGACCTGCTCTACCCAGGCTACCTTCACATACCGATGGCCACGGTGGGCCCGGAAGTGGCCGATCAAACCGTGACGCTCATGGCTCCCAGTAAAACCTACAATTTGGCCGGCCTCAGTTGTGGGTTTGCCGTCATCAAAAATCCCGGGCTGCGGAAAACCTGGGAAGCCACCAGCCTGGGCCTCATTCCAGGTGTGAACATTATGGGCCAGGTAGCTGCCCTGGCAGCATTCAAAGATGGGCAGGAGTGGCTGAGCCAGGTTCTCCTCTACTTAAAGGACAATCGGGATTTTCTCTCCCAGTTTGTTAAAGAGAGGATTCCCCAGATCCGCATGACCAAGATGGAGGCTACTTATCTGGCGTGGCTGGATTGCAAAGATGCCGGGATTCCGGGGAAGCCCTACGACTTTTTCCTCAAAGAAGCCCGAGTCGCCCTGAACGATGGCACCGAGTTCGGAAGAGGGGGGGAAGGATTCGTCCGGTTGAACTTTGCTTGTCCCCGGAAAACTTTGAACGAAGCACTTGAGCGCATGGCAGGGGCCTTGAAGAAGCTATGATCATCCCCGTTCCTTTCAGCAATTCTTGGACATCTATAGTGAACGGCCTAATAAAATAGTCATTGCGAGGAGCGAAGCGACGCGGCAATCCCATAAGATTGCTTCACTTTCTTCGCAATGACCATTAGCTGCATGTCAACTCATTTAAGCCGTTCACTATAAAAGGCAAATCATCGGTGATGATTTAAGTATGAAAATCAAGATTTGATCTGACAGGCATTGCCCAATTAGTCCCGACTAATTGTTTCACCTACAAAGAGTTAAGATTTACCGGCAGTTGGAGTTGATGATTTCCGATTGAAAGTGAGGATAACGGTAAGCTCACCTGCACCAGAGATATGCTATAGAGTCTGCAAAAGATAACAACCCTAAGACATCCAAGGACTTTCTTTAGTGGCACGGCTTCTGGTGTCAGGTGGAGCGGCGGGTTAGGCCAGGGTGGCAAGGACATGCTGAGCAACTGGAGAAGCCCTCCTCGTCCCGGGGAGAAATCTCTGGAGGAAGGTAGATCCTATAACCGGGGACAGCGGGAAGTGGATCGAAGGCGAGAGGGTGGCGGATGGGTCCGGAGTAGCGATGAACTGGAGTAATGTCTGGGGAGCGAAGGGACCCTGCTGTTAACCATCTTCCGACAACATGGGGAGGCAAGGGCGAGATGAGAAAGGCGCTCATCAGTTTGCAGGACCTGAGAAGGAAGATTTATCTAAAGGCGAAGTCTGACAAGACATGGCGGGGAAACGCCGTGGCTTCGGCTGGAACAGGTGGAGTAGAACCTGGATTTATACCACCCTGGGTCTTTTCAATGACTACAGGGGGAGGTATCACAGGGTTGAAAGCGCTGCCAGTCAATAGGTCCCATAAACCTTTAGATGAAGTTAGCAGGAAAGCCCGGTACGGGGAAACCGTACGCCGGGTTTGACGAGGCGGGGGCTGGAAACGGGCTTATACCGAGCACTGCGCCAGCCCTCGACCCTACTGATGAGGGGGATCTGGAGATAGGGCATTCGCCACTACGCCAGCTCTCTACTCTACCCAAATCACTTCTGTTGGGCAGGGTCTTCCGGGCGGTTCCAATAAGTTGAAAGATCAAAGCTTTTGGGGTTAAGAGGAGTACGTTGACCCCATAACCCCCTTTCCTAAATCCTGTTCGATTTCCAGGAGTCGGTTGTATTTGGCAACCCTTTCCCCCCGGACTGGGGAACCTAGCTTGATTTGTCCGGCTCCCACAGCAACGGCGAGGTCGGCGATGAAATCGTCATTCGTCTCGTTCGAACGCAGGGAAACTGTCACCTCAAAATGATTCCTCAGGGCCATACAGGCAGCCTCGATGGCCTCCCTCACGGTCCCGACCTGGTTGATTTTCAGCAGCAATCCGTTCCCCGCTTTCTTCTTGATCCCCTCTTCGAGGCGGCGGGGATTAGAGACAAAGAGGTCATCCCCCACAATAAGCTTATTGGGTAAAGCAGCGCTCAGCTCGGCGAAATGAGCAAAATCGTCTTGGTGGAAGGGGTCCTCAATATAATCCAATGGGTAATTTTGGGCCAATTCTGTATATTCTTCCGCCAGGTCAGCGGCCTTCAGTTTGCGATTCCTGAGGCAGTAAAGATCTTCGTCTTTCAGGTAAATTTCACTGGCGGCAACGTCCAATCCCAAAGCGACCCTGTCGCCGAAGCCGCTTCGTTCCGCGGCTTCCAGCATCAGGTCGAAGGCCTGGGATGTTTCGTGAATGGGAGGCGCCAGGGCTCCACCCACTTCGGGGACTGGCCCGAATTTTTTCTTTAATATCTCCCCCAGGGCCAGGCGGCATTCCAGCAGGGCCTCCAGGGCGAGAGCGAAGGTTGGAAACCCGGAGAAGAGAAACAAATAATCTTCAAAAGGCAGTTTTGAAGGGGAATGTCCCCCGCCGGCAATCATCGTGGAAATGGGGAGGGGTAAGCGAGTAGCTCTTAAACCGCCGAGGTAGCGGAATAGAGATATCCCCAGGGATTCTGCCCCCGCTTTGGCGCAAGCCACGGAAACGGCAAGGATGGCGTTGCCTCCCAGCCGGCTCTTATTCGGGGTTCCGTCCAATTCTATGAGGGTCCTGTCGATCTCCGCCTGGAGGGTAACATCTTTTCCCTTTATGACGGGAGCGATGATCTGATTGACATTTTCCACGGCCCGTAGAACTCCCCTGCCGCGGAATCGATCCCCTCCGTCGTAGAGTTCGAAAGCTTCATAGACCCCCCTGGAGGTCCCGCTCGGTACGGATGCCTTCACCTTCAAGCCTCTGGCGGTGGAGAGCCGGACCTCAACCGTGGGGCGGCCGGTGCCGCTCAAAATTTCCCGCGCCTCAACTTTTTCGATGGTGTCATTCATGGCCGACCCTTAAGCTAGTGAATGAGGATAACCCGGAGGTTCTGCAGGTTGGTACCGGTATGGCCGGTCATGATGGCGTCCCCGAGCTTGGTGAGGGCTTCCGAGCTGTTGTGGTCCTTGAGAGCCTGAGCGATGTCCACCTTCAGCTTTTCCGCCTCATCCCGGGTTAGATGATCGACGATTCCCCCGGCAATCTCGGTGGGGCCGTCCGTTCCGTCCGAATCGACGGAAGCGCAGGCGAACTCACCAGGGGCCCTCAGTTTGTGGGCAAATCCAAGGACGAATTCCTGGTTGGGGCCGCCGGCTCCGCACTTCCCCCGAATGGTGACCGTCGTCTCCCCCCCGGATATGAGCGCGCAGGGGGGGCTGATTGGCCTTTGGTATTTGATGATCTCGGAGGCGATCCCCGCCATAAAAATACCGGCCTCCCGGGCCTCGCCTTCCAGGCGGGTGGAAAGGATGATGGGTTGGTAGTTTAATTTTTGGGCATAATCCGCTGCCGCCCGGCACATACTGGGGGGGTCGCCCACGCTAATGATGCGGGCTTTCATCCCGGCGAGGCTCTTTACCGTTTCTAATTCCGGCCGGTTTTGGCCTTCGAGGAGATATTTTCTTATGGAATCCGAAATTGACTCCCACAAATCATAGTATTGTAAAACAGAAATAGCGTCCTGGAAGGTGGAAGGGTCGGCCAAGCACATATCCGGCCAGGGCATGCCTTCAGGGGCCGTGTCCAGGGTGAGGGTCACGGCCTCGGCTGGCTGGATGTGGGCCACTAGCCGCCCCCCCTTCATCCTGCACAAATGTTTTCGGACAATGTTTATATCTCGAATGACAGCCCCGCTTTTCAAGAGCATGTCATTGAGTTCCCGGATCTCTTCCAGCGTTATTCCTTCAGGAGGCAGCGTGACCAGGGCTGAGGAACCTCCCGTGATGGCGGCGAAAACGATATCTCTTTCTCCCGCCTGATGGGCGATTTCCAGAATCTTCTGAGCCCCAATAAGGCTCGATTCGTCCGGGATGGGATGGCTGGCTTCATGGACTTCAATCCTCTTGAGCCGCCGTCTCCCGCCTCTTTTGACTACGACCACTCCCTTGGCAATCAAGGATCCCAGTATCTCTTCCAGGGCCTCAGCGATCGGAAAGGATCCTTTCCCGGCTCCCACAACAAAAATGCGGCCAATTTCCTTGAGAGGATATCTCTGACCTTCCACCATCAGCCAATCGCCGACTAAGCTGACCTGCTTTCGAGTGCCGGCGCTGGGATCCCCGGCTTTGAGCCCGGCTTGAATGATTTCCAAAAGACTCCTTCGAAGTTCCGCGTGCCCGTGGGAAAGAATCTCCTGGGAATTCTTTATCATCGATAAATCTTTGATCAGGCCAGTCATCGTAATTTCCTTTTTACCATTTTAGGCTGCTCCATACCTCAGAAAAAGCGGGTGGCGACCCGCTTAGGGAGAATTCTTCTGCGTTTTTCGGATTACATATTCTATAGCGTTCATGATATTGGTTATATGAACGCTCATGGCCTTTTTGGATTCCTGCGGGTCTTTTTTCTTAAGAGCCTGAAAAATCGCCCACATCTCATGGACGCTCGGGATCAAGCGATTGGCCAGCTCCAGGGTGGAGAGGCGGATTCGGTTGATTTCATCCATATAATTATTGATGATATTGGTAATTTCCCGGTTGCCGCATAGTTTCCATATGGTCTGGTGTAGGAGCATGTCCGTTTCGAAGAGGGCGGTTCTTTTTTCTTCCGCATCCAAGCCTTTTCGTTTCAGTTTTTGAAAGTTCGTCTCCAGCGGCTCCAGGTCCCGACCGGTGATGTTTCGGGCTGCGACCTCGGCTGCGTGAGATTCCAGAAGAAGCCTTATCTGGAGGAGGTCTCTGGCCTTTTGGAGGGAAATGGGCATGATGAGGGTCCCCACCTGGGGTTTCACCAGGACGAATTCATCTTTCTGCAATTTCTGGATCACGCTGCGGATCGGAGCCCGGCTGACGTTGTACCGATCGGCCAGTATGGCCTCCGAAAGCTTCTCCCCCGGCTTTATGCGCAATTGAATAATGTCCCTCTTGACCGATTCGTAGATTTCATCTGCCAGCGTTCTACCCATAGGATTCGTCCTTTTTCATTCAGGTTCGGGGGTCTAACAGATGCGATTGGTTCGTTCAGGCACAGAAAGGTCCGGCGGGTACCCTGTCGTCCCGGGATAAAGCCTTGGGGGATGGGGCGCCGTTTCGGTCCCTTATCCCCAACGGAGGCCGAACATGTCTCCCTGCCTCTCCGAAGCGGGCCAATCCGGGTCTATGACCTCCGTCGTCAGTACCACCTTGCCCCCCTGGTCTTTCACCTTAATTACTCGATTCCAGTTCTTATCGTCCCGAAGGGGATAGTCCTCCCGGTACAGGTCTCCGCGGCTCTCCTTGCGCATCTTGGTTGTCCGGGCCAGAATTTCACCTGACAGGAGCAAGTTGTTCAGCTCCAAGGCATTGACGAGATCATCGACCGTCTGGACATTGAGTTTTACCATCCGATCCTTGCGGATCTCGCTCATACCTTTCATGGCTAGGTTCAACAGATCTTCGTTGACATGGACCATCATGGTTTCCCAGGCCAGGCGCTGTAGATCTTTTTTGACCGCTATCAGCCTTTCCCCTCTTTTCATTTCCCGCAGCAAGCGAATCTCATCCAAGGCGGCCTGGATCCTCCTTTCCCGGGGATCGGGCACCTTTCGACCCCGGGTGGCTGCGGTCGCATGCCTTCCCGCAATCTTCCCGAAGACCTGGGAAGCGGTCAGCATGTGCCCGGCCATCCGGTTGGCTCCGTGGGGGCCGGAGGCGCACTCTCCGGCGGCGTAGAGGCCGGGAACAGCGGACTGGGCGTTTTCGTCGATGACGACCCCGCCGTTGGAGCAGTGAAAACAGATGTTGAATTCGATGGGTTCCTCGAGGTAGCGCACGCCCCGGTAGTAAAAATAGTCGTGCCTCGGCTTGACGAGGGGATCCACCACCCTGGGGTCCGTCAGGTCTATGTAGAGGGCGTCGTGTCCATTCGCCCGGCCTTCTTTGGTTTCCATGAGGGTGGCAACGTCGAAGTATCGGGAGGCGGAATCGCGTACACTAAACGGGCCGTGCATGGACCTCTGCTTGTAAACCTCCTCCACGGTAATTCCCTCGGGGAGGTACTTGGGGAGGTATTCTTCGCCCAGGGCGTTGGTGACCTTGGCATGGGGAACGAAAAACCAGGCGCTGAAATGGTTCAGGGTCGGGTAGATAATCCCGGGAAACACCTGTTTGAACTCGAAGTTCATCAACTCTGCACCCGCCTTGTAAGCCATGGCATAGCCATCGCCGGTGTTGCAGGTGGAGGTCAGGCTGTGTTTAAAAAGGTTTCCTTTTCCGCCGGTGCCGAGAATCACGGCCCCGGCCTTTATGACTGTCACCTCCCCCGAATATTCGTCAATGGCCACGGCCCCGGCAATTCTTCCTTCTTCGGTCAAGAGGTGGGTGACCATGGTATGCTCCATGATCCTTACGTGGCTGTCCCGGAGCATCCGGGTGAGCCCAAACATAATGGGAATTCCATGACTCTTCATCCCCCATTGCCGGGGAACGATTTCCCTGCTCCAGTCTTCGACGAGGGGCCGCATGACTTCAAAAGCCTGCTCGGCCAGAATCCGGGCCAGCTTCCGGTCGGCCATACCCAGACCCAACTGGAGGATGTTGGCGTAATCCTTTTCTATGCTCAAAAGGGGAGCCCCCTTGGGGTCAAATCCCTGGATCCCCGGTATTCCCGGGTAGGCCACTCCACCACGGTCGGAAACGCCCCCGGCAGTGGAGCCCGCCCCGCGAATGCCGATGCTCGCGAATGCGCCTTTGACGGCCAAGATCACGTCGGCTCCGGCCATGTCCGCCTCCAAGGCCGCCCGGCACGCGGCTCCGCCCCCCCCGACGACCAAGACATCAGCTTTTAAAGTATCGTACTTTTCGCCCATTATCATCCTCCCCATCTTCTAAGGAAAAAAAGTCTGAAATTTCCGCTCTTAAGACCTGGCCCGTCGGCCATCTCAACTTCGAGAAACCTGGTTCACTGCCCAGGT
>Ga0315280_10012417_pt1 | contig 10303 bp, 22 predicted proteins | sample YL17G06_40_MG_FD_203697 | JGI IMG/M metagenome (GOLD analysis project Ga0315280, IMG submission 203697) | Sediment microbial communities from Yellowstone Lake, YNP, Wyoming, USA - YL17G06_40 | ecosystem: Environmental > Aquatic > Freshwater > Lake > Sediment | place: USA: Wyoming | collected... | reverse complement strand
ATGATAGGTATATATATTATTGTGGATATGGTAAAGAAGTAGACAAAACTATAAAGATAACCTTAACAGCAGAACAATACAACCAAGAACTCAAAGAGATAGAAAAAGGAATGAGAGAGATAGCACACAAGTTAAAAATTGAAGTTAGAGATAGTGATTTTGAGTATGTTCCTATTGAAAGAAAAGTTGGCTTTAATGAGTGGCTTGAAATAAATAAGGGCGAGTTAAAGGAAAGTTGGGCTGAATTTGATAGTGAGGATAAAAAAGCATACAAGAGTTTTAAGGGCTATTGTGAGGAAATGTATGATGAGTGTAGCGGTGTTATAGTTGAAAATGGGGGTAGTGAAGATTTTGACGAGGAAGACGAGGAATTGATATAATTTTTTTCTTTTTTTTTTCTTTTATTTTTTTTCTTATGTATTCTAAAAGCACTTAAAAAGGACTTAAAAAGCACCTAAAAAGTATCTGAAAGGCTTCCGACGATAAAATTCTAAAATTAAAATTGCTTACGACGAGAGTATTTTCTCGATTTTTTCATCTGAATTGTAACTTTCCTGACACATACAGTCCCACAGAAGCTTCATTCATTTTTGATTATTATATGCCCTTCTGGGTGTATTCTTGGTTTGCATCTATTTATCTCTCTTTTTAATTCCCTTATGCTAAATTCATTAAATTCTTTAGAACATATTGCTATGCCATTCAAATCATCTATATCAATATAGGCGGCCATGCCCTCAAATTTTCTTAATAATTCTTCTTGTTGGGGTGTTATTTCTTTAATAAAATCCAGGTTTAAGTCCTGTATGCCTGAAACCCTTATGGCCTTGCATTCCCTCATAAACTTTATCATTTCTTCTGTTCCATCAGCACCCAATTTTACTGATGGAAAAATATCTTTTATTTCTCTGTGGTCTATTCCTCTTGGGCTTTTTAAATCCCATAATTGCAACAAAGCGGTTTTTTCTCCCTGTCTTCTCCTTCCAGAGAAATCAAGCATAACCCCGTCTTCGAGAATATAACCTGCTTCTTTGATATTTTCAGTTGTTCCAAAATATTCTTTAGATTTTTTGCATATTTCTTCCATTTTTACTCAACCTTTATTTTTCTCTTGCTCCATTTAAAAGTCACACTCTAATTTTTTACCTTTAACGATACAATTCTTTAAACTAAAGGGATTTATGAAAAAGATTTTTTTATCTTTTATATATGGTTTTGCTTTCATCTGTTGCTCTAAATAATCTGGGGGGGTTATTTTTTCTCCTATACTTTCTATTAGTTTATGAGTTATAATTGCTGGACTTATTCCACATATCTCAAAACTTTTAGCTAATTTTTCATCGACATTCTGTCCTATTCCTGCTTTAGAAACTTCTTCCATAACACAGGCCATTTGTCTAACTTGAGAAGGAGTTAATTTTTTGGCAAAATTACAAATTGCTTCTTCATTTTTCTTTGCTTCTTCATAAATATTAGCAAATAATTCTGTTCCTTTTGTTTCAGTTTCTTCCATAAAATAATAAAAGAACCATACTATTTAAATTTTATTAAAATGAAGATGGCTGTTTTACTACCCCATCATATGATTCACATTTGCATATTAATGTTCCAATACCATTTACATCAACAAATCTTATTCTTGCGTTACATATAAAAGATACACTCTTAATAAAGGAAGTTGGAGCCCTTGAATAACATAAATAATTTATATCTGCTGCAGTTATTACTATATTTTCAACATCAAAAGTAGCTTGAGAAACAACATTAATTTCTCTTTGTGTAGATTTCCCATAATAATACCCAGCAATTCCAATTATTAATAATAAAATTATAAATAAAATTGTTTTTTGTTGTTTTTTCATCTTATTTATTCGTTATTTTAGGCTTATTGCTCTTTTGGCTGGGTTGATAAATAGGCCCACCAAGGTTTGCTAATTCCAATAATTTCGTTATTCTCTGCATCCAAGTTTATTTTTACCTGTGCCTTTGTTAAGAATAGGCCCAAGATTCTGAAATGTCTCTGCACTTGTATTTCATAGGCGATTCTTGTGCAGTTAGAAGGGGGGCATCTTTTTAATTTAACCTCTTTCAAGATTATAGTACAATTATTTATTGTTTTATTGCAAACCCTTAACCCAAGAACTTCAATTGCCCTTGCAGAGGCTGTATCTGGCATAATTTTAATTTGAGTTTCCCTGCCGTTTGACAAATTTACTTTATATGTTATGTTATTGAAGATGTCCCGTCCTACTGTTACATTCAGGTTTTTGGGGACACCAGCACAACGTCCTTCAATACAGATTTCATAAAATGCAAAGGGCTTAGGTTGATTTGCTTGTTGGGGAGGGTAAGCAGCAACTAGACTGCTGGCTACTATTAACATAAAAAGCATCAAAAAGGCTATTTTCTTCATTTTAAATATAAGAAGATTATCTTTATATATTTTTTGGGTCTCTGTTACTATTATATAATAAATATTGATTAAAGTGTTAAAAACGAAAGATTTAAATACTTCATAGCATTATGAAATTTGATAGTTTAATGAAAATGGTTAAGAATATGAAAGATACATGGGAGAAAAGAAACGATATAACCGACTTTAAGGTCAAAAGAGAAATTAAGAAAAAACTTCTAATTATAAAGTCTCAAGAGGGCTTAAAAAATTTTAGCGAGGTCATAGAATTTCTGCTTAATAAGATAAGTAAATATAAAAGAGAAAAACTTAAAGGGAGGTGAAAAAAAATGAGTCCAATAACAAGGGAAGAGTTTTTCAAGGAAAGCTTCAAGGTGCATGAGTATACTGGAGAAAAGATAATATCAGCTTTTTTAAGAAAGAATGAGAGCAAAGCCTATACTGCCAGAGAGCTAATAAAAGAAACAAAATATAGCTTTAGCACAATTATCCATTATTTAAGAAAGCTTGTAAAGAAAAGAAAGATTTTGCATGACAAACCATATTATATATGGAAAAGGAAAAAGTAAAAAAGAAAAGACTAAGGAAAATGTATATAGTTCAGTTTAATGGGAATAAAATGGGGGAATTTAAGAATCTAAAAGAAATGGAGCAGTTTGTAGGGGAATTTAGAGAGAATAATAAAGATAAAATTTTAGATGTTTATGCAGAAGGGGAAAATGAAATTAATAAAAATGGTTAAAATTAGAAATAATACAAATAGAGAATTAGTGCTTTATGCTGGAAATCCACATAATGAAGAACCTGATTTTATTGTGAATTTAAAATCGGGTGAAGACTCTGATTTACCAGAATATTATAGCGGAGAGATAAGCATTCAAGAGAAATAAAATGGCATATAAAAAATATTGTATTTGGTGTGGAAGCGGAGAGCATAAATCAGAAGACTGCCAATTCTTTAGGCGAAGGGTAAAAGATAAATCTGTTGAAGATTTGGCTTGGGGAAAGAAATTACCATCAGCAGAAGAATTGGTTGAGGAATAATTAAAATGGAAAATAAAGATAAGAAAAAGATAGCAGATGAATTAATCAAGAAGCTGGGAATTAAAAAGAAAATAGATTTATCTTTTTTGAGAAGAAGAGATTTGCTTAAATTATTGCGAGAGGCTGAAAATGAGGAAATACAGGGAATTTAAAACCTATTTGTTGGGTAAAATTGCATCATTAAGGAATATACAACAACCATTTATTGAAAAAAAGGCAGTAGAACTCATGCTTGAAGAAATTTTAGAGGTATACAAGAGATTAAAAACAAAAGAAATAATCATAGAATGTCTTGGATTAGTAAAAGACGGCCATTCATATGATATTTACAGGGGCTTTGATAATGATTATAGGGTATGGCTTTATGAAACAGAAACACCTTTAATAATAAAAAAAGAGGATATAAATTTTTTATTTAAGATTATACTTAATTTGCCTATTGGAGAGTTGTATCATGCAAGGTATTTTTTCAACAAGATAATAGAAGAAAAGAATTTAGATGTTGATATTGAGGCATTTGCTGGTGGAAAATATAGGGCATTATACTATTTCCCCCTTTATATAGCGCCTATGAAGATTATAGAAAAAGAGACAGGAATAATAAAAGTAAAAATTTGTAAAGGCGGGGGGATTATAAGGTTAAATGAATAATTGAAAGGAGGTAAAATGACTGAATTTAAACAAGTTTTAGGCAGGATTATTGCTGGTGCTTACTATGATTTTCAAGGGATTAGGCAGAGTTTAATGAATAAGATAAGGGATATTATAAGAAGGAAGGATAAAGGAATTGCTTTTGATGAAGTTGAGAAAAAAAAGAAAGAAAAAAAATATGAAAAGGATTATGCAGACAATTTTTTAAGGGCAAAGATAGAGCAGATGAAAAAGAAGGGAAAACTGACAGCAGAAGAGGAAGAGTATGTGAGCAAATTTTTAAATAGCGTCTTGAATATAAAAAAGCAAGAAGAAGAATACAAGAAGATGTTAGCAAGTTATGTAAGTAGCGAGCAAATATGGACAGATTTTTTACAACATATAAGAGGGATTGATATGGTTTTGACAGCAAATTTATTAAGATTAATTGGATACTGTGAGGGAAAAAAGAAAGACGGAAGTGATATATGCCCGCATATTAGCAGTCTATGGAAATATTCTGGTTTAACTCCATCACAAAAAAGGGTTAGGGGACAGAAGATAGACTGGAATGTAGATGCAAAAGTTCTTGCTTGGAAAATTGGAGACAGCTTTATAAAACAAAATACGCCTTTTTACAGGGATATTTATGATAAAGAGAAAAAAAAGCAGTTAAAAATATTAAAGGGGGAGAGGTCAGATAAAGGGAAAGAAACTACAAAGATACACGCACACAGAAGAGCTATGAGAAAGATGGTTAAAAGATTTTTAGCTCATTACTGGTGGATGGCAAGAAAACTCAAGGGAATGCCTTTAAGTGAGCCCTATGTAGCAAATTTGGAGGGGCATCATATTAAAGAGATGGATGAAGAGATAAAAGAAGTAATAGAGAAAAATAAAGTAATGAAAAAAACAAAGAAAGTTAAAGCCAATTAAAAAGAGAAAACCATAAGGCTTTAGCGAGCCATTACAGGTAAGAAAACCATTGAACGTTAGCGAGCCAAACCCAGTAAGAAAACCAGAACTAACTAGCGAAAAATATAAATATAAAGTTGAAAGGAGGTAAAAATGGCAGAAACTGAAACAATTGAAGCTGAAAAGAAAGAAGAGCAGAAGCCTGCAGAAAAGAAAAAGAGAGGCAGGAAAAAGGAAAAAAATGAGCAAAAGTGTTGCTGATTACATAAAAGAATTTGACGAGATACACAGAAAGTGCAGCGAGAATTATGAGAAAGAAATAGCTTTAGCATCAGCAATAGCAATTTTTCATCAAGTGAATAATGACCGGAGAGAACAAGAAAGAAAAGGAAGGCCAGAAAAAGAGATTAAAATAGTAGAACCAGCATCAGAAGCTCAAAAAAAGTTTGCAAGAGATTTAAATATTGAATTCGAAGAAAGTATTTCAAAAGAAGATATGAGAAAACTTATACAAGAAGCGCAGAATAAAAAGAAAAGTAAATAAATAGAAGTTACTTAATAAATATAAGAGGAGAGAGATGAGAGTAGTATTTAGGGCAGTTTATGCTAGCAAGAGGTTTTATTTAGAATCTATGCTCGGATTATCGCCGGGCTTGACTAATGAACAGGCAAATGAAATCTTTTCTTATTTTGTTTCAAGGGGTATTATAAGAGAGTATCCTGCTGGTCGTGTAATCAGTTATGTGCTTCCTAAAACAGGGAGAAGAATAACATATACAACAACAGAACCAAGATATTATCTAAGGGGGGCAAGAATTTTCGGAGAAGTTATGACTTATATTTCAAGATATTATGAAATCCACCTTTCAGGAGAGCTTGAGATTTTTACAAAAGGAAAATGGAAAAGATTAAGCCCAATAAAATCACCAATTTTTTGGGAAATTGTGTTTTATAATTTTGTGCATTATAATGAAGAGCCTGATGTCGAGGGGCTTTTTAAGACTGCAATAAAACAGCTTGCGGAGAGGGAGCTTAACAGAATAAAAGATAAAGGAACATGGGAAGATATAAGGCTTATAGGGGAAGATTGGGGAGTTGATAAGGTAATTGAGACTGACAAATATATTACGGACCGTTCAAATGACGAGTATGATTTCCTTATTTTTATGGAAGGAGTTACAAGAGAAAAGCAAAGGACAATCCTCAAAGGAACTGGAAAATTTGAGCATCACACGATATATTAAAATGAAAGATTATAAAACAGGAAAATGTATAGATTGCGGAAAGAAAATATGCAAGATGTCTAAGAGATGTCATTCTTGTGCTAATCGCCAGAGAAGATTAATGCAATATGGGAAGCCAAAGCCAAATTATCTGCCTAAAGGTTTAACAGAAGAAAAAATAAAATTAATTAAAAAAGAATTAAGTAAAATTAAAGATACTGAATTATATTAAAATGCCAAAATGTTATTTTTGCGGAAGTGAGGTAGAAAATAAAAACAGCTATATCAACAAAAAGAGAGCCTGCAATAATTGTTATAAAAATAGGAAAACAAAATGGTGGAAGCAAAATTATATGAATAAAAAAATAATCTGTTTGATGATGGCTATTTTAATGATAAACTCAGTTCAAGCATTACAGATTTTTTCATATAAAATAACCTGCTGCCCATTTAAGATGATTAAATTAAATCAAATTAGATATGTCAATCAATCAGCAATCATTATTAAAAAGCCTATTGATACAAATAAAGATATGAAAAAAATTACTTCACTTTTGGTTCAAGTTCATCTTAATCATACTTATACTTATAGTGGAGTAATAAAAGGTGAGAAGAAATGGAATTGCCTGGATTATTCCTTGGAATTGACAAGAATATTAAAAGAGAATGGATTTAATGCCAAATGTGTTTTTGGCAATTATGCTGAAAATCCTTCAAATCTTTTAAAAGTTGGAATGGCTCATAACTGGGTGGAATTAACTTTATCCAATGGAACTATAATAGGATTAGACCCCACTTTTGATTGGATGCCAAATAATGCAGATTATAGATTATATTACAGGAAAATAGCAGAGAGGTGTTTATAAAATGAAAAATTTGATTGGAGTAATTTTATTTTTTATATTCTTTCTAGTTGGAGTATTCGGGATTTATATTATAAGCCACGAAGCTTATCACTATTTCACTGTTGATGGAAAAGCAGTTGGAATCTGCTTTGGGAACTGCGTTACAATGCTTGATGGAAGAACTATGATTTCTGGAGTTTATTGGTCCCATATAAATTCAAATGATGCATATTTAAACAAGAATGAATGGCATGCAATACTTTTCGGAATGTTTGTTACTGCTTTTTTTGTAGTTGCTTTGGTTTTATTGAACAGAAATGGTATCTTGCATGGTATTTTGCAGAGAATAAAATGGAAAGAAAAAGAAACTGGTTTGGATTAGATGCTGATGGAATTGAAAAAGGAAAATGGATGCTTAAAGTGTTAAAGCTGTTAACAAAATACAATAACAGGATAATTATGATTGAGAGAAGGATGTCTGCTGGAAGAAGTGGTTATCATTTTAAAATTTGGCTTGACAGGAAATACAGCTTAAAAGAATTGATTGCTATTAGGGAAATACTCTCGGATTGTTATAATCGTTCAGTCTCAGGAGATGTAGAACTTTATTGGAAAGAGGACAAAATCTTAAGATATGGAAAAATAAGCGAGTTAATTAATAATTTTAAAAGTAATAAAAAAATAGAAGTCTTAACTTTGGTTCCGATAGAAAAAATATGCCATAATTCAAAATTAAAGGAAATTTTTACTGCTAAATATTCTAAAGTTGATTGGGGGAGGGTTTCTAATGTTTATTATCATGGTGTCCAACCAGTTTATAATGTTAAATTGAAGGGAGGCAAATTTGTAGAAATAACTAAAGACCATTCCCTATTTACTTCTTTCTGGAAAAATAGGAGAATTGAACCAATAACTTTTGAAAAGGCATTAAAGGAAAAAAAAGAGATTATAACTATAGAAAATTTTGGGAATATCGCTATTAAGCCTAAATATGATTTAGATTTTTTAACATTTTGTGGATTATGGATAGCTGATGGATGTTATAGTAAAAGGAAAGATTTTTCTATTTTAAAGGTTAGTTTTAATACATTAAAAATAATAAAAAAAGTTTTCAAAGAAAAATATTTTACGATTGTTGATGCTTGTAATCTACTAAAAATTAAAAAGGCAGTTCTGAAGGGGAGATTAAAATTTTTAATCAAACAGAAATTTTTAAATTATAAAGAAGGAAGAATTGATAATAGAAAATGTTACTTTTATAGAATAAGCGATATTGGAATCTCTTTTATTAAAAAAAGAGATAAGATTCAAAAGCAGGGTTATGTTATTGATTGTATTCAGTTTAGTGTAGCTACAAGAGATATAAAAATATTAAATTTCCTTAGAGAATTTGCTGAAAATAATAAAATAAAGATAAGTATAAGAAAAGATAAATGGGAGGCATTTACAGTAAGAATTTGGAGCAAAGAATTAGCGGAAAAAATGGCAGAAATGGGGTTTACCTATCCTAAAATAGTACCAAAAAAAATATTTATTGCTTCAAATGAAGAAATTTGTGCATTTTTAAAGGGCTATTTTAGTGGTGATGGTTGTATTTATATGAATAAGCATTTTCCTACTGTTACATCTTGTACTATACTCAAAAATATAAGTTATGGTATTCAAATTCTTTTAAATAGGTTAGGCATTGCATCAACAATTAATAAAGAAGAAAGGAATACTAATTTTGGATTAAGCATAGTATATGTTTTAAAGATTATAAAAAGAGCATATGTTATAAAATTTCTAAATTTAATAAAGTTAATGAAGGCAGATAAGTACTATAAAATAGCATTTAATAAGCAAAGAAATAAAGAAAAACACTACCTTACACGAAATATCTTAAAGGTTACAGAAGCAGGTTTAAAACCTGTTTATGATTTAGAAGTTAATCCTTCTCAATCTTTTGTGGCAAATGGTATATTATGCCATAATACTAAAGCAGACAGGCAAAGATTAAGTGTTGGAAATCCACCCGATGTTTTATTTCATTATAAGAATGGCAAAAAAGCTACAAAATTTAAAACAATCTATTTAATGGAAATAAAAGAAGGAAAGCAGATAAAAAGGTGGTTAATATGAAAAGAGAACAGAAAAAGGCATTAAGGATAATGCCCATTCAAGAATTAGAGAAAATTAGGCAGGACTTGGATATGCAACTGATTAAATTAGAGGCAAAATTCAGGCCAGGTATGAAAAGGATAGGGTTTGCAAAAGAGACTAATCCTAAATTCAAACTTTTAAGGCGGACAATTGCGGTAATTGAAACTATCATAAAAGAAAAAAAAGTAAAAAAATAATGACAAGAAAACAGACAAAAGGGAAAATAAGTGAAAAATGAAAGAAATAATCTTAAAACTTACAGACAAGGAATTTAAAAAGTTAATGGAGCTTAAGAGAGAAATAAAGATAAAGAAAGATTATTCTTGGTTAGAATTTTTTATAAGAATAGCAAGATTTTATAAGAAATATGGATTAAATAAAGGATTAAAATGAAAAAATTGAAAAAGAAAAGAGACTTGAAAAGAGAGAATAGAAAATTATCTATTCTTATAGTTATATCATTTATACTTACTATTATTTGTTTGATTTTCATATATCATGCTTATCTCAGCTATAATGTATTATTCAACCTTGTAATTGATAATCAAAAATACATTTTTAAGAACGAAACAATACTTGATGAAGGTGACCCCTTGCCTGTAGAGGTTGCAAAAATAAAGGAGCTTGCATACACTATTGCATTACATCCTGCTAATTTAAATATTTTAACTGGAAGGGTTTATGACTGCACAAATTATGCCAGTGACTTGGTTAAACTGCTCAAGGAAAATAATTTTTCTGCTGTATGTGTTATGGGGTATATTGAACCGCGAAAAAGAAATATATTCCATGACTGGGTTAAGGTTAATTTAAAGGGGGGGAATGTTTTATACATAGAGGCAACAGATGGTGTTATAATCAGAAAAGAGGAGTATAAGCTGTATTATCACCCTTTACTCGAAGGCAGGTGTTTATGAAAAAGCCATATATAATTGATTTAAAAATGCTTAAGAAGGCAAAGGATAGAGGGTTCTGCCTTTGCGATGCCTTAAAAAAAGATAATAAGGAGAATGAATGCCCTTGCGAGGAATTTTTAAAATCTGGAATATGCAAATGCGGTGTCTATAAGGAGATTAAGAAGAAAGAAATTG
>Ga0315280_10012416_pt1 | contig 10303 bp, 10 predicted proteins | sample YL17G06_40_MG_FD_203697 | JGI IMG/M metagenome (GOLD analysis project Ga0315280, IMG submission 203697) | Sediment microbial communities from Yellowstone Lake, YNP, Wyoming, USA - YL17G06_40 | ecosystem: Environmental > Aquatic > Freshwater > Lake > Sediment | place: USA: Wyoming | collected... | reverse complement strand
TCTACTTCTGACTTCATCTCTTCTCCTCAAGTTGCCTCAGGGCGTATTATGTGGCAAGAGTGGTGCGAGAGGGGGGATTTGAACCCCCATCCGCCATAGGCGGGCTGGATCCTAAGTCCAGTGCGTCTGCCAGGTTCCGCCACTCTCGCAGTTTCGTTGCATAAACTTATATTATCCTCTTGCTGATCTGTCAAGTTTTCGCTCACTCGGAGATCTCTGAAAAACAGGGTTCCTCGTTGCTCAACAATCCGCCTGAGGCGGAACAATTCTAGATCTCGCTTCACTGCAAAAAGACGTTTGGTCCGTCTTCGGAAAGGATTTACCGGAAGACCGGCCTTCGGTCTTATTTACCGAAAAAATCTTCAATTCGCACTCAGAACCCTGTTTTCGGACTTTTTCAGAGATCTCGCTCGCTTTAATAAGTATCGGTCTTTTTTCGTCGATTATTGAGATTGACAACCTCTCGAGCTGGGTGAATCATGTGTATACATTTTCAGAGAATTTTCTGATTGAAAGACTGACCGAGAAACAGGGAAGGAAATGGGAATAAGGGTCAGAGCTCGGAGAATACCCCACTTATAGATACAGTCATTCTAGCGTAATTTCTCCGCGCTGATAGCCGAAATATACTTATGAGGAGTTGATATTTCTCTTGATTTGCATGGTTACTTTTACTATGATTAAGACGTTAATGCTCTACGATTGAGCAGATAGAGGTTGTATTGTGACATTGCCAAAACAGAGGTTGTGGATCTTCCTTCTCCTAGCCCTCCTTTCCATATTTTTCTTGCCCGTAAACTCATGGTCTGACATCTACTCTTTTGTCGATGAGAATGGGACCGTCCACTTTACCAATGTCCCGGCGGATCAAAGATACCGGATGTTCTTGCAAGAAAAAAAGAACTTTTACCTCAGGGATCCAGTTCAGTACGAGCCGCTCATTACTGAGGTCTGTGAGAAGTATCATATGGATTCTGCCCTCATCAAGGCTGTAATCAAGGCAGAGTCGAACTTTGATCCTTACGCCACTTCATGGAAAGGTGCCCAGGGGCTCATGCAACTCATGCCGGAGACAGCGTATGTGTTCAATGTCAACGATGTCTATCACCCCCGGGACAACCTCGAAGGTGGTGTGAGATATATGAAGTATCTCCTTGAGCGTTTTAATAACGATCTCTCGTTAGCCTTGGCTGCTTACAATGCTGGGGAAAATGCTGTACTGAAGTATAATTCAAGCATCCCGCCGTATGCAGAGACCCAGCAGTATGTAAATAAGGTTTTGCGCTATTTCCGGGCCTATCGGTTACACCGGTAAATCCTATCATGAACCATAAGAAGAAGGGGTAAAAAGCATGTCTGAGGTCTTGGTTCGGGTAATGAGAGGCGGGCACGTTGAAACTCTGCATCGTGGTCACATAGTCATTGTCAACGCAAAGGGAAAGATCGTCTATAAGGTGGGTGATCCGGACTTTCTGTTCTGCCTGAGATCGTGTGCCAAACCCCTCCAGGCACTGCCAGTCATTGAAACGGGAGCGGCCGATCATTTCAATTTCACTGAAGAAGAGATAGCGGTCTTTTGTGGTTCACTCAATGGGCAAGATTTCCATGTAAAGGCCGTGGAGAATATTCTTTCTAAGATTGGCTTGGGCTCGAACCATCTTAAGTGTGGTATTCATCAGCCTTCACATCGAGGAACCGCAAAAAAACTGAGTTCCGAAGGAACCCCCCCCCTGCCCATCCATAATAATTGTGCAGGAAAACATACAGCGATGCTGACTCTCTGTGTATTTAACTCCTGGCAGATAGATAACTACTGCCACATTGACCACCCTGTGCAACAGATGATTATGGAGAAGATTTCCAACATGACCGAAGTTCCCAAGGAAAAAATCGGGATAGGAATCGATGGATGCGGAGTCCCTGTCTTTTTCCTGCCTCTGAGGCAACTTGCACTTGCTTATGCAAAGTTAGCTGCATCACATCCCTTAAATCAACAGGGTAAAAATACTCCTGTAGCCAGAATGATGAAGGCGGTTCTCAACCATCCGGAGATGATTGCTGGTGATGAGCGGATCTGTACCGATATCATGAGAAGCCTGCGCAGGAGAGTGTTTGCCAAGACAGGGGCTGATGGAGGTTATGCTTTAAGTATCATGGATAAAGGTCTGGGTGTTGGTATTAAGGTTGAGGATGGAAACAACCGGGCATTACATTCTGTGGTGATTGAGACCCTCAATCAGCTTGGGTTGCTCCATGAGAAAGGACGGAGAAATCTATCCAAATACCACCATCCGGCCATCCTCAATTATCAGCGGGAAGAGGTGGGGGTTATAGAACCGGTCTTTCGATTGGAAAAGGTCAGGGATTAATAATTCTCTCTAAAAAATCTGAAAACGTTATCATGCAGCATCTTTCTGTAAAGATCCTCCGGACAGAGGGGAGCGAGGACCTCCCCCTACCTCAATACATGTCTGACCATGCCTCAGGTGTTGATCTCTACGCTGCCATACCCCGCGAGATATACCTTCAACCGGGAGAAAGACTTCTCGTCCCAACGGGCATAGCCATTGCTTTGCCTATTGGCTTTGAGGCCCAGATCAGGCCACGGAGTGGCCTGGCGATCAACCATGGTATCGGCATCCTCAACGCCCCCGGAACCATAGATGCAGACTATCGGGGCGAGATCAGGGTTATCCTCATGAACTGGGGGAAGGAACCTTTCCTGATCAGGAGAGGGGATCGAATCGCACAGATGATAGTTCAAAAGGTATGTAAGGTTACCTGGGAGATAACGGATTGTTTGCCTCTTACTCCGAGAAACGAAGGAGGATTCGGACACAGCGGTTAATGCAAACTTCCAGAGGACGACAATAAAAAGGGCAGAGAACAAGACTCTGCCCTTTTTAGCGGAAGCAAAACGAATTTTTTTACTTCTTTACTTCTTTTACTTCAATTTGATCTTTGATCTTTGCGAACTTCTTATCGCTAATGCCCTTTACCTTTTTAATATCTTCAATAGTCTTGAAAGGCTCTTTTACTCGATATTCTACGATCGCCTTGGCAATCTTTTCACCAATGCCCGGAATCTTGGTAAGGTCTGCTTCAGTGGCAGAATTGATGTCAACCTTTGCCACCTTTGCTGGCTCAGCCGCTTTGGCTTTTTCCTTAGGCTCAGCAGCATACATCGTGGAAACTGACCCAAGCAGGAATGCGCATACAATCATTATGCTTACTATCTTCTTCACCATACCCTCCTTTTTAGATCCATCGTTCTAAACCATTTTCACCCTGTCCACATGTCAAATGTTGACTTGTCTATCGTTCAGCGTAACGCTTTCACCCCCTTTCTTGTCTGAAAGAATTGTACATTATACGCTCAGTGCGGAGGGAAATGTCAATAACCCGGGGGTAAGATTAAAATAATTTAACAGATCAGAATGCAGAAAGGTCTATAACTATGATTGAGATTATGCTTTTTTCTGCTCCTGGAGCAACGATGGGAGGGAAACCTTATAAAAGGGAAGGAAGCCGAGACCACAGACGATGGGGGGTATGAATTGAGTGAGATGAAAAATGATGGCAAAGGTCAAGGCTTGGGTTTTGGGAACTCCAAAGAGAACAAGGCCCATTGCAGCAAAGAAATGGAAATTTCCGACAAACCCCGGAGCAGCAGGGAGCACAAGACCTAAAGCAGTCATCACAAGGACTACAAAACTTACAACAGGGGGCAGATGGAGGTTAAAAGAGAAAAAGAGAATGTAGATGGAGAGTCCGTTGAGACACCAGATGAGGAGAGACAATAAGGCTACTGATAAGCTCCTCTTGAGATCAGGTAAAATCTCAAGGCCATCTAAGAAAGAGTGGATTATCTCTCGGACACGAAGTGAGATGGTTGAAGGTAATCGGGAAACAAAGATTTCAATCACCTTGAGTGAAGATTGTTTTTTAATCACAATGATTGTTAAGAGAATAAGCAGAGGTACAATAATAGCGATAATAATCAGTCCTGCCCTGAAGACCCAGGTGGGGAGCGTTACGAAGAGGAGGACTACCATGAGAATGAGTATCAGGGAAGAAAAATCATAGATCCTTTCAATCAGAATGGTGGCAAGGGAGGAGCTGAGTTTTACGCCAGTCTTTTGAGAGATGAGATACGGGCGGACAAACTCACCCATCCGAATCGGCAGGAGGTCTATGGCCATGAAGCCAATTGAGGTGATAGAAAAGAGCGGCCACTGTTCTATCTTTCTTAGAGGGAGGATTATCCCCCAGCGATAGGATTTTAAATAAAGAATAATGATAGTAAAAAGGGATGTAATGATTGCATAAGAGTAATGAACGGACTGTAAAATAGATACAGCTTCTTTCCAGTTTATGTTTTGAAAGGCCAGATAGATAAAGAAAGAGCTCAGGAGAACGCTGATAAAAATCTTAAGGAAATTACTCAGTATCTTTTTATTCATGATTGCTTTTCTCTGACCATAGATCGGTATTCCCCGCTGTTTGCCTTCATCTGCTCTCCTCAAGGGAGGCAGGATGTAAACCAGTTTACCGTTCTCACCAGGCCGTTCTCCCAGTTAACTTCTGGTGTGTAGCCCAGCAATTTTTTTGCCTTCGTAATATCTGCCAGGCTGTGCCGGACTTCCCCGGGGCGGGGTTGGACGTAGAGGGGGGGATAGTTTTGACCTGTGGTATGAGCCAGTTTTTGATACAGTTGATTTATGCTCACCCTTTCACTGCAGGCGATATTCATCACCTCTCCCGCAACAACTGAGGGCGCTTCACAGGCTTTAAGGTTTGCCTGAATGACATTGCCTACATAGGTAAAATCCCTGGACTGTTCGCCATCCCCGTAGATCGTAGGGGGTTTCCGATTGAGCAGAGATTGAGTGAACTTGGGAATGACGGCTGAATAGATCGAATTGGGGTCTTGTCTCTCTCCAAATACATTGAAGTACCGTAAGATAACAGTTTCAAGTCCATAGAGATGGTAGAACACCTGGGCATAGTATTCGCTTGCCAGCTTGGAGACTGCATAGGGAGATTTTGGCCGCGGGGTCATACCTTCCTGCTTGGGGATAATTTCTTCGGAGGAAGAGGATACATCGCCATACACCGAAGAGGAGGAGGCATAAACAAACCTCCTTACCTTAGCTTCGCGAGATGCTACCAGCATATTGAGGGTGCCGCTAACATTCACCTCGTGAGTTTCGATGGGATTGTCAATGGAGCGGAAGACGGAGCCGAGAGCAGCGTGGTGCAGGACATACTCCACGTCTGTGCAGGCCTTACGGCACATTTCGATGTCACAGATATCTTCTTCCATCAATTCGAATCGGGATGTACCTGCTTGAGCAATAAAATTCAGATTTTCTCTCTTGCCAGTAGAGAGGTTGTCTAATACCCTTACCTGATCTCCTCGCTCAAGGAGCGCTTTCACCAAGTTTGAACCAATAAAACCTGCCCCTCCGGTAACGAGATAAAAGGCCATAACTTCTCCTTTAACTGGGATGATTCCTTAGAGCCTGATGATCTTCTCTGATGTTATGTTTTTGAAAGCATTTCTGGTATCGAAGATCAACCGTGCATATTGAACAATGAAGGGATAATCGAATCTCTGGTGAGCCACCGTTAAGAGAACGCAGTCGTAGGACTTAAGGCACTCTTTTGTTAATTCTTTTGAGTAGACAGTATCCTCTGCCTCCTCCAGTCCCTTGATACAGGAAACGTAAGGATCATGATAATCCACCAAGGACTTTTCCTGCCGGAGCAGCTTGTAAATCTCCACTCCAGGCGATTCCCGTATATCGTCAACATCGTTTTTGTATGACATCCCCAACAGTAAGATGCGAGACCCATTGAGGGGCTTCTTTTGCTGATTCAGTGCTCGCGTGAGTTTCCCCATCACAAAGTGGGGCATATTCCCATTGATATCTGTAGCAAGCTCGATGAAGCGGTTGTAGAAGTTATAGGTTTTTGCCTTCCAGGAAAGATAGACAGGATCCAGAGGAATACAATGCCCTCCTATCCCCGGGCCGGGGAAAAATGGCATAAAGCCGAAGGGCTTGCTGGCAGCTCCCTCGATGACATCCCAGATATCGATACCCATTCTGTCACACATTATTGCCATCTCATTCACGAGGGCAATGTTAACACTCCGGAAGGTGTTTTCTAAGAGCTTTACCATCTCTGCCTCTTCAGCAGATTTAACCGGAATAACCTTCTCAATTACGTGATCATAGAGTGCTCTGGTCAGCTCAGTACACTGACTGGTAATGCCTCCTACCACTTTCGGGATATTTTTCGTCTGAAAGATTTGATTTCCCGGGTCTACCCGTTCAGGAGAGAAGGCAACAAAAAATTCCCTCCCCACCCGGCAATCCTTACCCTCAATTTCGCCAACAATCAGCTCACGGGTGGTCCCGGGATAAGTAGTGCTTTCAAGAACAATCAGGATGGGGAAGTGGATGATCTTTTTAATCTCAGCTACTGCTCCCCTGATGTAGGTTATGTCCGGCTCCTTTGTCTTTCGGAGCGGTGTGGGGACACAGATGATAATGACATCAGCTTCCCTGAGAGATCCGTAGGATGTGGAAATGGTGAACATGCCGTTTCTTATTATCCCACCTACCTCTTGAGAACTCACATCCAGTACATAGGATTGGCCATTTTTCAGCATCTCAACCCTTTCCGGGGAGAGATCAACTCCTGATACCCGAAACCCTGCCTTGGCAAACTCTACCGCAAGAGGGAGCCCCACATAACCCAGTCCGGCTATCCCGACAGATGCAGATTTGTTCTGAATCCTGGAACGTAAAAAATTCACATTATCCATAGCGGTTTAATCTATAATTTAAGCATAAAAGATGTCAAGGAAATTTCCTGGCTGGTTTATCATTGACAGATTGACAGGGATTCGGTAGTAAAAAGAGCGGTAATAAAATTCGTCTGAAAAGAGAGGTGTGGGGGAGTGTCAAAAAAGGGATCAAAAGCTGATACAGTGATTACAACCAGCCTCCAGGGGTTGAAACTGTCTGCGCAGGGTAAAGTCCGCGACATTTACGATCTGGGAGAATATTTACTCATCGTTGCTACTGACCGCATCTCCGCCTTTGATGTGGTCCTGCCTGATCCTATCCCATTCAAGGGAAAGGTTTTAAACCAGATTTCACGATTCTGGTTTGAGAAGATGGGGGACATTGTCAAGCATCACCTCGTATCTACCGAGGTTGATGATTTTCCCGGAGACCTCAAGAAGTATCGTGAAATCCTCAAGGGAAGGAGCATGCTGGTAAAAAAGACTAAACCCCTTCCTGTGGAATGTGTAGTAAGGGGCTACCTTTCTGGTTCGGGCTGGAAGGAATACCAGGAGGGCGGATCTGTCTCCGGTGTAGTGCTGCCCCCTCATCTCCTTGAGTCATCCAAGCTCCCGGGACCGCTTTTTACCCCTTCAACCAAGGCGGAGATAGGAACTCATGATGAAAATATCAATTTTGAAAAAGTAGGTGAGATTATCGGTAAAGACTTGGCGCGGAGAATCAGGGAGATCAGCCAGGAGGTCTATAAAAAAGCCGTGAAGATTGCAGAAAGCAATGGAATCATCATCGCCGATACCAAGTTTGAGTTTGGTATGAAAGATAAGGAACTCCTCCTCATCGATGAGTTGTTAACACCTGATTCTTCCCGTTTCTGGCCTCGGGATCAATACGAGCCAGGCAGACCGCAGGCGAGTTTTGACAAGCAGTTTGTGAGAGACTACCTCATCTCGATCCACTGGGATCGGAGACCTCCCGCTCCCCACCTGCCGGCGGAGATTATTCTCAAAACCAGTGAAAAGTATCGGGAGGCTTACCGGAGGCTTACCGGTAAGGAATTAGACTAATACAAGTGCAATAAGTAAAATGTCATTGCGAGGAGTCCCGAAAACATTCGGGGCGAGGAAGCAATCTCTTGTTTCTGTGGTGAGATTGCCACGCCTGCGTGGCGAAACACAGCACTTCGGCGTGCAGGCACGCTCCCGTTGTTCGCTCGCAATGACAATGTAATAGAATTTAATGCCTTTGTATTAAATCGTCCTCTACCGTACGTTCTTCTCCCGTTTTTCTGATTCAATCTCTATCTGTTTTAAACATTCGAGGTCCGATTTGAGGGTGGCATTTTCCTTGAGGAGCCGGTCCTTTTCTTCTTCCCATGCTGTTTTTTCTTGTATGAAGGACGTCTTTTCCTTCATCAGTTCCTGATTTTCAAGGTGCAGCCTTGAGTCTTCCACGCTCAGCTTGAGATACCTCTCAAGAAGCGTCGTAAAGTGCTGAGCAATATCTCTCCTCTTGCTCTCAGGATAATTCTCTGTAAGTCGCTTGAAAGCGAGGAAAGCATTAGGATAATCAGGGCTGAGTTCAGGGGAGGAAAGGTAGGAAAGGCCGAGGTTGAACAGCTCTTCATCTGAAAGCATTTCTTTCTGGAGCCTTCCAGGGACTTTCTCTTCTTCCTCCTGAGCCAGAGGAGAAGGAGGCTTTGTTGTTCTCGGGGTTACGCCCACACAACCAATCATGAATAAAAGAGAGATAAGGAGGATAACTGTTTTCATCTTTATGTCTATCAAGCCCTCTCTTCCTTTACGTAGTTGCTTCCTGGCAGAGTCTTGGCATATTCCTTGAGTTCTGCGGCCAGTTCGGCAATCTGAAGAGGACTTTCAAATGCCTTGCCCCCATTAATTACCGCTGCTATCGAGATGGTCAAGAGGGGAAATTTTTGCTCAACTCCCCTCCTGTCCTTTCCGAGGATGAAGCCCGTTTTTCTGTCTGCCTCACTATAGAATTTTACTATTCTGCGATCGAATTCTTTTGTCACATAGCTGCAGACTTTGTCCACCTGGGAGGGAGAGGTAATAATTATTACGAAATCATCGCCACCGATGTGACCGACGAAGTCACCATCCTCCCCGGCATGAGAGGCCGCCTCTTTGAGGATCGCTGCCACCTCCTTGATAACCTCGCTTGCCCAGGCGTAACCGTATTTGTCAGCAAACGGTTTGAAGTTATCTAAATCAGTATGGCAGAGGGAAAAGGGTTTTTTCTCCCTGAGGAGTTCATTCAGGGTTCTCTCGATTGCCACATTACCGGGTAAGCGTGTCAGGGGACTCGCATCTATATTCAGTTCCTCAAGTTCTTTGAGCCTTTTTGCCATGTTTCTGAAGAATTGAGCCAGTTCCCCCACTTCGTCACCACTGGTAATCTTGGGATCAAAGTCAAAGTCACCTTGGGCAATAAACTGGGTTGCCTTACCAAGTTTTTTAATCGGAGATGAAAATGTATAGGTGAAGAAAAAAGCCAGAAAGATTCCTATGAAGAGACTCAGCAGACAGAGTGAGAAGGTCATGTTGAGTGCCTTCCGCCCCTCGAGATGCGAGATCTTCATCTTTTCATCAATGGATTCTTCCGCTATAGTCTCTAAGTGCCTTACCTTCATGACCAGGGTATCCATTTTCTCTTTCAGTTCTTTTTTTGAGATCTCAGAGGCTTCTTCGTTCCTTTTTTCAACGATAAGTCTAACCTCTTGCAGGAAGAGGGAATCATAATCCCCGTGGAGGTCAGATATCTCCGAAAGAATAGATCCCCACTTAAAAGGAAGAGATCCTTTCAGGGAAAGGAGATCTTTTTTGAATTCTTTGCTCCTATCCCAGAAGAGCTGTTCAATTGACTTGTCCTGGAGGATAGAGAATCTCCTTTCGCACCGTTCTTGAGCAAACAGATCATCCATCATTGTTTTACTCTTGTTAATGATCTCAAATTCCTCTTTGAGGAGGGAATTGGTAATCTGGTTCAGATTCGTTAAACTTTGTAACACATAAATCCCTACCACTACGGTCAATAAGGCCATCGTGAGGTAACCGATAAACATCTTCTTGGCAATCGTTAATTTCATAGAATGAGAAAGAAAAAAGGTTTACACTTTTGTGAGGAAACTAACACGGGCAGACACGTTTTTCAAGGAAATATTTTTAACTATATCGAATGACAAAAGAAAGTGGTCATTGCGAAGAGTCCGCCGCGGCGGACGACGTGGCAATCTCAGCAGATTGCTTCTCCGCCTTCGGCGGATCGCAATGACTCCTCTCATGTCTGCTTATATATGTCGTTCACTATAAATCAGGGAAAACGGTCCGGTCTGCTTACTGGAGAAGCACAGAAAAGGGCTTGCTGTCGAAGTGACTGGGGAGGGGGATGTTCATAAGATGAAGTATGGAAGGCGCAAGATCAACGATGCTGTAATCCCCGTTCATATCTTCCCCTCTCAGGTAGAG
>Ga0315280_10012415_pt1 | contig 10304 bp, 6 predicted proteins | sample YL17G06_40_MG_FD_203697 | JGI IMG/M metagenome (GOLD analysis project Ga0315280, IMG submission 203697) | Sediment microbial communities from Yellowstone Lake, YNP, Wyoming, USA - YL17G06_40 | ecosystem: Environmental > Aquatic > Freshwater > Lake > Sediment | place: USA: Wyoming | collected... | reverse complement strand
ATGATCCCCCAGACGGTCCCGAACAGCCCGATGAACGGCGTGATGGAGGCCGTCGTCGCCAGGAATGCGACGCGCCGCTCCAGCTTGTTCACCTCGAGGGTGGACGCCCGCAACAGCGCCCGATCGACCGCCTGGAGGCTCTTGAGAGTAGGACGCGCGACGGCCGCGGTTGGATTGCCCCCGGCCACGGTGGGCGCGGTCTGCCGCAGCTGGCTGTTCAACTCGGCGTACCCTGCCTGGAAGATGCCGACCAGCGGGCTGGCGCCCAGCGACTTGCAGACAGCCTGCACCTCGGAGAACTTGCTGCTGCGGCGGAAGACGTCCAGAAAGCTCGCCGACTGCCGCTCCGTGCGGCGGAACGACCAGGTCTTGTAAAGGATGATGCCCCAGGACGTGATCGAGAAGATCACCAGGATGAGCAGGACGACTTTCGCTATCGGGCTGGAGCGGGCGACTAGGCGAACGACGTCTCCGCCGAGCACTCCCTCGGGAGTGGCGCCGCCTTGCAACTGCTGTGCAAGGAGGAATCCAAGCGTGCGCAAACGAGCCTCCGCAACATACAAGGGCGCCGCTGGGACAGCGCGAATGCGCTAGGGTAGCACGCGCCCGGGGGGGTGTCAAACATATGATATCATGGAAGATCCGGGTCATGCTCCGCTTTCTCAGCGTCCAGAACCTCGCCGTCATTCAGGCGCTCGAGATCGAGTTCGAGCCGGGCCTCACCGTCCTGACAGGCGAGACGGGCGCCGGCAAATCGATCCTCGTCGAGGCTGTCGGGTTGCTCCTCGGCGGGCGCGCGTCCCCGGACCTGATCCGCACCGGCGAGGAGGTGGCAACGGTGCAGGCGATCTTCGATGACGGAGAGCGCGAGCTGATCGTCCGCCGGGAGATCACCGCCCAGGGACGCAGCCGCGCGTTCGCCGACGGCAGCCTGACGACCGCGAGCGGGCTGAAGGAGCTTGGCAGCCGGCTCGTCGACCTGCACGGCCAGCACGAACACCAGACGCTGCTCGATCCCGACACGCACCTCGACGTGCTGGACGCCTTCGCCGGCCTCGAGGGCAGGCGGCAGACCGTCGCGGCCGCTTTTGAGCGGCTGCGATCGCTAGGCGATGACCTCGCGCGCGTGCAGATGAACGAGCGCCAGAAGGCGGAGCGCATCGACCTCGTCAGCTTTCAGCTCGGCGAGATCAGCCGGGCGCGTCCGCGCGCGGGCGAGGACGAAGAGTTGCAGGCAACGCGGCAGCTGCTGGCGAGCGCCGATCGCGTGCAGCGGCTCTGCACCGAAAGCTACAGCCTGCTGTACGAGAGCGACGAGGCGGTGCTCGCCGGCCTGGGCCACGTGTGGAAGCGCGTGGGAGAGCTGGGCGCGCTCGACCCGAAGTTCATGCCGTACCTCGAAGCGCGCGACGCCATCAAGTCGCAACTCGAGGATCTGGCGTCGTTCTTGCGAACCTACTCGGACGCGATCGACGCCTCGCCCGCCCGGCTGCAGGAGATCGAGGACCGGCTGGCGCTCGTCGAGCGTCTGAAGCGCAAGTACGGGCCGACGCTGGGCGAGGTGATCGCACGCCAGGCGAGCCTGAAGCGCGAGCTGGACGCGCTGGAGGGAGCAGGGGAGCGGGCGGCCGAGCTCGAGGCGGAGTTGAAGCAGGCGAGGGCATACTTCGAACGCGAGGCGGGCGAGCTTGGCCGCGAACGCCGGGCGGCTGCCGGGAACTTCGCGCGCGGGCTGGAGCGCGAGTTGCGCGACCTGGCGATGGACAGGACGCGATTCGAGGTGCGCTTCAACGCGGAGCCACTCGGCGAGGCCGCCTGGACCGCCCGCGGCATGGACGACGCGCAGTTCTTCGTCTCGCCGAATCCGGGCGAGGACCTGCGGCCGCTGGCGCGCATCGTCTCGGGCGGCGAGCTGTCGCGGATCATGCTGGCGCTCAAGACGCTGGCCTCGACCGACGTGCGCGGCAAGACGCTGATCTTCGACGAGGTGGACGCGGGCATCGGAGGCCGGGTGGCAGACGCCGTCGGGTCCAAGTTGCAAGGGCTGGGCCGCGACTTCCAGGTGCTCTGCATCACGCACCTCCCCCAAATCGCGGCGTACGCCGGGACGCACCTCCATATCAGCAAGAGCGTGCGCCAGAATCGCACGGTCACGAGAGTCGATGGGCTGGAAGGGGAGACGAGGGTCGAGGAACTCGCGCGGATGATCGGGGGCGCCGTTGTGTCCGACGTGACCCGCCGGGGAGCGCGAGAGATGCTCGCGGCGAGACGTGGCGAAAGCGAAGAAAACACGAAAGGCGAAGGCGAAAGGGCGAAAGCGAAAGCCCGGCGGCATCAGTGAGATTCGGCGGCAAGGAGAAATAGGGCGATGGCCCGCAAGTACCTGATCGAAACCTTCGGCTGCCAGATGAACTTCCACGACTCCGAGCGGATCGCCGGGTTGCTGGAGCAGGCTGGCTACGAGCCGACCGCGGACAGCGGCGATGCCGACTTGGTCGTTCTCAACACCTGCAGCGTGCGGGAGCACGCCGAGGAGAAGCTCTACAGCCGCCTGGGCGAGCTCCGGGGCGAAGGCCAGAAGTCGGGACGCCGGCCGGTCCTCGCGGTAACCGGCTGCGTGGCCCAACAGGAAGGAGCCGCGTTACTGAAGCGGGCACCGTTCGTGACGGTCGTCGCAGGAACCCAGGCCGAGAAGCGGCTGCCCGTGCTCGTCGAACAGGCCGGCACGAGCGGACGGCGAGTGGTCGATATCAACCCGTACGAGGATGTCTCGTTCCCGCTCGGGCTGGCGCGGCGCAACGACCCGGTCAAGGCCTACGTGACCATCATCGAGGGATGCAACGACTTCTGTGCCTTCTGCGTGGTGCCGTACACGCGCGGCCACGAGCGGATGCGCCCGAAGGCGGACATCCTGGCCGAGGTGCACCAGGCTGCGGCCTCTGGCCGGTCCGAAATCCACCTCCTCGGCCAGATCGTGAATCACTACCAGGCGCCGGACGATCCGGCCTGCGATTTTGCGGGACTGCTCGAAGCGGTCCAGGACGTGCCGGGAGTCAGGCGGATCCGGTTCGCCAGCCCGCACCCGCGCCATTTCACGACCCGCTCGATCGCCGCCATCCGCGACCTGCCGAAGGTGTGCAAGCATGTGCATCTGCCGGTCCAGTCCGGCTCGACGCGGATCCTGAGCGCCATGCGGCGGCGCCATACGCGCGAGCAGTATCTGGACGTCGTCGCCGCGATTCGGGAGGCGGTGCCGGAGGTGACGCTCTCGACCGATACGATCGTCGGGTTCCCGGGCGAGACCGACCGGGATTTTGAGGAAACGCTTTCCCTGGTGGAGGCGGTCCGGTATCACGGGATCTTCTCGTTCAAGTACTCCGAGCGGCCGAACACGCTGGCGGCCAAGAGGATGACAGGCGCAGGTACAGAGGTTCCGGAGACCGAGAAGACCAGGCGCCTGGTGGCCCTCCAGGGGCGGCAGCGCGACATCCAGCTCGAGCTGTTCAGCGCCATGGTCGGACGCGAGGTCGAGGTGCTGGTCGACTCACACAGCCGCCGGCGGGACTGGGAACTGGCGGGCCGGACGACGGGGAACACGGTGGTGAACGTGCCGGGCCCGGCGTCGCTCGTGGGTGAGCTCGTGCGGGTGCGGGTACGGCGCGCGGGCCCGAACAGCGTCTGGGGGGAGCTGGCGGGGGACGAGCGAGGAACGGAGAACGGCGAACGCGGAACGCAGAGCGGAGACCGCGGGACCTCGAAGGCGGACGGCGAAGGTCGACCGTCCTTCGGGAGCCCAGCTTGACAACCGGCGATCCGAGGCCTACGGTGGCGATGGGCGATTCGGGGAACAGGACAAGGACACGCCGATGCAGATTGAGATGACGATCAAGGGGCTGATGGTCGACCCGATCACGAACATGCCGATCATCATTCTCCGCGACAAGGACGGCCAGAAGGTGCTGCCGATCTGGGTGGGCATCTTCGAGGCCAACGCCATCGCGCTGCAGATCGAGAACATCTCCACGCCGAGGCCGATGACGCACGACCTGCTGAGGAACGTCATCCACGACCTGAAGGCGGCGGTGCAAAAAGTCGTGGTCTGCGATCTCCGGGACAACACCTTCTACGCGCTCATCTACCTCACGGTGGACGGGGACACCCTGGCCGTCGATGCGCGGCCGAGCGATGCGATCGCGCTGGCGCTCCGGGCGCGGGCGCCGATCTTCGTGGAGGAGACGGTGATCGACAACGCGCGGAGCATCGACTTCTCACCTGAGAAGGCCGACTCGGAACGGCTGCAGAAGTGGCTGGAAGGTCTTGACCCAGAAGAACTTGGGAAGTACAAGATGTGAGCATGTCGTCGACAGTCAACAGTCGACCGTCAGTCGTCAAGCACCGAGGGTCGGCATCGGTTTCCGATCGGCGGTAAGTAGCCCTCTGTCAAGGACTCACGACCGACGACGATCGACGAGCGACGACCGTCGTTGACAGCTTCTGCCGTCCGCTCCTAGAATAGCCCCGCCTTCCGGCCGCTCCGGGATCCGCGTCTCCGGCTCATGATTGTCGCCATCGCCAACCAGAAAGGTGGCGTGGGCAAGACCACGACCGCCATCAACCTGGGCGCGGCCCTTGCCCTGCGCGGCAAGCCGACGCTGCTCATCGATCTCGATCCGCAGGCGAACAGCACGATGTCATTCGTCGACATGCGTCAGGTGACGCGCAGCGTCTACGACGCGCTCATCGACGGCACCTGCGGGCTCGGGGACATCCTGGTCTCGTCGCCCGTCCCGAACCTGTGGGTGGCGCCGGCGCGGATCGGCCTGGCCAAGCTGGAGTCGAAGCTGGTCGGGGAGATCGACGCGCACTACCGGCTCCGGGATCGCATCGAGACGATCCGGGACCGGTTTGCGCACATGGTCATCGATTGTCCACCGACGCTCGGGCTGCTCACGGTGAACGCCCTGGTCGCGGCGACGCACCTGCTGATTCCGATCCAGTCGTCCTACTTCGCGCTCGAGGGGACCGACGACCTGCTCGAGACGGTGGAGAAGGTGCGCGGCCGGGCGAACCCCGACCTGCGCCTGCTTGGGGTGCTGATCACGATGCACGACAGGCGGACGTCGCTGGCGCGCGATATCCGGCTGCAGATCCAGAAGGTGTTCGGCGAGAAGGTCTTCCGGACGGTCATCACCAAGAGCGTCCGGCTCGAGGAGAGCCCGGCGTACAAGGAGTCGATCTTCACCTTCGCGCCCGAGTCGTCCGGGGCGACCGAGTACTACCGGCTGTGCGAGGAGGTCATGGACCGTGCCTAAGCGAGGCTTGCCGCAGACCGTGCGGATGCGACACGACGAGCACTATGTCGAGGCGCTGGTGGCGTCGGGAGGGATGCCGATTGGGCGCATGGTGTCGATCGAGCAGATCGATCCCAACCCCCATCAGCCACGCCAGGTGATGGGCGACCTCTCGGAGCTGATGGCATCGATTGCCGAGAAGGGGGTGATCGAGCCGCTCGTTGTGCGGCAGCGGGGAGGCCGGTTTCAGATCGTGGCAGGGGAGCGCCGCTACCAGGCGGCCGTGCAGGTCGGGCTGCAGGAGCTGCCGGTGATCGTCCGCGACGTGGACGACAACGAGATGATCGAGCTGGCGCTCGTCGAGAACCTGCAGCGGAAGGACCTGACCCCCTTCGAGGAGGCCGAGGCGCTGCAGGCGCTGGTCGAGCGCTGCAGCTATACGCACGACGACCTGGCGCGACGCCTCGGCAAGTCGCGGACGGCTGTCACCGAGTCGCTCTCGCTGACCAAGATGCCCGAAGAGGTCCGGAACCTCTGTCGGCTGGCCGACATTTCCTCTAAGTCACTGCTTTTAGAGATAGTTAGACAGCCAGACCAGGAGAGAATGCTGGCGCTCCTCGAGAAGATCACCAGCCAGGGAGGCGCAACCCGCGCCGACGTCCGCAAGGCTAGAGCCCGGCCGAAACCGGGGCGCCCCCGCGCCTTTACGTTCAATTACAAGGCCGCCGGCAAAGCCTGCAGCCTCCGTCTCAGCTTCCGCAAGAGCCGTGTCGATCGCGACGAAATCATCGCGGCGCTCGAGGCGATTCTCGACGAGCTGCGCAGCGCTAAACATTAGGCCACCGTGTCACCGCCACGAGTCACAGTGGGCAGTCCGCCCCGGCAATTGGTGCGCCGAGATCGTCACGCGCGACCGGAGGTGGACGCGCATCTTTCACAGCCGGCAGCGCTGAAGGAGGGGTGCTCGTGGACCCTGACGTTGCGGTTCGCGTACTCGGGTGGGGGGGACGAGTCGCGTCCGGCAGATCCTTGCCAGACTTTGAAGCCACGAGAGCGCCTGGGGACCGTGCTGGTTTCAAGAACGAATGGGAGCCCAGGAGGCAAGGAGAGGACGCCAGGGAGTCCGGCGCGGTGGGGCCAGGCGCAGGGTTGAGATACGAAGACACGTTAGTTAACATAACATTCATTATCAGACTCATAAGAAACGGTCCGTAAACCCCCCCTGTGCATGGATTGTGGAAGCCACGCGCTCTTCCTCCCCCCTCCCTCGGCAGGCGAACCGCCGATGCAAGCGCCTGAGGCCGAAGACCCAGCAATCCCGCCAGCTCGCTTCTTGGCTCTGGGGTCTCGGCTCCGTGCCCCAGACGTCAGGCTCCCCAGGTGGCTTCGCGACGTTCGAGACCGGCCTCAGCCGCGCGTGCTGAACTCGATCGGGCTGTGGAAGGGATAGCGCTCGATCTCGCCGCCCCTCGTGTTGACGACGACGAAGAAGGCGAGGCTGTTGCCGGCGCTGTCGCCGAGGGCGCCCAGCGGGACCGCGATTTCGAGGATGCGGCCGGCCGCCGCTTCGGCGTCCTGCTCGGCTCGCGCCCTCCACCGGCCGTCGGCGCCCTGCGCCTCGAGCGTCGCCGCGAGGGTCGGCCCGACCCGCCGGACCACCAGCCGGAGGCCCGCCGGGTGCACAAAGGCGAGGACGATCTCCAAGCCAGCCCCGAGCAGCCTCTCGACGCGGTCGGCGGCGTCCACCCGCACGACGAGACGTGCGCCGTCGCAGCCGAAGAAGATGGCAGTCACACGGTCGGTCGCCTCGGAGGACTGCCGCATCGCGCCGAACACCCGCCGCAGCACCGGGTACCCGGCGGGCGCCCATTCGTCCTCGTTGCTGACTTCCCCGTCGATCACCGGCCGCACCCTCGCCGTCGGCGGGACGATGGCCGTGCGTTTCAGGCCGACCGAGATGTTCGTCGCGTAAAGCTCGTCGGGCACCGGCCGGCCGAGCGCGCGGTAGGCGTTCCGGACGTGCCCGCGAAAGAGCGCATCGAACTCGTAGTCCTGGTCCGAGAAGTGATCGTCGCCGTACCACCAGAACCAATCGCTGCCTTCGGCGATGAACAGTTCCTCGCGCGCCCGCTCGCGGGCCGCGGCATCGACCTCGGTGGCTTCGTCCAGGACCGCGCGGGCGGCCGAGAGCTGCATCCACGCCTTCTGGTCGTCCGCGTGGCCGATCCAGATGTAGAAGTCGCCGCCGGCCCACGACCCGGGCAGCAGTCGCCGCAGCGGCGCCGCCCGCTCCCCTGCCGCCTCGGACATCGTGACCGTCCGCAGCTCGGGGTGCTCCGAAAGCCGCCGGTAGAGCGCACGCAGGAATGGCCGGCCCCCGCCCTCGAAGTTCTCCCAGGCGTTCTCGCCATCGAGGGCGATCAGGATCACGGCCTCCTCTCCGCCAGTCTGCGCAGCGTAGCGCCGCCCGGCCTCGACGATGCGTCCGACCAGGTCCGCGGCCGCCGCCTCGCTGGGCCAGCTCGCATAGGTGAAGCCGATCAGGTCCGAGAGCACGTGGTCGCGGAACAGGCAGCGGAGGCGGTCGGCGCCGATCGTCAGCTCGTACGGGCGGTAGAGCGGCTCGGGGTGCTCCAGGTATCCGGCGCTGTCCCGGGTGAAGGCGATGCCGAGCGCGCGGGCGAGGATCAGCTCGTCGGTCGCCATCCAACCGAGCCCGAGTCGGGCGGCGAGCGGCACGATCGCCTCCGACACGCTCCCCTCGGGCGGCCAGAAGCCGCGCGGCATGGTCTCGAAGAGACGCTGATGGCAGGCGACGCCGCGCGCGAGCTGCTCGGCGGCGTCCTCGGGATGACGGAACCGGAACGGCAGGCGCAGATCGGGCCGCACCTGGGTGTATGCGTCCGTATCGCACAGCAGGGGCAGGATCGGGTGGTAGAAGGGCGAGGTCGAGAGTTCGATCTGCCCGGTGCGACTCGCCTCGCGATAGGCAGGGATGGTGCGGCCGATCAGCTCGCGCTCGACCTCGCGGACCACCCGCTTGTCGTCCTCGGTAAAGTTGGCGCCCTTGGCGATCATGTGGCGCACGCGGCTGTCGCCCTCGAGGTAGTACGGGTCGATCCACGCCAGCGACTGCCACACCTGCAGGTCGCGGAAGTCCTGCTCGCTGAAGCGCGCCGCCGCCCGCTTCCAGTGCTCTTCCGACTCGCCGGTGCCCTCCTGCTCGCGCTTGCGCAGTAGCTCCGCGTACCGGGGCCGGGGCTCGATCAGGCGTGCGCGCTGCGCGTGGAAGAAGTTGGCGACGAGGAACACGCGCTCGTCCGGCGCGAGCGTGGCCGCCGGCGTGACGGCGAGTTCTAGGTAGCGGTCGCGGGCCCGGCCGTGGGCGAGGTCGTCGAGCTGGACGAGCAGCGACGGCACCAGGTTGAACGTGGCCCGCACGGAGGGGAACTCCTGGAGCACCCGCACCATGCCGTAGTAGTCCTTGAGCGCGTGCAGGCGCACCCAGGGCAGCACCTGCTCGTGCGTATCGAGGTCCCCGTAGTACGGCTGGTGCATGTGCCAGAGGATGGCGACTTTCGTCATGTGGTATCTTTCAGCCGCAGGTGTCCGCGCGTTGGGCGGTGCCCGAGCCCGGGCCCCGGCGTCGTGCCGCGCACTTCATGTACCGGATCATCGACCGATACGTCGTCCGCGAGATCGGGCCGCCGTTCCTGATCCTGCTGCTGATGCTCACCTTCGTGCTCGAGATGCAGCCGGTGATGGACATCGCGGACAAGCTCATCGCCAAGGGCGTGGCCTGGAGTGTGATCTTCAGGATGCTGCCCACGCTGCTCCCGCAGGCGCTGGCGCTCACCATCCCGATGTCGCTGCTCATCGCCCTGCTCATGGCGCTGGGCCGGCTCTCGGCCGATCGCGAGTGGGTGGCGCTGCAGGCGTGCGGCGTGAGCGCGTATCGGCTGCTGCGGCCCATCGGTATCGTCGCGGTCGCCGGTTGGGCGGTGACCAGCTACATCATAATCGTGGCGCTGCCGTCGGCCAATCAGACGTTCCGCGAGATCAGCTACGGCGTGGTGGCGTCGCGCGCAGAGGGCGAGGTGAAGCCGCGCGTCTTCTTCGACGACTTCCCCAACATCGTCCTCTACGTGCGCGACGTGCGGCCGGGCGTGGCCGGGTGGTCGGACGTGTTCGCCGCCGAGACCAGCCGCCCCGGGCAGCCGGTCGTCTACCTCGCGAAGCGCGGGCGCATGGCGATCGACCGCGCCAAGCGCACGGTGTCGATGGTGCTCGAAGACGGCAGCAGCCATACGACCGGGCGCACGTCGGGCGCGTCAGGCACCCAGGCCGCCGACACCTACGAGGTGAGCCAGTTCCGCCAGGTCGTGCTGAACCTCGATCCCGAGACGGTGTTTCCGCGCAGCGGCCCGCAGAAGGGCGATCGCGAGATGACGGTCGCCGAGCTCCAGCAGCGCATCGTGGAGTTGCGGCGGCAGGGGCTGTCGCCGGCGATCACGATCATGGAGCTTCAGAAGAAGTACTCGATCCCGGTGGCCTGCCTCGTGTTCGGCGTGATCGGCCTGGCGCTCGGCATCAGCACCCGGCGGGAGGGCAAGCTGGCGAGCTTCGTGCTCGGCATCGCGGTCATCTTTGTCTACTACGTGGTCATGTGGCTGGCCCAGTCGCTCGCGCGGGGCGACTACGTCTCGCCCTGGGTTGCGATGTGGCTGCCCAACCTGTTCCTCGGCGGCGTCGGCGCCGGCATGCTCATGCTGCGCGCGGCGGGCGTGGAGCGCTTCCGGATCCTGCTGCCGTTTCTCTCACCGGCTGCCCCGCCCGCCGGAGGCGACGCGGCCGCGGCGCCGGACGCGCGTTCCCGCCAGCGGGTGGTCGTCGTGGTCCGCGTGCCACGGTTCTCGCTGCCCCGCCCAAACATCCTGGACGGCTACATCGCCCGGATCTATCTGCGCATCCTGGCTCTGGCCTTCGCGGGGCTGCTGAGCATCTTCTACATCT
>Ga0315280_10012413_pt1 | contig 10305 bp, 7 predicted proteins | sample YL17G06_40_MG_FD_203697 | JGI IMG/M metagenome (GOLD analysis project Ga0315280, IMG submission 203697) | Sediment microbial communities from Yellowstone Lake, YNP, Wyoming, USA - YL17G06_40 | ecosystem: Environmental > Aquatic > Freshwater > Lake > Sediment | place: USA: Wyoming | collected... | reverse complement strand
CTTTTTGGGAAAAGCCTCTTACGGCAATTCGAGCAGAACCCCAACTCCTCAGGAGTCTCGGAACCGCAGTCCTTACAGCGCAACTTCAAGGCAGATCACAACCCACCCGGGCGAAACACACCGAAACAATACCACAGACATATTGCGCACACATAAGGAATCGAGAAAGCATATCAAGGTCATGCACATGCAGAATATTGACCGGCTGTACTTTCTTCAACCACTCGTCACCATTGCTTTTAGCGTTGGTCTAATCATCTACTGGCGCCGCAAACGAACCTTCACAAGAGCCGCATTTGTCTACTCTCTTCTAGCATATGCAGGAGCGATAGCGATCAAAGTCGCAGTCCAAGCTTTGACGTTCCCTGCGTTCCTAGCACGCTTCAGCGACAGTCCTCCAGCCTTGGGAGCTTACTTCGGGGTTCAAACGGTGCTCTTCGAAGTTGGCGGAGCATTCTTGATCGCGGCATGGACAGTTTCACGAGGCAAATTGAACGCTAACGACGCTGAAGGCTATGGCCTCGGTCTCGCGTTCTGGGAAAATGCCGGCTATCTAGGAACTCTCGGCCTATTCACCCTGATATCGATCTACTTGACTTTGGCTTCCAGCGGCCCAACCTCAGAAGCGTTCTATTCGACTCTGATTAGTACCAGGCCCGATCTCTTCTATCCTCCGTCGCAAGCCTTGCCTTTGGTTGGATACGGCATACTGGAGCGAGCGACTTCACTGCTATTTCATGTCTCTTGGGGATACCTTTGCCTTCTCGCAGCATTCTTCCACAAGAGACAGTATTTTCTGCTCGCTTTGCCGATGGGCTTGCTAGACTTCTTGGTGCCCTTTGCAGCCAATCTTGGCATTCTCGTATTCGAGTCGTTGATCTTTGCACTTGGGCTGGGCAGTCTGGCATTGACATTGCTTGTAACGAGAAGCCTACACCACAAGTCCGGCGGCTAGCCACACAATAGGCTGGACGTGCACCACGGTACTCTCCGCCACATTCACTCTAATAGGCTGACGATGCCTCCAATGCTAGAAGGATTTCGGATGCATACAGAATGGCCGGCTGGCTTCGAGAAGAAGGGAACGCTCAAGATCTCAACGATCGGCAGATAGAACCGGTAGACGGCATGATGTGACCACATGGTTTGCATGGGACAAAGATGGAAAGCTCTTCGTTGCAACGCAAGACACGAGGAGAGATTGGGTGAGGAATGTGATGAAGAACCCATCCGTCGAGGTGACCATCGCCGGAGCAACGCGGAGAATAAGAGCGATCCCACTCAGAATGGACTCGGAGAAGAAGTACGTGAGTGATCTCTATGCGAAGAAGTATCTCTCCGCCAGACTGGGCCGGCTCTTGAAGCCCAAGGGTTTTGCCAAATACGGAGCTTTCGAGCTGCAACCCGAATAGGGCGGCGATCGCCACAACGACGAATGTCGTTTCCGAGCATAACTTAGCGCTGAAACGAACCAGTTCCAATTGCGGCTAAGAAAAACAGGGAGGAGGCCTCAGAGGCTTGATATTTGAGTTATGCCTGTTTCTTGAGTTCTTCAATTCTCTCAGTTACTCCCGCTGCCTCTTGCTCTAGGTAGTCCTTGTATTCTTCCAAGTACTTGATCTTCTCCTCGCGCGTCAAGAACCTTCGACCATGTCCATATCCGCAACATGATTCCACACTTCTCACCTCCACTCAGTTTCTGGAAGTCGGGGATTCGGTGGACGCCTCAGTGGCTGTGGGTCTCGCTCTATTGGTTCCCAAGCCTTCACAGTACCAAATCCAAATCTGTACGTGTGGGTTTGCTCGACAACAAACTCGCTTCCCATGGAGCCACACCTCTAGTTGATTACGTAGAGGTGTTGCATATTGACTGAGGATCCTAGAACTAGGTCAATGCTTGCAGTTCAAGCGCAATTCAACCGGAGCCGAGCGCAGTCACATTAGGATGCAGCGTGTGGCATCAAGCTCGTTCGACTTGTGACTAGTTCGAATAGCTCAAATGCCGATCTCATAGCTCGCTCTCCCTCAATTCCTGAACTGTATACGGCATTTATCGCAAGCGCGTTCCCGTGAAGCTTGGCTCGGAGCTGAATACGCCCGTCGTCACTTATCCACCTCATTATGAGGTTTGAGGAAGTGATCGAATATCCCAGCCATCGGAATTCACCGAACCATCTTCCTTTCAACCTTTCCAAAACATGGATTGGATCTGTCTCCTGGGGAAGAGAAGCTGCCACCACTCTCGTTTCGATCAGTGTCGCCCCTGCGACGTCGGGGCGAGGAGTATGTCTTTCGAAACCAATTCGATATCCGTCTTCAGTCCTTTCAATGAGATTCTGCTCCTCAAGCCGATCCAGAGTCCTCGAAAGCATTTCTTGGTGCAGCCCCAACTTCCTGCGGAGTCCTTGAAACGAGTACGTAGCATTTCGGTCTTCGGAAAGCGCGGAAAGCACTTCGCGCTGGCGATAGTCGAGTCCTTCTTCATCGCCCAGGCTGCATGGCTGGAAATAGTCACTTGTACTCATTTCAACATCACTAGTCCGGTTCCAAAACGCCCTATATATTGACTAGCCAATGCAGGCAGAAAAGGTGCAACTCGAAGATGGGGCAAGGAAGATGACGTCATAGCTCCAGATTGCTCGATCGTAATTTCATATGATCACAGAGCTTCGAAGATACACGTACGCATTGCCAACATGTTCATGTCTGCAACGTTGCGCAAAGGAAACCTGGAACAGGAAGTAGTGAAGCGGTGGGGAGTCTCAGGCGCAACGCACTGATTCTGCTGGGAGTGATACTCATTATCATTCTCATTGGGCCGTTCCTGGTTCCTATCCCCCCGCTGGAAGGTACGGCCGCGCCAATGCAGTTGGCCGATTCTGACAGCCGCTTCATTGAAGTGAACGGTCTGACTGGTCACTGCAAGATCGCCGGCCAAAGCAGTCCTGCGATCCTGCTCCTTCATGGATTTGGTGCTGGCGTCTTCTCTTGGCGTGAAGTCATGGAACCGCTCAGCCCTTATGGTATGGTAGTGGCGTTCGATCGGCCCGCTTTCGGTCTAACATCCCGTCCTATGCCTAGTGAGTGGACTGGTCTGAGCCCATACAGTCGTGAAGCACAATCCGACCTCACCGTCGCGCTAATGGACAAACTTGGTATTGAAAAGGCGATTCTGATCGGCCACTCTGCAGGTGGAACAATCGCGGCCCTCACGACACTTCGTCATCCGGAGCGAGTTCAGGCACTGATACTCGTCGACCCAGCGATCTATCCTCACGGACGCGCAGAGGATTGGGTTCGGTATCTATCCTTCCTGCCAGAGGTGCAGCGGCTGGGGCCGCTGCTCGTGCGCTCGATCGCTTCGGACGGAAACTCCATTGTCCGTTCTGCTCGGCATGACGTTTCCAAGATCACACCCGCGATCTTCGAGGGCTACCGGAAACCGCTGAAGGCTGAGAACTGGGATAGGGCGCTGTGGGAATACACGATTGCGAATCATCCCTTAAGTCTTGAGAAGCAGCTTGACAAGCTTACTATGCCGGTGCTTGTGATCACTGGAGATGACGACCGAATAATACCCACAGCAGAGAGCATCCGCTTGGCTCAGGGATATTATGTGCCCAGCTTGCAGTCATCCCTAACTGCGGTCATATCCCCCATGAGGAATGCCCGAGAGAGTTCATGGATGCCGTTACAGCTTTCCTGAACAAGATCTAGTTGTAGAGTCCTCGTGCCTTCTAGGAAGAGGATCCTGACCTATTAGTCACGAACAGGCCAGTCAGTATTATCACCATACCGAGAAGAGACATTGGCTGGATGCTCTCCGCAAGAACCAGCCATCCTAGAAACACGGCAACCATCGGAATTAGAAAGCTAGACAGAGAGAGAACGGTGACGTCTTCCTCTCTTATGAGGAACAGCCACAGGCAGACGGTTATGCCACTCCCGAAGATCGACAGATACAGAATCATCATCAGATACGGTTGCGTCAAGGGAAAAGAGAAGCCTTCAACGCCCAGAGCCAACGGGGCTACGATTGTAGCGCCAAGCGCTTGCTGAATGACACTCGTGAGGACAGGGTCGACATCACTCAGGCTCTTCTTGTAATAGACAACTGCTACAGCCCACAGGAAAGCCCCAAGCAGCAACAATACGTCCCCGATATTCGCAGAGACTTGGATGGAGCCCGCTCTCCCGATTGAGAGTACGATGACGCCCGAGAATCCTACGAACGCGCCCAGAAGTCTCACAGGCTTCGCTTCGCTCCGCAAGAACAGGACGCAGAGACAGAACACGAACAGAGGTTGGGTATAGGTTAGGATCGCGCCTATCCCTGACGTCTCATAGATCAGTCCCCAATAAATCGGGACGATTGCTGAAGTGTTGACCGCGCCTAGGAGCAGCAATTTCAGAGCCGCTCTCTTGTCTATGCGCATCTTCCGTCTGACATAGATCAGAAGCGGAGACAAAGCAAGGGCCGACAACGAAAACCGCTGCAGTGCGAAGTTCAATGGGCCAACATAATTGAGCGAGACCTTCATGACAGACCAACCCGAACTCCAAACGAAGACCACGAAGAGAAACAGAATCCAATTCCTAGACCGCTTCAAACACGCATTGCCTTCCATCGTGGCCTCCGCGACAATCCTCACGCAGGCGCTGAGTCCTCTTGGCAACTGCATCTACAACTAAGCTTTTTCGTCGAGTCTTGACCCTCTAGAGACTGAACATTCCGCGTAATAAGTGAGCAAGACTCAGTGTTTTGTACTATTCGATCGGCGTCGTCGTGACACAGTCAGAATGACAAGCCCAATTGCGATTCCAGTCACTATCGCAACAATCGCGAATCCTGAAATCCTCCGACCACTCTCGGTCGTCGTGGATGCGACTGTTGTTGCAGTTGATGATGAGGTGGGAGATTGAGTGCCTGTCAGTTTCCTGTAGAACTCGCCAGTCGAGCCAAATTGGCCGGCGAGCATATTCTGCACGGCGGCTTTCGACGCAAAGGCGTACAATTCGCTGTAGGATGACTGCGCCTTGCTCGCATCATAGTTGACATAGCTGAAGAAGTACGTTGTCCAGAACGGTGAGATGTACTCGATCCCTGCGAGCTGAGCTGACTTCACCATGGCTGCGAGAAACTGTTGATCCAAAGGTGCCCAGTAACTGAACGCGTCTCTTCGAAATATGTCTGCGTTGGCCGCGATGCTGATGGTCTGGAGGGCATCGATCTTGTACAGCCACGCTTCATCAAGAACTACGCTCTTACCGTGTTGTTTGGCGAGGTCCGCGACTGCAAAGATCCTTTCCGCGGATGCTTGGCCGACGATCGGGTACACGTGCATGGCGATGAAATCTAAGCTCGTGGTTGCTGCGAAGTCTTCGACGTAGGCCATGTTGCCCCACGTCCCGATGCCGGCTCCTATCTTCGTGGTGCCTCTGTCGAGCCCCTCTAGCAGATAGTTGACGTACGCCGTGTACTCCTTCGGGGAGTTGAATTCCTTGAAGCCTGTGAGTTTGTATTGTGTGTCGGGCTCGGCGCCCGTGTTCAGGTAATCATGATGCAGGTCACGGATGATTGCGGCAAAGTAGACACAAGCGTCATCCTTGTGCCTGTGGCCTACAACGAACATCTGTTTGCACTCCACTTCATCTCCCCGAGAATCTAGCCGGAATTCCCTGAGAAGTCCCGCATTCCCAACCCTCCTCATGATGACAGCGGAAAGCTCGGGTTTGACAATCGCGAACTTTGGATGGTCGCTCCTCGGCCCGTTTGGATTCGGTATCGCACTGCAAGCTCTGCTCGTTGCACCTCCTCTGCGCGAACGCCAAACGAAAGACAGTCAGGATCTGATTGGCAGTCACACGGCTATTCCAAGCCTCAATGGACAGTTGATCGTCCGGTTACTTCCGGAATCTGCCGCCGATTGCTTTGGCTATCTCGGCAAGACCGAATCCGGACATTCCGGCCATTATTACCAATAGCCAGTTTCCGAGAGTTATGCGCGAAACCTCGAAGAGAGGAGCAATGCTCGGCGTGTAGATGATCAAGAACAGCAACGCTAACTGTGATAGCACAGCGGCAACAAGGTACTTGTTACTCGTGACGCCAAGCCGGAAGATCGTTTGATTCTGTGATCTACAGCTGAACGCAAAGGCCAACTCGAACACGATAATCGCCGCGAAGACGAGCGATCTGGCCTCTGCAAGACCTCTGGACGTCAGGCCGTAGACAAACAGGCCCATCATCGCTAGGCTGAGCAGGAGCGCGATGCCTACAATCCAACCCTTCAGACCCGCGAATATGCTGAGCTTTGGATCTCTTGGACGCCTACGCATAAGATCCTGCATGGGAGGATCTATGCCAAGGGCAAGCGCGGGCAGACCGTCAGTTGCAAGATTCACATACAGAATCTGGACCGGCACAAGCGGCAACGGGTACCCAAACAAGCCTGCAACGAGCATTATCAGAAGCTCGCCGATGTTCGCCGACAGAAGAAACGTTAGGTACTTTCTTATGTTGTCGAAGATCGCTCTTCCTTCTTCCACAGCAGCAACGATGGATGCGAAGTTGTCGTCCGCCAGCACCAAGTCCGCAGCTTCCTTGGTGACATCGGTTCCAGTAATGCCCATCGCCACACCGATGTCCGCGTTCTTCAGAGCTGGCGCATCGTTGACACCGTCTCCCGTCATCGTAACAATATGCCCTTTCCCTTTGAGCGACCTGACTATCCGTAGCTTGTGTTCTGGTGAAACTCTTGCATAGACGGCCACATCTTCAACTACGTGATCGAACTCCTCTTGCCCCAGCGAGTCGAGCTCTGCGCCTGTGAGAGCCTTTGCTCCTGGACTCAATATGTCGAGCTCTCGGGCGACCGCTTGTGCCGTTTCCTTGTGGTCGCCGGTTATCATTACGACTTTCATGCCTGCCTCATGGCATTTCTGAACAGCTTCCTTGACCTCCTCTCTAGGCGGATCCATCATGCCCATTAGCCCCAGGAAGATGAGCCCCTTCTCGGAGCTGCTCTCATCGAGAACTTGCAACCCTGCAGGGGTCGTCTTGTAGGCGAAGGCTAGGACACGCAGCGCGTTCTTTGCCATCTGCTCGCCTATGCTGTGAACGTGGCGCATCACATCCTCATCCATGCGTACAGGCCTGCCACGGGAGTACGCGAATTTACAGCTCGGGAGAACAGTCTCAAGCGCTCCCTTCATGCAGTACAGCAACTGACCATCAGGCGTGTTGTGAACTGCCGTCATGCGTTTGCGTTCAGAAGTGAATGGAACTTCGTAGATTCTCGCGTGCGTGCTCCTCAGCTTCTCTACTCTTTCACTTGCCTTCGCGGCGACCACCAGCAAGGCAACTTCGGTCGGGTCGCCCACAATTCTTGGTGGACTTGCGGCGCTGAGGGAAGCATCGTTGCAGAGGACGGCTACTTTGGCTATGAGCGCCAGATCATCATTCAGGACGGGCGCTCCGTCTTTGAGTATCTCGCCTCTTGGTTCGTATCCTGCGCCAGTGACCTCATACGAGTCTTCGCCTACGAACACTCTCCGAACAGTCATCTCGCCCTTCGTCATTGTCCCAGTCTTGTCTGAGCAGATTACCGTCGTAGACCCAAGGGTCTCGACCGCGGGCAAGCGCCGCACGATCGCATTCCGCTTGGCCATCCGCCTGACACCTATCGCCAGTCCACCTGTCACGACGGCGGGCAAGGCTTCGGGAACGGCTGCAACCGCTAGACTGACAGCCCACAAGAACATCTCCAGAAGCGGAGATCCCCTCGCCACACCCAGCAGCAAGACCAAGACCGCAACGGAGACCATAGCGGTTCCAAGAAGACGACCCACTCTCTCAATACGCAATTCCAAGGGAGTCTTAACCTTCGGAGCGGCCCGTATCATGGAAGCAATCTTGCCGAACTCCGTCTGTTGGCCCGTCGAGAAGACGACACCTTTGCCCCTGCCGTACGATACAATTGTACCCGCGTATCCGACGCCAAATCTCTCAGCCAAGGGCGCATCCTGAGGAACTGGATCGATTCCCTTCTCCGAAGGAACCGACTCACCCGTCAATGCCGATTCGTCAACCCTCAGATTGACTGCTTCAATCAGGCGTAGGTCGGCGGGAATCTTGTCGCCGACTGAAAGGACCGCGATGTCTCCTGGCACAAGCTCGCGTGCAGGGATCTCCCTTTCCGAGCCTCCACGAATCACGGTAGCGGTGAGCGCCGCCATCTTGCTGAGGGCTTCAAGCGCTTTCTCCGCCCGATACTCTTGGAAGAAACCCAGCAACGACACAGCCGCCACTATTCCGAGGATGACCACTGCGTCGACGGTCTCACCGACCACAAGCGAGATGGACGCCGCCGCCAAGAGGATGATTACTAGAACATTCTTGAATTGGCGAAGGAAGATCCCAATGGGTGATGGCCTCTTCTCTCGCTCAAGTTCGTTGTATCCAAATCGCTGAAGCCTAACCTTGGCGTCCTCTTCCTCCAACCCAATCGCATCTGAGCCGAGTGCAGAGATCACATCCGGGCTTGGAAGCGACTGCCAAGGCCTCGATTCTTTGATCTCAGAACCTGAGCGACCCCTTTCCCGATCCATTGAGAGGACTCACCTCTGACGCGCCCTGGCTGAGACGACGACTCTCTGAATACCGGTGAAACTCTCCTTCACCGCGTTCTCTATGGAGGATTTTATTTCATCCAGTCTGCCTACCGTCATGGTGCTGTCGGCCTCTATGTGTATCTCAGATTGCACGTAGGGTCCGGACGCCCTTAGGAGCACGTCCTTCACCTTTACTCCTTCATTGCTTTCGACGATTCTTCTGATCTCTTCCACGAGCTGAGGATTGTGGTAAGCGTCGAGCAGTACCAGTGTTGTTTCTTTCAGGACGACGTAGGAGACGACAAGGATGAAAGCTCCTACAGCCATCCCTCCGACTCCGTCCATCTGGTGGAAGCCAAACGAGGAGGCGAGAACTGTGAAGAAGACTAGAAAGGATGCTGAGCCATCTTTGATGGCGTTGTTGGCGTCGAGTCTTAGAGACGATAGGTTGTACGTCTTCGCGATTCTTCGCATCTGAAGCGCCCTATAGAGGGAGATAGTACCGGCGATCAGCAGAACCGCCAATGCTAGGATTGGCAACTTGAGCGGTTTCGGTTCGACAAATGCAAGATAGGACCGATACAGGACCGCGCCGCCCAGTCCCATCAGTCCGATCGATGTGACGAAGGCAACCAGTGTTTCGACTTTGTGGTAACCAAAGTGGAATTTCTCATCGGGTGCCTTTCGAGACATTCTGAGGCCGAGCCACACCAAGAATGAGACGAAACCGTCGGATATCGAGTCCACTCCATCAGCCGTCAGACCAATGCTGCCCGTGAACTGTCCGGCTGCAATCTCGATTGCCCCTAAAGCGACGAGAGTCCATACTGAGACCTTCGCTAGCCTTTCGCCTGCGAGATAGCCCGCAGACACTTCAGCAAAGTTCTCCATAGCTTCATCACGGAAGAATCAATCGACAATCAGTAGACAGGACAACCAAAGCTCCAACAGAATAGGCAAATCCTAGCTATCAAGATAGTCATCAAGGGGACTCGCGTCTTTGCCTGTTCGAGTTTCTTGGTGTGTGATGATTGACATCAACTGCCATTATGTGCGTGCTTGGCATGTTGGTCCGCACACGAAAAGGGGTCTCCCTCCACCAGCCTGATGGTCGCATTTCTGCAAGCAGTAGATACTTAGATGCACGAGAACCAGCGCTTGCCATCTTCACAGTAGCGACTTCGAGCTGTGGGAACCTGCCTGAATGACAAGGTGTCCGTGCTTGGCGGTCTGGGATTGGCAATAGGCACACTTCTACAACGCAGCGATCAAGAATGAACTCTAGAGACGATCTAGACATGTTGTTTGTACTTGATCATGAACACTCGGCTGAGAACTGTCCAGCCGGTGTCGTACGACCTGATAAAGAACTCCTGAGCAAGTTTGAAGCAAATGCTAAAACCTCGGGCCTTCGCTTCGTCGAAGGTTACTTGGACGCTCCTGCTCACCACTTCTACTTCATTGTAGAAGCTGACACCGCTGAGCAGATCCTCAAGTTCATCACTCCGTACCTTGGCATTGGAAAGACGAACACCCATCCCGTAGTGAAGTGGTCTGAGGCTCTCGTAGTCAGCCGAAAGCTCGGCCTCCAAAAGTAGAGGGACAACTACGACAAAAATCAGCGAGGAGCTACTGAGGGTATCCTCCGGAGACGGGACGCCGATCGCGTGTTGGCGAAGTGGTGAAGGCCCA
>Ga0315280_10012412_pt1 | contig 10305 bp, 9 predicted proteins | sample YL17G06_40_MG_FD_203697 | JGI IMG/M metagenome (GOLD analysis project Ga0315280, IMG submission 203697) | Sediment microbial communities from Yellowstone Lake, YNP, Wyoming, USA - YL17G06_40 | ecosystem: Environmental > Aquatic > Freshwater > Lake > Sediment | place: USA: Wyoming | collected... | reverse complement strand
CCTTTCTCGATGCGAGATGTTTCAGATCACGCAACCTACTCCCTGGCTTGCGATAGATCAGTTTCAAGAGTGCGGCGTCTGATTCTGCTTCTGTTTGATAACGCGATGACTTATCACCTGCTCGAATAAGCAAGCGTGCGATCCTGTACTTTCCGTCCTCTGTTGCAATTGCGCCAGCAAGGCTTGAGACTGTAAGCCCTACAATAACGGCCAATTGGAGCTCCATTCTTCTGCTGGGACTGTTCAGTCTGACTATTGCGCTTTGTGAGATGATGTACAGTTCGCCTGAGTTCGACAAGGTAGCGGCAATTACTGGTCCCGCAACCAGCTCATTCTTCTCTTCTTCAATCGATCCGTCGTAATCCACCTTCGTATAGCTCACACTCGTCAGCCCCAGAGCATCCTGTGGCGACCTATCTGCGCCAGATTGCGGCTCTCGATACCAAACCACGTACAAGGAGCCGCCTGACGATAGCGCCAAGTAGGGGGCCGCCGCGTCTTGTAGCTCTGGATGTCGTATTTGTTTGGAGAACGAAATTCGTCCGCTCTTGGAGATCTGGGACACAAATACCGAACCGGGATTTTTCGTTGAGTTCTGGAAATGCCAAACCACGTAGGCCCCGCCTTGTGGTCCAGGTGCCACTTCTGCATCCTGTATTGGTTCGTCGAACTCGGCTATTTTCAGATGCGTAAAATTGTTTTCTTTTAGGTCCATTCTGCTGTAGAAGATTCTTGACTCGACGCGTTCACTACTGACTCGGTTGGTTTCAGCCCAAGCAACATGTAAAGACGATAACCCGTCCCACGCCACGTGGGGTCGCGGGATCGCTGACAAGCTTTGATTGTACGGTGAGATCAGTACTGTCCTATTTACGACGAAGTCTGCGCTCATCATAGCGTAGTAAGCGCCCGTACTCGTTCCACCATCTTGGTCAAGTTGGCTCCATACGAGATGGTTTGTCAGGTTGGCGTCGACTGCGATCGAAGGCCACACAACCCGTTCCTTTGCATCAGCCAAGGGAACAAGTTGCAACTTTGTGTGTGTCGAGTTAATCTCCGCATAATAGAGATTCGAATATCCCTCGGCACTAGGGTCATGGCTTGAGATTATTCTGCTTGGTTCCTCTGCCCAGATGATATGCGGATTGTCAGAGCTGTCAATCGCAATATCGGAAGATTGAACAAGCGAACTATTCCAAATCATCCTAAGCGGAATGGAGTTCGTTCCATTTGACTCGAACTTGCTATACCAAATCCCTGGGGCCAATCCATCATGCGAGGCGGTAGATATTGCCCAGAGAAGATGAATAGTGCCTCGCGGCCCGACAGCAGCATTTGGAGTTATGCCTAAAGGAAACCTGCGAGGGATCTCAGATCCGGAAACGTCGCCATATGAGATTATGATCAGAAGGAGAAAGGCAACGGTAAGTACCCCGAGTCCTGCCTTGTATCGGACCATACTGTGCCGCCATTAACCTAGTTCGCTAGGTTAGATGGGTAGCTAAGAAACTATCGCCTCACTTTGTAGATTAAGTTCGATCTGACAACTCAATTGTCTTTGTGCGATCCAAGCTAGTCTGAAGTCCGCTAACTCGGGTGCAAGGCAAGTCCAACTGCTACCGATGCGAGCACTAGTATGATGCCTATGGCTAAGATTCTCATACCTGGCACGCTCCTTCCGATGCGAAAAGGGGTCCTGAGGATTCCTTTTCCCAACACCATCGTCGCCCCGATGATAGCCAATGGCATTCCTTCGAGGAATAATGCGTCTGACACCACTCTCATCCTTGGTGCCAACGCCAAATCCAAAGCTATGACTACGGTGCAAGTCAGTGTGTCGAGGAATGGCGGTTTTCTTAGTTTGTCGAGCAACGGGGAGTTTACCTCGAATTGCTGTAGGACCTGTTGACCGGTCGCTATGACTCAGATCTCTTGGCCTGCGTAATGACACGCGGCGAAATGATCGGGAGCGTATTCAACCAATTCGGGCTCGACTTGTGCGCATTTTTCCTTTGCGATCGGGCATCGAGGATGGAAGCGGCATCCTGAGGGAGGATTTACTGGGCTAGGTACGTCGCCCGTGAGTACGACTCGCCTCCTGTGGACTTCAGGGTCCGGTAACGGAATAGCCATGAAGAGGGCCTGAGTATACGGGTGAAGTTGTTTCCTGAAGAGTTCCCCTTTGGGCGCCATTTCCACAATCTTTCCGACGTACATCACTGCCACACGATCGCTGACATGTTTGATAACGCTGAGGTTATGAGAAACGAACAGATAGGTCAACTTCAGTTCTTTCTGCAGTGCCTTCAATAGATTCAGGGTCTGGGCTTGTACAGACACGTCCAATGATGAAGTTGGTTCGTCTAGAACTATGAAGTCAGGATCTGAGGCTAGCGCTCTTGCTATGCCGATACGTTGTCGCTGTCCACCGCTGAACTCGTGTGGAAACCTGTTCATGTGGTCCTCGCTTAAGCCAACTCGTGAAAGCAAGTCGAGAACTCTACGCTTCAGCTCCGACCCTCGCACTCTATTCAGAAGTAGAGGTTCACCGACAATATTCGCAATGGTCCAACGAGGGTTCAGGGACGCATATGGGTCCTGGAACACAATCTGCATTTTGGCCCTGATCTTCCGCATCTCTCCCGCTTTGAGATCGGTTATGTTTCTGCCTTCGAAGATCACGTCGCCGTCTGTAGGTTCCGTGAGCCTGATGATGCATCTTCCTACGGTGGTCTTTCCGCATCCCGACTCTCCAACGAGGCCGAGCGTTTCGCCTGCCCTCACTGAGAAGTCAACGCCATCCACCGCGTAAACGTAACCAACCGCACGTCCGAGCACGCCTCCTCGAATTGGGAAGTGCTTCTTAAGTGCCTTGACCTCAAGGATGGTTTCGTCCAATCTCGTCTTGCTCCTATTTCTTCTCCTGGTAGAGGTAACACGCGACGGAGTGGCCTCGTTCCCTCTCAATGAATGGCGGGTTTTCCTTGTCGCATATGTCCATTCTGAACGGGCATCGAGGATGGAAGCGGCAGCCTGATGGCGGATAGATAAGGTTCGGGACTGAGCCAGGTATTATCTCGAGTTCTTCTACGTCGCGGTGAAGTTTCGGAATAGCTTTCAGCAGACCCTGTGTGTAGGGGTGGAGGGGATTCTTGAAGAGCGCTTTTGTCTCAGCAGTTTCGATAATGTTTCCGGCGTACATGACGCTTACGCGGTCGCATATTTCAGCAACGATTCCCATATCATGAGTAATTATCAGAATTGATGAACCAATCTTCTTCTTTAGCTCAGATAACAGAGCAAGGATCTGTGCTTGGATTGTTACATCGAGCGAGGTGGTCGGTTCATCGGCGATAAGGAGATCCGGGCTGCATGAAAGAGCCATCGCAATGATAGCTCTCTGTCGCATTCCTCCGCTGAGTTCGTGTGGATACTGCTTAACGACTTTCTCGGGCGATGGCATCTGAACAAGTTTCAGAACCTCAATAGTTCTTCGTAATGTGGCTTTCTTCATTTCTCGCCTCGAGTACTTTGGAGGGTTGTCCTTCAAAGCTTCCAATTCTTTGACGCGATTCATTAGACGCTCGCGGTCTGGTGAGTTGGAATCCAGTTGCTTGATGGTTTCTTCACATTCATCGATCTTACTCCGAACAACGTCTCGCGCGAGGTTCTCATGAATCGCTATGACTTCAGAAACTTGGTCGCCGATGGTTATTACCGGGTTCAGAAATGTCATTGGATCTTGGAAAACCATCGTGATCTTGTTGCCGCGGATTTGCTGCATCTGCGCCTCAGATTTCTTGAGGAGATCTTCGCCTTTGTAGATTATCTGGCCGTCAACGATTCTTCCCGGTGGATCCGCGACGAGTCGCATTATTGAGAGTGACGTGACGGACTTTCCGCATCCGGTTTCACCGACTAATCCCAAAGTTTCGCCTTGATATATGTCAAGGTCGATGCCTTCAAGGGCCCGGACGACTCCCGCATAGGTATAGAAATAAGTCTTCAGATTGCGAATTTGAAGAATCGGCTCGGGCAAGGTTCGCCTATCTCCTCAGCCGAGGGTCAAGCACATCTCGCAATCCGTCGCCGATCAGGTTCAGCCCTAATGATGAGAGTAAGATAGCAAGGCCCGGAAAGCAGGCGATCCAAGGTGACTGAAAGAGATAACTGCGGCCGTCAGCAATCATCAATCCCCATTCCGCTACTCCTGCTCCCGCTCCGAACCCAATGAAGCTTAAACCTGCAGCGGTTAGAATTACTCCGCCCAAGTCAAGGGTAGCCTGAACTATAACCGGAAATATGGAATTAGGCAACACGTGTCTGAAGATAATGCGCGCTGGACTTGCTCCGACGGCCCTAGCTGCATCAACATACAGTCTTTCCTTTTCCGCTAGCACCTGACCCCTAACGAGGCGGGCGTACGTAGGCCACCAAACGACCATTAGGGCTATCGTTAGATTTGTCAAGTTGCGACCTAAAGCCGCTGCCACTGCCATCGCGAGAATCAGAGCTGGAAACGCGAGGAACACATCAGTGACCCTCATCAATGCCTCGTCAAACGCACGACCCATGAATCCTGAGATTGCACCCAAAACCGAACCGATGAGAATAGCCGAGGCAACGACGGTTAAGGCGATTGTGAGATCTAGGCGTGACCCCCAGATTATCCTACTGTAAATGTCCCCGCCCGTCGTGTCTGTACCAAACGGAAAACGCCAGCTTGGTGGTTGTTGAGGAAGGTTCCAGAACCTCTCTTCAGGACCGTGTGGAGCGATCCAGGGGGCGAAGATTGCCATTCCAATGAACAATGCGACTAATATGAATCCAGCAACAACTATTGGACTTTGTCTCAGAAGATAGAGAGTGAACTTCAACTCCCTTATCTGAGGAGCGTGCTCATCAAACCAACTTTTCGACTTTCGCTCCACAGATGTCTTGACTTGTCCCATTTGAGTCATTTAACTCACCCTAGTCTAATTCTCGGATCTATCCATGCGTAGAGAAGATCGACTATCAAGTTTGCAAGCATGTATACAATAGCAATGATCAGCATGAAGCCCATTATGCTTGCTATGTCATCGCGAACGATCGCGCTTGTGGACCATCTACCTACGCCAGGCCAAGAGAAGACAGTTTCCGTGAGAACCGCTCCCGCCAATAGCCCACCAAATGCGAGTCCGGCCACGGTTACTGTTGGAATCATAGCATTCCTTAGTGCGTGTCTATAGATTACAACGCGCTCCGATAGCCCCTTCGATCGGGCTAGTGTGATATAGTCCTGACGCATCACCTCAAGCATACTTGACCTCATCATTCTCACGAAGACCGCCATGAACACATACGAGAGCGCGAAGGCCGGGAGAATCAAGTGGACAAGCACGTCGAAGAAGATCGAAAAGTTTCCCGTTATCAGGCTGTCAATCGAATATATGCCCGTTATTACATGCAAAGGGTGATCCAACCACAGAAACTGATTCACGCGCCCAGAAGCAGGGAGGTTTGGAAGATTGTGAACTTTGAACTGATAGTAAAAGACATATTGCAAGATGAGCGCTAGCCAGAAGACTGGAGTCGAGACTCCCACAAGTGAGAAAACGCGCGTCGCATGATCCGCAGGTTTGTCTTTTCTGACAGCTGAAATTATGCCGATCGGAATTCCAACAATTAGGGCGAAGAACATGGATACCAAGGCCAATTCAGCAGTGGCCGGGAAATAATTCTGAATGGATACGAGCACAGGCCTATCAGAATCTGTTCTCGAAATTCCCCAATCACCGCGGAGCAAATCCATTACATAGTAGTAGTACTGCGAGTAGAGAGGATCGTTCAGATGATGGGCTGTCACGATCTTCTGCATCTGCAAATCAGATAGTCTGAGGTCCTGACTTGTGATGTAGGCTGCGATCGGATCGCCAATAACGTGAGAGAGCGTAAACGTCAACATCGACACGCCGATAAGAACGGGGATAAGAAGAAATAGCCGCCTGATCACATAGTGACGGAGTTTCACGACTAGTCACCGCGACAAAATCGACGATTTTCCGCTATTAAGAGCTGTGATCAAAAACAAAAAGTGGAGTGAACTATGCGCTTTTACGCGCATAGTTCGGAACGACTAAAGTCGCAACAGTCGCTATGAAAGCAGGTAGCGGTCCAACCGTTATGGCTACTTGATCTGTGCGTTCTTCCTTGTACATTCCGTAGGCCGCGGGCGATGTATTTGGTCCTGAGAACATTGGGTTGAAGAACCATCCCTTAACCCAGTCTCGTGAGACCTGAATGTTGAGTGGGACTGCTCCCCATATTGTGTAGGCTTGTTGGAAGAGCCAGGTTTCAATATCGTTGTAGAGCGCTTGTCGCTTTGCTGGATCCGACTCTATGGATGCTTGGCTTAGTTTTTGGTCGATCGTTGGATCGTCGAAACCTTGCCTTCGCGCAAAGGTGCCTGTCTGGCCGTTTGCGAAGACTGGCACGTAGTCGTCTGGGTCCGCAAAGTCAGGAGCCCAACCGATGAAGAAGATTGGCAATTCCTTAGCTCTCTGCTTGGCTAGGAATGTTGGCCAGTCAAGTTCTTGAACTTGGATCGTCAATCCGACGCCCAAGCCTTCAATAGCATCTTTCAGCAACAGGCAACCTCGCCTTCTCGCTTCGTTGCCCGTATTGTAGTATAGCGTGATTACTTGGCCGTCAGCATATGCTCCTGCCGCTTTCGCGTTCAGGAAGTACTGTTTCGCTTTGTCAGGGCTGAATGAGAACTGAAGAGACTTCACCAGCTGTTCATTGTAACCGAACATACCGGGTGGAATCGGGCCGACTCCTTGAATTCCAGCACCGTTGATGACTGTGTTGATGAACGTTGTGTAGTCAAATGCATAGGAGAATCCGTAGCGGAAGTCCTTGTTACCGAATGGAACAGCGCCGGTCACCGGGTCCTTCCACTTGGTGTTCATGCCGAAGTTGGGCGAAACTGTGTAGGTTGGGTCCAAGCTTACGGTTATGCCTGGTTTGACTGGTACGATCTGACGGTTATTCAGCCATGCGTCCTTCTGGATTACGTCGAACAGGTTAGTGGCTGGGAGCGTAATGGTGTCGGCGTCACCTGAGAACAGTGCAAGTTCTCTTGTGCCGACCTCATCGACTTCGTTGATGATGATTCGCTTGAACTTCGCAGGCGTTCCCCAGTAGTTGTCATTGCGGTCCAGGACAACTCGAGTCTTCGGTGTCCATTCTGTTAACTTGTATGGGCCTGATCCGACTTCGGTGCCATGTTGGTTCATCCAGTCGTTGCGGAAGCCTGGTTTCACGCCTCCATTCGCTTCCACAATCTTCTTGTTGACTACGCTTGCGGAGGTGAAGGCCATGGTGGCTAGGAAGGGTGCGTAGGGTGCATCAAGCGTGATCTGGACTGTCTGTGGGTCGATTACTTTGACGCCGCCCGCGTTCAGGTACGCCTGAACCATTGTATCGTTGGTGGCGCCCCAGCAAGTTTCACAGAGCAGGTAGTCTGCTGCGCCTTTGATGTGCATGTGAAGTGTGGGTGCAGGTCCGTCTGGGTCCCCGATCAAAATGGTTCGGTCGATTGAGTATTTCACGTCGTCAGCCGTTATTGGCGACCCATCATTGAACTTGGCGGCCGGGTCCAGATGGAATGTGTAAACGGTTCCATCGGGAGACATATCCCAGCTCTTCGCGAGTTTGGGACCTATCTCAGTAGTTGACCCAGGCATCTTGTAGTACACGAGCGTTTCAAGTGTGAGTTCAGCGACTTCGCCGCTGGCCGTATCGTACATGACCGACGGGTCCATTTTGTCGACATCACCGAAGGTGCTGAAGACATAGGTGTCAGGGTTTGGTACCATTGGTCTTGATGAGGGCAGGTATGCATAGTAGTATCCGGCGAGTCCGCCGACTACGACTATGAGGATTACGACTATTGCCGCTATTGCTTTCTTGTTTGAAGTTTTCTTTTCGCTCATTTTCATGTCACTTTATGCTTTGTTCGCAACATGGAGGTTCGGTTGGACGGTATTTAGGGCTTTCCACAAAAATGATTCAATTGGGCAGGTCTTGTCTTTCAACACCAAATTACGTGCGACATAACATGAAATCGTTATCTTCTGCCAAACCCGAACCATCAGGCAGCCACAGTAGTTGGGACGAAAACTGAGTCAGATCACCAGAGACAATGTCCTGAAAGCATGGTGGCCTCGAGGGCGAATTCGAACGGCAGTACTCACTTTGACTGGGCTAGCGGTGCTTGACAGCCTGTATACAGCTATGTGGATTGGTCAGCGAGGTCTAGCCGGCGAGCTCAATCCTCTCATTCGAGCGCTGTTCGAAGTTGGCTTGGGGAGCGTATGGTGGGTCGCAAATATCTTAGTAACACTCTTCGCCGCAGGCTTCCTCGGATCGTGCATCACAGTCTTCCCGACTCCGATGCGATTGTACCCTGTGCTCGGAATGTCACTCCTAGCTACGCTCAGGGTTCTACTGGCTTTGTATCATGTGATTCAGTTTTATGATATGTTGGATTTCACTTGGGTCGTGTGGCTTGGCTCAATTGCCACATTTCTGCTCACGAGGGCTGTTCTAACGAGGCAATCAGTCATCGATTGGAAGTCCATCACCCTAACCTTGCGCGAGATGCGCAGTGACCTGTTGACATCGGTAATTGTTTCACGAACCGCGAAACCAAGCTCAAAAGAAATAACGGTCCAACCAGTCCGCACGGTTCCACCTAGAGCTGGCGGGACGTTGGCGATGTTGCGGAACTGGCGACTCATCTTTTGGATAATTGTGGTCATTTTGACCCCGCTCTTGGCACTTAGTGTGATCGAGCTTACACTGGGCGCTTCAGGCGTCCTCAATCTGCCCCCATGGATGCGGGAGCTGGGTATTGTCAGCGAGGAACAGGGCAGGCTTGCGCTAGTCGCCTTTGCTACCATATTTCTAACAATCGGTGTGTTGGTTTATGCAGTTGTGGCAGCGTTCGAAGCTCTTTCAGGTAATGGTGAGGGCAAGCGAAAGCGACGATCCTGAATCGAGGACGCGCTTTGATAGCTAATGCTGACAGATACACTACCATCTCAAAGCAAGTACAATGAGAATTAGAACGGCGACTGAGATGATGATTGGCAGAAGGGTTGTCTCAAGAGAAGCGATCATGATTGCGACATAGTCACGCCATTCCAAATGCACATTCTTGTTTTGCTTGTCGTCCTCACGTGACATGATCGAAGCTCCAATCACCATTCCAGAAGAACCCGCTCACAATATAAGATTTCGAGTAGTATCCAGCGACACAAACTATGACAGACAGATAGTTCGGTGAGTTCTACACCACGTTAATGTAATCGGCTAGAAGAATGGGTCTCGATTTGGATGGAACATCTCGAAAGCATGGTCACGCCAATCTCCTTGGCAATGTTCCTCCTCGGATTACTTTTCATCGCGGCTGGGTTCGGCACATTCGTGGCCGGGCATCTAGAAGGGTTACTGGTAGCATTTGTTGGCGTTGCGATGTTTTGGGCAGGCTGGCTTGGAAGTCAAGCCCGCGGGCTCTCGTGTTTGGGTGCTGCCTTACTCAACACTCTCGACGCGTCAGTCACTATTGCCACGTGGAGTCATGAGATTAATCCGCTAGTCTTGGGGAGCGGTCCAACATTATTCGTAGCAGGAAAGTTGCTTTGCTCACTCGCGATAGTGCTCTTTGCACGGTCAACCCCCAACCCTAGTAGAGGAGGGTACATTTTGTCAAGTGCCCTTGCATTCATTCTGGCATGGAATCTGAGTCAACTTGCGTTGTTCAATGCTCATGCGCAGTCATTGACGCAAGCGCTTTTCTGGGGATCATCAGCCAGCGTGGCACTTGCCTTCGCTACGCTCATGGCGCTTGCGTTTCGCCGTGGACGGTTTGCTCTCTAACCAACAGGCGTCCGCGCACGTATTCTGCCTAAGAGCTAACGCGTGCCTCTGCGGTCTGAGCTGGAATTGCAGGTCTGAGCATTTGAGTGCCTCTTTCGAAGTCGACCACGTAATGACAGGCGACATTGTGGTAGCTGCCTGCGCCAGTGTAGAATGGCACATCTCCGACGCGGCATTTCTCGGTCGCATAGGGGCAACGCGGATTGAATCGGCAGCCAGGTGGGATGTTGACTGGGCTTGGTACGTCGCCACTCAGAAGCTTCCGAACTTTCTTGAATTCTGGATCGGGTATCGGAATGGCTGCCATAAGGAAGTCGCTGTATGGATGTTCAGGCGCTTTGTAAATCATGTCACGTTCAGCATCTTCCATAATACTAC
>Ga0315280_10012411_pt1 | contig 10306 bp, 25 predicted proteins | sample YL17G06_40_MG_FD_203697 | JGI IMG/M metagenome (GOLD analysis project Ga0315280, IMG submission 203697) | Sediment microbial communities from Yellowstone Lake, YNP, Wyoming, USA - YL17G06_40 | ecosystem: Environmental > Aquatic > Freshwater > Lake > Sediment | place: USA: Wyoming | collected... | reverse complement strand
GCTTCTTCAAAGTAGGCCCGACAACCAAATCCGCCAAAGCATTCGTCATAGTGCCTCTGTCATTGCTAAGTTTCAGCCTAATTCTAGCATTTCTCGGAAAAAACCCTGTCTTGACGATAAATTGGAACAACATGATAGTTGCCGTCAACTACCTTGCAGTCTTGCTGTTCAGCCTCTTTAGCATGCTTGACCTCGGTGGCTGGCGCGTCATGGGTGCAAGCACAGACAAGTGGATTATGGTGTTCGCTATAACTGCCATCGCAACCGCAGTTCTGGGCGTTTACCAAGGAACACTGTGGAGTTGGAAGATAAACCATTTTTCTATTGAAGAAAATATGGTGACATAAAATGAAGAAAAGCGAACAGAAATACATTGGAATAGGCATAGTGGCAATATTCTTGATAGCTTGGTTCGGAGGCTACCTTGCGCAATATGGGCTTCCATCACCCTTAACATGGCAAATTGGAACTGGAGGCGGAACTTACATTCCAACAGACGTGGACAAGGACAATTACAAATTGGGCATTGGACGATGGAACGTGTTTGAAACAGTCGTGGACAGCTTAGACATTGCAACAGCGCAGACAAGCGCAACCAACTACACATTATATTGGTACAGTCGCCAAGGCGTCAATTGGCTTTACCACGAAACAGGCAACGACAAGTATGTTACGTTGACTCCAGAAGACGGCGGCTACTTGTGGATTGTAATGAAGATTCCTTCGGGACAGACAAAATACATTGATTACCAAAAAATCATGGAAATGAACCAGTACGTCACTCAATACTTGTACACGGACGTTGATGGAGACGGAGTGAAAGACTTTGCTTTCCGCTTCGACATGAAAGGACATGCTATACCCAACAGTGGTTATCCAAGCATAACATTCATGGGCTTTCTGCTAACTTATGATGCAAGTTTCACAGGTTTGAACGACTTGGGCAACTCGACTGGCATAGGCACATCCACTGTAACCAAATTCTACAGCTACTACCTAAGCTTCGCCACAGCCAAGACGGGCGTGGCCATCTGGAAAGTTGAAGTTAAAATCACCACGACAGACGAAACCAAAGTTAGACTTAAGAACCTTGAAGTTCCAGGCTTAGGCTTCTTGGATGTTTCCAGCTTTGACAAACTCTACACTAGCACAGACTACCGTTACGTCTACACCATAAGCAAAAACTTTGATGGAGCACTATACCTTAAGTATCCTGCTAACGCAAACAACCGGTTCGACATGACATTAAGCTTAGAATACACATTAGCGGGTTCAGACAGCATACTGATAACAACAACCGTCTATTACCTAGTAGCCCAAACTGAAGCAGGCGCAACAAAAACAGACAGCTTCTACGCTAAGGAAACTTAGTTTCACTGTCAAGTACGGTGGCCACATCCGTACTTGACCCCAAGTACGGCGGCTAAAACTGTGCTTGGGTCAAAACCCATTTTTTTGTTTTTCAAAATTCTATATTTTTCTTTTGATGTTGAAATTTTTATTTTCATAAACTGATAGCCACGTATAATTAGTTCTTTTTACATGATACTTTCTTGATGAACTATGAGTGAAACAGATTCGTTTACATCATCGTGGCTTAACTCCTATGGTCAAAGCACAAGTAAAGGCTATCGAATAGCCATAAACGTGTTCTTTCAATTCTTAGACCAAACATGGTCTGAGAGTGCGCCTTGGAACGGTGACAAGGTACATCAAGACCGAAAGGCAAGTCAACGAAGTGATGATGAAACGGTGAAGTTCAAATATGAAGATGTCATTGTCAAGTTTGCAATTTGGCTTCGTTCTAAGAAAAGTGCGTATCCATTTCGGCATGATGCGAGTTCAGAGCTAATTTCAGATGGCACGGTAAGAGGTTATTGTATTGCGGTGCGTTCATTCTTTGCATATATGCGGATGCCTTTAATTCTGAATAGACCTCAGAAACATGCCATAGCCAAAACTGGAACTATCAGAAACATGCCTTATCATTTGACGTTAGCGGATATTGTAGCTATGAAACGGCAAGCCAACACTAAGGAAAGGTATGTTTTGCTTGTTGCCAAAAGCTTAGGTTTGCGAATAGGCGATTTTGTTTCGTTAAGGCAAGGCTTGTTTGAAGGTAACTTGAAAGACCGTGATGCACCGTATAGTTTGGGCGTGATAGTTACGGAGAAACGGAAGCAACCAGCCTACGCTTTCCTAGACTACGAAGCGTATGAAGCTTATCTAAATTGGAGACAAGAGCTTCAAGCATTGAACAAGTGGGATGGCAAGGACAAGTATATGTTGTGTGGAACTAGACCAGATTCTCACATGACAGTTCAAGAGGTTAATAGTATGCTCAAAAGATTGGCGAGTAGAGCAGGGCTTAGGCTTGGCAATTTACATCTAAGCTTTCACTGTTTCCGAAAGTTTCTATGTGACCATCTTTCAACTGCTGTCGGCGATGCGAACAAGTGGAAACAGATCGTGGGCAAACAGATTCCCGAAAGTGCTTATATCAGCTCAGACAATCTAAGGGAAGCCTATGCTAAGGTAATGCAGTACACTTGCGAGGAACGGACAGTTAGACTGGGAGACGTTGCAGATTTAAAGCAGATAGTTGTGGAACAGCAACGAACACTTAATGCTCAATCTAGAGATATTGCCTATTTGGAGACGCATGTTAAAGAGTTGAAAGGCGTGATTCAAGAATTTAGTGAAGGTATGCCAAAATATTTGCCTGAACTATTGAGGGAGCTGAATGCAAAGGGACTTATATCAGCAGATTTGTTGAAGCAGGCTGAGAAGGATACTCTAGAATCTTTGGCGAAGACGAAAGGGGTTATGGATGAAGAGTTTATGAAAGTTTACTCTAAGGCTACGTCTAGATATATATAACAGAAAAAAACTAGAATGGAGAGAGAACCCCTAAATAATCCTCATTCTACATTATCTATGTAGTGTTTCATGGGTTCTAGAACCGTTCCAAATCGCCTAAGCGTATGTGTAGGTTCATCAAACATCATGCTCTTTTTGGAAAACTAAAACATCTTAAAACTCGATTCGTGGAGCGTTAGGATATTTTTTGTAGTAGTTGATTCTCCAGAAACTTTGTTGCGGAAGACGGAAATAGTATCTATCTTTTAGAATGAAGCCTACATATTCGCAGAGTTTAATCGTGTCTAAATCAAGTCTGACAAGTTTCTTTTGGCGAATGAAATTCTTAGTAATCAAAATCATTAAGCCGTTTGGTTTCAAAACATTGTAGCATTCGGCATAGATGGTGTGCATGGCTGAGAGATAAGTTTCACCCTTCAAATTACCAATGTTATTGTTGCTCTCTGTGTAAGCAGAACATATTCTTTTTTCAGTCTTAATTTTGCTCATATCTTCTATTTCTTTTTTTGAAGAACCGCCCGCATGTATGCTTAAAGTTTCTTCGTATGGTGGTGAGCTGATTACAGCATCAATCTTACCATGAGAAAGATTACCCACGTTTTCCTTAGAATGTGTATAATGAACACCTATCGCCTTTTCTTTTTCAAATTTATGTTGTTCGCCAATCCCATATCCACGAATTTCAGTTCATAACGTTTAAAGCCCGCCGTTGAGGGAAAATCTAAGACTTTCAGTTTTCTTTCCACTTCACTTGAAAAATTGTTTTTGGTTGACATGACGTTTATAATGTATGTGCAGTAAAGCTTTTAAACCTTACTACACATGTAGTGTGTGTTGGATAAGTGTTAAAAGTTGTTTAAGGAGTAAACAATCTTGGAGTCTAAAGTGATAAGAAAATATAAACGCACAAACATTTTTGTGGTTGATTTGGAATTGTGGGCTTGGAGTCAGTACAGAGCTAAAACATTGGGCTATGAGTCTGTTTCAGAATATCTCTTCAACCTAATTAGATTAGACAAACAAAAGAATATTCTTAATGAGGAAAAGGTAGCTCAACCATGAAAGTCTGTCCTAAATGCGGAAAAAAATGGAGTGATTTTGAGTTGATGACGAAAGGCGGTGTAAAAATAGGTGAGGATGGAGACATTGAAAAACTTGTATGCCCAAGCTGTGGCACAGATTTAGGGCATTTCTAAAAGAGGGAAGCGAAAGATGATTGACGATTATGAAGCGGGAGATTTTGATGAAGACCTAGAAGATGAGCTATCATGCGATAACTGTGGTCCTTGGTGTGACAGTTGGGGTGGAGATGGCTTATGTATGCTGGAAATTGAAGCTCAAACTAAAATGAGAGAAGAATACGAAAAGAACCATATTCGCAAAGCAAAATGTCCTATCTGTGGAAAAGAACTAACTGAATATGATGTTTACGCTGGCTCTGAACCTAAACCTTGGACTTGGAACGCTGGATGGTATTATCCGATTCTTGCTATAGAAGTCATGGGGGCTTTATGGTTAAACAAAGATGTGATTCATGGAAAAGACCGAGTTTTTCATGTTTGGATTGAATGGGGGACAGGTAAGGAAGAACGGTTGCTACGCTATCTTACGGAGGAGGAAGCGAACCATGAGCAAATGTAAAGAAAGAAAGAGGGGCTGAAACAAAATGAGGCGGATCAAAGTTAGAAATCATTATCGAGTAGTGGAAAGAGATTCTAAAGGTAAGTTCCAGAGAATTGAAAAATGGAGTAGTAGAAAAGGTGAAGGAAGGACAAAACATGAAAGTTGAAGTATTAGCACCAGACAATAGAGGTAAACGTGACTTTCGTTTTGAAGCCTTTGTGAAACGTGTCAATATCTACCATAACGATTTTCCGCAATTTTCCAAGGTCTTTTATACGATTGTTGAGAACCCAATTGGCACAATTACTATTTACCGTCATGGCGAAACAACCGATGACGTTAAGGCAATTCTGAAACTCAAAGATGACGGAGAAATGGTGAGGCTATGAGAGAACAGGATAAGGAAGCATAAACCATAATGAGTATGAGAACAAAATTTGGAAAATGTATTTAACTTGGTGAAAAAATGAGTAAAATTATAACTGTTAAACCTTATTTCAATAGCATCAAACTACAAGGATTATACCTTTCAATAGAATTAACTAAGCATTCTAAAGCATCCATAGATGACTATCTAAAAGCAGTAAAAGAGAAAATGGGTGACTTAATCGTTTTTGTTAAATGTCCCAAATGTGGCAGAGAAGTCCCAAAAATCGATATGACAATATATGGTTACTGTTACATCTGTTTACAAAGAGAAGATCAGTTGAAGGTGAAAAGCTTTGAGAAACAAAACAAACATACCCTGCAGATATGATAAAACCAAAATTTGTCATAGAAGCTTCTGTAACAGTTTTGGTATCGTTCCTCCCTGTCAATATTTACCTAAGAATAAAGGAGAGGTTGAACGGTGAAGTGTAGATTTGAAGATTCCTATTCTGCGAAGCCGTTAGAAACCTATTGCTACAATTACCATAGTGTTGTTTCAACGAAAAAATGTGGAACTTGTCCATGTCGTAGATGTTCTAAAAGACCATGCTACTTCTGTAGTTATCTTTGCGAGCTGAACCAAACACAGACGATAAAAAAGGAAATTGGAAGTTGGTTGCACCATGAAGTGTAGTGTAAAGGAATTAGAAGGAGAAAGTGCTAAATGATGGATTGGAGTTGGCTTGTTGTTCCTTATCTCTTTACTATCGGTTTGTTTTTAGCTTGGATCATAAATGAATCGGAGAAGGTTGAGCGATGAGAGTAATTTTCTGTCCCTATTTAAGCCAAGATAAAGAATGTCCATGTGAATATGAACAAAAATGCGTCAGAAGGAAACTCATTAAGGAGTTGTTGAGTGAAACAATGAATGAAAAATCATGTAGCAACTGTATTGAATGTGAGGAATATGATGAGAGATGTACTGTTCATAACATGCCAATTCCCCGTGAAGAACATGAGAGAAAGCGGTTCGCTAAAGATTGTGAGAGTTATAAGAAGGCTGAAAACCATGAAAGGTAAAGATAAGGGATGTGCGCAAGGTTGCGAGCAAGAATACGGAACATACGCTTGTTGGGAATGTCCAGACTCGAATGCACCGACACATAAAGAAATTATGGAGAATGAAAAGAAAAAAGAAGATAAATGTCTATTAGATGATAAAAGATGCTACGTTCATCATGATACAGACGGATTTGAAGTTCGTTGTAGACATGGATTTTGGATTGAAGCAACTATACCACCGTGTCAAAAACAACTTGATGCAATTGAACAAAAGAAGGGAGCGTAAACCATGAATAAATGCAAATCAGTTTTCTGCGATGGTAAATTTCATTATTTTACCGTGAATGGCATTGAACATAAAGAACCATGTCCATATCGAAAGAAGGAAACAGTAGATAGGTTGATAAAAAGGCGAGAAGATAAACTTGAGAATCTTCCAGAAAGAAGTTTAGAACGATTTAAGATTGAGAGAGAACTTCATTTTTTAAAAGAAGCAAAAGCAATGTATCAACTAAGAATTAAAGCTTACAAGAGAAAAAAGAAGGGTGGCAAACGAAAAGTTGTTCAAGTTAAGGAGCATTCAAGGAAACGATAGGAAGGAAGGAAGCGAAAACCAATGAAGTATGATAAACGTTTTGCTTATTGTCTAAAGTGTCCAATTGACGGAGAGAGGTGTACATTCTACGTTGAAGGTGTTAAGTGTGAATACTATGTGGAATGTAAGTGTTGGAATGAGTGTTCTCCATCTAAAATTCCTAAAGAATGTAAAGGAGCCTTAAAAATTGGATAGAAACGAGTTTATGAATCTTGAGTTTTTCGTGCGAGTGTTCAAGAATGGGAAATGGCAACCTGTCAATGTTAAGGATATGAGTGAGGAGGAATTTCGTAATTTCATTTGTTGGAAAATAGGCTTAATAGCTTTAAAAAAGAAGGTAAACTAAAGGAGAAAAAGGTATGAAGAAGAAAACGTTCTTGATATTGTATGGCATTATTTACTTCGTTGTCTATTTACTTGTTTGGACACATATCTATTTGAATTATGGATTTACAAGTGAGTCAGCAGCTATATTTTCGGTTCTCATGTATTGCTTCGGGGTTATTGGCGTGCTCAGTTTGGAAATATTTAGACTTCAGCACTCAGAAAAAAGGATGGAGAATGAGTTTGTTAAGAAAAGTTAAGAAGGTTTGGTTAAGGTTTAGGGTTTGGTGTTTGAAGTGCGACATTATTTTGGGGGCCTTTCTTAGTGCAGATGATAAGAGGTTGGTTGACGAGCTTATCGAGCTTGATTTGTTGGAGAGGAGGCGTCAGCTTGACAAAAATTAAATTTTGGTTAAGAGAACATGCTGGAAGGCTACATTTACTTTCGGGGATTCTAACAACTTTTTATGGCCTCACAACTGTAAGCCCGTTGATATTCGTGGGGATTCTTTTAATGATTATGGCTCTTGGAACAGAAATAGTTTTAGGTGAAAGAGAAATGAGTTTGAAACAAAACGCCAAAACATTAAAAGACTATCTAAAAGACGAAATCGAATATGTTAATGCAAGTGGCGAATTTGAGGATAAAAAGGCATTAGATAAGAAAATAGGAGAAATTCATGGGTTTGTTGACATATCCATTAAAGATATTGTTTTGGCTGAACACAAAAAAGCCATAGATGAAGTTACAAAACAAATCCAAGCAAAATTTGATGATGCTAAGACTTCGCCTTTTACATCCTGTGTAACATCCTATGCCTACGCAATCTTAACTAAATTGGAAGAAGAGGTTTTGGCTATTTTGGAGGGTTATAAGAAGGCTGAAAACAATGAGGAGAAAACCGTCACGTAAATGGGTATTGGAGAATATGAAAGAAACAAAATGCCCATACAGCGAAGCGGATAAAATAACAAGTGCAATAATGCATGATGGCAAATTTCCATGTCCATGTTCGACTTTTGATTGTTGTTATGAAGATTGGCAAAGGAGGCTTTTAGAGGTTGAACAAAAATGAGTGATGCCCCTTTTTACTGTCCCGTAGCTCTATGCTGGTGCGATAGAATTGAATGCAATTTTGACCCATTAACAGGGAAAGGATGCTCCATGAAAAGACTAAAGAGGAAGCGAAATGAGAAAAAAGATACAAATAATAATTATTGATGTAGAAGACTATATGAAAGATTTTCTTAAAGGTCTTGCAAAGGGATTAAAAGAGGTTGAGCCGAAATGAATCCTGAAGATAATCCAGCTTTAGATTGGGACAAGTTTGCAAGGTTCTCGGAAACTGAATACTATTGGGGGTGCGTGGTTGGTCATGGGGGGTACTATGAAGATTACGATACGGAAATTCAAGACATTATATGTCACAATCCGTTTTCCATGCTTGATTGGGATAACGATGATTTGCATTTAGCGATGGAGAGAATTTTCAATAAATCGGTTGTTTTGGATGGTGAAAGAAATACATAAGAATACTAAGATATTTTTAGTCTTGATGATTTGTGCGGGTTTTATGATGGTGTTCTTTTTACCTGTCCAACATCATTCATGGATAATTTCTCCCGCAGAGGAATATGATGGGTGGCAGTTCATGGCTGTTGATGGTTCTCTTACTTTTTGGTGGCTAGGTTATGGTTTGAACCGTCGTTACACTTATTTTCAATCTACAAATGGAACGACATTTCCTTGTGAAGATTTTGGTTGGCGATTCTCGGTATGCGAGCAACTTTCAATACCACAAAGTGAAGGCATTTATTGGGACAGTTTAGGTGTCATTATACAGTTTGAGAATGGAACAAAAATCGAGATGAGAAATGTACCTCCGTTAACAGATGAAGGTTTAGTCGAATATTATAGAGAAAAGTTTTACCCCGAAAATGTAACCGTAGAGGTTTTCATGTATGGAGGAAAGACAAAATGAAAAACCAGAAGATAATTGATTTGGGATTTTGTCCACGTTGTAAGGAAGATTTAGAAGGTATGATGACTCGTAATGTTGATAACGTAAAATTCTGCTATTTATGTAGTTTTGACATTGAAGAGAACCGAATTGAAAGAAAAAATTGGGTTAGTTGGGCAAAAGAATACGCTAAAAATATGAGAGGTTGAAAAGAAATGAGGGGTGAAACTTTTGGGGGTCTTATTATGTTTTTTTCACTTGTCTGGATGGTTGGTTTTATGTTTGGAGAGGGAGTGGCAATAATTTGTGTCTCTATTGCAATATTGCAATGTTCTATTGGTTATTTTGTTGCAATGAAGGGATTGCGGAAAGCGTTTGAAGCATACATGGAGAAAGAAATGGACTACATTGAGGAATTATTGAAGAAAGGTGAGGTTGAGCAGAAATGAGTGAAACTTGTAAGTTTAAGACATGCGAATATGAAAGAATATGCATCAAAAAAGAGATGGTAAAAAGAAATGAACCGCCTTAAAAAATGGATAATTTTCAATGTGATTATCCCATGGGAAGATTTCTGGATGAACTACCATCTTCGAAAATTGCTAAAGAAATGTCGGGAAATCTTAGATAAAATTGAGAAGGTTTAAAATGAAAGAGAAGTGTCCTTTTCTTCCCTTAAACGGTGGCGATTGCGATTTGGCGAATACGGCAATTTCTTATTGTCATTCATGGTGTAGAACACGAAAGAAACTAAAGAAAAAGGAGGCGAAACCATGAGCTGTTGGAATCCTAAAACTGGCAAATGGTCTACTCCAAGACCTCCAAAAATGCCAAAGAAGAAGAAAGCAAGTGAACGATCCAAATGTAAGATACACTAATTTTGTTTGCCTTTGTTTTATTTAGACCTTGAACTTCTTCAGATAGTATGCGTGAGAAACACCAAGGACAACACACTTTCGCTTCTTGTTTGCTTTATTAAATTTAATAGCGGCTTTAGTCGCCATTTTCTTTGATGGATAAGTTCTTTTATGTTTTGGCTTCTTCTTTGTTCTTGCCAAAGTTTTCCACTTGAAAGAAAAATAGGCTTATTGTCTACGTCTAGATATATATAAGAGAGAATATACATAACAGAAAAAGAAGCTCAATTTAGGCTTTATTAAACATTATGTACCTACTGTTCAACAGTACTCTTGCCTATGGGAATAGTGACATTTAACGTGTCGTCTATATAATTAATAAAGAAACAACTCCGTATAAGGAAAATGGTTACTTTCCCATGCTTAAATGGTGACATTTACCTACGCTAGTGTATGATAGCATAGTTGAAAGCGATTTTTCGTTTAATAGGTTTGAACATGAAAGCTTTCGTAAATGAAAGTAAAAATTTCTTTTTCTTTTGGTGATTTGGTTGAAATATAGTTCTGCATACTTACTTGTTGCTGCGATGATGGCTATTGCCGGGGTGGGATCTTACTTTTATTATGGTGGAGCC
>Ga0315280_10012410_pt1 | contig 10306 bp, 9 predicted proteins | sample YL17G06_40_MG_FD_203697 | JGI IMG/M metagenome (GOLD analysis project Ga0315280, IMG submission 203697) | Sediment microbial communities from Yellowstone Lake, YNP, Wyoming, USA - YL17G06_40 | ecosystem: Environmental > Aquatic > Freshwater > Lake > Sediment | place: USA: Wyoming | collected... | reverse complement strand
CGCTACTTCCTTCCCGCATGAGAGTGAAGCAAGAAGGTGGCAAGTGTGGCTGCGGAGCCCACAGCGGGTGGGGCATGCCCTGCTGTCAGGCCCTTGCTCCTTGCTTCCCTCCCATTCCCAGTACGCCGGTTGACATCCTGAGTTCGCCAGCCCTCCCCCAAAGGGAGAGGGCAGAGACGTTTGGGTGCCGTGTTGGCATTTGACAGGCCATGAGGGAGCGGATCGAACTGGTTCTGGGTGACATCACGAAGCAGCAGGTGGATGCCATTGTGAACGCGGCGAACGCGACGCTGCTGGGTGGCGGTGGCGTGGACGGAGCGATTCATCGCGCGGCGGGGCCCAAGCTGCTCGAAGAGTGCCGCAAGCTCGGCGGTTGTCCGACGGGTGAGGCGCGAATCACCAAGGGCTACAACCTGCCCGCCAAATGGGTCATTCACACGGTCGGCCCGGTCTGGCACGGCGGAGGCCGCGCAGAGGACAAGCTACTGGCCGCCTGCTACCGCAACTCGCTAGCCCTGGCCGAAAAGCACGGCATCAAGACCATCGCCTTCCCCTGCATCAGCACGGGCGCTTACGGCTTTCCTTACGAAGGCGCGGCAAAGACCGCCGTCGAGGAAATCAGGAAGTTCCTTGAGGGGAGCACAACGATCGAGAAGGTTGTCTTTGTCTGCTTCCTGAAGCGCGATTACGAGTGCTACGCCCAGCTTCTCAAGAAAGCCGCGTAGGGCCCGGCGGACTATCTCCCCCTGGAAAGGGCCCCAGTGGGCCTGGTCGCGACGGGATTGTGACTCGCCCAGACAGCGGTGCTGTGACACCGCATTTGGCAGGTAACCCGCTTGTTGACGGAGGAAGGGGCTTCAACTATTCTTTACGCCGTTTTCTCGGGGCTCGGAATTATGCGTGAAGTTTCATTCTTATTCGCAGACCTTGCAGAGGTTCGACGGTCATAAGCTATGGGACAGCGACGTGAGTTCTTGAAGACGTTAGGTGGCGCCGCGGCGGTTACGCTGACTTCCTCGGTGCAATCGTTCGCAGACGCGCGGGCTTTGAGCTTGCGGGCTACGGTGGCCGGCGCCGAAGGTCCCGACCGGCTCCCGGTCGAATGGTACAAGAAGAAGATCGCGCAGGTGCAGGCGGAGCTGGAAAAGCGCAAGCTCGACGCGCTGCTGCTTTTGAACGCCACGAACGTCATCTATACGACTGGCTATTTCCACCTCACGACCGAGCGCCCGCTGGCGGCGTTGATTCCTAAGTCCGGCGAGCCCGCGCTGTTCATCCCGGAGCTGGAAGTGGATCAGGTCAAGCTGTGGTGGGTGAAGGACTATGAATCGTACTTTGACTACCCGGGGCCGGTGAATCGCATCCGCTGGATCTTCGAGCGCGTGGCAAAGCGAGGCCTGGCACGGGGCCGGATTGGGATCGAAGAGCCAACCCCGGGGAAACTGAAACAGATGAAGCTCGGCGCGCCCAACGCCCGCTTGGTGGTGGCGGACGGCCTCATCGAACACCTGCGCTGGATCAAAGACGAGGATGAAATCGCCGTCATGCGCCGGGGGATGTACTTCGCCGAGTTTGGAGTCCAAGCGGGCCGAGATTTCGTGGCCCAGAACGGCCGAGTGACCGAAGACCAGATTCTCAAGGCCACCGCCGATGCCCTGGCTGATAAGCTGTCGCGCGAACTGCAGGACGTGGTGGGCGTTTCGATTGAAGCGCCGTTCGGGGGGCTAGTGCCGTTTGGCAAGCGTTCCGCATTTCCCCACGCCGTCCCGAGCAAAGAGCGCTTGAACAAGGGGGACGCGCTCATTCTGAGCTACGGCGCGCAGGTGGGCGGCTACTGTGTGGAGTGCGAGCGGTCGTTCTCGGTGGGCCAGCCGAGCGATTACGCCCGCAGGCTCTATGAGGCCATGCTGGCAGCCTTCGACGAAGGCACGCGGGCCATGAAGGCCGGGGCCATCGCCGCAGAGGTTGACCGGCGCGCCCTGGAGCAGATCCGCAAGGCCGGCCTGGGCGCCTTTCTGCGGCACCGGACCGGGCATGGCATCGGCCTGGAAGGCCACGAGTCCCCCTGGATCGCCGAGGGCGACAAGACGGTGCTGCGCGAGGGCATGACCTTCAGTTGCGAGCCCGGGGTGTACGACCCGAATTTCGGCGGCTTCCGCCACTCCGATACCGTGGTGGTGAGGAAAGATGGGGGAGAGAGCTTGAACCGCTATCCCACGCGGCTCGAGGAGATGATTATCGAGATCTAAGGGGGCGGAGGGCCACCGGGGCGATTACCTCGTCTGCTGTCTGCAACCTGGTACCTGCTACTTGCTTTCCCGCTTCCGCTTTCGTTGACTTTCCGCCGTCCCTATTGTAGTTTCAAGGATGGGACTGGCATTACCCCTGCCTAATATGACTGCTGAGGCCAGCGTCATCGAAGTTGAGCTTGAGAGTGACCTCAAGAACGTGGAGGTGGCTGAAGAAATCACGCGGCGCGTCTCCGGTACCGTGGGCTTCAGTGAGGACGACCAGCACAAGATCGATATGGCCGTGCACGAATCCGTCATCAATGCGATCTGGCACGGCAATAAAAACGACCCAGGCAAGCACGTCTGGCTGCGGTTTCAGATATTCACTGATCGCCTGGAGATCCGGATCCGCGACCAGGGGAACGGCTATGACCCCAGCAAGTTGCCGGACCCTCTGGCGGAAGAAAATCTCCTCAATGTTTCCGGGCGCGGGATTTTCCTCATCCGCACCTTTATGGACGAGTTCCGGGTGGAAGGGATTGCGGGCGGCGGGACCGAGGTAATTCTAGTGAAGCGGCTAAACTCCAACAATTCAGCCCAATCAAGGAGGAACGAACCGTGAGCATGAAAGCGACGCTACGCCAGGTTGACTCCATCATTGTCATTGACATGAGCGGCAGGATCACCCTGGGTGAGGGATGCACACAGTTGCGCGAGCTGGTGCGTGAGCAGTTAGGGAAGGGCAAGAAGGAGCTGTTGCTCAACCTCGCGGATATCACCTATATCGACAGCTCCGGGATCGGCGAGCTGGTCAGCGCCTTCACGACAGTCTCCAATCAAGGGGGCCAGTTGAAGCTGCTGAACCTCACCAAGAAGGTCCACGACCTCTTGCAGATCACCAAGCTCTACACCGTCTTCGACATCCACGACGACGAGGCCAAAGCAATCGGCACCTTCGCGAAGGCAGCCGGGGCTTAGCTGCCCAGTTTTTGAGGGAGTCTGCGTCACCTTCCGTCTGCGTTGTGCTCCTGCGGAACACCCCGGTGACTGAACGTCCTCGTCCTCCGCTTCTCCGTGGGCGGGGGTGTGCAAGCAGACTTGGCCCCGGCGGTTCCTGACGCAGCCAGACGCCAGGCAGAGCGGACGGGGCGTTTGGAACATGCCGGGGAAGACGTATAATGAGCGCGGATAGTATCTTCCTGGCACCATATCTTCAAGTGTGAAGGGCCCATGGCGAAGAACCTTTACTATTTCCGGCCATCCACATTGGGCAAAGTGCTGCCCAAGCTGCCGGGTTCCTACCGGCTGGTACCTGTAGACCGCGGCGTGGAAGGGCGTCCGGCCTGGGAGTTGCCTGCCGTCCTCATCGCGCACGGGGGCGAGGACCACCTGGAGGATATCGAGCGGTTCGCGCCCAAGGCGGACGGCTGGCGTCTGATTTACCTGGTGGAAGGTGAGCGTCTGCCCAAGACACGGCTGGATCATCGGCTCTTCGCGGTCCTTCCCCCCGGGGTGCCGCGAGCCGCTCTGGCGAAAACAGTCGAGAGCGCCTTTGAGAGTTTGCGTCTTGAAGAAGAACGCCAGCGCGCGCGCCAGCAACTTCACTTGGTGGCCACGGAACTCGAAACGCTCAACAAGATCGGCGTCGCCCTTTCCAGTGAGCGCAACACGGATGCGTTGCTGGAACTGATTTTGACCAAGAGCCGAGAGATCACTTGCTGCGACGCAGGCTCCCTGTATGTCGTCGAAGAGGGGGCGGGCGGCCAGAAGCACCTGGTCTTCCGCCTCACGCAGTGCGACAGCCAATCCGTTCCCTTCTGTCAGTTCACCTTGGCGATCGACACACACAGCGTTGCCGGATATGCAGCCGCGACAGGGAAGATTCTGAATATGAAGGACGCCTACCGGATCCGCAATCTTCCCTTCCGCCACAATCGCGATTTCGACCAGAAGTTCGGTTACCGAACCAAGTCGATGCTGGTGGTTCCGATGAAGAACCAGAAAGACGAGGTGATCGGGGTCCTGCAGCTCATCAACGCCAAGAGGGATCCGGCCGTCAAGCTGACTTCGGTCAAGGTGGTGCACCAGGAGGTGATCCCGTTTTCGCAGCGGAGCCAGGAGCTGGCGTCGTCGCTGGGCAGCCAGGCCGCGGTGGCCCTGGAAAACAACCTGCTTTACGGCGACATCCAGAACCTGTTCGAAGGTTTTGTGAAAGCCTCGGTCACCGCGATTGAGTCTCGCGACCCCACCACGTTCGGCCATTCAGAACGTGTGGCGAAGCTGACGGTCGGCTTGGCCGAGGTGGTGGACCGAGCTGACACTGGACCTTTCCGGGACATTCATTTCACCCGGCAGGATGTCCGGGAAATTCGTTACGCCTCTATCCTGCACGATTTCGGTAAGGTGGGCGTGCGCGAGGAGGTGCTGGTCAAAGCCAAGAAGCTTTATCCTCCCCAGCTGGAACTCGTCAGGAAACGGTTCCAATACATCCGCAAAGTCCTGGAGCTGGATGCCTACCGGAAGAAATTGGACTACGTTCTGGCCCAGGGGAACCAGAGCTACGAGCAGTTCTTTGCCGAAATCGATGGGGCGCAGAGCGAGGAGCTACGCCAGCTCGATGAGTTTCTGGCGCACGTCCTGCAAGCCAACGAACCCACGGTCCTGCCCGAGAAGACTTCCGAGAAACTCGTGGAGATCGCCGGGTGGACCTTCCAGGACCCCTCCGGGCCCATCGAACCTCTGGTGACTCCCGAGGAGTTGCGTTTCCTCACCATTCCCAAGGGCAGCCTCGACCCCGAAGAGCGCGTGCAGATTGAGTCCCACGTCATCCATAGCTTCCGCTTCTTGAGCCAGATTCCATGGACCAAGGAGTTGAGAAACATTCCGCTCATCGCCAAAGCCCACCACGAGAAGCTGGACGGCACCGGCTATCCCTACCGCATGAAGTCCGAGGAAATCCCGTTCCAGGCCAAGATGATGACCATTTCGGATATCTATGACGCCTTGACGGCTCGCGACCGACCCTACAAACGGGCTGTCCCGCTGGAACGCGCCTTGGACATTATTGGACAAGAAGTCAAATCCCAGCTCCTCGACCCCGTGCTTTTCCAGCTCTTCGTGGAGGCCAAGATCTTTCAGATCACGTCCAAGGACTGAGGGCTTCGCTCGCCCCTCTTTCTGTGGACGCCAGATGCTGCACCATCTGGTGCGGTGTCTGCACGAATTCGTGTAAGGGACGCAATGATAGACTAACAGTTGCTGGGTTGCGGTCCGGCCCACGCACTGATCCCCTTGATTATCAATGCATTGAGCAATCCCCTTGCTCCCGGCTTCTTTGGCCACTGGAATGCGGGAGAAACCACTGCAAGCCAGTCCAAAAAGGAGGATTGCACCCCAATGAAGAAGCTGTTCACACTCCTGTTTACCTTCGCTCTGGCCTTCACGCTGGCGATGCCAGTGTTTGCTCAGGCGACCACGGGTCAGGAAGCTGCGCCCAAGGCCGAGAAGCAGGAAGCTGCGCCCAAGGCCGAGAAGAAGGTAAAGAAGGAGAAGAAGGTAAAGAAAGAAAAGAAGGAAAAGAAAGAGAAGAAGGGCGAGGAAGCACCCAAGCAGTAACCCTGGATCTTCTTGCATGGGTCTGAAACCCTATGTTTCAGACTTTTCCTTCGCAGACGAACCCCCGGACGAACATGCCGGGGGTTCTCTTTTTGGGGGCCAACAATTCAGTGAATTGTGGGGCCACCCCTCGATAGACCCGTCGGATTTGGCATGGCGCCTCTCACCCCGGACTGGGAATGTGCAGGCCAAGAAGGCCCGGAGCGGAAATGAGCTACGATCCTTCAAGTCCCCACGTTGACCCCACCCTCCCGTTCCGATACAATCAAAAGCTGATAGCGCATAACAGAAACCGCGCTGAGGGAAAGCCCGCGTTGGCACAGCTCGCCTTGCACCTTCGGTTTCGCACTCGGTTAGCACTGGTGATGCTCCTGACCATGGGATGCACCAGTGTCATCCTGATGATGACCTATGTGCACCACAACCAGAAGGTAAAGGCTTATGTGGCGGGTCAAACCTCAGATTTCTTGCAGATCATCCAGCTCACGCAGGCACGCATACCGGCCACGGCCGACCGCAACCAGGCCCTCGATGCTTACATGAAGGCGCTCCGAGACGCCGGGCTGTCTTCGGTCACCCTGGCCTCTCCTTCGGGAGAGGTCGTTGCCAGCACCAACCCGGGCCAGGTGGGGAAGAAGATCAAGCTCAAGAAGCGGCAAATCGACGCGAAACAGAACCCCATCAAGATCTCGGCGGAGTTGCGGGATATTGATGTGGAGCCGAGCATCGACCAGAAGCCTTACGTCATCGAGTTTCCCATCGTTCAGGGCGACCGGGTCCTCGGCTATGCGCAGATCCGGGGAGAAATGGATGAGGTCGGAGGGATACTGAGGCGCATGTACCTCATACGCCTCGCGTGGATTCTGGCCACGATGCTGGCTGGGATGTTTGCCATCGTGTACCTGGCTTTCATTTTCACTAAGCCGATTGACACGCTGGTGGCCGGAGCGGAGCAGATCGCCCAGGGAAATTTGGACGTGTCGTTGCCCATCGGAAACAACGAGATGGGGCGACTGGCGGAGACCTTCAACCGCATGGTCGAGCGCCTGCGGGAGAACCGCGAACTCCAGGAGCGGCTGAATGAAGCGGAAAAGTCCTCCTTGCTCGGCCGGTTCGCGGCCACGGTGGCTCACGAAGTGCGAAATTCCTTGAACTTCATCAACCTCAGTATTGATCAGATTCGCGCCAAACACGCGGGGAGCGACGAGCGTACGGCGCGCGAGCTCCAGCGCAACCTGCGGAACATCAAGGACGAGATCAGCCGGCTGAATCAGCTGGTCAACGATTTCCTCGCCGCGGGCCGCCAGGCTCCGCCCGCGCTGGCGCCCTGCGATTTGCGGGCCAGCGTGGAACAAGCCGTGGCGCTGGTGGAGAAGCAGGCTTCCCGCCAGGCCATCTCCATCACTACTGACCTCCCTCCTGACTTGCCTACTCTTTATGCCGACAGTGGGCAGATGAAAACCTGCTTTCTGAACATCCTCACCAACGCCGTTCAGGCCATGCCGCGGGGCGGCGAAATCCGCGTCACGGGGCGCCGCGCGGGCGCCGGCAACGGCAACCCAGGTTCATTCCAGGTGCGCTTCGCTGACACCGGCCCCGGCATTCCCGCCGAGGATCGGGAGAGGGTCTTCGCGCCGTATTTTTCCACCAAGGCCACCGGTTTCGGCCTGGGCCTGGCCATCACCAGAAAGATTGTGGAAGACCACGGGGGCCGCATCTACGTGGCCGACAGCGACGGCCCCGGCGCGGTGATGGTGATCGAACTCCCCCTTCCGGCGGCATCGCTGGCCCCGCCTGCGGTGGTCGCCAAGTCATCTCCCGCTTGAGGACTCGTCTCCATGCCCGGCGGATCCATTCTGGTGGTTGACGACGAGGAACGGCAGCGGGAGATCTACCGCGAGATCCTCCACGACGAAGGCTACCAGACCGAAACCGCGCCCAGCGGCGAATCCGCTCTCCGCTTGCTCGCGCAGAAACGCTTTGACCTCGTCCTCACAGACTTGAACCTGACGGGTATGACCGGGGTACAGTTGCTGAGCGAGATCGTAGGGGCAGACCCCACCGTCGCCGTCATCCTCATCACGGGATACCCCTCCATTCAATCCGCCATCGAGGCTACCAAGCGGGGCGTCTATCAGTACCTGGAGAAGCCCGTGGACCGCGACAAGCTGCTCGAGGTTGTCGCGGAGGTTTTTCAGCATTTGGCCACACTCAAGCAAAGCATCCTGGGGGAATCACCTGCCACCAAGGCCATGGTGCGGATGATCCTGAAGGTGGCGCCCACTTCCCACACCGTCTTGATCCTGGGAGAAAGCGGGACGGGCAAGGAACTGGTGGCGCGCGAAATTCACAACCACAGCCCGCGGCGGGCGCGCCCCTTTCTGGCCATCAACTGCGCCGCCCTCACCGAAACGCTGCTGGAAAGCGAGCTTTTCGGCCATGAAAAAGGCGCCTTCACGGACGCCTACCAGCAAAAGAAAGGGTTGTTCGAACGCGCTCACCACTCCACACTGTTCCTGGACGAGATCGGCGATACCAGCCTGGCCCTCCAGGCTAAAATCCTGCGCGCCCTTCAGGAACGCGAAATCCTGCGCGTGGGCGGCACCGAACCCATCAAGGTGGATTCCCGTATCATCGCGGCCACCAACCGCAACTTGGAGAAACTGCTGAAAGAGGGCAACTTCCGTGAAGACCTCTATTACCGCCTGAAAGTCATCCCCATCGTCTGCCCACCGCTGCGCGAGCGCAAGGAAGACATCGCAGCTTTGGCGCTGCACTTCACGCGCCGGGCCGCGCTGGCAGCGGGGCGCAAGGTGCTGGGGATTACGCCCCCGGCAAAACAAGCGCTTCAAGCCTACTCCTGGCCTGGCAACATCCGCCAGCTCGAGTGGGCCATGGAGCGGGCGGTGGTACTGGGAGAAACTGAGTGGCTGGAGCTGCGTGATCTGCCCCCTGAGATTCTCCAGCCTGCTGCGGAAGCCGTTGCTGCCTCGTCCAGCCTCCCTGCACCGGGAGCCGGCGTTCTACAGCCTGTCATCCCTGAACCTACCTGGGAGGAGCACGAAAAGGCCAAGATCCTGGAAGCACTCCAGCGCACCAATTGGAACATCACCCGGGCCGCCCAGCTCCTCGGCATGACCTTTCGGACGCTCCAGTATCGGCTGGAGAAATTCGGCATCAAGAAGCCCTGAAAGCGCGCGGCTGCACCCCAGACCTTCGCAGAACCTTTTCCTCACTCCCCGTCATCTAATTCAAGGAAGGGAAAAGGCGGCGCCGATTATGCCCTCGATCCTGGGAATTGTCTTTTGGGGGATACTGAAGTTCCTTTTGGTAGCTTTGGGGATTGTGTACTCTGGCTTGGTGCTGATGGCTTATCGGACCGCAGGCCCCCGCTGCCAGCTCCGTTTAGACTGGCAGCGCCCCACGCGCGCGGCCCAGCAACTGCTGGTCTGGCTGGGCGTGAAGATTCTGGCCGCCAGCGTGGTCGTCGGTCGAACGGCTCTAGAGATGCTCTCCGAAGCTTCTGCCGAAGTCGGCGAGTGGTATCTCCGCCGGCGCGGCGAAGCCGGAGCAACCGTCCGCTCCCACTTCCTCTGAAGTCTCACTACGTTTTCCACGGACCGCAGCGCCCCGCTCCCGCCGCGTCCCGGAAAGCGCCTGCCTTGGTACTTTCGTGTCTAAACGCAACTCGCTTACGGATTCGCCGTGCTGGCTGCCTGCTTTAGGGCGTTGATGAGGTCGTCCTGCCCGCCGGCGGCGCGGATTTCGTCCAAGTCATTGGCAGTCGGAGTGAACTTGACCCCGCGCTCTTTCACCAGCGCTGCCACCCGTTGGCTGGGCACGAAGCCTTTCAGGAGGTCGAGAATGTCCTGCTTGCCGAGCGCCTTGGGGTTGGGCGCCGGGGGCGCTGCCGGGGGTGTGTACCGCGCCACAAACGCCAGCTTGGCCTGCCCTTGGGCGCGGTTGAGGGCGACGATTTCAAACTTGTTCTCTCCGGGTTGGAGGGTGACGGAGTCGGACCAGAATTCCGCCGCTTGGGCATTCTGCGGTTTCATGTTCGCCGGAGTGCCATTGATGCTCACGATGGGAAAACCTGTCGAGTCCATCGCCACGCCGCGGATCTTCAGCGTGGGACTTGTGACCTCGAGCGTCTGCCCCGCAGCGGTGGAGGGCTCGACGAGCATAATCGTAGGCGGGGCAGCGGCGGCCGGTTGAGTGACGGTCACGACCGCCGTGGCGGTTTTCGTTCCCCCCAGGCCCTTGGCGATCAGGGTGTACGTGGTGGATTCGCTCGGCGTGAGCGATAGCGTGCCCTGGGTCGGCATGCTCCTATCCCCAGGCTGGAGCACCACGCTCGTGGCATTCATCGAGGTCCAAACGAGCGCGACCGCGTGGCCTTTTTCCACCGTAGCCGGCTCGGCCTGCAGCGTCAACTCCGGCTCCGGGGGCGGCGCAGGCTT
>Ga0315280_10012409_pt1 | contig 10310 bp, 11 predicted proteins | sample YL17G06_40_MG_FD_203697 | JGI IMG/M metagenome (GOLD analysis project Ga0315280, IMG submission 203697) | Sediment microbial communities from Yellowstone Lake, YNP, Wyoming, USA - YL17G06_40 | ecosystem: Environmental > Aquatic > Freshwater > Lake > Sediment | place: USA: Wyoming | collected... | reverse complement strand
CCATGTCCACCACGCCCAGTTCGGTGATGGGGTGGTGGTAAGTTGCCAGCCGGTAAAGGATGATAGGGAAGTAGTGGTTGTTTTCAAGGGGGTAGGGGTCAAAAAGCTCTCACTGAGCTTTGCCCATCTGGAGAAGGTAGAATAAATTTCTCACGTTTGTATTGAGTCGAGGTGCAGATAATCAATGTCAAAACTGCGGCCCTTTACCCATCGAATATATGTAGATTTCTCAGGTGATGATGGAGACCCGCGAACTCCCGGAGCCAGTAGGTGCATTTGTATCGCTTGGGTAGCTTCAACTGAAAACGACCTTTACCATAATGAGGGTATCGTATTACAAATTAAGAAGGTTATTGGGTGTCGAGCGAGTAATAACCTTAGATATAAGAGCCTCAGACGGCATAGACTTAAAAAAGATGCTCTAGATCTGCTAACTCAACTTAAAGTAAGTGCGGTAGTTGTTCCAGTCTTAAAGGAAAGGATAGCGGATCAAGAGCTGAAGAATCCTAGGACTAAAAAATTAGTGGACTTGATTCACTACTTTCCTTTGAGCCGTCTTCTAGATCGTATTACACAAGCATGCCCAGATATCTACTTTCAATTAATATTTGACCAAGTTGGATGGAGGGGCTGTGAGGCAGACATAGAGAAATCTTTCAGACAAGATCCGGAGCTTGATTGGGGGAAAGCAAGGCCAGACTGGTTGTTATTTGCTAAATCAGGGAATAGCTTAATGTTACAGCTGGCTGATATTATTGCAGGACTTACTCGTGAATACGTGGAGAGCTTACAGACCCAGAAACTGCCTAACTGCGTTGTTTGTGCAGTGAAAGGAAAACCTGAACGGCCCTGTCCCTATAAGCTAGGTAAGCGATCGCTACCTAATCATAATCTTATCGAGGTCGTCTATCCCCTCCTTGTGAAGAAGGATGAGTTAGCTTGGGAGCAAGGATTCGTGGTAAGACCTCCAGCGGTTTGCAGGGAATATAAGTTTGTTGATTGTCTATTTGGGCAATAAAAAAGCGACCTTCAGGGCGGGCTCTTTCCTTCCAGCCAAAGCCTGCCTCTTAAACAGAGACAGCCCGTGAGCTTTCGCTCCAACCCATTTTTTGGTCGCCAAGAATAGTATACAGCATTCTGTCATTTTGTCAAGGGGCATATGACGGTGTTTTAGTTGATTTTTAAAAGTATTTGACATCTTACACGAAACCGTGTATAATTAGCTAACATGCCGATTAGAGTTTTAGACCCCCAAGTAGTATCTCGGATTGCGGCTGGGGAGGTGGTGGAGAGACCGGCATCAGTGGTGAAAGAGCTGGTAGAGAATTCACTGGATGCTGGGTCATCTCAGATTTCTATTGAGGTCAGGGGTGGCGGGGTGAGCCTGATACGGGTAATGGATAACGGGTCGGGAATTCCATCAGGCGAGGTCGAGCTTGCCTTTGATCAGTATGCTACCAGCAAGATAAGCAGTCTAGATGACTTGGAGTCTATTTCCAGCCTTGGCTTTCGTGGTGAGGCACTGCCCAGTATCGCCGCTGTCGCCCAGGTTGATATTGCTACCCGGGCGGCAGGTGAGTCGGTAGGCACTTACCTCAGTTTGCAAGATGGAGTGGTGGTCAACCGGGAGAGTCACGGGCGCTCTCAGGGGACTACGGTTACAGTTAAGGGTCTCTTCCGCAAGGTTCCGGCAAGATTAAAATTCCTCAAGTCGCTGGTTACCGAAAATAGCCATATCGCTAATGTGGTCAGCCGGTATGCCCTTGCCTTCCCCGAGGTTAAGTTTGCCCTGTTCATTGATGGCCGGGCGGTGTTAACGACACCGGGCAGCGGTCGGCTGATAGACAGCATAATTGAGGTCTATGGCTTAGAAGTAGCCCAGAATATGTTGGAGATTGAGGATAGGGGGTGGGAAGGTGGGACAGCAATCTCATCGGTTTTGGTAACCGGCATGGTCGGCTCACCGAGAATAAGCCGTTCCAGTCGGGATTATCTCAGCCTCTTTGTCAATCGCCGCTGGACAAGCAGCCGTTGGCTAGCCTGGGCGGTGGAGGAGGCTTACCACGGGCTGTTGATGGCGGGGAAACATCCGGTGGCTATTATTAATCTTTCACTCCCTCCCAAGGAGGTGGATGTTAATATCCACCCAACAAAAAGTGAAGTGAAATTTCAGAACGAGCACGCCGTCTTTGGGGCTGTCCAGAAGGCAGTCCGGCAGACTCTAATCAGGCTAATGCCAGTGCCTAAAATTGAGGAGGTAGCTACTGCCTATGGAGTGCCTTCAGTACCAAGGCAGGAGTTAGCGGTATCAGCCGAGGCTGAGGGCATTGTTACCCCTTCGCCACTGTTAGCTCCTCAGACCCCGGCGGTAACCCTGCCGGCGTTACGGATATTAGGTCAGCTCTCGAGTAGTTATATTATAGCTGAGGGACCCGATGGGTTATATCTTATTGACCAGCATGCTGCCCACGAGCGTATCCTTTTTGAAAGGCTCAAAGCCCAGAGGTTACGGCAGGAAGTAGAGGTCCAAGGGCTGCTTCAGCCGGTAATATTTGAGGTTAATCCCAGACAAGAGGAAGTCTTGAAAGCCCAGTGTGAAAACCTAGCCCAATTTGGTTTCTCTATCGAGCCTTTTGGTGAAAGAACCTTTTTAGTCCGGGCAGTGCCGGCTTTGCTGGCTAATAAGGACTGGACAGAAATGGTGAGGGAATTGTTAGATTCCGGAGGGGAGAGGGGCGATTGGGGGGAAAGGATAGCCATATCTATTGCCTGCCACAGTGCGGTGAAAGCCGGGCAGGTATTAACTGATGACGAAATGCGGGAGTTGGTGCGGCAACTGGAGCAAATAACAACCCCTCACACCTGCCCCCATGGTCGACCGACGATGATTCGTCTCAGCTTAGGGCAGCTGAGGAATGAGTTTGGTCGAAGATAATTGTTCTTGCAACGGGTAATTAGGGGCAAGCCCCCATTCACTCGGTGGCCAGATTGATAGCCAAGCCTTGCCGATTATGTCTCTGCGTTTTGCTGTCCAGTTATTATGGGAGTCGTTGCTATTATTGCGGTTATCACCAAGGACAAAGTAATTATTGGCTGGAATTGTTTCCTCACCGAGGGTATACCTGGGAGGGCTTTCAATATATGGCTCGTATAGTTCGGAACCATTAACGTATACCGTTCCCTCTTTTATCTCGACAGTGTCGCCGGGTAAAGCAATGATGCGCTTAATGTAGTCAGCTCGCTGGTCAGTGGGGGGGTGAAAGACAATTATATCCCCCCTCTGAGGTTCGCGGAAGCGATAGATAGCTTTGTTAATTAATAGTCGCTGCCCTTCCTCAAAGCTGGGCTCCATACTGGCGCCGACGACGACGAAACTCTGGATTGCGGTTCGCGAGACGACAAAGACTACTATAGCCACGGCGATAATAATCAAAGCTTCGCGGAGAAAACCTTTCATTTATTAGCCTTTCCTTTTCTAGATTTAATAATTAGAATTGGTAAGCAGGGTTTTATTATACCCTATCTGCCCTTATCCTTCTAGTCCTGTTTAATTTGCACTTTTTTGAAGGGAGGTGCTAGAATGGGGGTAATATGGACTATATGGAGCAGGCACTCTCCCTGGCTAGGTTAGCCCTGGGCCAGGTTAGTCCTAACCCGGCGGTTGGAGCAGTAATTGTTAGGGATGACGAGGTTGTGGGGCAAGGTTATACCCAACCACCCGGTTCCCCCCATGCTGAAGTAGTCGCCTTAAAGCAGGCAGGTGAGCGAGCTCGAGGCAGCGTGATGTATGTTACCCTGGAACCGTGCTGCCATTATGGTCGGACCCCTCCGTGTACTCAGGCAATCATTGCTGCCGGTATCGCTGAGGTTCATTTGGCTATGCTTGACCCTAACCCGCTAGTTTCAGGGCGAGGCAAAGACGAGCTGGAGGGAGAAGGCGTAAAAGCTTATGCCGGTGAGCATGAGGCGGAGGCAAAACAGATTAACGAGGCTTATACTAAATTCATCACTACTGGCATGCCCTTTGTTACTGCCAAGTTTGCTATAAGCCTGGATGGGAAGATTGCTACCAAGAGTGGCGATTCTAAGTGGATTAGCGGCGAGGCAGCTAGAAAGCAGGTCCATAATCTGCGTTACACCACTGATTGTATCATGGCTGGGGTAAATACGGTTCTGGTTGATGACCCCCGCCTTACCGCTAGGAGTTGTGGTGGCAAGGGAGGAAAAGCCAGGGTGCAACCACTTCGGGTAATTGTGGATAGTAAAGGACGTACGCCATTAACTGCCCGGGTATTTAGTGAACCGGGTAAGACACTGCTGGCATCGGCTAAATCTGTCAGCCCGGAGGAGAAGCAGGCTTATGCTCAGGCTGGCGCTGAATTATTAGAATTGCCCTCACCAGAAGGATGGGTCGACCTGCATAAGTTACTAAAAGAATTAGGGCAGCGGGAAATTACCAGCGTTTTGGTCGAGGGCGGTGGCATTCTCTTTGGCTCTCTGTTTGACCATGGGCTGGTAGATAAGGTTATTGCTTTTGTTGCCCCGATTATCATTGGTGGGAAAGAGGCAAAAACGGCGGTGGCTGGTAAAGGGGTGGATAAAGTGGTAAACTCGCTTAAATTAGAGCGGGTTAGTGTTGAGAAGTTTGGCGACGATTTGATGGTCAGCGGGTACGTTTCGGCAAAACCTCAGAGGCAGGAGTGCTAGGTGTTTACTGGCATTGTAGAAGAGATAGGTAGAGTTACCTTAGCTCAACCCAGAAATCTGGTTATCACCGCTAGCCAGGTCCTTCGGGGTATGGAACTAGGCGGAAGTATTGCCGTTAATGGGGTTTGCCTGACGGTAACCAAGTTTGATAGTAACTCGTTCTCAGTTGACATAATGCCAGAAACAATAAGGCGGACTAACCTTGAGCTCTTGGGAGTGGGGGGTGAAGTTAATCTGGAACGGCCGCTAACCCTGGAAAAACAGTTAGGCGGGCATTTAGTTCAGGGTCATATAGATGATACCGGAAGGGTAACCTCGGTTACATGGGATGGGGAGGCGATGCTCGTTAGATTTGAAGCCCCTCCTGAGGTAATGCGCTATGTAGTCAGGAGGGGTTTTATCGCTGTTGACGGGGTTAGTTTAACTATTGCTGACTGTGATGCCAGCTCGTTTCTGGTTTCTATTGTTGAATATACTAGAAAACATACTACCCTAGGTAGCCGGCGAGTGGGTGACCTGGTTAATCTAGAAGTAGATATTGTTGCCAAATATCTGGAGCGACTTAGCCAGGCTCGTCGCTCAGGTATAACCGTTGGTTTCTTACAGGAGCATGGTTTTATAGTAGGTTAGTCTTTTGGTCGAGGGTAACATGAGCATAGCCAGCATTCCTGAAGCTATTGAGGATATAAAGGCAGGCAAGTTTATCATCATCGTTGATGACGAGGATAGGGAGGATGAGGGTGACCTAGCCTTGGCTGCTGAGAAGGTTACTCCTGAAGTTATTAACTTTATGGCTCAGCATGCCAGGGGACTAATTTGCTTGCCTATTATCGGCGAGCGATTAGATGAATTAAGGATTCCCTTGATGGTTGGTGAGAATACCTCAAAATTTTCCACTGCCTTTACCGTATCCGTTGAGGCTAAACATAGGGTGAGCACCGGTATTTCAGCCGCCGATAGAGCCGAGACAATAAAGGCAGTAATTGACCCAGCAACCAAACCTGAGGACTTAGCCCGACCGGGGCATATGTTTCCCTTGCGGGCCAGGGACGGTGGCACCCTAGTCCGGGCGGGGCACACTGAGGCTATAGTTGATTTAGCCCGACTAGCTGGCCTCTACCCAGCCGGGGTTATCTGTGAAATTTTAAATGAGGATGGCTCTATGGCTCGGCTACCCCAGCTTGAGGTAATGTCAGAAAAGTACGGGATTAAGATTGCAACTGTGGCTGACCTCATTACCTATCGCCGTCGTCATGAGAAATTAGTTCACCGAGTGGCTGAGGCTAAGTTACCGACTAAATACGGTGAGTTTAAAGCTATCGCCTATAAAAGTGATATCGACCCTGACGAACACCTGGCTTTAGTAATGGGAGACATATCTACCCAAGAGCCGGTATTAGTCCGGGTTCACAGTGAATGTGTTACCGGCGATGTCTTTAGTAGCCTTCGCTGTGATTGTGGTGGGCAGATTGGTCTAGCCATGCAGTCTATTGCTAATGAAGGGCGGGGTGTTTTCCTGTATATGAGGCAGGAGGGGCGAGGCATTGGTTTCCACAATAAGATTCGTGCCTATGCCCTTCAAGATAAAGGGCTAGATACCGTGGAGGCTAATTTATCTCTGGGATTTGCTCCAGACCTGCGGGACTATGGTATAGGTGCCCAAATCTTGGCTGAGCTAGGTTTGCGCCAGATTCGATTGCTCACCAACAATCCCAAGAAGGTAATAGGCTTAGAGGCTTACGGGCTCAAAGTGGTAGAAACGGTGCCTATTGTTGCTCCCCCTAACCCGTATAATCGTGATTACCTTGAGACAAAGCGGAAAAAATTAGGTCACCTTTTAGAAAATCTGATGACTACTGATAAAGACCACCAAGAAACTTCACCATAAGGAGCGGCTAATGAACAAGCAATTTGAAGGTTCATTACTGGGGAAAGGGCTGAGGTTTGGGCTGGTTGTCTCTCGTTTTAACGAGTTTATTACTAAGAAACTACTTGAGGGAGCGCAAGATGCTCTGTGTCGCCATGGCGTTAATGAGGCAGACATAGACATTGCCTGGGTACCTGGCTCATTTGAGATTCCGTTGGTCGCCAAGAAACTAGCCCAATCCAAGAAGTATGATGCCGTTATCTGCCTTAGTGCTGTGGTTAGAGGTGGAACGCCCCATTTTGAGTATATTGCCACTGAACTAACTAAGGGCATTGCTAAGGTGGCTCTGGAGACCGGGCTGCCGGTTATTTATGGCGTAATCACCGCTGATACCCTAGAGCAAGCTATTGAGCGGGCAGGAACTAAAATGGGGAATAAGGGCTTTCAAGCTGCAGAGAGTGCCATTGAGATGGCTAACTTACTCAAGGGTATATCAGCCGAATCTTAACTGTAGCGGAATCTAAGGTTCTTATCAGTCGGTAACCTTATAGACTATATCTCCTCGCCTTACCCGCTCGCTAACTTTAATCCCAATTAGGTCTCCGGCTTTAGCCTGCTTAACATCCACATTATTGATTTGCATTGAGTCAACAGTGAGTTCCATATCGGTGGTGTGTCCCTTGATATGGATCTTGTCCCCCACTTTCACCGGTGCCGTTAGTTCAATCCCAGCTACAACGGGTCTGGCGAAGAAGTCGGTCACCTCTCCAATTACTACCTCAGGCATTGGGATTCCTCCTTTATGTTTGATGTGAGATAGGTTATTTGATTACTTAAATTAGTATACGCCATCTTGCTTGGGTAAATCAATATTTAGAGGTGGTTTATTAACCTCACCCCCCTCTAGATATTTATTAACCCACCCCCTTTATCCCCTTCGGTGGATTGGATGCAATTGCTCACTCAGCGGGATGATGGTCAGAATCTCAATACTTTGTCCATTATAGAATACCTTTTCTACCAGAAGCCTTAAGAGTTCTTGCTTGCCAGTAAAGTCGAGGTTGTCTAACCCTATGCTAATCTTCTCCGCTAAGCTCTTAATATGGGCCTCCTGGCTTTGTGTCAGAAATCTTTGGGCAAGCTGTCTTTCCAGTTCAGCCTTCCGCTTCTCTAACTCACCTTGTTCTTTCTGGATTTGCTCCATATCCTCACGCATCATGAAATCGGCATATAGACCTTTACGATAGCCTTCCACTAACCGCCTCTGCTCCTCTGGTATTGCCTTTAACCTGGCCTGACAAAGTTGTAGTTCCCGTTCCAAGATTTCCTTTGTCTGTGAATTGTCAGCATTACGGCGATGAAGCTCCTGGATAAGAAAATCCGGGTCCTTAATAAGCTGGCAAATTGTATCCCAGACCACCGGTTCTATTGCCTCAGTCTTAATCTCAGGGCAGGAACAAGGCTGGGGCCTGCCATCTGGACCGAGTGGAACCTTGTCGGGATTATCTTTGCAATAGCAGCGGTAGTAAGGGACATCATGAATGGCATGTCCACCCATTCGGCCACCGCACTGAGAGCAATACAAAAGCCCGGAGAGGAGATACTCTCTCTTTGTGTTTCTCCTGGACAGTTCTGCATTCGTTGTAAGCTTCCTCTGCACAGCCTCAAACAATTCGACTGGAACCAACGAAGGCACCTCCACTGTTATCCATTCCTCGCTGGGGCGTAGAGCAGTGGAAGTTTTTTTGCTCTTGGCTAATGGCTTAAGCCTGAACTTGGGTTCAATATGATACTTTCTGAACTGATGCATTTTGCCTACATAAACTTCATTCCTCAGCATAACTCCCAGGGTGCTGGCCCGCCATCTATCCCCGCCTCTAGGAGTTGGTATATGCAAGCGGTTAAGCCTAGCGGCCAGGCTTTGAAGGGATAGGTTTTCGTTAGCAAAGGTGTAAAAAATCAACCTGACTATCTGGACTTTCTCAGGGTCCTCCTCCAGTGTCGCCTTTTCCTTGTTATAGCAGAAGCCAAAGGGTATAGCCCCGGCGCTGACCACCTTGCCCTGTCTGGCCTTCTCACGGCTACCTCTCACAGTGCGTTCCCTTATCTTCTCCCGCTCATACTCTGCCACCAGCCCCCTCATATTAAAGAACATCCTGTCCTCGGGGGAATCACCCATGTCCTGGGTGATGAACTCTAGCTTGATTCCCTGCTTTTCGAACTCTTCGGCTAGAATCATCTGGTGGTAGAGCTTGCGGGAGAGTCTATCGGGGTCATAGGACAAGACCACGTCCACTCTTCCTTCCCTTGCTGCCTGGCGCAAACGATTAAGGGCTGGTCTATCCAATTCGGCCCCGCTGTAGCCATCGTCAATAAAGGCATCCTTATCTCCATCAAGTACCGCAGTCCAGCCTCTTTCCAAACTCCTTTTCCTGAATGCCTCAATCTGGCTAGGGAGACCATATTTCTCTGCCTGTTTATCTGTGCTCACTCTGGCGTAAAATGCTACTCTCATCGTTCCCTCCTCATGGTTTCTATTTGCTCTTTTGTCGGAGGCTCGGTGCCCAGATATTTGATAACTTTTTGCCTGACCTTTTTACCGTCTCGCTTGCTTTCCACAAGATAGTAGTAGATTCTGTTGCCTTGTCGTTTAGTTCTAATAAATGCCACCGCTCACCTCTACTACCATTGTAGTGCCTAGCTAGACAAATGTCAAGGGGTTTAAAGGGGCGCAAACAAGACAAAAACGCAGGACTAGTCTTGGTCCTCGTAGCTAACATTCCAGAAGCTGAGCTCGCTAGGAATTGACCCATACCCTTCTCAGGTCACCTCTTATGTCGGCCTGGTCTGTCATAGACGGGTGAGCGCCGCCAGCCTCTAGGGCCTTTCTACCAGCGTCAGTTATAAGCCAGCCTTCCTCGCTATCGCCATCGACATTCCCCTTATCCTTCTCCCTTTTTAGTTGCGTGAGCGTTGTCTGCCTTGACGCCCCAAGTTCCGTAGCTAAATCAACCGCGGAAACTGCTGCCTCCTTGGTATTTAATGCCTCCAGTAGCTCTGGTATAGTTGCCATATCTTTTCTCCTTCGGGGTGACAACCTAAAAAGGAAGGGAGGTGAGCCTGAACCCTCAGGCTGTCACCCCCCTTTTGTCTTGACTAGTTTGTCTTGTCTTCTATATCTAGTAAAACACAAAAAAGACAAAAACAAAGACACTGTCTTTACATTCGTATCTGTTAACGAAGACAAGGGACAAAGACATTTGTCTTCGCCAGATAGAAGACACAAAGACGGCATGTCTTTGCCTTGTCTTTGCTAGATAGAAGACAAAAAGACACGATGTCTTTGCCTTGTCTTTGCTAGATAGAAGACAAAAAGACAGCATGTCTTTACCCTTGTCTTTGCCAGATAGAAGACAAAAGACAGAAGACAGAGAAGTAGATAGTCTTTAGCCCTTGTCTTCAAAGGCGTAAAGCCTTTGTTATTTGGCTTTTGCCGACGTAGAAGATAACTTTTCTCGCTTGTCTTCTCCGGTATGTCTTGAGCAGTGTAAAGCCATTACAATTTGGTTAAGGACTTCAAACAGAACCTATTAGCACCGCGTTCCGTAGCTACTATCGCATTAGCAATTGGAGTGCCCCGTTGAGACTGGACACTGGCTGGAATCAGCCGGAGTACTTGGTGGACTGCCCTGGTTAATGACGGCTCGAACCCTATCGTAAGTCAACACAATGAGTT
>Ga0315280_10012405_pt1 | contig 10312 bp, 11 predicted proteins | sample YL17G06_40_MG_FD_203697 | JGI IMG/M metagenome (GOLD analysis project Ga0315280, IMG submission 203697) | Sediment microbial communities from Yellowstone Lake, YNP, Wyoming, USA - YL17G06_40 | ecosystem: Environmental > Aquatic > Freshwater > Lake > Sediment | place: USA: Wyoming | collected... | reverse complement strand
ACGAGCCAAGGAATGGCATAATCTGCTGTCAATTGAGCTATTATTCCGGCGGCGAATCCCAAGAGGGCTACCAGCACGAAGAGCTTAATCCTATCACCCATTCAAATCACCTTTTGCTTAGCATTCCGTTCCAAGCTTCTTTTTAGTCTAACTCACACTTTTTTGTCTATTACTTAAGAATGAGCAAGCTGGTCTTTTAATCGATAGATTAAAGCCCAAAGCCCTTTTCGTTAAGGCGTATAGCTCTACGTATACACGTGCATGTTTTCATCATGTTAACAATGGTTAAGACGTTTTTATGAGACTTCTGCTTTTTGGAGGTAATTAATTTGTCAGAAAGGTTTTCGAAAAAATGGGAAAGCAAAAGAGATGACCAACCGTTCACAAGACGTCTACAGGAGGCTGTGAAGCCACCAGGTCCGCTGAAGCCACGACTCGACTTTGCCACCAGACGCATCGAACTGCAGACACAGAAACTCGATCAGGCCACAGACAGATTCGGTCAAAGAGACAAAACCATATTCGCAAGGATCGTCGACGCCTACACAAAGCATGATACCGCACGCGCAAACGTCTTCGCCAACGAACTTGCAGAAGTCCGCAAGATGGAAAGACTCATCATAAACGCAAGACTCGCCCTTGAACAAATCGTGTTAAGATTACGAACTGTATCAGAACTTGGAGACGTAGTATCCACGTTGGGACCAGCCGTAGGAGTGCTAAGATCAGTCAGAGCGGGGCTAGTAAGCGTATTCCCAGAAGCAGAAAGCGAACTCGGCGAAATAGGCAACATGCTCAGCGGAATAATGATGGAAGCAGGCTCAGGCTCAGGAATGACGTTGAACTTCGACTCTGTAAACGAAGATGCTGGAAAAATTCTCAACGAAGCAGCGACAGTAGCAGAGCAAAGAATCAAAGACAAATTCCCAGAGTTGCCACCAGGAATGTCAGGAATTCCAACGAGCGCGGTAGGCGAGAGATCGTCCACCGAGACTTCCTAAGCCTAAAGGAGGAAAACGATGTCACAAAATCCCAACCCCAACCTTTTTCTTTCTGTCGGAAAGCAAGTGAAAGACGAGTACGGCCGCGTAATAGGTAAGATTGCATCTTTCGCCGTGACTCCTAGAGGAAGGTTCGAAGACGTATTTGTCGAATGCAGCGACGGAAAATTCTCAAAACACTCTATCGACTACCTGAAGGTAGACGGGTCCGAAATCACGCTTCTCTCTAAGATAAAATCTGACGCATGCATACTCTGTGATCACATACCGCTCATATGGCGCAAGGATCAGGCTCTCGGGGAACTGCACGCGAAAAAGAAGATAGAACCAGAACTTTACAACCAACTGCACACTGCCTTCAATGGGGCTCTCACCCAGCTGAAGAGCGAAGCTCAAGTTCTTCAGGAGGAAACTGAAAAAGCGATCGCCAAATGCGCAGAAGAGATCAAGGCCCTGAGCTTTGCACTTGTGCACATTGAAATAGAGCACGAAGTAGGAAAAATGGACGACCAATCCTACGGAACGGCTTTCAGCATAATCCAGGACAACCTCAAGAAGATCAACATAGAGAAAAGCGATCTCGAAGTGACAAAGAACAAGCTTTCAAACACGCTGTTAGGCGACAAACTAATAATGCCTGAAAAAGCCCCAAGCAAGCCTATAGAATCAACACTTAAAGCTTCTAGCAGTGTTTACACTTCTCCTGAACTGCCTGAACCGCCAGTAGTTGTGTACGTGAAGGAAATCGGAAAGACAGGCATATAGCCACGCCAAAAATGTAGCGGGCGGAGGAAAACACCATCAAAGGCTTTTTGCACTCTGAACCTCCACCCCTGTGCGAAACTATAACAAAGTCAGTTCAAACACTCAAGGTTCAAAGGAACAAGCTGCAACAGGCAAGCTATAGGCTAAGAGAAAGAGACAAAACCCTCTTCCAAACATGCGTAAACGCGCTCAACAACAAAAACAAGGAAAGAGCTGCAATCTGCGCAAACGAAGTCGCTGAAATCCGAAAGCTAATACAGTTCTTCTACAACGTGGAACTTGCCATCGAACGCGTCATCCTCAGACTTGAAACAATAAAAGAACTAAGCGACATAGTCGTCGACCTCAAACCCGCATTGAAACTGCTTCAAAACGTTTCACAAGAACTGTTCAACGTTCTCCCAGACGTCTCCTCAGAACTGAGCCAAGTCAACGAAACGATAAGCGACACACTTTGCCAAACAAGACTGACCACAGATGAAACAATAATATCAGTAGACAGAAAGACACCTGGAGGAGAAGAGATACTCAACGAAGTCTCAGGCATCCTAGAAAGAGAGCTTTCTAGGAAACTTCCAGAACCGCCCGCTACTCCAAAGGCCACTGAAGGCTCCCAGGCTATGGTTAAAGAAATGATGGCCCTGACAGCCAGCTGCTCGAAACTGGTCAGCCGAGAAACAGAGGAAGGCTCCGAGCCAGATCCTTCCCAAACTCTCTTTTCTTACAAAAAAGCCGAGATTAAGGAGATCTCTTTGATGGTTGAAAAACCATCTCTGGAAGATGTTCTTCTCGATTACGTTAAGAAAAGTCATGGAGAAATCGATCTGACACGTTGCTCAGACGATTTGAAAATCCCAAATGAGGAAGTTGAAAAAACTCTTGAGAGTCTAGGAACAAAGGGCAAGATAAGAATCGAGTTGAAAACGAGCAGTTAGGAGAAAAAACCATGAGTGCTTCACAAGAGCTTGAAAAGAACGCGACCAACTACGCGTTGGAGGCAGTCCGCCTTGACAAGCATGGATCAAAAGGCATGGCCATAACCATGTATCAGAAAGCCATAGAAAGCCTCCTGCAACTCACACAGCTTTACCCAGAATATGGATTAAACAAAGTCTACATACAAAGAGCGATAGCCTACCAGGAACGAATAAAAGCGTTGCAAGGGGCAGTGATGCACATTGAACCGAGGCCTGTTGAAAGCAACAACGGCGACGGAAGCGGAAGAACCACTGAAGGCGGCAAATCAAGCTACGAAGAACTCATAATGACGGAAAAACCCAGTGTAAAATGGGAAGAAGTTGTCGGATTAGAACCCGCGAAGAAAGCCGTGAAGGAAGCCATCGTATACCCAGTTCAGAGGCCTGACCTATTTCCACTGGGATGGCCAAGGGGAATACTCCTGTTTGGGCCTCCAGGCTGCGGAAAAACACTGCTCGCTGCAGCTGTGGCCACCGAAATTGACGCCACTTTCGTGTCAATCGACGCCGCCTCAATAATGTCCAAGTGGCTAGGCGAAGGTGAACAAAACGTTGCCAAACTGTTCGGCTCAGTCAGAAAATCAGCCATAGAAGGAAAACCATCAATAGTCTTCATAGACGAGCTAGACTCACTAATGGGAAAACATCAAAACGAAGTCGGCGGAGAAATCCGCGTCAGAAACCAGTTCCTCAAAGAAATGGACGGCATAGTAGACAAGGGCAAGAACCTCCACATCTACGTGATCGGTGCAACAAACAAGCCATGGGACTTGGACTGGGGATTCATAAGAAGATTCCAGAAGAGAATCCTCGTGCCGCTCCCGGACCATCACACGAGGCTGATGATGTTCAAGCTCTACACCACCAACTTGTACATCGCGACTGACGTTGACCTGCACGAGCTGGCCAGAATCTCAGAAGGCTTCTCAGGAAGCGACATAAGGGACGTCTGCCAATCAGCACAGCTGAAACTTATCGGCGAATTCTTCGAGACAGGCCAAGCCAACAACAAACAGGCCAAACCAAGACTATTGACTATGGATGATTTCAGACAAACGTTGGAAGAAAGGAAACCAAGCGTTTCGCTCGACATGTTATCACTATACACGAGATGGTCTGAAGCCTTTAAGGCTCTGTAAAAGGAGGAGATAAGACAAAAACGCTTGAAAGTGTTGGGTGGAAAGGTTTGGAGAGCATATTTTTCTTGAAAAATTCTCCTTTCTCCCCCTCAAGAATTTCTCCAAACCCCACTAACCAACCCAGCGGGAACCGCTAAGGCTCTTTCTTGATGGCATCTTCAACCATGTCCGCCAATGCTTCTGGGTCCTTAAGTGTATCGACATAAGGTGCCTTCAGGTTCAGATTTTTCGTTGAGAAGGGCCCGACGAAAGCAAGTATAGGCTCAAAATCGTTTGCGGCCCCCAAGGCTTCTTCGGCGGATTTCACCGTGACAATCTTGAGTATCCGCTTGTCCCTAGCCACGAATCTTCTGAATCCTTCAATCAGGACTACGTCGTTGCCCCTGCATTTTTGAAGAATCTGTCGTAGCGAAATGCTCTCCGTTTTTCTCTTTTCTATCGTGGCTATCTCATTAGATGATATGGCGATGATTGTCTTAGCACCTGCGCGGGCGAACCTCCAAGTGTCCTTCCCTTCAGTGTCAATTGAGAAGTTCTCTTCTGAAACATGCTTCACCGCAGCCACTTTATAGCCTCTTCTCGTTAGCGCTCTCGTTAGAGCTTCTATCGCCGTGGTCTTCCCGGACTTTTTGCTTCCGACGACTGCAATGATCGTTGTTCTCAATTGTGCTCCTCTGTGCTTTCCATCTCTTCCGCAAATATGTCCTTTAACGCTTTTTTCTTCACGTGTAACTTTTCCGAGAGGCTTTTCACCCATTTAATGTACATCTTGAAAAGGTTTTTCAGTATCTCTGCCTTCTCAGTCTCAGACAGGTCCTTCTCTTCAGCAAGCAAAAGCGCAAACCACTTGCCTGCATCTGAAAGCTGATAAGCCTTAACCCAAACCGTCCGCCCGCCTTTCTCAGCCTTCTCCATATCTTCTTTCATAACTCCCAGCCTCGTCAGCGACTTCAGGTTTTTGATAATGGTCTTGTTCGAGTAGTCAAGCTTCGAGATAACATCCTTTTGATAAATCTTTTCCGAGACGCCATGACTCAGAGAGAACCTCAAGATATCAACTGCTGCTCTTGAACCAAAAATCGCCCCTAGAATCTTCGTCTTCTGGTCAGACGGAAGAAACACTACATAGGGGTGTAAATTCTCGGTCACACTTTCCACTTCAACCTGATCTACTCCAAGCATGTCTTAAAAGTTGCGCCTCAAGCAATAGGTTTTTTAGCATTCCAAATCCTCTCTCCTCCAAGGTGTTTGAGGACGATTCCCTTGGACTGGTTCCCAATGGACGGGGACACCTTTGTGACCAAAGAAAACTTCATATTCAACGTTTTCGGCTACGAGCATCCCCCAAAACGGGTCTTCGCCTTCCTCAAATACATCCCAGCCAAATTCAAAGAACTCTTCAACATCGACTACTTAGAGAGAACATGGAAATACGGAAAAACCGAACTTTTCAGAGCCGAAAAACTCTACACAGCGCAGAATTATCAGACGTTTCTTCAGACCTTTCGAAAAGAGTTTCCAGACTTCACGTATTTCTGTCCCTTCAGAAAGAAGGAAGTGATTAGCGCACCATTAGGCTCCGTCGAGAAAGTGTATGTTCCAAGCCAATGCATGCGCATGCTGGAGAATCTCAAAAGCAGAGACAGCTTGCAAGAAATCACTCTGGGACTCATCAGGCTTCTTTCGAGCGAATCTGGCATTAGCAGCCAAGATTTTGGGGTTCACGGGTCTGTTGCCTTGGGCATGCATACGTCCAAGTCTGACATAGACATCGTAGTCTATGGGGCAAGAAACTTCCGCACACTAGAGAGAACTGTCAACAAACTCGTCAAAGAAGGAACCCTGAGTTACCAGTCTAACAACCGATTAGACGTTGCCCGACATTTCAAGGGCCGCTATGAGAACAGGATCTTCATGTACAATGCGATTCGCAAACGTGAAGAAATCAACGTAGAATATGATACGTTCAGCTATTCGCAAACCATGCCGCTCACATTCAGCTGCACGGTCAAAGATGACAGCGAAGCCATGTTCCGACCAGCCATCTACAAGATTGAAAACTACAAACCAGCCGACACAAGGTCAGAGCTTGACAAAGACAAGATTCCAGAACAAGTAATATCCATGATTGGCTGCTACCGAAACGTTGCAAGGCAAGGCGACAAGATCAGGGTTTCAGGAATACTGGAACGCGTCGAAAACCTCGAAACCAGCGAACACTCCTACCAAGTAGTGATAGGCACAAGCAACAGCGAGGACGAGAGCATTTGCCCAGCCTAAGGCTCAGAGACCGCGATGCCATAATAACAAATGAAGGCTTGATCTTCAGAGTCCTCGGCTACTCGCACCCATCAAAAGCTTACATCTGCGATGCCGAATATGCACCAGCAGAACATTTCAAATCTGACAATCCAAAAGCACTGAGAACGCAAGAGCAGCACGTCTTCTACAAATTCTACGAAGACGAAGCCTGGAAATTCCTCCGAGACAAATTCCCAAAATACCTCATCCATCATGACATGATCGGCAAAAAAACCATCGGCGTCAATAAAAACAACATCAAAAAAGTGCGAAAACCAGACGAAGAGCTTGCGAGGTTGATCAAGACCAAACCCACAGACGAACTTGCCACTGCTCTACACAACGTTCTTAGGTCCATGACCAAACAGTCAGGTCTGCCAGCCAAAGACTTCGGCGTGTTCGGATCAGTACTTCACGGTTTCCACCACCCACAATTCTCAGACTTGGACTTCGTAATTTACGGAAAAGAGAACACCCAGAAACTGCGCGAAATCTTACAGGACCTACACTCTGACAGCTTATCCTCGTTCAAGAACGAGTTTGAGACTGACGAGTCAATCAATGGAAAACAGTGGCATTTTAAGAATTTTAGCTCAAAAGAGTTCGTCTGGCACCAACGCAGAAAGCTTATCTACTCTTTGTTCAAAGATGAAAAAACTGGGAGAATCATCAAGATCGAGTTTGAGCCAGTCAAGCAGTGGAAGGAAATCGCCAACGATTATGATTCGAAGATCAGAATCGCGCAGAAAGGCTGGGTCAAAATATCTGCCTGTATAACTGGCGATGATGATGCGCCTTTCATGCCTTCAGTCTACGACATTAGACCCCTGAAGGTTCTACAAGGGGCAAAGTCTGCAAGCGAGGTCACGCGCATAGTTTCGTATATGGAAGAGTTCCGAATGCAAGCGTGCAAAGACGAGACGGTTTATGTTGAGGGAAATCTCGAACAAGTAGTAACTCCGAACGAAAGCTTTGCCCAGATCAGCTTGACCTACTGTCCAAGATACTACGAGCAAGTCTTGAAAGTCAGCCACTGAGCCTAGCTTACGCCAGAATCATAGAATCCGATGGACTATTTCCAATCAGAAGCCTGAAGTGTTCACGGGAGCACCTGTTGTCGACGACACGTTCAACTTTTCCCTGAGCAATGACTACTTCGCCTATTCTAGCCTGTTCACAAAATCTACCGCGAAAAGACACGATCTCCTCAATCTGCCCAACTTTAGGGCCTCCAAGAATCTGCGTGTTGTCTATCTCGTAGACGCATGGTGTGAAAATCGCTTCAGAATCATCTGCAATTGCCGCTTTCACTTTCGCAACACCAACATTCCTGTATTGAATATCGCCGTATTTCTCGCCAAGTTCGTTCCAATCCTTCACAAAACGCATGAAATAGTCCCTTCCCATAAACTTGCCCTGCATGACCTTTCTCGATTCAGTTCGAACAAAACCCTCAAAATCCGCTGCAGAATCCTTCGAACGAAACTCGAACAAACCTTTCAAATCCTTCCGATTGTAAGACCTGAAGGGCTCACTCTGTTCCTTCAAGAAGTTATTTAACACAGAATGAACTTTCCGGCAGTTGTCGGAACCGTACACGACGGCGTCAATGTCAGAACTTTCAGTGTGAAGCCCGACCAGAATCGAGCCTGAAATCCCAAGCATCTTCCATGGAATAGTTGCCCTTTCTTTCAGCAACTCCGCCAATTGCAAAGCTTCACTTTCGGTTTTATCTAGGGTTTTGGAATGGCGAAGCTTCTGAAGCTTTTCAGCGGGTTTGTAACGTTTCCGTATGTTGGTAACTGGAACTTCGCACAGAGTTTCATCAAAAACCGGATCATAAATGAGATAATTCGGAAACTTCTGTCTTAGAACCTCGTACCTGTTTGAAAGAGAATAGACCTTACGATAAGTCACTTTGTTCCTTTTCCTCTCGCCTTTTTCGTCGGGCAGATAGCGAACGAAAGCGATTATACGATTCGCAGGGTGAACTAAACCTTTGACGTCAAAAATCAGGTGTTCACATGTTTCCACGAAGTCTCCTTCTCTAGTCTTCATTTGATATCTTCCCGTTGTGGAGAGATATGGCAACCTCATTTCTTCGATTCAAGAAGATCGACCGCAAGCATCCTTATGTTGGCCCTTCTTAAGGCCAAAAGTACTACTGTACCTATGGTTGCTCCTGCAAGGCAGTTCAAAGAGTCTGCGATAGCATAATAAACCGTCACCGGAGCCCAGAATGCATACATTTCTGGAACCCCCCAATTCAAAACCCAAACAGCAATGTTGTTGCCTGTGAGAACGTCTCCTCCTATTCTTGCGATCCATGCGAGACACCACAGCGCTATGGTTAAGTTTGCTGGATTTCTGGTTGTAATAGATCTGATGATCCATTTCCGTACGGGGGGGATAACGATGAATATGAAAACAAGTCCGTATTGCCACATTATAATCGGCATTAACTGGTACCATGCAAAAGGATGAGAAAGCCAAATCCCCAATTGCAGAGCCAGAATTAAAGTTGCCTCCTTCCATCTGTTGAACAAGACAAGGCCACTCATCAAAGCGGCAAGCGTCGGACTGAGAAATGTGAGCAGGCCTATGGATGTCGACGGGTTCACGTATGGGACAAGCCAGCCAAAAGCAAAGCCCGAAACAGTCCCCCACAAAGGCCCTAACAAGGGGGATGTCAAACTCGAAAGCACGATGCTGGAAAGCGTAATTATGGCAGGAGTTCCCAAAACTGGATAAGCCGGAATCAATGCACAAACCAAAACGAGCGCAACCCAAACACCACTCAAAGCCACGAATATCGTGCCATTAACGTAGCTGTCAGCCATTACGCAATCACCACACGATTTGTACTGTTCTTCATCCCTGTGAATTTTTTTACACAACGTTAATAAGACTTTCCTAATGCTATACGCAGGGGCTTTCCTTGGATAGGCATCCACTTGAGAGGGCAGTTCAAATTTCCAAATGCCTCGAACTCGCCATTCTCCTAGAAGCCAGCGTTCACAAACCTGGAAACGTGAGCGTAGTAACCAACTTTGAAAAGACACACTATGAGCATTTTCTTGCTTCTGCTGTCGCCGCAAGGTCTTCTCTTGAGGTTGCGGCCGAACAAGGAATTGCGGTTCATGAAAGAAGAATCACTGTTGCAGGTGTCGGTGTTGGACAGATCATAAAGAACTGCGTAGCAGATATTGACTCGTGGCAGCACGGAGGTAACACACTGCTAGGCACAGTGATTCTCCTTGCGCCAATTGCAATTGCTGCGGGCATGGCCCCAGATGAAAACAGCTTTGAAACTTCAAAGTTGAGGAAAAATGTCAAGCTTGTCGTGAAATCAACCACTCCAGAAGATGCTGTTAATGTCTACGAAGCCATGAAGATCGCCAAGCCCAGCGGACTTGGAAAGGCTCCGAAACTTGACATCAACGATCCGAACTCGATAAAGAGAATACTTGAAGAAAAGGTCACGCTGTTCCAAGTTTTTCGAATAGCCAAAAAACATGATACGATCTGCTCAGAATGGGTCAACAACTATCCAATAACCTTCGACCTAGCCTATCCGTTCCTAGCTGAACAGATCAACAAAGGAGACGACCTAAGCCAGGCCATACTTCACACCTTCCTGAAGGTTCTAGCTGCGCATCCAGACACCTTCATAGCTAGAAAGACGAGCCTTGAAAGGGCCAAAGAAGTTTCGGCTGAAGCAGGAAAAATCCTCAGCTCAGGTGGACTCAAAACTTCGAAGGGCAGACAGCGGCTAACAGAATTTGACGCGAAACTCCGGAGATCAAGCAACCTCTTGAATCCTGGCACTACAGCTGACATAGTGGCTGCTGCCCTAGCAATATGCACTCTGGGCGGATACAGGCCCTGACCTTATTTTTCAACCCATCTCGCTCGCGCGACACCGATTTCCCAACTCAATTCGAAAGGCTCGCTACAGAGGGCGATGTATTCCGCGTCGAGGCTGGATTATTGTTGCCCTTTCCGGAATTTCTTCGTCAAGATTTAAAGGTAACAGTCCGTGTTAAAATACGAAGACCCAAGCGGACAGATTGGAGAAAGACCAAGATTGCAAGTGACGTTGATTACAGGGCGGACGATTGACCAAGGC
>Ga0315280_10012404_pt1 | contig 10313 bp, 7 predicted proteins | sample YL17G06_40_MG_FD_203697 | JGI IMG/M metagenome (GOLD analysis project Ga0315280, IMG submission 203697) | Sediment microbial communities from Yellowstone Lake, YNP, Wyoming, USA - YL17G06_40 | ecosystem: Environmental > Aquatic > Freshwater > Lake > Sediment | place: USA: Wyoming | collected... | reverse complement strand
AGTTCAAGGACATCAAGCCCGCGGCCGTCTGTCGCGGACACCCTCTGCAACTTCGCGCCTTCTCGACTTCTGTGGCGAGAAGGAACTGACCGCCCAAACGGGTCACGATCGTGAGGATTGGTCCCTCGTCGCGCTCAAGGAACGTCTCGACAATACCCTGGACGCAGGCGAGGAGGCCGGCGTGCCGCCGGGGATCGAGATCACGGCGGACGGCGGCGGGATCACTATCGCGGACACCGGCGCGGGCATCCCCGAGAGCACCATCGACGCGATCCTCGACTTCGCCATCCGGGTATCGAACCGGGAAGCCTACGTCAGCTCGACCAGGGTATGGGGTCCATCCCAGAGCGCCGGTCCATGACCATCCGCAGCATACCAAGTCGCCAAGGGTTTGGGAACGGACTGCCCGCCGGTCAAGTCAGGTGCAAGGCGTGTCAACGGCGATCCGTGCTGGAGGAAGGGCAGCTCGGTTTCTGCAAGGTGCAGCAGAACTTCACCTACAATGAGCCAGCGATCTGGTTCGTGTACCTGGGCATCGTGCCGGGGCACCCTGCGGAGAACACGTATTGTCCGGGCTGTGGTATGACCCTCATCGACCGCGCCGGGCTTGTGCTGGCCAGAGTGAACCTGGAAGATGGGGCCTGCCCACGCTGTGAGGCCAAGCTGCCGGGAAGGTTTGGGGGATCGAGATGAACTGGTCCGACGAAACGTATCCTCGCTGCCTTGTGCCGCACTTTCGCCCCTTCGACCCGGTGGAGCTGGCGAAACGCACCGAGGAGATCGTCTGCCGCGGCGATCGCCGCAAATACACCAAATTCTATTGCACGGGAGTTTACGGCGGCATCGCCACGGGCTACACTTGCGGATGCTGCTTGCGGTGCGTCTTCTGCTGGGTGGACTGGAGTCGGGATTTCCCCGAGCAGCACGGCTCGTTCTTCTCGCCCGATCAGGCGTTCTCGCAACTGAGCCGCGTTGCTCGCAAGGCAGGCGTCAGCCAACTTCGCATCTCGGGTGCTGAACCGACCCTGAGCAAGGGACATCTATTGGCCCTGCTGGAAAGGGTGGAGCACTCGCCCTTCCGCTTGTTCATCCTGGAGACGAACGGCATCCTCCTGGGCGCCGACCCCGAGTACGCCCGCCAGATCGCGCGTTTCAAGAAGGTCCACACCCGCGTCTCGCTCAAGGCGGGCACGCCCGAGGCGTTTACGCGGAAGACCGGCGCGAGCGCGGAGAGCTTCGAGTTGCCATTCCAGGCCATCGTCAGCCTCCTGGGGGCCGGGGCCAGCTTCCACGTGGCCGCCATGTCAGCCGACACGCGAATCGTGTCCGATGCAGAACGCCAAAGCCTTCTGGATCGGCTGGCGGCCATTCACCCCGCCTTGGTCCGGCACCTGGAGGAAGAGGTGGTTGATCCGTACCCCACCACGCTGGAACGGCTAAGGCACGCCGGGATAAAGCTGCTGTGGAAGTAGTCGCAAACGGCACGCCGCCAACGTCCATCTCGACCTGGCCACGCCCAACTTCGGCATCCAGGAGGCCCATCCCTTCACCCAGGCCGAGCAGGACGTCTTTCCCGGCTGCCCGAAACTGGATAAGGGGTTTTACACGGTGAGCGACCGTCCCGGGCTGGGGATCGACCTGGACGAAAAACTGGCCGCCCGGTTCCCCATCCGGGACGACCCGCCGTTCGACATGTCCTGGGGAAACTTGAGACGCAACGACGGCACGTCCACGAAACCGTAGAAGCCGACGAAAAAGGGGACGCAGCTCTTTTTTCGTCCGTCCCGCAGGGATGGCCGACAATAGCCCAGGAGTTTACTCCTGGGTAACGGAGCACTCCGCGTGACCCGTCCGTCCCGTAGGGACGGCTGAACTGGCCGTCCTTCAGCCGTCCCTACGGGACTTGTTGGGCGATGTTTCGCGATCCATCCCCCAGGAGTAAACTCCTGGGCTATTGTCGGATGCCCCTACGGGGCAAGAACGTCGGCTCGTTCATGCTTGCGCCTAAGAACGAGCGCGCGAGCCCTGGGCTATCGGCCTGCGCCCCTTGCGGGGCTGGGCTCTCCGCAACAATACGCCGCCTTGCCGACCGTCCACAGCCTACCGGCCCGAGTGCGGGAATCCACACAAGTCCTTTAGTCAAGCGGCGGGCGAAGCCCACCCTACGGGTATTATCACTCCACGACCACCGTCGCCAGGCCGGAGGCGCGGATCGGCACGGCGATGGTGTTGTCGTGGAGGTCGAGGGGGCCCTGGGGGTCTTCGACCAGGTTGCAGGCGGTGGCCTTTTGGGCTGGGAGCGGGCCGAGGCGGACGTGGGCCGTGGAGGCCCGGCCGGTTAGCTCCCATAAGCGCAGCAGCAGCCCGTTGCCGGTCGTCGAGCGGCGGGTGCCTACCAGGATCACGTTCGGCTCGTCGATCGAGACCAGGCTGGCTGCGGGGGCCGCCAGCTTGCCCGCGGGGTTGGCGTCAACCGGGATCGCCACGAGCGGGTTGGAGACCGCCCAGCCGAAGCGGGCCGAGGCGACGCTGTCGGCCTTGGGGCGGCTGGTGATCGAGAAGCGGAAGCCCATGTCGCCCCCTTGGCCCGCCAGGTAGTTGGTGAACCAGTAGTTGTTCATCACGTAGGCGTAGACGTGGCCATTGACCAAGGGGAGCTGGGTCTGCCACTTGCCGCGGTTGATGTCCTCCAGCGAGACCAGCGGGGCGTCGGGCGTGGCCCAGGCGACCGCCGCGTCACGGCCCTCGACCTCGACGAAGTGCTGCACCGTGAACCAATCCAAACACGCCCCGGGAAGCATGTCCTTGGCAACGTTCACGATCCCGGCCGGGATCTCGTAGCGGAAGGTCGGCTTTTGCGCAGCAAACGGGAAGGCGAAGTAGACCGCTTCCTTGTCGAAAGTCACCTTCTTGCCGGACAGGTAGTTCTCGATGTCGATCCGCTTCACGTCGTTCCAGACGACAACGCTGGCATGCAGGCCCGCGGCCATGGGCGCGGATGCTCTGAGTGCCATGACCTCGCCAAGCTCGCCTAGCTTGGAGCGGTGCAGACTGGCCTTCTCCGAGGAGGAAATCGCCAGTTTGGGCTCCGGTCCGCTCTCGACGATCTTCGTCCCCTTGCCGCCGGCCACGTAGAGATACTGGTTGAGGCGGTACGGTGCCTTGGGATCGACCAGCTCCTTGCCGGTTTCCTTGTCGAGGATGCTGGTGATCGCGCCCGTGGTCTCGTCGAATCTCACCCGGTAAAAGCGGCTTTCGATGCTCGATCCCTCCGCCTCTTCCGGCTCCGGGCGTTTGTCGCGGGCTGGTCCCAAGCGGATCGCGCGGTACCCGCATGGCGGAACGTCCTTGGCCACGAGAAGTGTCTGATGGCCAGCATGGCAGGTCTTCACTCCAGGATCGGCCGGCGCCATGTCAAGGATCCCCGGGAGCGAAATGATATCCGTCCGCGGCCAGCTCGTGGGATTGATTACCACGAGCGACCGCCCCTCGGTCCGCACCAGCGAGGCCAGCGACCTGGCCCCCTGGTCCAACAGGGCCTTGGACTGCCGGTCGGCATCGACGGCGAACTGGGCCTTGATCTTCCACTGGGCCTTGGTGAACTCGCTCTCCGGCTCGGTGATCGAGCAGTGGGCCCCCCAGGTGTGCTCGTCGTAGAGGAGGCAGTTGCGCCAGGCGGCGTAGAGGGCATCGCCGGGATAAGCGAGCTTGGGCTCGATCCGGCCGGCCAGCGCGAGGAGCTTCTCGGCGTTGGCCACCACCTCGTGGGCATTGCGGCAAAGGGCCGTCTCGCGGGCCGAGGAGCCGGCCCCGTCCTCCCAGTACGTCCCGCCGCTGCCGCGATAGACCGGCAGCTTGTCGCCGAAGTTCTTCTCGACGTGCTCGAAGAACTCGGCGTTGTTCGAGAGGATCACCTTGGGGAACTCGTAGCGGTCGTTCCAGGCCTTCGTCACTTCGGCGAGCTTGGCGTTAAGGGGGCTGTTGTCGCCGAAGGCCCCGTGCAGAAAGATCGCGTCGTAGGGGTAGTCCTTGCGTTCCTCCAGGCCGCGGATGGCGGAGAGGATTTGGGCCCTCGCCCGCTCGACGCCCTGGTCCAGGCCCCAGCCCGAGGCGTGAGCATAGCCGGGCATCCACATCATCAGCACGCGGCTGCCGTCCGGCCCTTCCCACCAGGCCGGGCACTTGTTGTACATCTGGGTGAAGGTGAACGCGCGAGTGTTGTTGATGCCGCTGGAGAAATATTTGATCCCCGAGTTGGCGAGTATCATGGGGAGCGACGCCTCCTGGGTGGGGACGTCGCTGATCATCGCGCTGGAGTAGGGAATTCCGGTCCGCCGGCTAAGCTCCCGCGCAAAGAGGGTCAGCCGGCAGGCCTCTTCGTGGGAGCAGAGGCCGGTGAGGATGTTGCAGTAGAGGGCCTGCACTCCGATCCGCCCCTGGCGGGCCAGTTGGAGGAAATCCTCCAAGCGCTTGCCCTTGCGGGAATTGAGGTAGTTCTCCGCCTGCCAGGCGACCTCGAGGTTCCAGGCGAAGCCGGGATACTTCGCGCAGAGCTCGACGGCGGTGTCGGTGTTCAGGTTATGCCGCTCGGCGCACTTGGGCTGGATGTCAGTGTAGCCGATGTCCGTGTGGGCGCTGGGGGCGACGAAGATCCGCCACTTCCGCTGGGGCGCGATCCGGGCCGTGGCCGACTTCGCGCGGCCAGCGACCGTGGCGGTGACCTTGACCTCCGCAGGCCCGGGCGCGTCGGGGACGCCGACCTCCTGGGAGACCGCGCCGAACTGGGGGAGTTGCCTGACCGGGACTTCGATCGAGCGGCCGCCCGACTCGACCTTCAAGTTGAGATCGCCCACCGGCGCGCTCAAGCCGACCGAGACGTCCACCGCCCGGAGCACCTCGCCGCCGGAGCGGATGTGAAAGGGGGTGCCGGTGACGGTGAGGCTCTGGATCTCCGGCTCGGGCATCTTGGCCTCGGGATCGACCAAGAGCGTTACGGCATCGTACTGGACCCAGGAGCCTTCCGTGGCGGCCAGGACGATCTCATTTGGGCCCTTCTTGAACATCGCGGCGGGCAAGGTGATCTCGATCTTTTGGGGCTTGCCGGCCTGGGGATTGGTCAAAGAGGCGTCGCCGCCGCCGGGCTCCAGACGGAAGCGGCCCGTCCGGCCCGCCACAGTCACCGTGTACACGGCCGGAATCATCTTCTGCACGTCGACGAACTCGATCCGCAGGCGGAAGACGCCGCGGGGCTCGTCGGCGAGTTGAAAGCGGATGGTCCGCGGGTGGACGGTCCCTCCCGCCCAACTGTCCGCCGGCCCGGGTTGGATGAACGGCCAGTCGGCCGCCGGCGTGCTCTTGCCCAGCTCGTAGACGACCGGCTTGGCCAGGAATTTCTGGGCGTACGCCGGATAGTCGCCGGCGATGGCGAACTCCTTGTAGCTGTGGTCGGGCCGGCCGATCTGCCAGACGACGGTTTCCGCCGCGGAAGCGGCCGAGGCGCCCATGAGCAGGGTGAGGATGGCGGTTCGGAGCATGGCGATTCTCCTGTGTTGGCCAGGGCAAGCGGCGGGCAAGCCCGCCCGCTACACGAGCAAGCGCGGAGCCAAGCGGCTCGACTGCGCACTGTAGCGGCGCCCGGGGGCGGCCGCAAGGGGGCCGTGTTGACGCCCCGGTCCCGGGGCGGTAACCTACGTTCTGGGGGGTAATCCGGCGACGTCTGTTCGGGGATGGTCGAGCCGATGCTTTCCCTCTGGGCGATCCTGGGCGAGCGGGACGTGGAGGCCTACGCGGCGGGGCTGGTGCTCCCCGCGTATCTTGCCCACCTCTCGCTCAGCCCGGTCAAGTTCGCCGCCCAGGCCCGCAACAGCGACGGCCGCGAGCCGCTGGTGCTTGTGTACGTGGGCGAGGGGCGGGTCGAGGAGTACCGGCTGCATCCGGAGGATCATGCCCTGGCGATGATCCGCTTTGTCTGCCCGGGGATCGTCCCCTCCCGCGTGCAATTGCCGCGGGACGACGCAAGCTGGCACTGGGGCAGCGCGGGCGAGACGCCGGAAGTGCTGCGGGTCTACTTCGCCCCGACCTCCCAGGCGCTGGGGGCCGTGCTGGGCAGGCCGATCGGCCAGGAGGGCTACGTGTCGGTCTCCCGGCGGCAGGTGTGGGTGGGCCGGCCGGTGGTCGAGGCCTACGTCCAGAGGTGGCTGGAGCGGTTGGGGATCGAGTCTGGGGAGGCCCGCTTCAACTTCGGCACGCCGTCGAGCGGGATCGAGTTCGTGGCCGGCCCGGTGGGCGGGCAGATGTTCGTCGACGACTCTGTGACCACCGAAGACCTGCTGCGGTTTGCCGGCCTGGACAAGGTCATAGCCCCCCTGGGCGAACTGGTCCAGCTCGACCTCGATTCGCGCGCCGAGGAGGGCTGCGGGGTATTCGACGACGGGGTCTACCTCCCCCTGGCCGGGCCCGCCGACGTCGAGGACGCCTGGAAACAGGAGCGGGAGAGACCATGAAGGCCTTGGTGAAGAGAGAAGCGGCCGCCGGCCTGTGGCTGGAGGACGTCCCCATGCCCGCGATCGGCATCAACGACGTCCTGATCGAGGTCTTGCGGACCGGCATCTGCGGGACGGACGTGCACATCTACCAGTGGGACGAGTGGGCCCGGAAGACGGTGCCGGTGCCGCTGGTGATCGGGCACGAGTTTGCCGGCCGGATCGTGGAGCTGGGGAGCAACGTCAAGGACTTCCAGGTGGGGGACGTCGTCAGCGGCGAGGGGCACGTGGTCTGCGGGCGGTGCCGCAATTGCATGGCGGGCCGGCGGCACCTCTGCAAGGACACGGCGGGGATCGGCGTCAACCGCCCGGGCGCCTTCGCCGAGTACCTGGCCCTGCCGGTGACCAACGTCTGGCACCACGACCCGGCGATTCCCCGCGACGTGCAGACGATCTTCGACCCCTTGGGCAACGCCGTGCACACGGCCCTTTCGTTCCCGGTGCTGGGGGAGGACGTGCTGATCACGGGGGCGGGGCCGATCGGGATCATGGCGGCGGCGGTGGTCCGCCACGCGGGGGCCCGCTACGTGGTGATCACCGACGTCAACCCCTACCGCTTGGAGCTGGCCAAGCGGATGAAGCCCACCTTGGCGCTGGACGTCCGCAAGGAGCCGATCGCCGACGCCCAGAAGCGGCTCGGCATGAAGGAGGGCTTTGACGTGGGGCTGGAGATGTCGGGCAACCCCGCCGCCTTCCGCGAGATGCTCGAGAACATGGCCCACGGCGGGCGGATCGCCATGCTCGGCATCCCCGGCCGGGAGATGGCCATTCCCTGGGAGAAGGTGATCTTCAACATGCTCACCATCAAGGGCATCTACGGCCGCGAGATGTACGAAACCTGGTACAAGATGACCGTCATGATCCAGAGCGGACTGGATGTCGAGCCGGTCATCACCCACCGCTTCCACTACACCAGCTTCGAGTTGGGCTTCCAGGCGATGCTCTCAGGAAACTCGGGCAAGGTGATCCTCACCTGGAAAGAGGAGGAGTGACGCCGTGTACGGCTCGATCCGCGATCATCTGGCCGGCCAGCTTCAAGAGATTCGCCAGGGCGGGCTCTACAAGAGCGAGCGGGTCATCACCAGCCCGCAGCGGGCACGGATCGGGCTGGCCGAACGCCCCGAGGTGCTCAACCTCTGCGCCAACAACTACCTCGGCCTGGCCAGTCATCCCCAGGTGATTGCCGCGGCCCACGAGGCCCTGGACCGCTGGGGCTACGGCCTGGCCTCGGTCCGCTTCATCTGCGGGACCCAACGGCTCCACAAACAGCTCGAAGACCGGATCACCGCTTTCCTGGGCACCGACGATACGATCCTCTACACCTCGTGCTTCGACGCGAACGGCGGGCTGTTCGAGACCCTGCTGGGCCCCGAAGACGCGGTGATCTCCGACGAGCTGAACCACGCCAGCATCATCGACGGCATCCGGCTGAGCAAGGCCCGCCGCCTCCGCTACAAGAACAACGACATGGACGAGCTGGCCGCGCGGCTCCGCGAGGCCGCCGACGCCCGCTTCCGTCTCATCGCCACCGACGGCGTCTTCTCGATGGACGGGATCATCGCCGACCTGCCGGGGATCTGCGACCTGGCCGAGCGGCACGACGCCTTGGTGATGGTCGACGATTCTCACGCGGTCGGGTTCATGGGGGCCGGCGGCCGCGGCACGCCGGAACACCACGGGGTGCTGGGCCGGGTGGACATCGTCACGGGCACGCTGGGCAAGGCCCTCGGCGGCGCCAGCGGCGGCTACACCAGCGGCCGCCGCGAGATCATCGCCATCTTGCGCCAGCGGAGCCGCCCCTACCTCTTCTCCAACACCCTGGCCCCGCCCATCGTCGGCGCCTCGCTGAAGGCCATCGAGCTGATCGCCGAGTCGGGCCACCTCCGCCGCCGCCTGCGGGAGAACACCCGGCGCTTCCGCCAGGGGATGACCGAGCGCGGCTTCCAGATCGTGCCCGGCGAGCACCCGATCGTCCCCATCATGCTGGGCGACGCCGTGCTGGCCTCAAGAATGGCCGAGGCCCTCCTGGAGCGGGGAATCTACGTCATCGCGTTCTCCTATCCGGTCGTGCCGCAGGGCAAGGCCCGCATCCGCGCACAGCTTTCCGCGGTGCACGCGCCGGAGGACATCGAGTTCGCCATCGAGGCCTTCGCCGCGGTCAAAGGGGAGCTGGGAATCTGAAGGCGATCGCAACACATCGGCGGATCGCCCGGAGCCGGACGGCCGACGGGTCGGCAGTGGCCGGGCGGACCACGGGACGCGTATAATGAACAAGAGTGCAGCAAGGATCGTAGGCAGCTTTCCATGAGTGCATCGGCTCGAATGTTTCGGCGTATCGAAGACCAAGTAGTCCCTAACCACCCGGAGCCATGTCGTGAGCAGGACAGCTCTGTACGCCGACGGAGACCAGGGTGGCCACGTACCGGGTTACCAGATCCTGGATGAAATCGACCAGGGTTGGCTGGCCCCTGTCTATCGCGCCCGACAAGAGAGCCTGGATCGGATCGTCGTTCTTCACTCGGCCGCACCGGCGGCCCCTCGCGTATGTCACCGCGACGCTGAACGGGTACGGCTGAGGATTGTCGGGGCGATTCTCGGCCGCCTCCGGCACCCGAACATCGTTCAGGTCTACGATCGTTTCGAGCATGCCGGTCGAGCGTACCTCGTGCTGGAATACGTCGGGGGCGGCAGCTTGGCGGACCTGTGGCGTGCCGAGCCGCTGCCCTACGCAGCGGCTGCTGCACTCATGGAGCATGTCGCCCGGGCCCTGGCCTATGTCCATCGGGCGGGGGTCGTGCATCGCGGACTTACGCCGCGGAACATCCTCTTGGCCGCACCACCCTTGGAGGCAGACGCACAGGTTACTGACACGGGGTGCGAGCGGGTGCTCGGCTTCCCGAAGTTGAGCGGATTCGACTTGGCAAAGGATGCGAAGATCCCGGAGTCGGCACTTGAGCCAGGAATAATCGTAGGGACCCCGGTTTTCATGGCACCGGAGCAAGCTGCGGGACGCGAGGATAGCATCGGGCCTGCAACTGATGTCTTCGCGGCAGGCATTGTGCTTTACAGGATACTCACCGGGCGCACGCCTTGGGAAGAACAAGGCGACGATGCCTTTCGACTGTTGCAGCAAATCATCGCCGGCTGCGTGATTCCCCCACGCAAACGCAACCCGAAGATCCCCCGAGCGTTGGAGGGCATCTGTCTGAAGTGTCTCGAGCAAGACCCGGCGCGCCGTGACGACGCCCGCACGCTGGCGGCAAATCTGCGGGGCTTCGTGAATCGTTTCACCAAACGCACCTGGTTTTGAGGCCGCCCGGGCCTCATTTCTTTCCCCCCTTCTCGATCCACTGGATCGCGGCGATCGTCGGGCCTTCGTTGGCATCGAGGATGTTCAGCCGCACGTGCTGGGCCTTCACCGGCGGGAACTTCTGGCTGAAATGGCCCAGCCTGGTGCCAGCGAAGCTCGTCTTCCACTCGGCCCCGTCCTTGTACTGGAGCTCGAACTTCTCGACGCGGCCTGGGAACTCCTCCTCGATCTTTACTCCTTCCAGGGTCACCGGCTTGCCCAGGTCGATGGTGATCCACGCGTGCTTGGTGCCTCCGCCGGTGGCCCAGCGGGTGTGCGGGTCGCCGTCGAAGGCCATCTCCGGCCCGTAGTCGTCCATCTGCTGATAGACGTTCGAGGCAGTGGCCTTGATGTTCGTGGGCAGGCTCACCGGCCGGATGTCCAGGGCCGGGCCGTCCAAGTCGAGCTTGACGATGGTGTCG
>Ga0315280_10012401_pt1 | contig 10314 bp, 10 predicted proteins | sample YL17G06_40_MG_FD_203697 | JGI IMG/M metagenome (GOLD analysis project Ga0315280, IMG submission 203697) | Sediment microbial communities from Yellowstone Lake, YNP, Wyoming, USA - YL17G06_40 | ecosystem: Environmental > Aquatic > Freshwater > Lake > Sediment | place: USA: Wyoming | collected... | reverse complement strand
GGCAACTGTTAATGGAATTGGAGACTTCGCTTCCAGTGCAATCGCCGGTTACCTTTGGGCAGCTATTTCTCCTCTTTTCGGTTTTGGCTATGGGGCGTTAATGACTATTTTGGGAGCATTTTTGCTTCTTTCTTTCAGAATTTAAAAGATATTCACTTAATTGTAATTGCTAATCAATTTGGTAACAATTTCGCTCGGCGGGCTGTTCGGGGAGCACGCAATCGGCTCAAATGATAAAACAAAGTTATTTCCCGCCGTTGCTATTTCTCGCCGAGCCTCAATTATTCTTAAAAGCAAATCAAAGTTCTTTCGGGGCTCGGCTGCGAAATGCTCCCCTCACAGCCCGCCTCGCTCAAGAAATTTTCCTTACCGAATTGGTTAGTTAGTTCAACTAAACAATATGTTCCACTTTTTTAAAAAGAAAAAAGAGCCAGAAAATCTTCAAGAAATTTTGTCGCAATTTAAAGATTTAAAAGAAAATTTAGAAAAACTTTCAGAGGAATTAGAAAGATTAAAAAGAGAAAGTAAATTTTCTATTCAAAAAACTGGGATTGTCAGGTTTAATCCTTTCTTAGAAATTGGCGGTAATCAAAGTTTTTCTATCGCCTTACTTGATGGCAAAAACAACGGCTTGGTGATTACCAGTTTATACACTCGGGAAGGAAATCGAATTTATGCCAAACCCATTGTTGAAGGAAAATCCCAGTATCTTTTATCAAAAGAGGAAAAAGAAGCGATTGAAAAAGCAATAAATCCAAATAGTAAATGTTAACAAAATTTCAAAGATTTAATAATCTTAATCAATTTTCAACTCTAATGGTTAAAAAAGAAAGCCAAAATTTAGTATCCCGTCCACCGATTGTGGTGATTTTGGGACATGTGGATTCCGGTAAAACTTCGATTTTGAACACCATTCGCAATCTTCAATTTACCGGAGAAAAACCAGGAGGCGCTATCACCCAACACATCGGGGCTTTTGAAATTGAGGTTGGTAACCCTCCTTCGCCAAAGGCTACGGAAGGGCAAAGAAAAATTACTTTTATTGATACCCCCGGTCATGAGGCATTTTCGGCCATGAGGGCCCGAGGGGCAAAAGTAGCTGACATTGCCATTTTAGTAGTTGATGGAGTGGCCGGAGTTCAAGACCAAACCAAAGAAGCCATTTCTCATATCAAAAAAGCCGGTATTCCAATGATTATTGCTATTAATAAAATTGATCGACCGGAAGCTAATCCAGAAAAAGCCAAAAGGGAATTGGCAAAGGAAAATGTTTTAGTCGAATCGGCAGGTGGCAAGATTCCTTCGGTTGAGGTTTCAGCCAAAACGGGGAAAGGAATTGAAGATCTTTTAGAATTAATCCTTTTGGTAGCGGAAATGGAAAATTTGAAAGGGGATATCTCAAAAATAGGGGAGGGAGTGGTGATTGAATCTTATTTGGATAGCCATCGCGGGCCAACCGCCACTTTGCTTTTAAGAGACGGGATTTTAAAACCGGGGGAAGTTATTGGAACTTCTTTAACCTTTGGCAAAATCAAAATGTTAGAAAATTTTCAGGGGGAAAAAATCGAAATCGCCTACCCTTCAATGCCAGCGATTGTAATCGGTTTTGAAGACGTCCCCCAGGTTGGAGAAAAGTTCAAAGTTTTTGAAACTGTTGAAGAAGCCCAAAATTCTCTCATACAAAGCCAACCAAAAACCCCGAAGGAAAGCCCTATCGGGCTTCCTACGGGGCAAAGGGTTTTGAATTTGATTTTAAAAACCGATGTTTTGGGCTCCATCGAACCCATTGAAAATGTTTTGAAAGGACTTCCCCAAGAAAAAGTGATTTTAAGGATTTTGAAAGCCGAAGTAGGAGATATTAACGAATCGGATTTTAAATTAGCCCAGTCAGCCAAGGCAAAAATTTTGGGTTTTCGAGTTAAAATCACCCCGGTAGCCAAAAGTTTAGCCGAGAGAGAAAAAGTCAAAATTTTTAATTTCGAAATTATTTATGATTTGGTCCAGACAGTTCGAGAATTAATGACAAAAGTTTTAGAGCCAGGAATTGTCAGAATAGATCTGGCAAAACTTAAAACTTTATTAATTTTCTGGACCGAAGGAAATCGTCAAATCGTTGGGGCAAAGGTCTTAGAAGGAGAAGTGAAAAAGGGAACGAAAATTGAGGTTTTTCGAGGCGAGGAAAAAGTCGGTCAAGGAAAATTGATTAATCTCCAAATCAACAAAAAAGATGTTGAAAAAGCCATTAGGGGCCAAGAATGTGGAATTTTATACGAGGGCGATACCAAAATTCAAGAGGGAGATATTTTAGTAATTTTCACAAAAGAGAAAAGAAAATTAGAACTCTAAAATGTCAAAACGCATTTCACGCCTAAATGAACTGATCAAAGAAGAGTTGGGAAAAATTTTACTCAAAGAAGGAGATTTTCCCAAAGGAGTTTTGGTAACCATTACCAGGGTTGAGACTTTAGCTAATTTAACCGAAGCTAAGGTTTGGGTTTCGGTTTTGCCCGAAAATAAAGAGGAAAAAATTGTTGGAAATTTAAATAAAAGAATTTATTTTATTCAGCAAAAAATGAATAAGATTTTGAGGATGAGGGTTGTTCCCAAAATCAGATTTTTGGTTGAAACCAAAACCAAAGAAGCAGCCAGAATCGAGGAACTTTTAGAAAACTTGAAAAAAGGAGAAAAAAATAATAAAATAAAATGATGGCCTGGTACCCAAGAAGTTTAGGGAACTGTCTGCAAAACAGTTTACATGGGTGCAAGTCCCATCCAGGCCTTAAATTTCGCCGCGGTGCTGGAATTGGTTTACAGAGTTGACTTAAAATCAACTGGGTATTTTACCCGTGTGGGTTCGACTCCCACCCGCGGCACTTATAAATTAATATGCAAGGATTACCTGTAAATAAAAATTTCTTTAGTTCTTGGAATTCTGAGATGAGTTATATTTTAGGTTTTATTGTTGCGGATGGGTGCATAGGTGTTAAAAGAATAAGAAAAAAGGATAAAACCAAACAATATTTTTTAGATATTACCAGTAAAGATATAGAGCATTTAAAAAATATTAAAAAGGCAATGTCAGCTAGACAGAAGATACTTTTGAAACAAAGTGGATATGAAAAAGGATATGCTTATCGTATTCAAATTGGCCATCAAAAAATTTGCAGGGATTTAATAGAATTAGGAATTATACCCCGGAAAACTTATAATTTAGGGTCAATTGAAGTTCCGGATAAATATTTTTCTGATTTTGTTAGAGGATTTTTCGATGGCGATGGAACTGTTTATATTTACACAGTTAATAAAACATTACAGATTAAGGCTGGTTTTGTAAGTTCAAGTTTATCTTTTATAACGAGATTTAATCAACAGCTTTGTGAAAACTTAAATTTTCCTAAAAAAGCTATACACCAAACAATCGATAAGCGAGGAAAGAAAATGGTTCAATACAGTATTTGTTTTTATATTGATGATTGCGAGAAATTGGCTAAATTTATGTACGGGAATAACCCAACTTTATTTCTTCCTCGCAAACGTCGAGTTTTTGAGAGATGGGTATCAATAAACAGAAGACATTATATTAGGCAGAATTACCCTTCAAAAATTGGCTGGCATTTAAATCAAAAGGTTCCCGTTTGAAAAACTCCGTGCGGGTTGGAGTCCCGCCCCCAGCACAAAATTTTATGAAGAAAATTATTTATTCTCCCCATTTGATATTCCGTTTAAAATTGCGGGAAATTCCTTATAATTTACCAAGAGAAATTTATCAAACATCTAAAGAACATTATTTCGATAGAGAGACCCTGAAAAGAGTAGCAATAAAGAAAATAAAGTTTAAAAATAAAGTAAGAGAAATGGCAGTAATTTATGAGGAAACAAACAATCAAATAAATTTAATCACTATTCATCCCTTGAAAAAATATCAGAAAATAAGTAGGATAAAATCAGAGAGATGGCAAAAAATATTATGAAAAAAATAAATTCAAAAAAAATCATAAATTACGATTCTCAAAGTGATGTGCTTTATATCGGAGTGAAAAAAGGGGTTGAGGAAGAATTTATTGAAATTTCTCCCGGAATCAATGTTGAGCTTAATGAAGAAGGTCAAGTAATTGGTATTGAAATTTTAAATGCTTCAAAATTATTAAAATCAAGTAGCCAGACCCTTACAAAAGCAAATTCTAGAACCAGCGGTTAAATAAAAAGGGCGAAAATAAAAAATTAATTTGAGAATACTCTCAATCTATGGAACAAATTGTTCAAAAACCTCCTCTTCCAATAAAAACAAAAATTGCCGCCTGGTGGATGATAGTAATTGGTGGAATTATAATAACATTGAGTTTATTTATAGCCACAAAAGAACCTCCAAGCTATTCTGAGGCATCCGCTCTTTTTGTAATGTTTATAACTCTTCTTCCCGCTGGATTAATGTTTTTCTTGCCCAGCCTTTCTCTTTTAAAAAGGAAAAAATGGGGTTGGTGGTTAAGTATAGTAATTCTTTCATTAACTTTATTTAGCATATCAGCAGGTCTTTTAATTGATTTTATATTTGAATATCGCCCTCCAGCATTTTTGGATTTACTCCGATTTATTAGTGCTATGTTCTTACTACCTTGGATGATAGTTATACCTGAAAAGTTAGTTCTATCTCCTATCGCTAACTTATTATTGTATTTTGGTTTTCTTATTTATATTATTCCCTTAATTCTTCTCCTCCTCGATCGCAAAAATTTTTGGAAAATCGCCACTTAAGAAACTGCTCAATGGGATGTTGAATAAATTTAAAAAGCCCGATTTAGCGGACCTTTTTAGTTTAAAGTTTATAGTTTAGGGTTTAAAGTTGTCTTCTATCCTTCTAAAACTTCAATGTAGGTTCTTTTGGCTCCAAAATTTTTGGCTTCAAAATAATCGGGAAACCAAATGTCGACATGATATTTTCCTTTTTCCCAGCTCATTCTATCTTCAACAACAAAGATCTTATCACCATATAATTCCGGGATTTTGATTTTCGTCCCAATTGGCAGTCCATTATTGGCAACAATCCCTTCTCTAACCACACTTCCCGAAGCAGTCAATTCCGGCGTCTCGTCAGTTTCCCAAATTGTACTAGAATAGCCAGTTATCACTACCTTCATTTTTTTTATGACTTTTGGTTCAGGATTAAAATGATTGGAAACTGCCAAAACACTGTTTCCTTGAATAGTAATTAATCTATTTTCGAGATTTCCTTCTGGAAAATTGGCTAAATCTACCTTTTTTGCTTGGCTTTTGGCCTCAAAAATTGAACCCAAACCGATTGAAATTGAGATTAAAATTAAAGAAATTAGGATCTTTTTACTCATATTTTTGCTCGATTCGCTTTAAAACCCCTTTTTAAGGGGTTCTATCATATTAACTTATTCAAAAATGGGTGTCAACCCTTCGAGAGGCTCAGGGCAAGGATTGAGCGGGTGAGCGGAGTCGAACCGCCGTCGCCTTCTTGGCAGAAAGGCGTACTAACCGTTGTACTACACCCGCCTATTAAGTAATGAGTTTATGAGTAGATGAGTTATGAGTGTTTACCTCATAAACTCATCAACCAATTTACTCATTAACTAATTTTGGTGCCGGAGTGCGGAATTGAACCGCAAACCTTATCTTTTTCAGAGATACGTGCGCACCAGCTACACCACTCCGGCATTATTATCAAGCTACCGCGGCAAATTCTAAATTTATTATAACAAATTTTAAAAATGTGTGGCCCCACGGGAAGTCGAATCCCGGTTTTCAGGATGAAAACCTGATGTCCTAACCGCTAGACGATGGGGCCCTAAACAAAAACTTTCAAAAAAGTTTTTGTCGGGCCGTCATCAGCCCAGATGGGCTGATGAATAGGCCGAATTATTTTAAATTTTAACTCAAAAATTGAAAAAAAGCAACAAAAGTGATAAAATACGAATTAGAATGCGAATTTTATGCGAATAACACGAATATACGAATTTGCATATTCGCATAATTTGTATTAAATTTGCATCAAAATTCGTATGATTATTTTAGCCATTGATACTTCTTGCGACGACACCTGCATAACCATCCTGGAAGTTGGAAGTCGGAAGTTGGAATTACGAAGTAACATTGTTTCTTCTCAAGTGAAAATTCATGCCAAGTATGGTGGGGTTTACCCAACTTTGGCCAAAAGGGAACACCAACGCAATCTTGTCCCAATATTGAAAAAAGCTTTAGTGGAATCAAGATTGCTAAATTCAAAATTAAAAATTCAAAATGAAAAATTACAATTCGAAATTAAAAATTTAGAAAAAATATTGGAGAGAGAAAAATATTTATTTATAAACCTTAAAAAATTTCTAAAAAAATGCGAAAAACCGAAAATTGATGCTTCGACAAGCTCAGCATCAACCCTGAGTGATAATCGAAGGGTTGATTTAATTACCGTGACTGTTGGACCGGGATTGGAACCTTGTCTTTGGACGGGAGTGAATTTTGCTAAGGCGCTCTCTTATTTTTGGAATTTGCCAATTATTCCCATAAATCACATCGAGGCCCACATCTTCGCCAACTTCGTTGGCTCAAATTCAAAATTCAAAATTCAAAATTCAAAATTTTTATTTCCGGCAATTTGCTTAGTGGTTTCCGGTGGTCATACCCAACTAATCCTGATGAAAGATTTCGGTCAATATAAGATTTTGGGCGAGACCAGAGATGATGCGGCTGGCGAATGTTTAGATAAATGTGCCAGAATCTTGGGGCTTGGTTACCCTGGCGGCCCAGCCATCGAAAAACAAGCAGAAAAGTTTAAAGTTTATGGTTTAAGGTCTAAGGTTCGTTTGCCCCGGCCAATGATTCACCAAAAAAATTTTGATTTTAGTTTTTCCGGGTTAAAAACTGCAGTTTTATATGATTTTAAAAATCGTCCGCCAAAGATTAGACAGTCAAGGGAATATATTCGAGAGATGGCAGCCGAAGTTCAACAAGCAATCGTCGATGTTTTGATTTCTAAAACCCTAAAAGCGGCCAAAGAATACCGAGCCAGATCAATAATTTTGGGTGGGGGAGTAGCTGCCAACAATGAATTGCGAAAACAGTTAAAAGTCCAAAGTTTAAAGTTTAAAGTTAAATTCTTGGTTCCACCAAAAATTTTCTGTACTGACAATGCAGCAATGGTAGCAATCGCTGGCTATTTTAACTATTTAAAAGGAAAAATTAAAAACTGGGAAAATATTAAAGTTAATGCTAATCTAAAAATATAACATGCCAACAGAACTTTCTAAGGTCTACAATCCAAAAGAGGTTGAAAAAAGAATTTACGATTTTTGGTTAAAATCGGGTTTTTTCAATCCAGATAAATTGCCGGGAAAAAGGAAAGAACCATTTGTTATTGTTTTACCTCCGCCAAACATTACCGGCTCTTTGCATATGGGTCACGCTTTAAATTCGACCGTTCAAGATATTTTAATTCGCTGGAAGCGCCTTCAGGGCTTTAAAACCCTTTGGCTGCCTGGAACTGACCATGCCGGAATTGCCACCCAAAATGTAGTCGAAAAAGAATTAAAAAAGGAGGGGCTGTCGAGGTTTGACCTCGGCCGAGAAAAATTTTTGGATAGGGTCTGGCAATGGAAAGAGAAATATGGAGACATCATTTTGGATCAATTAAAAAAAATTGGGGTTTCTTGCGATTGGTCGAGGGCACGCTTCACAATGGATGAAAAATATTCTCTGGCAGTCAAAGAGGCATTTTGGCACTATTTTAAAAAAGGTTTAATTTATCGCCAAAAAAGAGTGATAAATTTTTGTCCTCGCTGCCAAACCAGCTTATCAGATTTGGAATTAGAATACAAAGAAGAAAAGGGGAAACTCTGGTACATTAAATATCCACTAGCGAAAAGTATGAAGTACGAAGTACGAAGAGAAGGGAACGGAGGGACAGGGGAGGGACAGGGGAGGGACAGTCCCCGATTTGTTGTGGTCGCGACGACTAGGCCGGAAACAATGCTTGGCGACACAGCCGTGGCAGTAAACCCCAAAGATCAAAGATATAAAAATTTAATTGGTGAAAAATTGATTTTACCTTTGGTTGGTAGAGAAATTCCCATTATTGCTGATCGATTAATCGATCCAAAGTTTGGTACCGGGGCAGTAAAAATTACTCCCGCCCATGATTTAACCGATTATGAAATTGGATTGAGAAATAATTTAAAAATCATTCAGGTTATTGATGAAAATGGGAAAATAACAAAAGAGGCTCCGGCTACTTATCAGGGACTATCGGTTTTGGAAGCCAGAGAGAAAGTTATTGCCGATTTGAAAAACCAAGATTTAATAGAAAAAATTGAAGATTATTTACATCAAGTTCCCTATTGTTATCGCTGCCAGGCCAAAATTGAGCAAATTCCTTCTTGGCAATGGTTTTTGAAGATGGAAGATTTGGCAAAGATAGCAATGAAGGTTGTCAAAGAGGGAAAAATTAAATTCATTCCTAAAAATTTTGAGAAAATTTATTTTGACTGGCTAAAAAATATCAGGGATTGGTGCATTTCCAGACAAATCTGGTGGGGGCACAGCTTGCCGATTTTTCAAATCGGCAAAAAATCAAAAATCAAAAATCAAAAATCAAAAATAAATGGGGATGTATTGGATACCTGGTTTTCTTCGGCTCTTTGGCCATTCGCTGTTTTTGATAAAAAGAAAGATTTGGAAAGATTTTATCCAACCGATGTTCTTTGTACCGATCGAGACATTATCAATCTGTGGGTGGCAAGGATGATTTTTTCAGGAATGGAATTTATGAGAAAGATTCCTTTTCGGACAGTTTATATTCACCCAACAGTTTTGACCAGAGAAGGAAAGAGAATGTCGAAATCTCTTGGGACAGGAATTGACCCGCTGAATTTAATTGAAAAATATGGCGCCGATGCCACCAGATTTGGCATTGCTTATCAAATTATGGGAGGACAGGATATTAGATTTACAGAAGATAATATTGTAATGGGACGCAAATTCTGTAACAAATTATGGAACGCTAGCCGATTTGTATTGCTCCAAATTTCAAATTCCCCGCCTGCCAGCGCCTCGAGCGCAGGCGAGTGGCGGGCAGGCAAATTCCAAATTCCAAACAAATTCCAAATTTCAAATTCTAAACTTCAAACGCCGGCAGATAAAAAGATCCTTAAGGCATTAAACAAAACTATAAAATCAGTTAATAAAGATTTGGAAAAATTTCGTTTTGGGCAGGCAGCTCATAAATTGTATGATTTTTTCTGGCACGATTTTTGTGATGTTTACATCGAAGAATTCAAAAGCCAAAAGCCAAAAGTCAAAAGTCACAAGGTTCTTTTATTTGTTTTATTAACTTCTTTAAAACTTTTGCATCCTTTTATTCCTTTTATTACCGAAGAAATTTATCAGAAGTTGCCAATTTACCCTGTTAAATCCGCCAAAGGCGGTGCAAAGCAATTTAACAGGGTGAAAAAGAAATGTTTAATGGTCGAAGAATGGCCCTAACTTCTACGAAATTACGAAAACTATACGAAATTACGAAAGAGAGAATCACTGGATACTTTAATATTTTCGTATTTTCGTAGAACTTTCGTAGTTTCGTAGGGAATTATGTCTTATTTACTCTTCATCATTTTTGGTCTTTTGCCCAGCATTATCTGGCTTTTATATTTTTTAAGAAAAGATGTCCATCCTGAACCAAAAAGGATGGTTTTGAGAATTTTCCTTTGGGGAATGCTAATAACTCTACCGGCAATTTTTATTGAGAGAGGGGTTTTTAGCGTCTTTAAAGAATTGAACCTCCCCTACTTTTTTTATATTTTTTTGGGGATAGCCGGGACAGAAGAAATTTTAAAATATTTAGTGGTTAAAGAGAGAGTTTTAAATAATCCTGAATTTGATGAGCCCTTAGATGCCATGCTTTATATGGTAATTGCTGCTCTTGGCTTCGCCGGCTTGGAAAACATCTTAATTTTATTCAGTTCTCCTTTTAATTTTTTTGAAATGTTCTTCATTAGTGTTCTCCGATTTGTTGGCGCCGTTTTTTTACATACCTTATGCTCAGGTAGTTTTGGCTATTTTCTTTCTCTGTCTTTCTTTGAAGCCAAAAATCGGACTAAACTTTTTATTGCCGGCATTTTGATAGCGATATTATCACATGGATTTTTTAATCTTTCAATCACAAAGATTGAGGAAAGTTTAAAGATAGAAGATAATTTAATAAGGATCGCTGATCAAAAGACATTTGTCTTTTTCAGTGTTTTTTTAGCGGTCATTTTGATTGGCTTGGCAATTTTTGTCTCTTTTGGCTTTAATAAACTA
>Ga0315280_10012400_pt1 | contig 10315 bp, 11 predicted proteins | sample YL17G06_40_MG_FD_203697 | JGI IMG/M metagenome (GOLD analysis project Ga0315280, IMG submission 203697) | Sediment microbial communities from Yellowstone Lake, YNP, Wyoming, USA - YL17G06_40 | ecosystem: Environmental > Aquatic > Freshwater > Lake > Sediment | place: USA: Wyoming | collected... | reverse complement strand
CATCCAGAGACAGCTTCTCATTTGGGGATCGATGAAGGGGATTGGGTATCTATTGAAACAAAACAGGGAACGATTCGTCAAAAAGCAAAATTGAATACGGAGATTGATCCCCGATTGATTGTCCTCAGTTTTGGATGGTGGTTCCCTGAACGAAAAGACCTCGAACTCTCTGGATGGAAAGAATCAAACCTTAACATTCTGACGAACAATGACCCCCCTTATGAACCTGCGATTGGCTCCACCTCTCTTAGGGGCGTCCCCTGCCGCATATCAAAATCCCAAGGATTTTGATGCTCGAGGGAGGAGGACCGTCTCCTAAGGAGACTTGAGGCTATAAGAAAAGGATGTGCCTCAATCCTCAAGCGTAGCGATCCTTCAACCTATAGCGTTGTTTGGGTTTGACAGATCCAATGTGATGTGGTATCGATACCCAAAGGATGGGAACTGCCTGGTTAAAAATATTATTTCTTTTCCTCATTGGAATATCCATCATTTTCTCCAACTCCCCTCCTGTTTTGGCAGCATTGATTACCGATATTAGGTTCTGGTCTGCTCCTGATCACGCGAGAGTTGTTTTGGATCTCACGGAACCGGTTCAATATGAAGGTTCGTCCCTTGAAAAACCTCCCCAATTTCATTTGGAATTAAAGGGGGTTACTCTTTTTACCAAAAAGAGAGAAATGGATGTCAATGATCCTTACCTCTCAAAAATTATCCTTTCCGGTCTGGGGAAGGACAAAGTAAAGCTGATTCTCCATCAAAAGAAATCTTTGAATGTCAATATCTTTCCACTAAAACCTTATCTGGATAAACCTCATCGTCTCGTGATCGACCTGGTCGATCTAGCACAAGAAAAAAAGGAAGTAGAAGAGAGACAGAGGCAAAAAGAAGTAAGGCCTAAAGGTACAAAGACCATTGTCATCGATCCAGGCCACGGTGGTGAAGATCCTGGAGCTATGGGTCCTCGCAAAACGATGGAAAAGGATATCGTGTTAAAGGTTGGAGAGAAACTGATCCATCATTTTAGTCAAGATAAGGAGATCCAGGCCTTTCTTACCCGAAAGGGAGATTACTTTATCCCTTTAGAACAGAGGGTTAAGATAGCAAGAGAGTACGGTGCAGACCTTTTCGTCAGCCTCCACACCGATGGGAGTTTTAATCCTCAGGCGAGGGGTTCTTCTTTTTATTGCCTTTCCCTTTCTGGCGCAACAGATGAAGCAGCTAAGATCTTAGCCGACAAGGAAAATATGTCAAACATCTTAGGCGGTGCTTCCTTAAGGCCTGCCTCCCTCGCCAAAGACCCCAACTTGAACCAGATTCTATTAGATCTCATGCAAAATAATTCAATGAAGGAGAGCTTTCGATTTGCCGAATACCTTCTAAAAGACATCAAGGCTGTAAATCATTTAAAATTCCCTTCCTATCGTCAGGCCAATTTTATGGTATTAAAGGCTCCGGATATCCCCTCTGTGCTGATGGAGATGGCCTATATCACCAATAAAGAAGATGAACGTTTGCTCAATCGAGATGACTTTCAAGAAAAGATGGCCAGAACCATCGTCACCTCCATCAAGAAATATTTTAAACCCTGATCGTGTAACTCAAGGCTTTAGCCTTGATTCGTCAGCCCTTAAAGGGTTGAGTTACAGAATTGATCAAAAAAATATTTGACAAATTCCCTTACCCCGATTATATAAAAAGTAGCCACGAAGGTTAGGTTCCTCATGAAGATGGAGCCAAAAGTGGCTTTTTTATTAAATGGGGATAGGATGGAGAGGCAAAAAAAATCTGTGGCTGTGATCGATGGCCAGGGTGGTGGCATCGGAAGCCTCATCATTAAACGCTTCCGTGAAGCTTTCACAGAAGAGGTAGAGGTCATCGGTTTAGGAACGAATGCGATGGCTACTGGGGCCATGTTGAAGGCTGGAGCCAATAAAGGTGCTTCGGGAGAGAATGCTATTGTTCAAACAGTAAAAACAGTGGATATCGTCATCGGAACAACAAGTATCATTTTGGCAAACTCGATGATGGGGGAGTTGACTCCCAAAATGGCAGAGGCGATCGCTTCATCGCCTGCAAAGAAATGCCTCCTGCCATTAAAAATACCGGAGTTGGAAATCGTTGGAGCTCCTAAAGAACCCCTTCCCCATCTGGTTGATCAACTCATCAAACGGATCCAGGAAATTATTGGAATTTAAGGTTAGGGACAGGAGGCCTGTTTGGGTTAAAGGAGAAAAGGTTAAGGATGAAAATTTAAAGCCTCAAGACATAACCTATTCACCAAACCGGCATCTTTACCTTGACCTCTTAACCAAAGATTATTATTTTTAAAATCAATGGAGGAAACTATGTGTGAGGCAAATGCATACTTAGTGAAGGAAGGAAAGGAAGAGTTAGTTTTGGAGGATATTTCCATTCTTCGTCCGGAAAAGGACGAACTCTATCTTCAAAACATCTTCGGAGAACAAAAAAGGATCAAGGCTCGAATCAAAGAGATGAATCTCATTGACCACCGAATCCTTCTGGAAGAAGCTTAAACCGAAAAGAATTTGCGATTTGCGATTTGCAATTTTGTTTCCGAATCGAAAAAATCGTAAATCGAAAATCTAAAATTGAAAATTTCTCCAAGAGAGGCCACGAAGGTCTTCATTCCCACTGAAGTGGAAGAAGCCGTCGTGGCTTTTTTGTTTTCATAGACAAACGGACACGGTACACGAACACGGTCACGTAATTTCTTAAGTGAAAGGAGGTTTTCTATGCATATCCCGGATGGATTTCTAAGTCACGGCATTAATGCCGCCACCTTCATCATTTCCGCAGGAGCTTGTGCCTATGGGGTGAAAAGGGTGAACCGTAACTTCGGAGAGAGGGAGGTTCCCTTAATGGGCGTGACCGCTGCTTTCATCTTCGCCGCACAGATGCTCAATTTCCCCATTGCCGGAGGAACGAGCGGCCACTTCTTGGGAGCGGTCTTTTCCTCGGTCCTTCTGGGCCCTTGGGCAAGCCTCATCATCATGACCATTGTCCTCGTTGTCCAATGCCTGGGATTTGCCGATGGAGGATTGACCGCTATTGGATCCAATATCTTCAATATGGGAATTGTTGGATCCTTGGGGGGATATAGCATTTTCTTCATCCTTTACACCCTTTTTCAAAAAAGTCGAAAAGGCTTCTTCATTGCCTTGGCCATTTCATCATGGCTTTCCATTGTGATGGGGGCTTCTGCAGCGGCCATCGAATTAGCGATCTCCGGAACCTCTCCCTTAAAGGTAGCTTTACCTGCGATGGCAGGTATTCATGCAATCATTGGCATAGGTGAAGCCATCATCACCGCTACTGCTGTCTCTCTCATTTTAAAAACGAGGCCAGATCTGGTAACCAGTTATGTTCCCCCCACCCTTCCCTCCCCCTCAAGGGGGGAGGGTGAGGGAGGGGGTGGGAAGGAGGTGTTTCATGAAAAGTCGTCTTGACGGATTTATTTTAATCGGATTGGGAATTTCCCTTCTCCTGGCCCTCTTCCTTTCACCCTATGCCTCTACTTCTCCCGATGGTCTTGAGAAAGTGGCAGAGACAAAAGGATTTTCAGAAAAGGGAGAAAGCTGGAAACACGCACCCCTTCCCGATTATTCCATCCCATGGATTAAAAATAAAAAAGTATCCACGGCCCTTTCAGGTCTGATTGGAACCATAGCCATTTTTTTTATCGTTTTGGGTATTGGAAGGTTGATTAAAAAAAATCGATCCAAAAAGATCCTTCTTTTAATTCTCCTCTCATATTTTATTTCCTTAGCCTTAACCTTAACCTCTGCCTTTGCTGCCCGTCCTCTTACAACAGACGATGCCGGGACCGTAGAAAAGGGCGTGTTTCAATTAGAATTGGGTTTTGACGGAATTCGTCAGGACAACCACGGCAGAGAGTTAAGCCCTTCCTTAATATTGAGTTATGGTTTGTTGGAGCAGATGGATCTGGGCATCGGAAGTGGTTATCTCTTCTTTCATCCAAAGGAAGGGAAAAAAGAGAATGGCTTTGCCGATACAGAATTGAAATTGAAATACCGATTGATTGATGAAAAAGATTGGAGGCCCGCTTTTGCTATCACAGGACCGCTTAAAATTCCCACAGCGAACGAATCAAAAGGTTTGGGGTCAGGAGAGGCAGATTTTGGGATCAATGCGATCGCCACAAAAAATCTCAGTAAAAGGTTAGCTCTCCACCTTAACTTGGGATATACATTTATAGGAGAAGATCATGTGGATAACGCATTGAATTATTCCCTTGCATCCCAATTTATACTCTCAGACAAATGGGCTTTGGTGGGAGAAATCGTCGGGGTAAATAATATGAATAGACGCCACGGAGATGACCCTCTCTCAGGCCTTATCGGAACTTATTATCTCATTACGGATAAGATCATTTGGGATGCGGGATTGGAGATCGGGATGAACAAGGCCGCTCCCGATTTTCGATTTACCACAGGACTAACACTGCTCTTTAAACCTTGACTCCAACCGAATCCCCCACAACCCCCCTTTTGTAAAGAGGGGAGTGGAGAGTTTAATTAAAATTTCTTTCACCATCTTGAATCTCAACATCCCGCATATTTCTCTCGTTGGCAGACACTGTTAGGCTAATTCTTGACTGGCGACTTCCCCCAGAGCCTCGCTGCAGAGGTTGTTATACATCATTCTGCTCACTCTTGGTGTTATACTAAGAGTGGACGGTCATTTCCTTATTTTTTTGATTATTAGTTCAATTTCTTCATAGGGGGGCGATTTCGTATACGCGACCGAAACAGAATATGCAGGCCCCAAATCCTTTTTCGCTTTATCTTCCGAATCTCGTTTAAACTCGGCAGTGAATTTCGGGCCCTTGCCCAGTGGGTAGCGTCTTACAACAAAAAGAACTTCTGGTGGGTCTATGGCATTGTCATAATACGGCCTGATGGTCAATGCAATCCCAGTAAGGGGATCGTACGCAAAAACGCTCGTTCCTTCATCGGATAGGTCAAGGCGGACTTCCCAGCCCTCTGGATGGACCAATCCTCTGGCGTAAGCTTCCCACTCCGATCTGGCCATGGAAAAAATGCGGTCAGCGTCCGCTTTGCTTACAACGGTCTTCAATTGGGCTATCCTCATGGCATCTTGTTCCTTTCTGGTAGGATTACCACTTGCAATTTACACCCATTAAAGAAAATTGTCAAATTTTGGATTTCAGGAATACTTTCAGGAAGAAATATTGGGCGCAATTTTTTAAGTTTGTACTTCCGCCCTTAGCCAGAATGCCTAAAGAACCAACTTTCTTTAGGCGCTCATTATAAATCCGGCGTCTTGATCCGGTCCAACCAGTTATAATAACGATACAGGTGAATGAGGGCACGGGCGGCCCGCTTCACCGAGGGATAGGCGGGAATGCCTCCTTTGCCGAATTCCGCCCGCAAGCTCGCGCCCTGCGCAGCCAGCTCCGGATCGCCGCCCTCGGAATCCACCATGAAGACCACGGGCTTCCGATTGCCTCTTTGCTTCACCTGCTCGATCGTCGCCTGGGTGGAATCCGGTAGGTTGGACATGTGGAAGGCCTTTCTCGGAATCAGCCGATCCACGATGACCATCCCCATAGCCGGGTCCTGGCAAACAAGATCCAATATGGCTCCGAAATAGGCGGGGTCCACAAAGGTCTGCCAGTCATCCAGGGGATTTCCCGCAATGGAACCTGCACCCGGCACGGTCTCGCGGAGTTTTCCCATGGTGGCAGATGACGGGGAGGGGACATCGAGACCCTCGTGGATGCACGTGTCGCTGTTCACCACACTGTTGCCACCGCCGCCGCCGATCAAAAAGACCCCATGGCTGCCGGGTGGGGGCAAAAGCGCGAATGCGATGACCGCATCCATCCACTCATTGAGCGAACTTACATGGATCACCCCCGTCTGACGGAAAACGGCCTCCCATATCATCTGCTCACCCGCCATTCCACCGGTGTGAGAGGCCGCTGTGCGTGCCCCCACTTCGGTCTCCCCGCCTTTCCAAACAATGATGGGTTTCCTTTTGCTTATCTCCCGTGCCAACTCAAAGAACCTTCTCCCGTCCCTCATGCTCTCGATGTACAGAGCGATGACCCGTATGCCTTCATCTTGACCCATGAACTCGAGGAAGTCCAGGCTATTGAGAACAGCTTCATTGCCGACGCTCACGGCTTTATCCGTTCCGATGCCAAGGGAATAGGCATATTCGGTCAGGCGCTGCGTAATGGACCCACTCTGCGAAATGACACCCAAAGGACCGCGTGCGCCGGGTATCGCTCCCCAGGCCGTAAGGCCTGAAGCCGGGCAGTATGGGCCCATGCAGTTAGGTCCGATGACGAGAAGTCTTTTCTCCTTTGCGATGAAAGCGATCTGTTCCTCAAGTTGCCTTCCTTCCTCTGTTCCGATTTCCTTGAACCCGGAGGTCAGGATATGAATGTGCCGCAGGCCGATCCGGCCGCATTCTTCCAGAACAGCCGGCACATGTGCTGCGGCGACGCACACCATCGCAAGATCGGGTACCACAGGCAGGGAAGAGAGATTCGGATAGGCCGGAAGCCCCCTGATTTCGGTTGCCTTCGGGTTGATGGAATAAAGCGTCCCGGGGAAGCCGGCCTCCTGGAGTTTCTGCAAAAAGCTCATGCCCCCGAAGCTATACTCCGATCGCGTAACGCCGACGATGGCGATGTGTCTCGGCTTAAAAAAGGGCTCCAGATCATTTCTCATTGACGCCATAACTATTCCTCCTGGTGCAGTCCAATAAAGGGGGAGCATAGAGAGAGTACGTACTTGTGAGTCAAGCGTTTGATAAGAACTCGCTTTGGGGTGAGATGAGTATATGAAAATGGCGTTAGTGTGTCAAGAAAAATTTACCACAATTAATGCAGTTGGGCCGACAGACAATAAACGTAATCGATTAAAGGTTAAAATGTTGCATTACCAGGTAAAATTGAAAAATCACCCTTTCAGTAAGGGAGTGATGAAAATCTATTAAGAGCCCCTTGTGAGATTACCTGGAACATAAGGAGTCCTTTCTCCGCTATTTCAATAAAAAGGAGAGTGGAAATTATTTGAATTTTTTTTCGCCGGCTCGGATTTCAACATCGAGCGCATTCTCTCTGGGTGGAAGCACACAGATGAAGTTATTATTATAGGCACAGGAGGGATAATAGGCCATATTGAAGTCTAAAACCATTTTATAACCTGGCAGGATTTCGGCATCGATATACCTTCCCCCTTCATAACTCTCTCTCCCATTGGTCTTGTCTTTAAAAGGAATGAAGAGGTTATCACTCAAAATTGATTTGTAAATTTCGATGTTATATTCCTTCCCATTCAACTTGAAATGAAATTTGCCATATCGAATATAACGTTTATTGATCCCTTTATTGGTTAGAAAGGTTGCATAATATTTCGGGTTGTTGATATGGAGAATGTAGCGTTCAATTTGGCCAGAAAAAACATATTTTGGATCGAAGGGATAGTAATTTAAACCTTTAAAATTTCTCTTCTCTATCGGAGTGAGGGGGGAACGCTGATGGGTCTTAAAAAATGTATCTCGTTCTTTTCTCCACTCCAAAACCCTTTTCTCTTCGAGTTTCGGGTCCCCCTGATCCTCTCCCGATCCAGATATCGCCAATCCCTGAATCGGTAAGAGGATCCCAAAAAACAATAAGATAAAAATAACCTTCCCTTTCATCATGAGGGATCCTTTCGCGCTAAGCTCCTCAGGATAAATAAAACCAAATGGTAAATTCTATATTTGGTTTTATTTAATTTTATCTTAACAAACCAAGGCACCTCAAGGCAAATCCGCCTGAAGAAGAAACGACTTGACAGATTCCAAAATATTAATTATAAATCCGTTATTCTCATTTTAGAATAACGGTGATTCGAAATGAAGATCGCTTACAAAGTCTGGCTCGATAACAATGGTAAGGCTTTTGGTGACGGCCCCTATGAACTATTAAAACGAGTTGAGAAAACGAAGTCCCTCCACCAAGCAGCAAATCAGATGGGTATGGCTTATAGCAAGGCTTGGCGATTGATCCAGACTTTAGAAGATAGACTCGGTTTTGCTCTCCTTGAGCGGAGAGTCGGAGGCGAATATGGAGGAGGTTCCAAGGTCACCCCTAACGCAAGAGATCTCATGAAGCATTATAGACAATTTCGGAAGGATGTAAAAATCGCCCTTGACAAAATCTACCAAAAACACTTTGGCCCCCCCCTCACCCCTTCCCTCTCCCCTGAAAGGAGAGTGATAGGAGGAGGGAAAGGAAAAGAGTGGAAATGAAAAAGTCCCTCTTCTTGATACCGATTTTTCTGATCCTCTCTCTCATTCAAAATGCCCAATCCTCTTCGAACCGGCCTCTGATCTTTGCCGGTGCAGCAAGTAAGCCTGCAACAGAAGAGGCAGTTAAAATTTTTCAGGAGAAGACGGGTATACCCGTGGATGTGATCTTTGGTGGTTCAGGATTTGTCCTCTCTCAGATGAAACTAACGAGGAAGGGTGATCTCTACTTCCCCGGATCATCCGATTTCATGGAAATAGCAAAAAAGGATGGCCTTGTCTTCCCTGAAACTGAAAAAACGATCGTCTATCTTCTTCCTGCAATCAATGTCCAGAAGGGGAATCCTAAAAGAATCCATTCCCTCAAAGATTTGACAAAAGATGGAATCCGGGTGGCGATCGCTAACCCAGAGATGGTCTGTGTAGGGACCTATGCTGTGGAAATCATCGAAAAGAATCTCAGTCCTATCGAAAAGGAAAAGTTTAAAAAGAATCTTGTGAACTACACCGAAAGCTGTGAAAAAACTGCAAATGCCATTTCTTTGAAGGCAGTGGATGCTGTCTTAGGCTGGAGAGTCTTTCATTATTGGGACCCCAAACGGATTGAGACAATCTATTTAAAACCGGAAGAGGTTTCAAGAATCGGTTATATTCCAATCGCTATCTCTAAATTTACACAGGACAAAATTTTAGCACAAAGATTTATTGATTTCCTCCTCTCCTCACAGGGAAAGAATATCTTTCGAAAATATCATTACCTGATGGACCTACAAGAGGCCCTTCGTTTTACCAGGCCTGATACCCCTATTGGAGGAGAGTATATTTTACCTAAAGAATGGAGGATCCAAAAATAGATATGGCACCCTCACCCTAACCCTCTCCCATCAAGGGAGAGGGGAAAATTTTTTAGGTGGAGAAAAAAAGGATCGAAGGAGATAAAGAAATGAGTTTCCGTTATACAATGTTGAGTGCTGCAGCAGGACTCTTCATCTTCTATTTAGGCCTCCTTCTCGCCCTCTTCTATTTTGCAAGCGGAAAGGGATTTTTGGAGGCCTTGGTTCATCCCCATACTCTCTTTTCCATTCAATTGAGTCTCGTCGCAGCCACAGCCACAACTTTTTTTGCTGTGGCGATTGGGCTTCCAGCAGCTTATGCCCTTTCTCGCTTTGACTTTGTGGGCAAACGAATCATCGATACATTTTTAGAAATCCCTATGGTCATGTCACCGATTGCCCTCGGTGCTTCTCTCCTCGTCTTCTTCAATACCCCTTTGGGAGAGTTGATACAGAATAAAGGTATCTTTTTTGTTTTCGAAGTCCCGGGCATTATTTTAGCCCAATTTGCGTCGATTGCAGGTTTGGCGACACGATTGATGAAGGCTTCTTTAGATGAGATCTCTCCGAGGTATGAGGCTGTGGCTCGATCCCTCGGATCCTCTTCGTGGCAGGCCTTTTACAAAATCACTCTCCCTCTTTCATTCAGGGGACTCATCGCTTCAGTAATTCTATCCTGGGCAAAAGCGATTGGAGAATTTGGAGCTACGGTTACGCTTGCAGGAGCAATGCCAGGTAAGACTGAGACCATGCCGATTGCCATCTTTACTGCCTTGGCCTCTGCCAATATTGATAAGGCGATTGTCCTGATTCTCATCTTAGTCGTCTTTGGCCTGGCCACCCTTTACGGGGTCCGGTTAACTGGTAAGAGATTTCGATATGATTAGGATCGACGGCCTCTCCATCCTTTTTGATTCGTTCAAAATAACGGACCTCAATATTAAGATTGAGGAAGAAGGGTTCCATTTCCTTCTTGGCCCCACAGGGAGTGGCAAAACTTTGATTCTGGAATCTATCATGGGATTGTATAAACCGAAAAAAGGTAAGATTTGGATCGGCGAAAGGGAAGTTCAAGACTTACCACCAGAGCAAAGGGAAATCTCGTATGTTCCGCAAGACTTAGCCCTCTTTCCACACCTTAAGGTAAGGGATAATATTCTTTATGGAATCAA
>Ga0315280_10012399_pt1 | contig 10315 bp, 7 predicted proteins | sample YL17G06_40_MG_FD_203697 | JGI IMG/M metagenome (GOLD analysis project Ga0315280, IMG submission 203697) | Sediment microbial communities from Yellowstone Lake, YNP, Wyoming, USA - YL17G06_40 | ecosystem: Environmental > Aquatic > Freshwater > Lake > Sediment | place: USA: Wyoming | collected... | reverse complement strand
ACTCGTACCGAACCCAGAAAGGCCGCTGGCAATGATAGGATTTCCCATCCTCGGTGGGCGTCGATTGCAACACGGTCGGAGACGTGTAGTACCTCTCGTGAAAGACCATCTGATTGCCAGCGCCGCTCGACGGCCGGGTGCCGAAGGTCCAGAAGTGGCCATCGTAGGAGGCGTCCCCGCCTACCTGTCGCGCACAGATGCCCATGCCGGGGACATCGCTTCCCAACCCGTTCCACAGGAAGGCCGCCGTGACCCCGTTGACCACCCCGACCGGCCGGACGAGCAAGCGAAGCTGCGGAGTGGTGGTATCGAGATCGGGGTCTTCAAGCACCAGCGTGCTGCCGGTGTATGTCACCGTGGCGTTGCCCTGGTTGACCCACGACCAGCCGGTCTGCGGCGGCGCTTTGAGCCGCCGGTATGGCCCGTACTTGTGCCAGGCCGCCCCGTCGTCGTACTCCAGGAACAAACCGTCCGTGGGCAGGAAGAGGCGTCCCTTGACCCCAGCGGCAGGCTTATTGTCGTAAAGGTCCGAGATGAAGCGGTTGGCAACCCGCGCCTCCAGGCTGCCCTTCGTGAGCAGATGAATGACGCTTGCCCCACTGGCGTGCGTAGCCGCCGTCGTGCCCTCGGCCCCTCGCGTGATGGTGAAGGTGTTGCCCGCCACGCCGGTGACAATGAGGATTTCACTTTCGATCTTGATGCGGAAGTTCCCGGTGTTCGGGAACGCCGTGGCATCAATGACCGTGCAACTGGTGGCGGTCACGCTGGTGATTGCCGCCGACAGCGTGGTGACGGCCTGGTTGGCGAAGGTTTCCATTAGTATTGTTTCCAGTGAAGAAAGGTGACGCCCGTATCCACGTAGCCGCTTGAACCACCGCCGGGATAGCCATTGGTCCATATCCCGATCTGATTGGGAGTCAGATGGTCGGTTCGGACGACGCTGACGATCTGCGTCCAGGTGTAGCCGTCCACGGAGACCGAAATCTTGCGGTTCGTGTTGTCGTCCTCGTACTTGACCCAAAACAAGTTCGACTCGGGCAGGTGAAGGGAACCGGACCCCGGCCAACCCGTCATGCCGTTGAAGCTTGCCGTAGGACTGTCAAGTCGGTAGCCGCAGACCTCCATGTAGGCGCTAGCCACCCCGTAAACCTGGAGCTTGCCGCTGCTGGAGTCACGGATGCCGATGCCTCCTATCCCGCTGCCAGTATTGGGAAACACACAGGCGATGAACGCTGCCTCCACGGTGAACGGTGGGATGGGGTAATCTTTCACCCGCATACGGACTTGGGTATTGCTGGTATATGGGGCATAGAGCCAGACCGCCCCCTTGTTGTCCGCAATAGTCGCGGTCCCCTGGTTCACCCAGGTCGGAAAATCCGAGGCTTGCGGGGGAGTCATCGGCCACAAGGGGCCGAACTTCTCCCAGATCGAGCCGTTGTCGCGCTCGAAGAAGATGCCATCGGTCGGCAGGAAGATGCGCCCCGGCACGCCGGCAGCCGGCTTGCTGGCGTAGGCGTCGTAGGCTGCCAAGTCGTCCTGGTCGTGGGCGTCCAGCGCCCCGACCGTCAAGACGTGGCGAACGGTAGCGGCATTTTCATGCGCGGTAGGATTGGTGCCCTCCTGGCCCCGCACAACCGTCAGGTCCAAGCCACTCACGGCCGTGACCTTCATAATCTCGCTGTCCACGAGGATGCGGAAGCTGCCGCCCGTGAAGCCCATTGCGCTGGCGACGGTGATGGTGGTGACTTCATCGTCGATCGCGCCGTTGAGCGTCGTGCTGGCGAGGTTCTTGAATTGCTCGGCCATTATGACTCACTCCAATGCAGGAAAGAAACGACTCGCGCCGCCAGCGTGCTCTTCCAGCTATTGGCGAACACGCCGACTTGATCGGCCGTGAGATACACGGTGCGGCCCTGGGGAGCCTGGACGGGCTGGAACGTAACCCCGTCCGCCGAGATTTTCACCATCCGGTTCGTGCCGTCGTCCGAGAAGCGAATCCAGAACGGCCAACTCCACGGCGCGGTGTAGACGAACTGGTTGGTGGGTGTCGTGGGGTTCGCCCATTGAGTGTAGAAGAAACCCTCTGGATAGTTCTGCGTGCCAAAGCCGTAGGTGAGCAGTTTGCCCGAACCGCTCTCGCGCCAGCAGATGCCGAACTGCGAAACATTCGTCGTGGTATAGGCCGGGCTTTGGGCCAGCATGGCGACAGTAATCTCGTAGGGAGTTGCCGGCGCGGACTTGACGAGGCACCGGATGTTCTCGCCCGACGCCACACTTGGCGTCGTCAGGACCATCATGCCCTTCATGTCGGCCACCGTGGCACTGCCCTGGTTGATCCAAGTGAAGTCGCCGCTGGCTGGGGGCGTCATGCGCCAATAAGGCATCATGTCCCAGGCCAGGCCGTTGTCTTGGCTGACAAAGCCCTCCTTAGGCAGATAGAGCCTACCCGCCTGCCCAGCCGCATCGCGGGCGGCAACAGCACCGGTAGCGAACTGCTCGATGTCCCGCTGGGCCAGCGCACCGGCCGTCAGGACGTGAAACACGGCGGCATCAGCGTCGTGGCTGGAGGCGCTGGTCCCCTCCTGCGCCCGCGTGACGGTGAAGGTCTTGCCCTGCACGTCCGTGACCAGCATGATCTCGTTGTCGATGATGATGCGGAAGTTGCCGCCGGTGGGGAATCCGACAGCCGGCTTCACCGTCAAGGCGAGATCGTCGTTGTCGATGGCAGCTTCCAGCGAGGAGAGGCCGCCGTTTGCAAAGCGTTCGTAGGCCATCGTGATTCCTCACAAAGGGAAAGAAAGTCCGGGCAGGGCTTCTTGGAAGAAGGCCCCGCCCGACCCGTGGCGAGGGAGTCTCTTGTTACGCGCTGACGGTGTACGTGACCTTCAACTGGTCTTCGGCGTTGACCGGCACGTCGCCCGTGCCGAACAGGGCGGTCGCCCACAGCACGGCCCCGGCCGCTTGGTAGTCGCCCTTGTTCTGGGCGTTGGCAGCACCGCCCACCAGGAACAGGCCCTTGACGGTGCCGCTGCCGGTGATGTCGAAGACGACCGGGCTGCCGTTGGTAATTGCCTGGCCAGATGCCGCGCCTTCCGTCCACTCGGGGCGCGTGCTGGCGCTGCCGGCGTTCGCCGGGTCCGTGTAGTCGGTGAACTCGTCCCAGCCGTTGCCGGCCTGGTTGATGTTGGCGTAGGTGTCCCCAGCGGCCAGCGCGCTATAGCCGCTGTTGTCGATCAGCCCCAGCCACCAGGTTGTGATGGCTGAGACGCCGTGGAACATCACGTCCAAGAGCTTGTTCTTGCCCTCATTGGCGATCCCGTTGGGGAACTCGTAGTGGCCGATCTTCACTCCCTTGCGGAAATGCTCGACCACGAACCGGCCTCGCGGCTGCACCTGATCTTCGCTCTTGCGGGCGCGGACCATACTGCAACCCGCCGATTGCTGAACGTTCGTTCGACTGATGCTCATGGGTGTTCCTCATGTTAAAAAGGGGTTACAGGGTCGCCGTGCCGCGCCGCAACTCACGTCGAATCTCGGCGGCGATTTCCCTAGCCGTCTGGCGGCTAGCTCCGCCGCCGGTTACGTTCACGTTGATGTCACCGATGTTGGTGACGCTGCCGCCTTCGTTGCGGTAGACCGGCTGGACGCCGGCATTGATCGCGGTCAATTGTCCGGCGAACTTCCGCGCCGAGGCGGCGTTGATGACCACCTCGCCCGGCGAGAGCATCGCCGGGATCACGTCCGTGCCCTGGGCCGGGCCGCCGAAGGCCAGGAAGTTCCAAGCCTTGCCGCCCTTGGCAGCCGTCATAGCGGACGGCGGCGCTTGCACGCTCCACGAGGCAGCGGCCAAGTCCCACATGGCCGTCGCCGCCGCCTGGATGTTGCCCGCCAGGTCCGCCATGCTGGGCATCGCGCTCAAGGACGTTTGCGCCGCCTTTGCGCCTTCGCCCATTTCCACCGCCGCCTGGGGCTTCAGCTTGTCGATCAGTTCCTTGAGGCGTTCGGCCTCCTGCCGGGCGTTGAGCAACTCGCCTTCCACGTCCCGGGGCTGGCCTTGCGGCGTCTGCAACTTCTTGAGCGCCTCGGTCTGCTCCGCCAAGACCTTCAAATTGGCCATCTGGTTGGTGAGGAAACTGCGATCCCAATCCGTGACGGTAGGGCTGGCCATCAGCGCCGTGGCCTTCCTCTGCAATCCCTCATATTCCTTCAGCCCGAAATCCTTACCGCCGGTCTTGGACAACTGCTGGAAACGGTCGATCATGTCGGCCAGGGCCTTGGTTTCCTTCTGAATGTAGCCGCCGCCGAGGATCGCGCCTTTGGCCTTGGCCGCAGCTTGACTCAAGAAGGTGCCCCAACGCTCCATGCCCTGCTCGTAGATTTGCAGGTTCGCCCCGAGCGATCCCACGGCCGCCTTCTGATTGGTCGTGGCGGCGGTCAAGCCCTGCTGTTCGCTGGCGAGCCTCTTGACCAGTTCCAGTTGCTTCTGGTAGGCGTTGTTCTGTTGTTGGAGATACTTGTCCCGGTCGGGCAAGGGCATCTCCGCCAACAGCTTCCTGGCGAGATCGGGCGAGGCCACCGGCAACAAAACCGAGACCTCCATCGCCTTCTTGTTTAGCCCCGCTTCAATCTGGGCGCGAAACTGGTCAATCGTCGTCGGGGCGGCAAAGAGCTTCTGGACTTCCGCCTCCGAGACGCCGCCCTCCAGGGCCGTCTTGACCCTCCGCCCGAGGTCGTCGAACTTCAACATCTCGTCCAGACTGAGATCGGCCGTGCCCTCCATCCATTCCTTCTTGAAGGCGGCCATCTTCTGCTTCAAGTCGGCCGACATCTCCGCCGTCTTCTTCGGGTCCACCGGGCCTTTCTTGTCGAACAGATCAAGGTCCGTGAGGATTCCCTTCATCAAGACCTTCATCCGGTTCACGCGCTCTTGCTCTTGAGCTGCCGCTCGGGCAGCCGCCGAGGCGCGCGTGGCGCTGTTGGCCTGAAGTTCCTTCTCGGCGGCGATCTGCTTGCGGATGATGTCTTCCACCGTGTCCGCCGCACGTTTCCGCAGCCATTCGTTCTCCGTCCCCTTGGCGATCTGTTCGGCTTCCTGCGCGTAGGCCGCCGCCCGCTGGAAGATCGCTTGGGCCGTTCGCTCCTGGTCCGGGGTCTCGGCCTTGGCCAAGAGGCCCGCCGCTTGCTGCGCCAATTCCAGCGCACGCCGGCCGAACATATCCGACGTGACTTCGGGCTTCTTGTAATAGTCGTCGTACTTCTGCCGCTCTTCGAGCCGTCGCTTGAACAGCAGGTCGTCCAGCTTGGCCTGCGCATCAGCCTGGCGTTTCATGGAGTCTTCGGCCGCCTTGTTGGCGTTTTGCGCGGCCGCGCGCAACTGCTGCACGACCTTTTCGCGGGCCGTAATCATCGACTGCATCGTGGTCCGCGCCGAGGCGACCAACTCCTCGTCGGCCTTCCGCACATGGTCCACTTGGGCGTTGTACGGCCGGCGAACCTCGGCGGTGTACTGTGCCAAGCGGCGGCCAGCTTCCTCATAGACCTTCATCTCGGCGTCCAGCCGCTCCTGGGCAGCCTTCTTCTGGCTGGCCACGATCTCCGCCACGTCCTTGCGGAAGTTCGCGTTGGTGTTGTCGAGCATCGACGCCATCTGCGCGTCCAGGAAGTCCGCGGTCCACGACGCCATTGTCAGCGGCGCAACGACGTTGTTGAGAATCGCGCCCTTGAAGCCGGTCATGCCCGCCAGCTTGCCGCGAAGCGAGAAGAGCGCCAGCAACCCGCCCGCCGGCGCGAGCACTTCGGCCAAGCTCGTCAAGGTGGTGGCGATGCTCTTTAGCGCGGAGGCCAGCCCGTCCGCCCCGCCGGCCGCATCGAGCAAATGCTTCAGGAACTTGACCAGTTCCGGCCCGACCTCCGTTGCCAACGCGACCTTGAACTTGTTCAACTCCGCCGTGTACTGCTGGGCGTCGGTGGAGGTGAACAGTTTGTACATCTCCTCGAAGTTGTCGGTGAGATTGGCGTCGCTCATCACCTTCATGGCTTCGGCGACTTTCTGCGCACCCTCGCCAGTCAAACGCGCCTCGGCGTTCAAACCCCGGATGTTGAGGAACAACTTGGCCATTGCCGCCACGTTTTCGTCCGTGCTGCTGGCCAGCTTGAGGAAGATGCCTTGCAGCCCCTCGGCCTTGACCGCCAGTTGCGGCGTGGCGTAGCCCAGCGCGGCCAACTCCTTTTGCATCTGCTCGGAGGGCTTGATGAGGGCCGACATCGCCGCCCGGAAGCCCGTGGCCGCCTCGGGGACGCGCATCGAACTGATCGTCAAGGCGACCATCGCGGAGTTGACTTCATCCAGGTTGACGCCCAATTCGTTGGCAATCGGGATGATGCGGTCGATCACCGGGGTCAACTCGGCTCCGCGCATCCGACCCAGGTTGACGGCCTGGAAGAACTTGGCGGCCACCGTGCTGGCCTGATCGGACGACATGCCGTAGGCGTTGAGAGTACCTGTCAAAAGCTGCGCGGCCTCGTTCAGGTCCATTACGCCGACCTTGGCCAGCTTGGCAGCGGCCGTGAGGATGTCTGTGCGCTCGGCCGCCGTGGTGAACTGGTCGGAGATCGTCTGGTACACCGCCTCGGCCACGTCGGGCAGCGGGAAGTTGAATTGCTTCGAGAGATTGGCGACTTCTCTGCTCAGCCCTTGGAAGTTCCGGTCGATGCTCGGGGCAATGGTCTGGATTTCCGAGATTTGCGTGGAGAACCGTAGCGCCTGGTCCACCGACTCGCGCAAGAGATCGCGGATTTGGCTCAGGGCGCGGACGATGGCCTGGGTCATCACTACTCGCGTCAGGGTCTCCCAAGTGATGGTCCACGCCTTGGTCTTCTCGGCGGCCTTCTCTGCCGCGCTTCCGGCGTCCGCCCCGGCCTTCGCGCCCTTCTCTCCGGCTGCGCGCATCTTGTTGCCAGCATCGGCCGCCGAGTTGCCGAGGTTCTGCATCGTCTGGTTGGCCTTCTGCACCTCCTCGGAAATGCCGGAAGGCAGCCAGAGCTTCGACGCAGGTGCGGCGGCAGCAGGCGCAGTCGGCGCTGCCGAACCCGTGCCCATCTTGGCCATCGAGTTGGCTAGTCGCGAGGCGGCCGAGGCCATCTCTTTCATCCGGTTGACGACAGCGTCCGCCCCACTGTTCCAGGCGTTGATCCGTTCGCCAAACGTCTGAAAGGCGGTGCCCGAGGATTGCAGCGCAGAATCCAAGCGTTGAAGTTCGCGCAAGGCGTCTTCGACGCTGAAGCCGAGCTTGTTGACAATGGTTTCGTCGGCCATTGGGGCACCTTGCTAAGACTCCACGCGCACGACGCGCATGTGAGGTTTGACCTTGGGAAGGTCCACGCTTTCCGCGAACCGCAGGAAGGCCCTCGCACCCGTGACCTGGAAGTTGTAGGGACCGGGTTCGAGTAGCCGATAGAACAATGTCGGGTCGGGCTCGACGTTGGCGTTGTGGTACTCGTTCCAGATCAGCCAAGGCAGGGTCGTCGAGTAGGTGAAGGTGTACTCGCCCGTCTCCTTATCCGCCGTCAACTTGCCGTCGCTCTGCGTCATCCCCATCCACGTGCGGTCGATCCGCTCCGTGAATAGACCATGAGCGGCTTCGACGGCCACCGGTGCGACGGGCAGGTTGTAGCCGATCTGCTGCGCCAGCTTCACGAACGTTGCCCGCGATGCCCCGCTCCACACCGGAATCTCCGCCAGGACCGCTTCTAGCCATTCCGCGAGGCCCTGGGCAATTGCGTGCTTCATGTGCCCATCCAGGGCATTACGATAGGCCGCCACGTCGATGCGCGGCATGGAGAACTGGGCCGTGAACTTCATGGTGCTCTCCAAGTAGGCTGCCGCACTGAGCAACGTCTGCGTACTATCCTTGAAGGCTCCCGGACCCGTGTTGCACCGATTGCACAAGAGACCACGCACTCTGCCGGTCGCGTGGTCATGGTCAACGCAGAATTGGCCTTTCGCATTGGTGCCGGGATCAACGCCGCCACAAATCGCGCACCGGCCTCCCTGCTGCCTCAGCATCTCATCATAGTCAGCCCGGCTAAGGCCAAACTCCTTCTGAAGTTGGTAGTCCCGGCAACAGTCCTTGCACCACGGATGGCCTCGACCTCGCAACTGAGCGTGCTGATATGCTGAACGAGGCTTTTCCTGCTTACACACCCAACAACGCAGTGATTCAGATTCGGTCAAGCTCGTTTCACTGCTTATCATCGGCCCCTCGCTGAAAACGCCCGAAGGGCATCCTTGCCCCAGCCAGTTGAGCTTCCCACTCCGTCTCGTCGTGGCTTCGCAGTTGGTCGAAGGCGACGATCAACGCCTGGGTCTCAACGCCGCACTCATCCCAAGACGGCTTGACGCCCGGCGGCCGGATGCCTAGCCGTTGGCAGGCTCGCCAGACGGCGAATTCGGCGGATCGGAAAGGGGCGAAGAGAACTCGGGCGGCATTGGAGCTTGACCAGCAAGAAAAACCTCGCGCGCCCGTTGCAGCTTGGCGTCGTCCAGGGCGTTTGCTTCCAGAACCAAAGCCAGCACGCGGTTGCACTCCACCTGGGTCAGCCCGGCGCTTTTCAGGTCTTCCTCCCACTTGGCCCAAGTGCGAGGATCGTTCTCCTTGACTGAATCCCACTCGATCTCGGACGGGGCCAGGGACTTGACGACCATGTAACCCAGCCGCTTCTTGGCCCACTCGCCGAGGATTTGCTGATAGGTGGGATCGTTGAGATTGGGAATCCAGCCGTCCTTGGTGAACTTGCCCGGCGGCTTGGGATTCGGGCATAGGGCCTCGAACTCCGCCATGTCAGGCAGGCCCCTGGCGCGAAAGACGATCTCGGTCTCGCCCCGCGGGAGAACGAGCATCACCTCGTTGGAAAGTGTCTTGGGGTCAACGCCGGCAATCTTCATGGATTGGTTCCCTCGCTCGCTGAAAGGAAAGAGAAAGAGGCGGCGCCGGCACCGCTGCCGGCACCGCATATCCGATCTTGTAGATCGGGGAAACCGGCCTCAGAGGGCCGGGGAGTCGTCACTACGAGGCCGACTCACGCTCCACAATGGGTTCGGTGGCCTTGCACTTGCCCGTAATCGAGATCGTGGACTCCTTGTAGTTGATCTCGCGGGTCTCCGAGCGGAAGTCCGGGAAGGTGACGCGCTCAAGCTCGGACGTGCCGCAGGGCGGCGTGTGCAGAACCACCACGTCCACGCAGTACGGCTCGCACAGGTCGCTCGAAGCGCTGACCCACTCGGCCGCCCCGCCGACGCCCTTGATGGCGTCCATTGGGCTGACCGGCTCGCTGGTGCCTTGGGTGATGTGCTCGAAGACGGCCTCCAATTTCACGTCCATCGGCACTTCGTCGCCTTCCTTCACGGTGTCCAAGTTCCCCCGGTCCTTGAGGTACTCGTACTCGTTGTGCTCGGTGTACGTGATGTTTCCTTCTCCGATCTTGATATCGAGGTTCTGGGGATAGAACGTCACCACCGCGCCGTCTGCATACGTGCCCGCCCCGAGGGCCGGCGAAAACGTGATTTCGGTCGTCGGGCCGGCGTCGGCCGGCGTGCGGGCCGTAACGGTGTGGAACACCTGCGTCGTTTCGCCCGCGATCTTGAAACGCGCCCCCACGGGCACCTTGTCGGTGTCGGCCGTGTTGAGCGCAATGGTGTCGATGGCAAAGCTGGTGTCCGTCGCGGCGGGCGGGGTGACAGGTTCGTTCACCTGGGCCGTGCCGCTGAGGCCGTCCTGCAAAATGACATCGCAGTCTCGCAATTCGATGCGTGCCATGTTCGGGTTCTCCTGTTATTGGTTGGTGGAAATCTCCATCCGGTAGCGAGCGTCTACCATCGACTGCTTGATCCTGTCGGTTGGAGTAATCTGCCCAAAGTGCATGACGCGAATCGCGTCGCTGCGGCCTTGGACGGGTGAGAGGCAGCCGACAAGCGCGTGTTCGTCGTCTCCGGGTTGGTTTCCGTGCTTGTAGACAGCGATGGCTCCGTCCATTGCCTCGTGGAACACCCCCATCTTTTGGATGATGGCGTACTGGTTCTTCTGCTCTTCGTAGCGGCTGAGGAACAGCACGTTCACGACGACTTCGATATGGAAGTAGTTGCGACTCAGTTCTTTGGTGAACGGTCCCGTGATACGGACCTCGCACCGATCCGTGGCTTCCATGAACTGCGTAGTCCGGTCGTCCAGTCCTTCGATTAGAACGGGAAGCTGCTGGCTCTGGGCCACTTGCCTCAAGAAGGTGGCTACAGATGCGAACACCCAGCGCGCCCAGTTGG
>Ga0315280_10012398_pt1 | contig 10315 bp, 9 predicted proteins | sample YL17G06_40_MG_FD_203697 | JGI IMG/M metagenome (GOLD analysis project Ga0315280, IMG submission 203697) | Sediment microbial communities from Yellowstone Lake, YNP, Wyoming, USA - YL17G06_40 | ecosystem: Environmental > Aquatic > Freshwater > Lake > Sediment | place: USA: Wyoming | collected... | reverse complement strand
TTCTGCGAGTATCTGCTTGCACTCGCCACATAGGATTTGCCCTGTTCTGCAGAAGTTTTCTAGCTCAATCAACTTGTCATCATCAGGCTCAAACATCAGTCGTTCATAATCACAGACCGTGCAGATTAAGGGCTCCGCACCAAGCCTTCTCTGTTCTTCAACTGTAGCACGACCTCCGGTAAATGCGTTCATAATCTTCTTCTCTGCGACCTCAGGTGGGTCAACAGTGAAGATACATGTCTCAGGCATGGAGGAGGACATTTTTCCTCCCTTTCCCAGTCCAGGTAGAAACTTAGAATGTATCTGCGCGGGCTTGTAGTAACCTAACTTGGGAGCCACGTCCCTTGCGATCCGCCAGTAGGGATCCTGGTCTATGGCGGCTGGGATAAGGCAGGGCACATTCCTTTTCTCAAATACGGACTCTATGAAGCATGGCGCGGCTTGCATCGATGGAAAGAAGGTTATTCCTATGTTGGAACTGTCGGTGAACCCGAAGACAGCTTTGGCTGTAGAGGCCGTCACGTGCTTGGCTATGTCAATAGCAATATTATACATTACTTGCGCATTCTTCATATCTGAAATAAGCTTCGTCTTCTTGGGGTCGAACCCTATCGCTATTACGTCGAGCGCATTCTCATAGGTTAGGGCCAAAGCATTCTCCTTTGTCATTTCAGGATTCACAAAGAACTTCTCGTCGTCAGTCAATTGGAAATAGAGTTTGGCCCCAAACTTATCCTGGAGATACTTTGTAAAGACCCAAGGAGCGATATGGCCGATGTGTATGCCTCCTGACGGCCCCCTGCCGGTATAAAGAAAGAATTGCTCACCCTTTTCATACATGTCAAGAATCCAGTTCAGATCCCTGTGCGAGAAGAATATCCTTCTTCTCAGTTGAAGGTGAAGCTCGCCGGTGAGCTTTCTTATCCTCTCGAGAAGGGCGTCAGTTATCGGCTCTGTTCCAAACTGTTCGATCAATCTGTTGTAGTCTATTTCCCCTGAAACTTCCCAAGGAGTCACGATCATTTTTTCGTTTGTCAAACCGATCTTCTCTTGATGCAAAGTCGCATCCAGTGCGACTCTCTCTTCTCTCAGATCCATCTACATGATTTTCGAAAGTAGCAAGCAAATGTAAACTTAAAGATTCTGGAAGCACCATGAGTTACAAATCCGTCTTATGAAACACGAGTCAGATATTCCGGAAAGTTTTTAGGAGTCTAAGACGGTTACGTTCGCTCCAGTCGTTTTGAACGCATACTTTTTAATGTCAGATGACCAGATGTGGACGCGAATTCAGTCGCTTGATACCGATCGGTCTAGTAATCTGACAGGTGAAAGCAAAAAGTGATGTATGAAATCCGATGGCATGGCAGGGCAGGTCAAGGTATCATAACGGTTAGCAGACTGCTCGCCTATGCTGGACTTTTGGAGAAGAAGCATATTCAATCCTTCCCAGAATTCGGACCTGAACGGATAGGGGCTCCAATGACGGGGTTTACTAGAATATCAGATACGCCCATAGAGGTTCACAGTCGCATATATGACCCTAACGTAGTCGTTGTTCTGGACTCCACATTACTGAAGATGGTCAAGGTTACAGATGGATTGAAGAAAGATGGCACGTTGCTAATCAATTCGGCGAAGCCTAGTAAGGAACTCGAACAGGAACTCGGTCTTTCAAGCATACACTGCTACACCGTGGACGCCACGAAGATATCATTAGACGTATTCAGCAGTGGAAAAGCATTCAACACAGCAATGCTTGGAGCCCTCATCAAAGCAGTTCCAGCTGTATCAATGGAGTCCTTGACCAAGGCCATGAAGGAAAGGTTCTCAGCAGAACTCATCGACAAGAACCTCAAGGTTATGGAACGAGGAATGACGGAGGTCAAAGGGAATTGACGGAAAAGAAGATTCCACTCAGTGAAAAGATGAAACTTGCTTGGAAAGAGACTCCAATCGCGGGGGTCATATTTGAACCCGGATCATCGGTCGAATATAGGACTGGAGACTGGAGAGTTGCAAAGAAGCCTGTAATAGACCAGAAGAAATGCATCAAGTGTTTCATTTGCTGGATCTTCTGTCCTGATGTTGCGATCGTTAGAACCGAGAAAGGCGTCTCAGAGGACTATGATCACTGCAAAGGTTGTGCAATCTGCGCTGAAGAATGTCCAGTAGACGCAATTACCATGGTGAATGAGTAGATGTTGTACAGAAGAAGAGAAGAGTATAACGAGGTAATAATCCCCTACCAAGGAGAAGGATCTACTGTTAGACCGCAAGAACTTGCCGGAATGAGCGGAAACGAGGCAGTAGCCTACGCGACAAAACAGGCCAATGTTGACGTTGTCGCGGCGTACCCAATTACTCCCCAGACGATAATGGTGGAGAGATTCAGTGAATACGTGGCAAATGGAGAGGTTGACGCTGAGTTTGTGTGTGTTGAATCCGAACATTCAGCAATGTCAGCCTCTGTCGGCGCCAGTTTGACTGGAGCCAGAGTTATGACGTCAACTGCAAGCCAAGGACTCGCGTTGATGCATGAAGTCATGTATCTAGCTTCCGGACTTCGATGCCCAATCGTAATGATGGTTGCAAACCGAGCTTTGTCGGCCCCAATCAATATTCACGGAGACCATTCGGACATGATGGGGTCGAGAGATTGCGGCTGGATCCAGATATACGTTGAGAACCCTCAAGAAGCGTATGATTGGACCCTCCAAGCCCTGAAAATCGCTGAGGACCCTGAAGTGTCACTTCCGGCAACAGTGAATATTGACGGTTTTACCGTGTCCCACGCGATGGAGGACCTTAACCTACTGAGCGATGATCAGGTTAGTGGCTTCCTGCCCCGGAGAAAACCAGTGTACAAGGTTGAACCCGAGAAACCTCTAACGGTTGGAGCACTTGCGATGCCAGACTACTACTATGAAGTCAAGAGGCAACAGGAGGAGGCTATGAGACAAGTTCCACATGTACTAAACAAGGTGACCAAAGAGTATGAGACAGTAAGTCATAGGAAATATGGAATGATAGAGACCTTCGAAATGGACGATGCTGAAATAGCCATCCTATGCCTAGGAAGCACAGCTGGAACCGCTAGAACAGTTGCCAGACAATTGAGGGAGAAGGGGCGAAAAGTAGGTGTTGTAAAACTGTGGCTGTACCGACCTTTTCCACAAGAAGAACTTATCTCAGTCATATGCAACTTGAAGGCTCTAGCTGTGGTTGAGAGAGCTATCAGCTTCGGTGCTCCTTATGGAGCGTTGTGCAGCGATGTTGCTTCCATACTTCAGGATTGCGAGGGCAGACCAAAGATTTTCGATGTTGTCTGTGGACTTGGGGGAAGAGACATCTCTCCTGAAGATATCCGACGAGTGTTCGATGAGGCAGACCAAGTAGCCAAAACAGGAATTGTTAGAGATCGATTGAAGTTCATTGGAGTGAGAGAGTAATGGTTGCACTAAAAGATTTGAAAATGGAGGAGCTGTACGCTCCTGGACATAGACTCTGCGCGGGATGCGGCCCCTCAATCTCTATGCGGATGATGATGAAAGCGTTCAGGGGACCAACCGTAGTTACAAACGCAACCGGATGCGTTGAGGTTTCAACCACAATCTACCCGTACACTGCATGGCGAGTTCCTTGGGTACACACACTCTTCGAAAACGCAGCCGCCACCGCGAGTGGCCTTGAAGCTGCGTACAAGGTACTTCTGAGGAAAGGCGTTAGAAATACAAAGGTAGATGTCATCGCCGTAGGCGGGGATGGAGGAACCTTCGACATAGGTCTCCAAGCCCTCTCGGGCGCATTAGAGAGAGGCCACGACTTCGTTTACGTTTGCTATGACAATGAAGCTTACATGAATACTGGAATCCAGAGATCCAGTGCGACACCACGAGGAGCAGCCACTACGACCAGTCCAGCTGGAAGCGTCATTCCGGGCAAACGTGGAAGAAAGAAGAATCTTACGGCTATATGCGCAGCCCACGACATAGAATATGTCGCAACCGCTTCAATAGGTTTTCCAGGTGACTACATAGACAAGGTGAGGAAGGCAATAGAAGTTGAAGGCGCCGCGGTCGTCCACGTCTTCGCGCCATGTCCACTTGGATGGCGATCCAACCCTGCCGATTCGATAAAACTAGCGAAGTTGGCTGTTCAGACGGGAGTGTTTCCACTGTACGAGATTATCAAAGGAAAGTATAAGCTAAACATCAAAGTTGGCAAATGCATACCAGTTTCGGAGTACCTGAAACTTCAAGGAAGATTCCGCCACCTATTCAAACCCGAACTCAAATCTGAGCTTGATGCAATTCAGGAACAGGTCACGGAAGACTGGAACAGAACCTTGGATCTCTGCGGAGAGAAACCTAAGGTTACGGGATAGGAAACGAGCTTCTATAAGAGTTCTCTGGTGTTCAAGTGTCATACCTCTTTTTGCGCAGAACTCAATTCGCGCGATGCTCACCTGAACTCGATTCAATCAAACCATAACAAAGATTGTCGACAAATTCCAGAATCTCAAGTGATTGGTGTCAAATTTGGCTAGGGCAGTCGCATCATGGATCACACTTCTTGTATTATTGGAGTCGACACTTTGCTACGTAGTATGGGCCGATACCGTAGAGGACAAACCAAGTTTGGCTCAGGCGAACCCACTTGTGATTGTTGTATTGGCACTCGGAGGATTGGTGGGAGTCGTCATATCAGTGTTTGCCTTGCGAGCTCTTTGGCGAGCTAGGCAATACGAGGAAGACCAGTAGGAGTTCAGAAGTGAACTTGTGAACACTGCAGGTCGGCAGACGCCTGTGGATTGAAATCTTCTATCCCATCAGAAACCTGTGGCCTTTCAGACCTTTCTCATCTATGTTGACCAAGAGAGCGCTGAGCGTGCCGGTTATGTACTCGCTTCCCGGGTTAATTATGGGAGTCTTACCTATCTTGTCAACTCCTTTACATTCATGAATGTGTCCATGAAGACCTAGCAAGGGTTGATACTTTTCAATAAATGATCTGACGGCTTTGCTTCCAACCGATGCCAACACTGTCCCTCCTCCCTTGTAGACTATTTTCAGGTTCTCGTCTAACAATGGTGCAGAATCAAGCTTTGTGTCGTATGGAGGAGGATGTGTATGAAGAATGAACTTCTTCATGTCTTTGACTTGACTTGCAATGGTGTCAAGTCTCTTCGCAAGTTCTTCTTCAGTGATGTCTCTTGGACATTTCCATGGAGTCATATTCGAATAGCCTGTTCCACCTATCTGATGCCCCATGTCGTCTATTTCGAACACTTTGCTCTCTAAATTTTTGACGTATGAGGAGCCATTGATGATTTCATCAACGTAGAAGTAGTCGTCATTTCCAGGCATCATGAAGAACTTGACATTCGTGTTTCCTAGCTTCTCTTCTGCAAGCTTGACCCATTCGGTCATTCTCTCCCGAATCTTATCATGAAATATCTTGTTGACCTCTTCAGTATCTTTGTAACCGCCTGATGCCTTGTAGCTTTCATATTTTTCGGACGTCGTGTAGAAGGTGTACATTCCAACGGCCTTTGCATTGTCCTCGATCTTCTTTAAGTCAACTTCCGACTTTATGTTGGCAATGCTTCCTTCGGGAAGAATTGCCTTCTGGGCACCATCTGGGTGTTTAACGATCGGAACAATGAATTTGCCGGTCAATTCACTAACCAGCGCGACATCCACTTTATACATGGTGCAAGCCGTAATCATCTTCCTAAAACAGACGTCTGACCCGTGCACGTCGGACACGAACATTAGTCTTGTCATAGCCACAGCTAACGGACCTCCCTTAGACGTGCCTAGCCTTGTCTTAAATGTCTTTCGAGAGTGGAACAAATGTTCAAGAATAGAATCAAATATGGCACCTTAACGAGTCGAGTGTCTGCTGAAACATGTCGTTCAGCTCGTTCGAGTCTTCTGGGGGACCATCAGCAACTAGCACAAGAAACCTACCGGAATCCTCACAGTGAAGAAAGACCGAATGAACTTCATGCTCAATCCCCTTGGTGAAGAATGGAAGTACCATATGATAGTCACCCGTTATGGCTTTGAAATGATTCTCAAACGCTTCGTGGCCGTTGACGATGAGAGTTCTCTGACCGAGTAGACTGACGCCCATTCTGCTATGCTTTTTCTCTTTCACCATCCTCTTCAGACTATCCTCAGCTTGTTCTTTATGAGACCCAAACCTCGATTTGGCTTTCGCAAGTTCACCCCAGCCTATGTAGATGCACTGAGGTGATTTTGATGGACAGAAGATTACGCTCCCATCATCCTTCTTGGATCCTTGCTTCAGTCTAACTTCCCATTCGCTTGGATACTTTGTCTCGATATCGTAGATAGAGAAGTTTGAGAATCTCAAATCATTCACGGAATGCTTGAACTTAGAAAAAAGAGAAGGTATCAGTCGATCGTCTACGGAAAGCCTCTTGGTCCCAAGAGTGCATAGCCAGCAAAAGCCAAGATGTAGATGATTATTACCGCGACGATACCTGCTTTTTGACTTCCTGTCATATGTAGCACCACTATTCTTGCGCTGTGTCTTAGTTCTTAAGACTTTCCATAGCCTCTTGGACGCCTTCAAAAGTCATAAATACGTTTCAAACAGGCATTATTAAGCGGAAAATTTGGTGGAAAGCTTGGCCGTTGAATCAACTGGAGAAAAGAAACTATTCGCAAGGAGAGCTTCAGGACTTGTCAGAGTAATCGGACCCTTCTCAGCACTTGCTTTTGGAGTTCACAACACGAGCTTATCGTACAGTGGAACCATAACACTGAGCTGGATTCCTGCACTTTTCCCAGGTGTTAATGCATACTGGGTTCTCTTGATCGGCGGCATCTGGTGCGCAATTCAAGGCACAAACTATGCTATGGTGGGAACACTGATGCCGAGAGCTGGAGCCGACTACGTGTTTAACTCTCGCATCTGGAGGCCTGACCTATCATTCGCCCTAAGTTTCGTCTACGTGCTTTACAGCGCAATTACATCAGGCACGGAATGTGGAATGAACTCGTGGTGGTTCAGCATGATGTTCCAAACGCTTGGAAGACTGTATGATAAGCCTGAGTGGGTTTCGTTGGCGCAGTGGTTTGTAAGCACTCCTGGCTACTGGACTGTGGGCATCATAACAGCGGTTGGCCTGTTCATATTGATGATTATGCCTACAAAGGTGGTCGTCAACTACATGAACGTAACACTGATTCTCGGTAACATTATGTACGGTTTCATAATGCTTCCTTTAGTGCTATGTACGCCCGCTCAATGGGCAGCTGGCTGGAACGCCATCATGGGGGCAGGCAACTTCGAACAGGTTATCCCCGCGGCTGCTAGTGCAGGAATGACTTTTGTAACCGACCCCACACAACTCCTGATACAGACGTTTAACGGCGCAGGTCTTGCGACCTTCTGGATCTACTATGGTTGGCACATACCGGTAATATTCTCTGGAGAAGTCAAAGAGGTCGAAAAGTCACTAATTATTGCGGCTTGGGGAACAATCTTCAACACAAACTTCTGGTTCGGCTCAGAAGTATGGGCAATGAACTATCTAACATCGATTAACTGGGTGGCCTCAGAGGCTTTTCTATCATCAACCACTGTCATAGGTGGTGTAGGAACCGGCCCCGGAGGAATGGCTACTGGCGCATGGCCAGCCTTGTATGCGTTGGCTGGAATGAAAGGCCTAGGCTGGCCCAGGGATATAATTGCGTGGCAGGCTATCTTCATAAACATTAACGAACTACTTCTGGAGATCGCGTTGCCGGCGTGCTACTGGTTCTACTCCAGCAGACTTTTCTTCGCTTTCGCGTTCGACCGAATATTACCAGAGAAGATCGCGTACTTGCATCCAACGTTGAGAAGCCCCGTCGGCGCCATGGTTATCATGTTCATAATCAGCTGGGTCGGCATATACATGCAAGCCATGGTTGTCGGATTCCCGATGGCTTTCATCTACTCGGCATGCCTAGTCTGGATACTAGCATCAGCTTGCACAATAGTCCTCCGCTGGAGAAACAGACCACTCTACGACGCAGCACCGTGGTGGATTAAAAAGTGGGGTTCCCTAGAGATTATCGGGCTAATAACGCTGATAATTCTGCTATGGAACGTACTGGGAATCTGGGTATTCCTACCGCCAACAGCTGGCGCTCTGGCAGTAACTCCCGACATGCTCTACTACATGGCCGCGCTGATCATCATAGGCTTCGCGATTTTCCACGGCTCCCGATTGTACAGGCTAAAGAAGGAGGGTTTCGACCTCATGGACACCTTCAAGGCGATTCCGCCTGCATAGGTTGTCCAAACACCCCTATTTTCCTAAATATCTCCAAGATCGAACCTAGTAGGAAGTGAATGAGAATGCGAATCAATTGGTTGAGTGCGTCCCTAATTATCTGTGTAGCAATGCTCGTTGTTTTCTACGGCATAGTCGAAGTATTCCTCGGAAAGTGAGTCAAGCAAGACTCACTGCCCCCTTTTCTTTATCTGCAAATATGTTCTGCTGATGGCAATTTTTTCATTTCAGAATCTCCTTGCGAACGTTTCAAGGAATGGTTTCTCAGGCGGCAATATTATAAGTGAGTTTTCATTTTGGATGCGCGTCGGTGAGCAACGTTGGAACTAGGCAGACAAGAAATGATGGACAAGGCTACTTCAATAGTGAAGATGGCACAAGACAAAGGAATCACTATGAGAGTTCTTGGAGCTACAGCGTTTGTAATTCACTGCCCGAACTATCGATATCTGTATGATACTCTAAAGCGAAAACTGACAGACATAGATTTTGTTTCGTACAAGAAGCAATGGAAGCCGATCAGAGAGCTGTTTAAGAAAGAACTAGGATGGAAAGAACCGGCAGCCTACATGATGGCCGTCGCGTTTCGCCTTATCTTCTTTGATCCGAAGAACGAGGACTTGCACAGCGACATCTTCTTCGACAAACTCGAGTTTTGCCATGACATTCCCTTTCAGGGAAGACTGGAAGCTGATTATCCAACTTTGCCATTGGCTGAGCTTCTGTTGGAGAAACTCCAGATAGTAAAGATCAATGAGAAAGACATAATCGACGTCATAATGCTGATCAGAGAACATGAAATGGGAAATTCAGACAAAGAAGTCATTAATGCAGATCGAATTGCGAAGCTGTTTTCGGAAGATTGGGGGTTCTACTACACAGGTACCACGAACCTGAAAAGAGTGAGAGACGAGTTCCTTCCCAGTTATGCTGCACTCAACGAAGGGGATCGATCAAATATCACGGGAAAGATCAATCAGCTCTTGGAAAGAATCGAGAATGAACCCAGATCAATGGGTTGGAAGATGAGAGCTAAGGTTGGCACGGGCAGGAAATGGTATAGGGACGGTATTGAAGAGGTAGGCCGTGGAGAAGGCCTAGAGGGATACGGAGAACAGAATATCTGAAAAATGCTAGGTCCTCTTCAAGTTAATCTTGACAACGTAGCAGTCTCTAAATAACTTTGGCTCCTTCGCTACGGATATTCCCTTGTAGTCTATATTGAAGAATCTCATCTGAAAATCGACAGTAATCCTGTCACGCCTGAGTCTATCTATTAGATGATCTATGAGTGCTTGGTTGAATCGACCTAGCCTCTGGCTTCTTGTCGGATTTGCCTTATAAAAATCGCCGATCTTCTCTTCCATGTACCATCTCGCGACCAGTAGGCCTCCGATCACGAAGAGCACTATCGCGATGACGTCACTGAACCGGAACGATGTGTATTTTTGAAAATCGATTTTTGCAAATATGACTAGTGTGAACAGTGTAACGATCACGAAGAATCCCACGAGTATTAGTATACTCATTGCAGGAATCAAGCTAGCATAACGTGCAATAGTAGGATCCTTTTTCGGTAGATCAAGTACTGTGCTGATGTCACCCCGAACTCCCTTCCAAGTGAACCCTGTATCCTTAATCAGATCACTGTCAACGACATATTTTCTAAGCTCGCTCAGTCTCTTGAAACGTCCAGCCCGCGCAGCATCTATAATGCATATTGTATCGATGAGCTCCCGAATATCCTTCGGTATCTTACGTCTCTTGAAGAGTAGAGAGAGTGGATCCTTTGTCCATGTTCTTGTAGGCACCTATCATCAGACCTCCCGCAGAGTTCAGCTCCATCTATATTTGGTTCTAATCATCGATACAGATTCCTTATCGATACTCAGGCTTAAAAGCGCTGTCAATTCAATTGAGCGTTTCCCGGCTCCACATCAAGCGCAATTTTGATTAAATATAGTCGGTCTGTAGGGATAGCACATTGTCGAAGCGGAG
>Ga0315280_10012396_pt1 | contig 10316 bp, 5 predicted proteins | sample YL17G06_40_MG_FD_203697 | JGI IMG/M metagenome (GOLD analysis project Ga0315280, IMG submission 203697) | Sediment microbial communities from Yellowstone Lake, YNP, Wyoming, USA - YL17G06_40 | ecosystem: Environmental > Aquatic > Freshwater > Lake > Sediment | place: USA: Wyoming | collected... | reverse complement strand
CGCGGTCACCATACCGGTCTTCCTGATGACCTTCTACAAGCTGGGCGCGCTCGTGGTGGATCGCAACGGAACCCTGACCGGCCTGCCGCGTGAGTTCTTCACGGAGTTGGCCTCGCGCCTCGAGACCCCGTCGCACCCCGCCGGCATGGAGTACCTCTGGCTGATGGTAGGAGCCGCCGCCGTGGCGGTGACGTCCTGGCTCAGGCTCACCTTCCTCTGGTGGCCGATCCATCCCCTCGGCCTGGTCATGGGCACCTCCTATGCAACTCGGAACCTGTGGTTCTCGCTCTTCCTGGGATGGCTCTTCAGGGTGGTAACGGTGCGCTACTCCGGGCTGCGGGGGTACGTCCGCTTCCGGCCCGTGTTCATGGGCATCATCATGGGAGACGTGCTCGGCGCGCTGCTGTGGGACATCGTAGGTCTCGTGACCAGGGTCGGCATCATGGTGACCTTGGACTGACGGGGTCCTCCAGAGGGCGCGACTTCCCCGGCCGGCCACGCGCTTCTCTGCTCGAGACAAGAACTGGGCTGCGGGGTCGTCGCGCTGCCAGGGATTCCCGACCCCGGCCCGCTCAGCGCCCCGGCGTCGCTCGCAATGGATCGTCGAAGCTGATGAGGTCAACTTGCTGCGCGGGCAGGCCTTTGCCGGCGGCCTTCCCCTCCAGGTTCTCGATCCAGGGGACGGTGTAGATCCGGCCGTTGGGGTGCACGGCGATGCAGTGCGTCATCGTCGGGTAGCGGCCATCCTCCAGGCGCAGGACGCCGTGGTCGGCAAGCCGGCCGGTCCGTAGCGAGTAGGTGACGAGGTGCAGCACCTCGGATACGGTTCTCCCGTCGTCCGCGCGCAATCCGTAGGTGGCCGTGAGGTAGTACAGGGTATCCCCGTCCGGCCCGAAGGCGAGGCCCAGGTAGCCGTAGCGGAACGGCTCGTAACGCCCGTCCTTCCGAAGCTCCTCAGCGGCTATGCGCTCGAGGATCTCCACCTCGAGTGTCTTCGGGTCGAACGAGAAGAGGAAGGCCGACTTCGGGTGAACCGCCAGGAGCTTCCCCATCCGCTCATGCCAGAGGACCTTCCGCCAGTTGTAGCCCTGGTGCCCGGGAGTGTGTACCTCCCATTGGCCGAAGATGTCTCGCCTCAGGCTGGCGCCGGTAGAGACGACGGCATCCGACCGGTGATCGTAGCGCTTGATCTCCCCGTCCGCGTTCGTGAAGTAGACGGACCCATCTCGCGAATCCACTCCCAGGCTCCTGCAGAGGCAGAAGTACTCATCCCCGTCTCCGATTTCGCCGCCTCGCGAGACCGGGCCCAGGTCAACCAACCGTTTCTCCGCCAGGTCGTAGTGGATGAAATATCCCCGCGGCCAGGTCAGGCCGTAGAGCCTTCCCCGCTGCGGATCGAGGGTCATGGTGAGGATGCCCTCTCCGGCCGGCGCCTTCGCCAGTTCCTGGAATGTCCCGGTGCGCATATCGAACGACGCGAAGTGGCCTCCTGGGTACGGCCGGTACCCCGCAGGCGTCTCTGCAGGTTCTTCCTTGTTGCTGGACGCCTTGAAATAGCCGTAATGCGTCGCGAAGTAAAGGGTGCCGTCGTGCTCGTAGTACTGCGAATGCGACTTCCCCTGAGGCACGGATCGGGTGCCTGCCTCCCCCACGATCTCCCCGAGGTCGCCCAGGAACGCTGCCTCCTCGCCGGCCTTCGGATCGAGCCGGTACACCTGGGCGTGAGTATCGATGTTATGGGAGCAGAGGGTGTAGTAGATGCAGCCATCACTGGCGATCGACACGGAGTCGAAGTTCGAGTCGCTCATCTGGAAATGAGAAGGATGAAGCGTTGCGGTGATCACGGCGTCAGGGGTGCTCTGCGACACGTCGTTGCTCCTGAGATGGGTAGTGGTCACTTCGGCCCAGTATCATCCAGGGTTTCCACGGCGGCGACAGCGCGCCCTGCGTCAGCCGACAGGTTGAGCCCATGCGTCTGCGGAGATCGCCTTCGAGCGCTCACCATCCGGTCAGCATGGGATGTCATACTCATCCAGATAGCTCAGCGATTGTGCCCCCTATCGGCTGCTTGACGAGAATGTCTCCTGGTCAGGGAGGCAGCAGGCAGCGTACCGGGGAGCGGTGACAGATCGGTCTGGCAAGGGAGTGAGATCCGGAATCCGCGCGCAGTCTCCATTGGCGGCGCGCGCAGCAGAGCAGCCACTCGCAGGACCGGGCACCGATACTGGAGAACTCGCAGGGCGAGGCCGGGACAGCGTAACCACTACACTCGGGCGCGCGCACTGTGCCGTATGCTGGCAGCCTAGTCCGCGAGGATCGGTGGTCTGGAGGAGCGTGATGACAGCAGGCATGTCGAGGTGGCTTTCGTGGTCCTTCATCCTGGCAGCGTTCGCGCTGACGGGTGTTGGGCTACTGGCAAGACAGGAGAAAGCAATGGCAGCTACAGCGCGCGAGCAGACGAGTCAGGCGGCCCGGATCTGCCGCTGGTACGGCGGCAAGCAGGCCGCGCTGAGCCTGCGGTTCGACGACTCTCACCCCACGCATATCGAGAACGCGCTGCCCCTGCTCAACGAGTACGGGTGCATCGGCACATTCCTCGTGAACCCCGGCAATCCCGGCTACCAGCAGCACCGCTCCATCTGGGAGGGCGCGCTGCTCGCCGCCGGTCACGAGATGGGGGATCACACCTTCAACCACAACGGCGCGCTCACCGACCGGGACGCGGAGCTGCAGATCGGGAAGGCGGCGGAGGTGATCCGACGCGTGGATCCGGAGCGGACGCAGCTCCTGGTCTTCCTGGGCGGTGGCGGCACCCAATGGATGCAGCGCAAGCCCTTCGACTTCTTCATCGCGAAGTACCACCTGCTCCGGCCACGCGGCGGCGGCAGCATGTCCTGCCGCGAGGACGTCGGGTGGAAGCCGAGCGATTTCGTGGCACGCCTCGACCAGGCCATCGCCAAGGGGGAGTGGATGCAGTCGCACTTCCACTGCGTCGGCCCCGGCTATCTCCCTGTTTCCGTCCCGAGCTTCCGCGAGGTGTTGGAGGCGGTCCGCGCGCGCCGCGGGGATCTGTGGCAAACGGGCATGAACAGCATCGCCACCTACCAGGACGAGCGTGATCGCTCCGTCGTGTGGGCGTACGCCCGGAGCGATGACGAGGTGGCCCTGGACCTGGTCAGTGAAGTGGACCCCGACCTCTACCGGCAGCCGCTCACGCTCGAGCTTGACATTCCCTCCGGCGCGACGGATGTGGTGGTGAGCGATGCCGCGGAGAACGTGATCGCTTCCCGCGTCGAGCGCACCGCCGGCGGGGAAGTGATCCGCTTCGACGCGGCGCCCATGGATGCGACGTTCGTCGTGAAGGCGAAGGGCCTGGGATCATCCTACCGGCGGAAGCGCGGGCCGGACCTGACGGGCGGACCCCACCCCTACCTCTTTCTCGGCGCCACCGATCTCCCGGCTCTTCGGGGGAAGATGGGCCAGCCGTTCGTAGGGGACATCTGGCAGCGGATCAAGTCCAGCGCGGATGAGATGGCCAGCGGCACCCCCGCAGACTGGGAGCCTCGCGGCTCCGACTGGAATGTCAAGACCCTCGCCTTCGCCTATGCCCTCACCGGAGAGCGGAGGTATGCAGAGCGAGGGTGGCTGGAGCTGGAGGCCCTGCTCAAGAGTGACAAGTGGCACAGGACCCAGGCCGAGGCGCTGAGAACGGCGGAAGCGGCCGGCACGATGGCGATCGCCTATGACTGGCTCTACAGCGCCTTGACCGAAGAGCAGCGCCGCCAAGTCCGCGATGTGATGATCGAGCACGCCATCCTGCCGATCATCCGGGACGCGGAGCAGAAGGAGTGGTACACCGTCTGGTCTCGCTGCAACTGGGGCGGCGTGATCTTCGGCCAGGTGGGCCTGGCAGCCTTGAGCATCCTCGACGACGACCCCCGCGCGGCGGACTGGGCGAGGCTCTGTCGCCAGAAGGTGTGGCATTACACGCAGTCACTCGGCCGCGAGGGTGGTTGGGGTGAGAGCGGCAGCTATGCCGAGTACATCTGGTACCGCGTGCTGCTGCTCAGCGACGCACTGAGGCGGACCTCCCACGGGCAGACCGATCTCTACGACACCGCGAGCCTGCCGCACCTGGCGGACTGGTTCACCCAGCTCCTCGAGCCGGACGAGCGGAGGTACATCCCCTTCTCGAACTGTGGCACGGACACGAACGACGGGCAGATTCTGCTCCGCCTCGCCGCGGAGTATCGTGACGGACACGCCCAATGGTTCGGCAAGCGGATGGCGGAACGCCGCGAGGCATCTGACCCCATCGCTTTTCTCTGGGCCGATCCGACCCTCCAGCCAGCGCCGCCGGCCGACCTGCCGGCCGCAAAGGTGTTCCGCGACGTTGACTGGGCCTTTCTCCGCAGTCGGTGGGACGACCCGAATGCGACGCTGTTCGCGCTCAAGGGCGGCCAGATGGACTGGGACCACCAGCACCACGATATCAACAGCTTCGTGCTGTATGCTTACGGCCAGCCGCTGGTGGTGGACCTGCGCTACCCCCACGAGGTATGGGGCTGCAAGACGGAGGCGCACAACACCATCATGGTGAACGGCAAGGAGCAGGCCGGCGAGGTGCACGTGGCCGGAGGCCGCGGCGATCCCATGCACCGCGGTGTGATCTCCGACCTGGTGCAGACATCGTGGTACGTGCGGATGGTCGGCGACGCCTCCCTGGCCTATGACCCGAAGGACGTGAACAGCTTCGTGCGCGAAGTGATGTACCTGCGGAAGGCGGAGGCCTCGGACCCGGACGACTACTTCGTGCTCTTCGATGACGTCGCTGCCGCCGTCCCCTCGCGCTTCGACTGGCTACTGCACAGCTACGGCCAGGTCCAACGGGAAGGCAACCGCTTCACCATCACCCAGGGGCCGGCGGCGGTGGACGTGACGCTGGCCTCGCCCGCAGACCTGGAGTGCGAGATCTCCGAGAAGCTTCTCAGCGAGATCAAGTCCAAGCCTTCGATGGATGTAGACACACTGCAGCAGATCAAGCTTCATCCCGCGCAGCCGACCGCGCGGGGCTGCTTCGTCTCAGTGCTCGCCCCGCGGCCGGCCTCGGCCTTGCCGGACGGAATACGAGTGGCGTCGGTGGAGGGGGAGAACCTGGTCGGGGCCGAGATCACCCGCGGCGATGTGCGCGATCTGGCGCTCTTCGCGCTGGACGCCCCCAGCATCGCGGCGGCGGGAGTGGAGGCCAGGGGCCGCTCCTGCTTCGTGCGCCAGGCCGGCGGCAAGGTGACCCGCGCCGTCCTGCACGGCGGCGACCGCCTCGTCGTGAACGGCACGGTGCTCTTCCAGACCGCGGCCTCGGGGACCGCGGTGCTCACCTTCTCCGATCAGGGAGTCCACTGCACGCTCGGCCTCTACGATGCAGACAGCTTCAGCGTCCGCGCCGACTGCCAGCCGGCCAGGGTGACCGCGGGTGACCAGGAGAGGCAGTTCAAGTACGATCCACAGACGCGACTGGTCGAGGTGGCCGGCGGCCGGATGCGGGAGGTCGACATCCAGTACTCAGTGACCGGGAAGGCATCTCGCCACACAGACACGGAAGGCACGAAGAGATAAGGGATGCGTCCCAACGGGTTCGGCGCCTTCGTGCGCCGAGTTTTGTGCGGAGCCAGGTGCCGCCGTAGCATTCGTTCGGAGGGACCGTGATGAAAGCGCGCGAGGTGATGGCATGGTTGGAGGATCGGGAGCCGGAGACAGGGACTGAGGAGGGCTTCAAATTCGGCGACCAGGAGGCAGAGGTGGCCGGCGTGCTCGTGTGCTGGATGCCGACCGTTGCCGCGCTCGAGCAAGCAATCGCGGAGCGGTGCAATCTGGTGATCTGCCACGAGACCCTCTTCTTCCCCCAATCGGCCCCTATCGATGGCGAGCGGTGTTGGCGCACGAACCGGCTCCGCATGCAGCTCATGCACCAGGGCGGCATGGTCGTGTACCGGGCGCACGGCAAACTGGACCGGCTGTGCGTCTTCGAGGACTTCGCCGCCGGGCTGGGCTTGGATGCAGTCCACTCGGGTGAAGGGCACGCGCGGGTGTTCTTGCTGCCGCCGACGCGGCTGGCGGCGCTGGCGAGACGGGCTATGCAGATCACCGGGATGCCGGTGGTACGCGTGACTGGGGATCTGGAGCGGCAGGTGACCCGGGTCGGGCTCCCCTGGGGAGGGCTGGGCCTATTCGTCAACATCGGGTTCATGCAGCGCCTGGTCGAGAACGGCGCTGAGGCCGGGATCTGCGGGGAAACCGATGAGTACGCCATGCGGTTCGCCGAGGATGCGGGCCTGGCGCTCATCGAGACCAGCCATGCTGCCTGCGAGAACATCGGGCTGCGCCGCTTTGCGGCGATGCTCAGAGAGGGGTGTCCAGGCATCAAGGTGATCTTCCACGAGAGTGGACCTGGATGGCGCACGCTGCAGTGACGTTGCTGGTCTATCGGCAGCTAGCTGATGCGCTCGAGCAGCTGGGGGACGGGGCGAAGTCGTCAGCGAGTGAAGGCTGGCGCCGCCACAAGCGTAGCCAACTCAGTTCTGGATCACGATTCATCGCCCTTGGCCGCGCGCTCGATGTGCTCGATCCAAGGATGTCCCTGAGGGTACTTGACGCGGCCGCGGCCACGTCCCGTATCGGGCCGCAGAGCACCACGAAGTCGGGGTGAGCAGCGCTACTGGCTGACTTCTATCACGAACTCCTGGGTCGCCGGCCCCGTCTTCTCGGTGGTCACGTTCGTAACCCGCCTGTGTCCCCAGGCGAGACGCTCCAGATCGAGTTCCTGCACTTCCCTCTGGAGCGTTGCGGCAACAACCACCCGCGCCTTCCCGGGAGCGTCCGGCGTCCCGGTGAGCAGCCCGGTCGCTTCGTCAATCTTGAGCCACGCCGGTCCTTGTAGGATGGCGTACCTGGGCTCCTGAATGTCCCAGAAGTTGGTGACCTGCCTGTGCCATGCGGGCCCCTGTAGAATCGCGGTCCTCTCCTCGACGGGCCAGAAGTCCGCCACCTGCTCCCCGGTCACATCTCGCAGGCCCAGGTCGCCCAGCGACCGGATGGTGCCGGCCTGGTAGCGGTATTCCTCACCGACCCTGGCCGTGGTCGCAGGGCTGGTGTAGATGAACGGTCTCGGAGCAGACGCGTAATCTGAAGACCAGCTGCGATTGCCGTGCTCGTCCACTGCGACCACGCGGTAGAATGCCCTGCTGGTGTTGGGCAACTCGAGCCCCTCGCCCACGACGACCAGTCCGGTGTTATTCGTCTCCGCGACGAAGTTCGCGGGGAACGTGCCCGCGAGCTTGGCGTTCCGCCAGTCTCCCGCGTGCGGGCCCATCACAGCATACGGCTCGTCGCTCACTGAGAAGCCCTTCTCGTCGCTTCCATACACGCGGTACTTCACCGGTGCGCGGCCCGCGGGGTTGGGCTTCCAGCGGAGGGTGCCGATGCCCCGGTCCGCGTCGAAGTCGAGGGTCACGTCCACGGGTGGACTCGGCGCGCGCGCCACGAAGCTCCAGGGCGCGCTCCATCGCCCCCACACACCCTTCCCATTCTTGGCGCGCACCCACCAGTGGTACTCCCGCTCCGGGGCCAGCAAACCTACGTAAGGGAGCGTGTACCGGGGCTTGCCCCGGTCGGCCGTGTTGGAGATCAGCTTCCTGAAGTTGGACGACAGCGGCCACCGCATGTCGGCGTATTCCGAGAGCTCGAAGTGGTAGTCTGCAATCCCGTCGCCGTCGGGGTCGGCAGGCGGCGTCCACTCGAAGACGATGTCCGTGCCCTCGGTCTCGCCGCCGTCGGGCGGGAAGACTGAAGCCGGCGGCGCCGCGGGCGGTGCAGAGGCCGACCGCTCGACCCACTCGTGGGTGATGCGTACTTTCCGCTCGCCCGGCGATTCGTCGGTGTAGACGAACCTGTTCTCGCCCACGACCATGCCGGGCAGCGCGAGCGGCGCCATTTGCAGGTCATTCACGATGTCCAGACTCTTCAGACGGGCGTCTCCGGACAACTCGCACTTGAGCTGGTACTGGTAACGCGCCGGGCCCTCGCGCGGGAACAACTCGTCCAGATTCCCTCCCGCTTTCTCCCAGGTATTGCCGTCCCAGGACAGCGAGAACCTTGCCCCGTTGCCCTCCGCCCCGAGCTTGCCGCCCACGAAGACGTAGGGGCTGCGCATTACCCAGACGATGGTGCCCGTCTTGCCGGCTTCGGCCGCCAGGCCCGCAGGCGTGACCTGAACGTTCTCTATGGTGTCGGCCCCGAAGCGCCAGACGTCCCTGGCCAAGTCAGGCCGATACTCCCACAGGCCGTTGCAGATCGTGTCGGCGCACTCTTGCCCAAACATCGCCGCAATGTCATCTACACCATGGTACCTGACGGGCTTTAGCTGGCCCCACCGCCATGTGAGCGCTTCACCGGGCCGCAGCGTCATACCCATGGTGTGCTCAGCCGGCGCCTCCCGACTGCCCCCCGCATCGCCTTCGTACACGAAGAGCGACGCTTCCCATTCGTCGCCGGCGCGATTGTCGGGTCGCAGGAATCCCTCCGTATGCGTCCGCTTCACCAGATCGTGATCGCGAGCAATCTCCTGCAGGCCTGCGATTGTGTGGTTGTCCCGCATGAGGTAGAGACACTGCATGTCCGCGTCCATGAGGTGCCAGGCGCCGTCGTAGAACACCTGGGTGATGCAGTGGCCGACTTGGCGCGCGGGGCGTCTGTCCATGCCTGCCCGGCTCCAGAGACCGGCCAGGCAGATCGAATCATGGCCGCAAGTCGTGTACCCGTAGATACTGAACACCTTCACAGGATCACTGCTCTCATCGTCACCGGAGTGGCAGTGGAAGCGCTGGTTGACCTCCAGGTAGTAGAGGGCGATCGCTTTCTCCCGGTCGCTCATCTCAGGCTCAATAGCCCCGTCCACAAGCTCCTTGATGTTGCGGAACCTGTTGCGTCCGTTGGACAGCCAGGGGTTAGCCACGTCGCTCTCGCCGACGTTCTCCATCCGCACCGCGCGGTTGGACTCCCAGGTCTGCACGAGCGGGTTCCAGGAGCCATGAGGCGTGCGACAGTTCTCGCCGTCCATGGTGCCGCCCTGGGTGATCACGTACTCGTGGACGCCGAGCGTAACCTCCTCAACGTGTTGTTTGGACGCGTCCGTGGGATGCGTGTCCGACGCCCAGGGATCCAGGGTCGCAACGCGAGCGGATTGGGTTTCAGCCATCGCCTGTCCTCCACCACGGCGGCCAACGCCGCCACCAGCATCTCGACTCGAGTATGATTCCGATGGATGTATCTTCTGCATCCGACTCTGCTGTCTTCCTGCTGACCTCCGGCGCCTGGCGTGCGAGTTGTGCCCCAGAGCGTCTGACACGCGTCGGCCGTCGCTCTCTCAAGCTCACTGGACGCCGCAGTCTGCAACGCCGGGAATGACGTCCGCGCCGAGTCGCGTGCCGGAGGCCCTGCACTGCTGCACTCGCCAGCCGGCCAGTGGGAGGTGCTCGCATCGGGTGGATAGGGGCACAGCGCTGAGGCGGCGAACCCGATCACGGGCGAGCTTCTGAGGGCCCTCCGCACTGCCTGCCGAAGCCGCGGCTGCCCTCGCCCGGTGGGGTGCCCGTCGATCGGTTCGGCAGAGGAGATAGCGCATGACTTCGCGGGAGCGGATGCAGGAGGCGATGGAGGCCCTTGGCCCGGACCGGTTCATCCTCCTTTCCGGTCGACATAGCGGGCAGATGTGGCGTAACGTGGAAGCGCTTATCGAGACCTCGGAAGAGTTGCGCGGAGCGAACTGCGCAAGAACAGGTGGGTGGTGAGGGATACCGGAGCGCTGAGCCACCTTCGCGGAGTGCGTGATGGAGAGTGACGTTCGTCGGCCGGGGGAGAGCGCGGAGCGCGTGCTACCGGAGGCAGGCGCGCGCACCCGGTTCCGTCCGGTACCGGGGCTGCTGGTTGGCCTGGCGCTGCTTCCGCCGACGGTGCTGTGGACGGTATACAACGAGACCGTCCTGGGGGGCGCGCTGGCGACACAGATGTCCCTGCCGCTGAACGTGGTGCTTGAGCTGGCGCTGCTGGTGGGGGTGAACTCGGCGCTGGCACGGTTGCGGCCGCGATGGCGGCTGTCGCAGGCTCAGTTGCTGATCGCATACGTAGTGCTGGTTGTGGGCACGTCGGCCTCGGGGTTCTGGTACACCCAGTCTCTGCCCACGGTCGCCGGGTACATGGCCTGGTACTGCACTCCCGGCCACGGCGGAGACACGGGATCCGGCTCGCGGCTGAACCTGACA
>Ga0315280_10012395_pt1 | contig 10317 bp, 4 predicted proteins | sample YL17G06_40_MG_FD_203697 | JGI IMG/M metagenome (GOLD analysis project Ga0315280, IMG submission 203697) | Sediment microbial communities from Yellowstone Lake, YNP, Wyoming, USA - YL17G06_40 | ecosystem: Environmental > Aquatic > Freshwater > Lake > Sediment | place: USA: Wyoming | collected... | reverse complement strand
CTGGCTATGATAAGATAAGAGTTCCCCTTGCAGACGGTACATCCAGCTGGCTGAGCATTGAAGAAACTTTCAACTCAAGCCAATTGAACGACAACTGGGTCTATCAGGTTGATTTGACTGAAGGTCATGATGTTGGATTGCTCACAAGAAGTGCAAATGATATAACAAAATTATACATAACTCAGTATAGTGGTGAAGCTCCGCCATATAGGTCTTTAGTAAATGCCGAAGACATATCTGGGGCTGGGACAGGGGCGGATTGTGTCTGGAGCGTTGGTTGGACTAAGAATATTCCTGTCAACGAGACTGTTACAGTATTTTATGGCTTGGCGGTTCCTGAGAATATTACGGATTTGATAAGCATTTCCGATTTATTCACCAGCGAGGGCATTACTCTGGATCTCAATGCGCCGTCACAGGCGTATAATGGAACATCAATTAGTATATCAGCTGATGTAACAAATCTAAACAATGAAACCAAGAGCATAAACGTTACTTTAAATCTGCCAGATGGATTTAATGCTTCTACAAGTTTAACGCAATACGTATCTGTGGCATCGCAGGGCACTGGAACAGTGACATGGTTCATCAATATAAATGCAAATCAATTTGGGGACTTCAACATATCTGTAAATGCAAATGTAGGAAATCAAACAGATTCCAAGAATGCCACAATAAAAATAATTCCCAGTACGACACAGAGAACTTTAATAAGGGCTGGAACTTTGACAAATGATACCAGTGTCAGTGTCAATATAGAATTAAACGATGTGACATATGCATATGGAGAAATTACTCAATGGCCAACAGTTGATTTAGCTTTTGTGAATGGAGTTGAAACACTGATAGCATATCCCTATGGTTGTGGTGAACAAAGAATAAGTAGACTATTGGCAGATGTTCAGATATGGCGCTATCTGGAAGTAGGAAATCCGACAGTATTTGCCAGCAAGCAGACTGAACTTGAAAGAGACATTACTGGGGGCTCTGCAGAGGTTGTGGACTTACAGCATGGTGATTGTGGCTGGGGATGGTATCCTTCTTATAGCTCAACACCATTTTTCACGAATTATATACTTACTGGTTTATTGGAAGCTGACCAGTGGTATAAGGATGAAGCAAAGACAAGACTGCCCACAACAAATGGAAATCTAATGAACAACAGCATAGCTTGCGGTATATGTTGGCTTGTAAATAATCAAACTACCAATGGCAACTGGGCTGGTGTAAGTCCAGATTATGTTGAAGAGCCGGTTCAGCTTACTGCTTACATCTTAATCAGTTTAGCAAAAGCGCAGAATCTTACTGGCACAAACAGACTATATAGCTGCTCAAATATATCATCATCAATCAACCGCTCTGTCCAATATCTGAAGAATTCACAGAATGTTGACGGATGCTGGGGTAATTATCCGAGGGACAATCAGAGCGATCCTTATCCAACGGCTGTTGTGATGTACGCTTTGGCATTGGCTGGGGAAGACATATCACAAGGATATTTCCAGAATGCTACAAATTGTTTGATAAATAATAAAATATCCGAAGGGGCACAAAAGCACTACTGGCAGAGGTCTTACAGTACTGGAGGATGGTATGGCCATATTGCTGAGACAACTGCCTACAGCATAATGGCTCTTGTAAAGGCCAATGTTTCAGTGAATGACACCAACGTTTCTTATGCGTTCAATTATCTATTGTCAAATAATGACCAATGGTTGCACGAATCCACAAAGGATGCTGCTACAACAATATGGATGTTCAATGAGATGTATCAGGCAGGAATGTCAATTGGCGGAGCAAATACATATGTCCAGAAGTGGATTAATAGTGTTCTGATCGAGAGTGTTACTTACACAGCAGCAACCACAACTGCGCAGACAGTCGATATTTCAAATTACATTAATAACACAAACAGGACAATCAACATAACAGTCAACATGACTTCAAACGGAACAGGAAAGATAACATATGAGATAAAGATATACTACTTTAATGCTTCTGGGGGTGGTGGAAATCCAAGCAGCATATTGTCTCCTGAAGGAAATTCATGGAAGTTATATGCTCCTGAAAGATCTGTAAATGTAGAGTCAACTAACGTGACATGGACTCTGAATAAGACTATCAGCTCTCCAATTCCAAAGGGCGGTGTTGGAACCGTAACGCTCAGACTAACTCCACAGAACGACATAAGATATGTCTTGATAAACGATTACATACCTTCAGGATTCACATTAAATGATAGTGCAGGTTATATAACTTCCGGGCAGGCATACGAGACTTCAAGTGACAGAACAAGAGTTTCATTCCCGATAGAGAACATAAGTGCTGGTCTGACAAAAGTTATCGAATATGGTATAAATGCTCCGAATACTGAACTAGGTAATGTAACAGCAAGAGCTGCGGAAGTATTCCTACTATATGAGCCTTCAGTCACAACGAGTTCTGGATCTCCATTGTTAAGTGTGTCTCCCGGCGGAACTTTTGACATTCTATTACAGCAAGGCTGGAATCTGATATCTCTACCGCTTTCTTTATAGTTCCTTCTGTATTTATATATTCTGCGTTAAATATAATTAACATAAAATATATTATAGGTTAAGTAAATATGCCACAAATTAAAGAAGCACTGAAGGATTTCAATCCGTGGTGGGAAAATAAATTTAGAATAGAATTTAAGGAGAGGAGAATCTATAGAAAAATTCAAAAGTTTATGACTTTGCGTCAGATAATAGCACTTGTCGGACTAAGGAGAGTCGGAAAAACAACGTTGATGCTCAAAATTATAGAGGATGCTATAAAAAATGGTCTTGACAGTAGGAGCATAATCTATTTTTCGTTTGACGAGTTCAGAGAGGTTGAAATAAGGGAAGTAATAAGAGCATATGAAGAAATTATGGAAAAAAATTTCAGAAATGACAAATATTTGCTTCTATTGGATGAAATTCAAAAGTTAAATAATTGGGAAGATCAGATAAAAGTTGTTTATGATACCTTTAGAAACGTTAAGATAATACTTTCTGGTTCAGAATCTTTGTTTATAAGAAAAAAATCAAAAGAAACTCTTGCAGGAAGAATATTTGAATTCAAAATCGAACCACTCTCTTTCAGAGAATTTCTGCTCTTCAAAGAATTTGATTTTGAACCCATTGGACTTCACGAAAGAGAATTGCACAAATTATTTAATGAATTTGCTTTGACATTGGGCTTTCCTGAATTAGTTGGTATTCAGGAAAAAGAGATAATTAAAAAATATATCAACGAAGGCATAATAGAAAAGGTTATTTATAGAGATCTTACAAAATTATTCAAGATTAAGGATGTATCGCTAATAGAAAGTCTGCTCAGGATATTTATGGAAGAGCCCGGTCAGATTGTAGAGTTATCCGAGCTGGCAAATGAATTAAATATTTCTAGGCAGACACTTTCTAATTATTTGGACTATCTTGAAGAATCTTTCTTAATAAGAAAACTTTATAATTTCTCAAAAAGCAGGAGGAAAGTAGAGAGAAAACTAAAAAAGTATTATCCGACAATAGTTTCTGTGGATCTTTTGTTTAGAGGAGATGATGTTTCCAAGTCAAAAGTTTTTGAATGGCAGATAGTCAACCAGTTGAATGCAGAATATTTCTGGAGAGACCCTTACAAAAACGAAGTAGATATTGTTTTAATAAACAAAAAATTGATACCAATAGAAGTAAAATATGGGAAAATAGATTTTAAAGGATTGACAGTATTTATGAAAAAGTTTACGGCTAATGAAGGTTATATAATCACTCCCGATAAAGAAGGTACACAAAAAATAAATGGAAAAATCATTTCTATAGTTCCTGCGTTTAAGTTTTTATTAAAGCGGGAAAAGAGTGAATATCGAGTGTAAAGTCAAACAGTAGCGAACTGGAATTTGATATCAATGCCGCTGGCCGTATAGGTACCGTAGTTGGCAATCATGCCAAAAAAATCAATAACTGTTGAACTGAGTCCAGAAATCCTGAAACGGCCTATGAAAAGCTCTGTTTAGAGACAACTAACTGTCAACATAACTTAACGGCTGTAAAAATATTTTAACATTCTAAAAAGGAAACATTTAAATAATAGTGTTAATAATAATTAACAGATGTTAAGGATAATTAACAACTTGGAGCCGTTTTTTGAAGACAGCTATAGGAGGATTAATGTCAGGGAATATGCTCGGACTATCAAAGTAAGCCCGCCAACAGCTTCAAAACTTTTGGAAGAATATAAAAAAGAAGGACTTCTTAAGAAAGAAGAGGACAAGCAATATTTTTATTATTTTGCAAACAAGGAAAGCTGGTTATTCATAGACTTGTCGAGAATATACTGGAAATTCAAATTAGAAAAAATTGGATTGATTTCTTTTTTTGAGAAAAACTTCATAAAGTCCGTAGTTATTTTATTTGGCTCTTTGTCTAAAGCAGAAGCAAAAAAAGATTCTGACATTGACATTGCAATCTTCTCGCCTGTAAAAAAAGAAATTAAAATAACTGAATTTGAAGATAAGCTCAAAAGAAAAATACAGCTCTTTGTGTTTAAGGAGATAAGTGAAGTTAAAAACAAGGAGCTTTTAAACAACATCCTAGACGGATATGGGTTGGGAGGTAATTGGTAATATGGACTAGAAAGAATGTTTGAAGGAAAAAATAGTTAAAGCTGTGGGGCCAGATGAAAACCTGATACTTTCTGCCAGAAAGATAGCCTCCATAAAAGTTGATTCAGCAGACGCGCTTCCGAAACACCTATTTATCGGCAAAATAACGCTTTTATATGATGCTTTACGAGAGTATCTTGAATGTGTCGCTCTTGAAAATGGTTACAAAATTTATAATCACGAATGTTATACCGCATTTTTAAAAGAAATATTAAAACTTGATAGAGAAGCAAATATGTTTGATGAATTGAGAAAAATACGAAACAGCATTAATTATTATGGAAGAAATGTTGCTGAAGAAGAAGCAGAATACATAATTAAAGAACTAAAAACGCTTATTGAAAAATTTAAAGGTGAATAAAGATGAAAACAAATTCAGAAAGCAGATTTTATGACCCTCTCAAAGATATCTTCATAGAAGTAAAACTATCGGCGGCAGCGCGCAATCGTCAGTCAGTATAATTTTAAACTCTGGCTGGAATCTGATCTCGATGCCTATGATAGTATGATTATATCAAAGAAAAACCTACCGCAATATACTGGACAGTATCTCAAGAATTATTATAGCTACAGTAATTCCTATCACCAGTTTTGGGTCCAATTTTGGGCCGCCTTCATCTACGTCAAAATATCTTATTAATCCAGCCCCCCCGCTTGGTCCTTGTATCTCCCTTCTACTCAATGTTGGCATTTTTAAATACTATAATATTATAAACAATATCTTTATATAGTATTATTATTAATATATAACACAATCAAAATGAAAAAATCCAGATGTAAAAAGGGGATTTATCATACTGACATGACTGTTCCCCTGTTTGGATCCATCTTTCTGATAATAATCGCTGCTGGTCTGTTTTCAACTACTGCTGTAAATCCGTTGGCTGTGACTAATGGAATCAAGACTTTACAAATAAATCAATCCTTTGACTTTAGTACCGGAACGGTATACTCATATCCTGCTTCTGGCTGGACATCGTATCTAGGTTTCCTAAGACCGCCTCAAGGTAGTGATGTCTTGGGAGATCCAGACCTACCAAATGGATGGAAAACAATAATATATATAAACTACTCAGTTCCAGATCTAGTTAATTTACCTGGGTGCCCTACATATGCGAATGCTACAGATTTGAATTATAGACAAAATAGTGGCGGATCAAAACTAAACTATACTGGTAATAGCAATTTAGCAGTTGGAGATGTCTATTGCGTTTATACTGAAACGCAAAAATATGCAAAAATAAAAATAGCAGGTTATAACGCCGGAGTCAATGTCACATTCGACTGGACATATCAGGACAGTGGTTCACAAGAATTCGGAAATCAAACTCCACCAGGTTGTGGAGCGATTACGAATTCTTTAGTTTGTATAGCTAATCAAAGTTGTGAGTGGATTAATAATATGTGTGTAATGCGTATTCAGAATCCATGTATTAACTTTACAACTCAAGATTTATGTAATCAGAATCCAGATACCTGTTTCTGGGATTCCACTAAAGGAGAGTGTAAACCCGGTGGTGGCGGTCAAGTAAATTGTACTTTGTATTCAAACACATCAGACACACAGTGTATGATGAATATGCAATGCCAATGGAATTCAACCTCAAATGTATGTAGTCTATCTCCATGTGCATCTAACTGTAGTGTGTGTGATCAAGGTCATTGCCCAAACAATCCACTGGGATGCTGGTGGGATTTTGGAATGAGTGTTTGTAAACCCGGTGGTGGTGGTCCTGGAATGCCAACATGTGATACTGGAGATTGTTTTATGTGTCTGAATGAGTCTGATTGTAATACTCTACCCAAGCCAGAAAATAATTTTTGTGCTTGGATGCTTGATCCTGGCATGAATACTTACAGATGTCAGATGAATACAACGTGTGCTCAGGATTGTTTCAGGTGCAAAAATCCAACCGAATGTCTAGCCAGTAATGAAACATTATTCGCTAATCACACAGGAGCTTGTAGTTGGGACACAACTCAGCTGAGTTGTTATCCTGCAGGCATGGGTCCTGGCGGTGGTGGTTCTCCATGTCAGAATAACTGTACCTTATGTGGTGATCAGTTCGCTTGCTATGGCAGTCCTGCAAAATGCAAGTGGAATGAATCTTCTCCAATAAAATGTACTACAAGTCCATGTTCCACAAACTGCAGTACATGTGGGAATAGCAATGACTGCCAGTGGAGTCCACTCAGCTGTGTGTGGAATCCGATAAATATAACATGTGGCGGCAGAAGCTGCGATAATGATTGTACTTCTTGCGGTTCACAGACAGCGTGTAACACAAGAACCCCCATTTGTGAATGGAGTACATCAGGTTTATGTAATTACAACTTAAGCAGTTCTTTTGGAAATCAGCTTGCGTGTAACTCAAACTGTACCTTATGTTCATCAGATTCAATTTGCTGGGGCAGCCAGATAGGATGCGAATGGGATTACGGACAGGTTCAGTTCCCCTGCAGGAAGAGTAATTGTAATCTGGATTGCAGGCAATGTTCTGGTTCAACCAATTGTCAATTGAGTAAATTCCCTGGCGGTTGTCATTGGGATGCCCAATTTGGAATCGATAACCGGACTGGGCAATACTATGGCGAATGTGTTGCAAACGGTTATGGACAGTCTTGTAATGATGATTGCTTCATGTGTAGTGGTTCTGATCAGTGTAATGCTAGCGCTAATTTAAAGTTCGGTGGCCAAGGTTGTAATTTTGAAGTTGATCCTGTTACTAATTGGAGTAAGTGTGTCCCAAGAGGGTTTGTAATGGATTGCGAGCATGTCTGTGAAGCATGCAACCAAACTCAATGCCTTGCGAGAAATGTCAGTTCAGGACCTGGAACACCTTCATGTGAATGGAAATCTTCTGAGAACAAATGCAGACCCCAGGGATATGTTAATTTTGGCGGCGGCGGAGGATTCTTCCCTTGCCCGTCTCTTGACTTTACAGACAGGGCAACTTGCGAAGTTCATTCAGATTGCAGATGGGAATCATCTATGAGCAAGTGCTTAATCAAAGAATCTGTTCTAGGATGTAGTGGAATGTGTTCTATGTGCATTAATCAAACTCAGTGCCAAGGAAATCCAAAATGTGTTTGGGATACACCACCCGGACAGACAGGATTTTGCAGAGAGAACTTTGAAGGAGGCGGATTCTTCTATGGTGGAAACTGCCAAGGAAATTGTTTTGATTGTCATACATCAACTGATTGTAACTCAAGTTCAGCTCCATCCGGTTGCAGATGGGTAACTGACTCATTCGGTGGAACTCATTGTGATATGGCTAATATGATGACATGTGAAGAAGAATGCTTTGCATGCATGATGCAAGCAGAGTGTCTTGCAAGCAACAACAGTAGAGGTTACAGCAAGGCATATGGCATATGTACCAACCTAACAAATCTGGCAGATTGTAATGCTGAGCAGCCATACTGTAATTGGACAGGAAGTGCTTGTGTTTCAAGAGTTCCAAATGCGTGTGAATGGAATCCAACGTACATGTACTGCAAGCCAGCAAACTTTACTCAGGAAATCTGCTTTGCCCCTGGCGACGAAGATGGTAATGGTTTAGAGGGCTGTGCAGACCATGCTGCTTGTGATGACGACCCGTTCTGCAAATTCAGTCCAACCGGCGGCGGTGGCGAAGGACCGATGGGAACTGGAGTTCCATGCTTCCAATGGGATCAGCAGAATGGTGGAAGCCAATCTATATGTGAGAATTATACGAATGGAACGGCTACAGGATGCGTATGGAAGATTGTAATGAAGCCGCCATTCATGAATGAAACAATGGGTGTCTGTGAGCCCAAGTTCAACGACTTTGTGTTCCAGGGAATGCAGGAAGGTCCGCCAAATATGATATTCCATGATTTCTGCAAGAGAGATCTAAATGATCCTGAAGTCAATGTAAGCGATTGGGCAGACATATGCGATATTGGAATAAAGGACATGGAGAATACGGTTGGATTTGTGATGCAGTTATATTCAATACAAGATTTGGCTTTATGTAATTCAGTATTCTCAAATTCCAACAATAGGGGTGGAAGGTATTATTTCTTCCTTGATACTGATGCAAATGCATCAAGTGGCTGTCATATTGATGTAAATATAACTGAGACAGATAGACCAGAAGCTAACTTTGTATTTGGAGAAGGTGGTTTGGAGTATAAGTTGGAATATATTGTAAGCTACAACCCTACAACCGGCAACGTAACAGAGACGAGAACCGCTTATAGATGTATTAATGGTACGACAGGTTCATGGGGCATACTGCAAGCAACCATAACTGGTAAAAAGGACGAGGCTTGCATGCATCAGGGTATCTACTTAGGAATCCTGAAGTCAGACATAAATAATCCTACCGGAAAGATTAGGATTATCGCACTGACATCAAATGCATCAAGTGATGTGTATGACAACAGCACACAGGTATACTATCCTGTTGACAGAGCAGGTCCTGCTTGGTATAAACCAGGTACAATAGATTTCCATCCGCCTGATTGTATAAACAACCCAACCGCATGCGGTTCAGGATTTGATGTAGGTGGCGGATTTATGAGATTTGAAGATTGTATGCCCGGAAGCGGAGATGAGGACTTTGACGGCCAGTTAAATTGCGGAGATTCAGACTGCTTTAATGATATGAGATGTGCAGGCAACACTACATATGTTCCTGAAAATGACACTGAAGCCCCAACTGTGACATCATCAAATGTTGACGTACATTCAGACTTTGCAATGGTATTCTGGACCACAAATGAGCTTGCTACCGGCATAGTTTCATTCTATGGAACCAACGGCACATGTCAGAGCAATCCGCAGAATATAAGCCAGCCATATGACTCGTTCTTCCCACAGAGCAGGTATACGCCATTCCACGGCGTTCCACTGGACCCAAGGAACCCAAGGATTTCAGATAGAGTAACTTTAAGTCAGTCTACGACTTACTACTACAAGACAATAAGCTGTGACCAGGCAAGGGTAAATGTAAGTGGGACAATACAGCCGAATTGCGGGGTAAGTGCTTGTTTGAATTTCACAACAACACAAGACTGCAATAGCATCACTAACCAAACAGTATGCCAGTTATCCTCTGTATGCAGATGGGATAATACAACAACCCCTGCAAGATGTAAACCTGGATTTGTATTTGCATTCAACTTTATACCACCGACTACAAATCCAAGAGACCCATTAGGCGGTTTGAATATAATGATTGATAGGGGTAATGGATTTGAGGTCTTCAATCCAAATGATGTAGCATATATCAACTGCAGCACAAATTCAACTCTGAGATTTACAAACCCGAACACGACCATAAACAATGTAACATTGCCTTGGAGCATTGATTTGATTGGATGCGAGGTATGTACTGCCGCAAGTATTAATCTAACTAGCACACTATTTGCAGGTAACAATACAAACGGCACATTGTATCTAGGACTGGACTCCCAGAGATGGTACCAGCTAGCCCAGTCGTTTTCATGCGATAATGTCTACCTGAATCTTCCAGGAGTAAACCTATCATGTGACAGCATTGGGCTATCAAAGTGCGGTAACAATGGAACTTCATGTGCAGGCGTATCAGGAGACAACGCTACGATGATATCCTGTAACTCAACATTGAACATGAGTGTCTGGAAACTGCCCGCTAGTA
>Ga0315280_10012393_pt1 | contig 10319 bp, 8 predicted proteins | sample YL17G06_40_MG_FD_203697 | JGI IMG/M metagenome (GOLD analysis project Ga0315280, IMG submission 203697) | Sediment microbial communities from Yellowstone Lake, YNP, Wyoming, USA - YL17G06_40 | ecosystem: Environmental > Aquatic > Freshwater > Lake > Sediment | place: USA: Wyoming | collected... | reverse complement strand
GATTTCTTCCTGGATTTCTGCCTCCCCCCAAGGAGAAAGATTTGGGGAATGACAAGCCTTTCAAGGCTGGGAAAGAGCGCACGAACGAGCTGTTTGAGTCCCGTCGGGACGGCTGAAAGAGTCATTTTCCTTGTGCCTTTCAGTCGTCCCTACAGGACTCGGTCCTTAAAAGGCTGGGCTATTCTCGTTTGGTCCCGACGGGACCAAGGCAAAACGCATTTTTTTAGGCGCTCTTAATGGTCCGGCGTTGCGCGCCGCACTTGAATCCTCCGTCCACGACCTCCGCCCGCTTCAGATCATCACAAATAGGCCTGAGTTCACGCGGTCAGTCTCCTGGCATAAACATAATATGCGCCGCAAAGCTCCTCGCCCTTGTCGTCCAGGAACCAAGTTTGAAGGGACGCCGGACCGGCTTTCAGTCTGACCTTGAAAGTTGAGGCGCGTGCATCGGCAGCGACGGCTTGGGTTTGGTCTGTGTCCGCGATTGCCAAACGCGCTTTAACGGCGGGAATTGCCTTGCCTGCTGCCATGGTTACGGGTCTGCCGCCGGGCGCGGTGACATCGCTTTCCATTCGAGCGGGCAACGGCGCGGTGATCGGCCGGTCCACTTCCGCGGGCCAGCGGCGCAGGGCTAACTCATACTCCCCATCGCGTGCGATCTCCACCGGCCAGTAACCGTTACTCCTGATGCCCGCCAGGATGCTGTCCTGATAGACTGGGGCTCCTCCTCGAGTGGGCACCCAATCAATAGCTGCCAGCCAGATGACAGCCTGCCGGTCCGAGCCGATGACGGTGCGGGAAAAATCGTTGTCCCGGTGGCTGAGGCCCGGCCAGAGTGCTTCGTAGAACTCACGCAATGTCCGGACGGCCTGGGGATGGTCGGCCGCAACGTCCCTTTTCTGTCCGGGATCGGCTTGGATGCCGTAGAGTTCTTTGCCATTCACCAGACGCCAGCGGTCGGTCATCACGGTCCACTTGCGCCACTTTTCCGGGACGAGGATACGCTGGCTCTCTACCAGAAGTATGCGATCGGGCCACTTGCCCGACGCATCGCGCAGCAGAGGCGCCAGACTCATCCCGTCAAACTCGACCCCGTCTGGTTGTTTCAGGCCGCACAGTTGGATCAGTGTGGGCAGCAGGTCAATGTGCGCCGTAAGCCGGTGTATGTCCCGTCCCCCTTGCAGACCGCCGGCCGGCCAGTGGATGAAGCAAGGCGTCCGATGGCCGCCATCATAGATCGAACCCTTTTTGCCCCGCATGCCGGCGTTCCATCCCCCGACGGGGAATTCCTGCCCATCCAGCCGGCATCCGCCCGTTCCACCATTGTCGGTCGAGAAAATCAGGAGAGTGTTTTCCGCAAGACCTTGCCGTTGCAGAAACCGTCGTAACCTTCCCAGATCATAGTCAATCCGTTCCACTGCGGCGTAGAAGTATGCCTCCTGGGGCGAAATGCCCTTGTCCAGATACGGTTTGGGCCAGTCGGCGGGCAGATGCAGCGGTGTGTGCACCAGGTTGGGCGTCAGGTAAACGAAGAAAGGCTGGTCCTTGCCGGACTCGATGAACTTCATCGCCTCGTCGAAGAATATCTCGTTCCCGAAACCCCGAAACTTCTCCCATTTGCCGTTGCGGTAATAGGTGTCGTTCATCCAATCGTTGCCCCAGTAGTCCGAGACCGTCCCGGTTCCGCCGTCGCCGTGGCCGACCCACTCGTCAAAGCCACGGTCAATCGGTCGGAACGGGTAGTTGCAGCCCAGGTGCCACTTGCCGAACAGCCCCGTGCGGTAGCCACTGTTCTTGAGGACATCGGCCATGGTCACTTCGTCGCGCGACAGAAAATTGCGCCCGATGATGGTGTGCCACACGCCCGCACGGTGCGAATAACGCCCGGTCATCAGGGCGGCGCGGGTGGGGGAACACGTGGGATCCACGTGGAAGTTCGTCAGGCGGATGCTCTCGGCGTGCAACCGGTCCAAGGTCGGGGTCCGGGCAATCGGATTGCCGTGGCACGACAGGTCGCCGTAACCCTGGTCGTCCGTGAGGATGAGAATGATGTTCGGCAGCCGCTTGGTTGCCGCAGCCGATGTGGTTCCGGCCCGCAAGGAACGCGGAAGCGCCGTTGCTGCTGCCCCCATGCCGAGCGTTTTCAGAAAACCGCGTCGGCCCCACGTGGAGGATTCGATAGAGTCTTTCGCCTTCATCTGCTTCCTGAAGCCAGTCCTGCGAAGTCCAGTGTCGGAGAAACCGAAAAGGCCTGACCAGCAACATTGGACATCGTCTCTCCATGTTCAAGAAAAAGCGTCATTCCTGAGTCCGGAAGAATAGGAATAAAATCCTTGCCCTTGCAAGAGGCAGCGCTATTACAGACGATATGGACGAGAAGAAACCGCGAAAATTGGAGAGAGAACGATGCAATCCATTTCCCGCAAACAGTTTTTCGAAACCACCGGCTCCACTTTTGGCGCCATGGCGTTGGCATCCGGATTGGGCGGTCGCGCCTTGGCCGCCGAGCGTGGAGGCCGACCGAATATCCTGTTCATTCTCACCGACGACCAGCGCTGGGACACAATCCACGCCCTGGGCAATCCGGAAATCAAGACACCAAACCTGGACCGGCTGGTCGAGCGCGGTTTTGTTTTCCGCAATCCCTATTGCATGGGCTCGACAGTCGGTGCGGTTTGCCTGCCGAGCCGCACAATGTTGATTACGGGGCTTTCGCTGTGGCGGATTCCAAACGGGCGCGCGAAGGAAGCGCCGCCGAGCACACCACTACTGCCCAGGCTCTTCAACGATGCCGGCTATGTTACCTTCCACTCCGGCAAGGCGGGCAACGCCTGCACCTTCGGCAATGCGGCGTTCAACACCAACATCGAATCGAAGAAGCACACCGACGCGCTCGATATGAAAACGCATACCGACAATGTCATCGCGTTCCTACAGAAGCACGACGCGAAGCGGCCTTTCTTCGTTTACCTTGCGCCGCCTGTGCCCCACGATCCGCGCGTGGCGCCACCTGAGTTCATGGAGATGTATGATCCTGCGAAGCTGACGCTCTCGAAGAACTTCATGGCGCAACACCCGTTCGACAACGGTGAACTGCACATTCGTGACGAACAGCTCGCGCCGTTCCCGCGGACGCCCGAGGTGATGCGCCGCCACCTCGCCGACTACTACGCCTGCGTCACCTGTCTCGACGCGCAAGTGGGTCGGGCGCTCGACATTCTGAAGGAGCGTGGTTTGGCCAACGATACTATTGTTGTTTTTTCGAGCGACCAAGGTCTGGCCGTCGGCGGGCGCCACGGGCTGATGGGCAAACAAAACCTGTATGAACACGTCAAGCCGCCGCTCATCTTTGCCGGACCGGGCATTCCGCACGGGCAAAGCGACGCGCTGGTGTACCTCTTTGACCTGTTCCCGACGTTCTGCGATCTCGCGGGCATCTCGACGCCCACGACGGTCGAGGGCAAGAGCCTCCTACCGGTCATTAAACGCGACCAGCCCAGAGTCCGTGAAACGCTCTTCTGTGCTTACAAGGCTTGCCAGCGCATGGTGCGCGACGAGCGGTGGAAACTCATCAAGTATAACGCAAATGGCGTTAAGAACGCGCAGCTTTTTGACCTCGGTGCCGATCCCGATGAGGTCGACAACCTCGCCGCCGACCCGAAGTGCGCGGAGCAATTGGCGCGTATGGGAAAACGGCTCGCCGAGGCACGCAAGCAGTTCGGCGACCCGTTCGATTTCGACAGCGCCGGGCTGATGCCGAACGAAACCAAGGCCGACAGCAAGCCCTCAAAGAAGAGCGCTGGCAGAAAACAGCGTGTTGGAAAGGAGAAGACAAAATGAAAGTGTCGCGTGGCATGTGGTTGCTCCTGACAGTCTCGATGCTGGTTGCTTGCACCCGGCTCGCTCCAGTCAAGAGCGAGTGGGTATCGCTGTTCAATGGCAAGGACCTGGAAGGCTGGGAGCAGATCAACGGTTATGCAAAGTATGAGGCCAAAGACGGTGCTATCGTCGGCACCTCGGTCCCAAACAGTCCGAATTCCTTCCTTTGCACCAAGAAGAGATACAGCGACTTCGAATTGGAGTTCGAAGTGAAAGTGGATCGGGAACTGAACTCCGGCGTGCAAATCCGCAGCGAAAGTCGGCCGGACTATGAAAACGGCCGCGTTCACGGCTATCAGGTCGAGATTGCCATTGGCGGCTTCTCCGGTGGCATTTACGACGAAGCCCGACGCCGCAAGTTTCTCAATCCCCAAGGCCCCACCGAAGAGATCCGGAAGTTGCTGAAGGAAAACGACTGGAACCGCTTTCGCGTTGTTTGCCGCGGCGATCGCATCCAAACCTGGGTGAATGGCGCGAACGTGACCGATCTGCGCGATAACATGACCCACACCGGGTTCATCGGCTTGCAGGTGCACGGGGTCGGCAAACGCACCGACCAGCTCAAGGTGCAGTGGCGCAATCTGCGTCTCAGGGAGCTGTGAGATATCGAGATGAAATACCTCAAGGTCGCGTCAATGAAATCTGGTGGAACCCGGCGATTCTGCGCCATTACCTGGCAGGCATTCAGTATGCACTGGGCGACCTTAAGGCCAATGCAACGCCCAGGGCAAAGTTGAAGATCGAGCCCGTCCGCGGGCGGGTTTTGAGCACTCCTGAGGTCAAGCGGTAACATCTGAGAAATGTCCGAACGAGTGCTTCTCCTGATTTTGGGAAATGGGCATCGAGAAAAACGTCATTCTCTATCCGAGGGCCTTGATATATTTATGGTTGGTGAGAAATGCCACCTGGACCTCTTGCTTTACAAGGACGGCGTGAACGACCGTGAAGCCGCGTTTCTCAAGCGACACGATGCCCATCGCAGAGGCCTCGCAGTCCGCTCAAGGGCGTTGCCTGGTCGGGAAGGCTTGAAGACCGAGCGGTCGCGATGTTCTCAACCCAAGTCTCCTTCACAACCACATCTCACGCAAAGACGCCAAGGCGCAGAGAACTGGATTTGTGAAAACAAGGGTCGTGACCAAGTTGATTTTGCTGACTTGATGGGTGACCTTTCGCAATAACGACATGATGCCTTTTTTGGCGGCTTTGCGCCTTTGCGTGAAACTTGAAATGAAAAATCGAGCGTTCTCGAATGTGGGGGCGAATTTGGCTTGACCGCTTGAGAAAGCTGTGAAAAATCCATTCCAACCTCCACAAGGACGTGAAGGCCGAAACGATTCGCCCGCCCGATCCCAGGTGAGGCGGTAAAGGCATCTGAAATCCAGCGGATTCGCTCGGGTTTCCACTGCTCAAAAAACGGCATGCTTGACATAGCGGCTGGCGGGTGCTCCGCTTTGGTTCATTAGGCGCTGCTATATTGAGCATTCCTGCGGAGAATCTTGCGATGCTAACAAAAGAACAGACTCTAAGGCTGCTCCGCGACAACTATCCCTTCCTCGTCGCCGAGTACGGTCTTAAGAGGATAGGTCTCTTTGGCTCTTACGCCAAAGGATCGCACGATGAAGCCAGCGATATTGATATTATCGTAGAGTTTGAGCGCCCCATCGGCCTTAGGTTCATTGAGTTGGTAGAATACCTTGAGCGTCTGCTCGGTAGGAAGCTGGACGTTCTGACCCCTGCCGGCATTCAAGGGATCAGAATAGCCCGCGTGGCTAAGAGCATTGCAGAGAGCATCGTATATGTCTGAGCGAGCAGATCGGGACTTCTTGAGCGACATTCCGGAAGCGATTCGCCGGATGGCGGCTTACACCGCCGGGATGACATACGAAGCGTTTCTTGCGGATACGAAGACCCAGGATGCCGTTATCCGAAACCTGGAGATCATTGGTGAGGCAACCAAAAACCTATCTGAAGGATTACGGGCGCGGTATCCCCCAATCCCCTGGAAGAATATGGCCGGCGTTCGCGACAGGCTAATCCATCATTACTTTGGCGTCAACCTTGACATTGTCTGGCAAATCGCGGTCGCCGAGTTACCTGAACTGGCTTCGCAGTTGGAGAAAGTCCACGCATGAAGCGTTGGCCAATGTCAAGAACGCCCCGGTCGCGGTGATCGAGGCTTACGAGGACTCTGGTCGGACACTGCCACAAAACGCTCGGGTTCAAGACCCGAGCGCCCCCGTGTAGTTCGAAACCGTGGTGACCGCTCCATGACATAGCAAGAAGTAGCGCGGGAATTGGCAGTAGTCGGCTGTCAGGAGCTGCCGCGGAGAGGTCGCCGAGAAGCCGCAGAGATCGTTCAAGAGCCAAACTGTACGGGTTCTTTTCCTCTGCGTTTCGCAGCGATCTCTGTGGTTAAGCTCGTTGTTTTAGAGCCTCTGAAGACTCTAAAAGAATGATTTCCCCGCAAGGGCCACCCACGGGCAGAAAGGGGAAAAGAGAGAGCTTTTTTTGCATTCCTGTCAGCTCCCACGTTCCCAGTGTTCCCCGTGGTTCAAATTTTCAGGCGCTTTTGCAAACGGGCGCCATCGTCGAAGCCCATCCCTCGACCGGTCGAGCTGCCGCCCGCAATCGGCTTCTCCATTCCGTAGCAATTCTGTCCTCGGGCTCACGGCACCATCCATGTGAAGACGTAAGCCTGGAGATAGACCAGCACTCCGACAAGCAGGGCGAGAACGAGGCTTTGGAGAAAGACGTACCGCAGAATGTCTCCTGCCGAAGCGCCCCCGCCGGTGGCCACACTCGCCACGACGATGCTCTGCGCGTCAATCATCTTTCCCATCACGCCGCCAGCGGCGTTGGCCGACGCCGTCAGGATCGGCGAAACACCGATCTGCTGTGCCGTCACCTGCTGGAGGTTGCCGAACAAGACGTTCGAGGAGGTATCGCTCCCCGTCAGTGCAACACCGAGCCAGCCCAGCAGCGGCGAGAAGAAGGGGAAAAGGACACCGGTGCCAGCGAAAGCCAAGCCCATGGTGGTATCCAACCCAGAGTACCGTGAGGTAAAGCCCAGAGCGAGCATCGCAGCGATCGTCAGCAGGGAGAGGCGCACCCGCCACAGCGTTTTCCCATAGGTGCGCAGCAGCTCGGCAGGGCTCAGGCCCAGCAGGAAGCCCGAAATGATCCCGGCCAACAGGAGGCCGGTTCCGGTAGCGGAGAGCCAGTTGAAGGTGAAGACCGCCCCCTCGGGCTCCGGCTTTGGGACAACTGGCGGTATGCGGCATACGGCCCTGTCCAAATGAGGAACCGTCACCTTGACGATGGAGACGCCATCCAGGACCTTCTTGTATTGGGGGATCCCCCACAGAAAAACCAAGACGGCCAGAAGAATCCACGGCATCCATGCAATGATGACCTTGCGTCGCGATTGTACGGGAGTGGCAGCCGGGAGCGGACTATTCTCGCTGTTCTCTTCATGAGGGAAGCGCCACACCGAAGGCGGCTGCCAGAAGCGAAGAAGGACGACGAGGGCGATCATCGAGACGAGAGCGCCGGAAATGTCAACGATCCAAGGGCCGTGGTAATTGCTGACAAGAAACTGCGTAATGGCGAAGCTGACGCCCGCCGTCAGACAAGCCGGCCAGACCTGCCGCATTCCGCGCAACCCCGCCATGGCCGCAACAAGCCAAAAGGGAATGAGGACGGAGAAGAACGGAAGCATGCGGCCGACCATGGCGCTCAAGCTCTCGAGCGGCAGATGGGTAACGGCGTTGAGCGTGATGATCGGGGTCCCCAGGGCGCCATAGGCAACAGGGGCGGTGTTGCCGATGAGCGAGAGGCCGGCGGCCTCCAAGGGACGAAAACCGAGCCCAATGAGCATCGCCCCGGAGATGGCGACGGGTGTCCCGAAGCCCGCTGCCCCTTCGATGAAGGCGCCGAAGCTGAAGGCAATGAGCAGGAGCTGGATACGGCGGTCGCTGGCCAGCGCGGCAATCGAATGTTTCACCGTCTCGAACTGCCCCGTCCTCACCGTGATGTCGTAAACGAAGATGGCATTCAAGACGATCCAGCCGATTGGGAAGAGACCGAAGGCGGCCCCATAGCCCGCAGCCGAGGTGGCGAGGACAAGGGGCATCCCGAAGACGGAAACAGCGATCACCCAGGCCGCGACCAGGCCCGCCAGCGCAGCCCAGTGTGCTTTGACGTGCAGAAATCCCAACAGCCCCAACAGGACGACCACGGGGATGGCCGCGACGAGAGCCGAGGAGAGGATGCCACCCAGCGGCGCGTAAGTCTGGTTCCAGACCATCCCATCTCCTTTGCTTTTACGTCGTAGTTCCGATTGTGAGTCTGAAGAGTTCTTTGATCACCGCTAATCCTTCCGGCTGCGGCAGCAGAAGGAAGACAGGACGCCGGTGCCACATCTCGTGTCCGGCCGTCAAGCCTCTTCGACAATGCTCAAGCCCAAGGCCTTACCGAATTCGACGAGCGGTTCCTTCACGTTGCCATAGACTGTTACGCGATGCCAATGGTCCCAGTGTTGGAACAGGTTGCTGATATCGCCTTGGACCTCGCCGACGAGCTGCGTACGGCATCCGCGCTCGCTGTTGAGATTGCCCACTACCTTCGCCTGATGGATCACCATCTGCCTGCGGGCGAAATCGGTCTGAAACGAGGTGGTCATATAGCCCTGCGGCATGAACGACTGGGCGCAGGTTCCGCGCGGGTCGTGGTTGTGAAGCGTTCGGATGCGAAACCTGTTCGATTTGCCCTTGGGACCGAAGACCTTGGTCGCCGCCACGCAGTGGGCATAGATGATCCGGTTCTTTGACGTGTCCAGCACCGGATCGGAGACATAGCCGGGGCGACCCGTCAGAATGCGGGCCATCAACATACACAGCGTGTCGTCGGGCATTGCCTCGCAGACGCCATGTCTGCCGTCGTTCAACAGCTGCATGAACCCCAGGCACGGATACGCCGGGAGCTGCCCCCGGGCGAATCCCCCGAGGCAGTTCATCGTGACTGTGTCGGTCCCATGGCGCCGAAGCAATTCGCGCGTTGCCAAGTAAACCGCGCCTGCTTTGTGAATCCACTCCGGCGTCGCCTCGACCACTTTGTCGGCCTGCTTGGCCCAGCGGTCGGCCCACTCAGTCGCCTTGTCGTGATCCACCGTATCGTAAACGGCCTTGAACTCGTCAAACCCGATATAGATTCCCTTGGCACCGAGGAAATCTCGCTCTTGGCCCGATTTGCCACCACCGACAATCAAAAACCGAGACTTCTTGAACCGCTCGACGCACTGGCCGATGTCGGCCAGCGGGACCGGATCGTCCAGGCACTTTAACTCGCCGACTGTGGGGAAGGTCTTCCGATAGACCTGTTGGCACCGCTTGGCGAACAACTCTGGCGTAGTACCGGCCTTCGGGTCGGCAAACAGGCGCACGACGGTTACCAGGTCGCTCGGTCGCGTAGTCGCTACGCCGCAAACCGGAATGCCCTCCTGGCCGAGACGGGTATAGCCCCGTAAGAAAACACCCGAACCGCCGAGAAATTCGTCGGCCAAGACCATCGGCTTGCCCAGTTTCCCGATTGTCGCAATCGTGTCCAGGAGATTCCAGGTCAGGGTAACGCAATAAACAAGGTAGCCGTCCACTTGGTCCTTTAGCGCGATTGCCTTTTGCACGTCGTCCGGGTCTCGAACGGCCACCGGCACGAACTCGATCCCGGCGCAATGCTCTTTCAACAAACCAAGGACTTCCTTCTCGCGGCTCTGGATGTTAAACTCCGGGTAGGGCCAACTTGAGCCTTCCTTCGACAAATAGACCAAGCCGACGCGAACTCGCCGGCCTTCCGGCTTTTCGGCCAGACTCGTTGCCGAAGCTAACCCGCCGGCGGTGGCCAGGACAGCGCCACATCCCCTGACGAAATCTCGTCTGCCGATCACGCGACGACCACAAACACACAAACCGTGCTGACGTGAATGACACATGGCAAGCCTCCGTGCATGCCGAGTGGCCCAAGAAAAGATCCCGACTACTTGGCCATTGCTCCCCTAGCTCCGGATCACCGCAGGACCCAAACGCCAACAATTATCGCGTTTGTCAAGGTTGTCCAGAGATCGTGTCTGCTCTCCTTCGCCCAGAGGTCTCTACGTATGTGTTTAGTTTTCCACGGGCTCACGGCCGTGGCTACTATCTATCGTCTCTTCGAGGCTTTCAGAATGCGAAAAGAGTCGCCCGCTAAACACATATGGGTGCATGTCCAAATTCCAGAAGAGGTGCCGTTGCGCACATTTGTCGGTTCCCCCGACAGGATAGCCCGTCTTTCTTCCCACGCTCCCCTGAAAGGGGAGGCGAAAATAGCCAGGGGGCAACGCCCCTGGAACGTAAGACCGTCCTCGGACAAGCTCTGTAGGAGCGAGCGAAACCAGCCGGCCCAACCCG
>Ga0315280_10012392_pt1 | contig 10319 bp, 6 predicted proteins | sample YL17G06_40_MG_FD_203697 | JGI IMG/M metagenome (GOLD analysis project Ga0315280, IMG submission 203697) | Sediment microbial communities from Yellowstone Lake, YNP, Wyoming, USA - YL17G06_40 | ecosystem: Environmental > Aquatic > Freshwater > Lake > Sediment | place: USA: Wyoming | collected... | reverse complement strand
GCTGGCCGACGAGGATTACCCCATCGAGGCCGAGCGCGTGGAAGATGTCATCGAAGAGGCAGCCGGCGGCAAGCCCAAGACGATCGGGCTGCTGACCCCGCGGGCCGTTTTTCCCCTGGCGATCTACGAGTTCCTCACCGGCTATCTCGGCCCCACGGGGCGCATCGTCGATGCCCAGGAGCTGTACTACCGCATCAAGTACGAGAAATCCCCCCGCGAGATGGAGCTGATCGCCGATGCGGGCCTGATCTGCGACTCCGTGCTCGAGGGCATGCTGGGGGTGCTCCGCCCGGGGCTGCTGGAAACCCAGGTGGCCGCCTGGGGATACGCCATCGCCGAGGAGCTGGGCGCCGAGGAGATGGGCTTCGACGTCATGGTCACCGCGGGGGAGGCCAACCGCACCCTGATCGGCAAGGCCCTGAACCGACCCATCCGGGAAGGCGAGGTGGTGCACCTCGGCGTGGCCCCCAAGCGCGACGGGCTCAACGCCTGCGAGCGGCTGAGCGCGGTCTGCACCCGGCGACCGGCCGGCGTGGGCGCGGAGCAGCGCTTCTGGTTCGAGTTCGTAGAAGAGGCCTACCGCGTCGGCCTGGATGCCTACCGCAAGGTGGCCAGGGAGGCCCTTCCCGCCAGGCTGCAGGAGCAGGCCTTGGTGGACTACTTCAAGTCCAGGGAAGCGGAGGTGGCTGCGCGCATCGGCCGCAAGGTGGACCTGGCGCGCCAGAAGCCGTACACCGGGACGCACAACTCCGGCTACACGGAATGCCAGGAGTTCTACGGGGCCATCACCCTGGAATCCCACCAGCCCCTGGGCCGGCGCATCGTAACCATGCTCGACGTGGCCATCCGCGGTATAGGCAACCGCTGGAACGAAGTGATCATCCCGGGGCTGGACTACATCGTCGTGGAGAGGACCCTGGGCAAGGACGGCCCGGAGGTGGAGGTGCTCACCAAGCTGCCCGTGAACGTTCAGCACCTGGTGTGGAAAATCTGAAGGGTACGGCTGCCGGACGGGCTATATTGTTTTCACTCCTGATGCTCACTCTGGCCGCGGTCGCCTCAGCGGCCAAAGACCCTTCGATCAGGCTGTTTCTATGCGGCGACGTGATGGCCGGGCGGGGCATCGATCAGGCTCTGCCCCATCCCAGCAACCCCCGCCTCCATGAGGATTTCGTCAAAGACGCCAGAGACTACGTGGCGCTCGCCGAGCGGCGCAACGGTCCGATCGCCCGGCCCGCCGGCTTCTCGTACATCTGGGGGGATGCCCTGGAGGAGCTGTCCCGCATGGGGCCGGACCTGCGGGCCATCAACCTGGAAACCAGCATCACCACGAGCGGCGAGTTCTGGCCGGGCAAGGGCATCAACTACCGCATGCATCCGCGGAACGCCCCCTGCCTGACGGCAGCCGGAATCGATTTCTGCTCCCTGGCCAACAACCACACTCTCGATTGGGGATACTCCGGGCTGGCCGAAACGATGGAGGTTCTCGCCCGGGAGAAGATCCGCTTCTCCGGGGCCGGAGGCGACCTGCAGGAGGCCGGCGCGCCGGCCGTCATCGAGGTGAAAGGAAAGGGAAGGGTAATCTTTTTTGCCCTCTGCAGCGACTCAAGCGGTGTTCCCGCCGGCTGGGCTGCCGCCCCCGATGCCCCCGGAGTGAACCTGATACGGGATCTGTCAGCAGGAACCGCGCGCGGCCTGGCCGAAGCCCTGCGCAAGGTGAAGCGGGCGGGAGACCTCCTGGTGGTCTCGATCCACTGGGGCGGCAATTGGGGCTACGAGGTGCCCAGGGCGCACAGGAGCTTCGCGCACAGGCTCATCGATGAAGCGGGAGTGGATGTGATTCACGGCCACTCCTCTCACCATGTCCGGCCCATTGAAGTGTACAAAGGCAAGCTGATACTCTACGGCTGCGGAGACTTCATCAACGATTACGAGGGCATCGGCGGCCGCGAGGGCTTTCGGGCTGACCTGGCCTTGATGTATTTCCCGCTCATCGAGGCGGCAACGGGAAAGCTGCTCGAGCTCGCGATGACGCCGCTCCAGATCAAGCGCTTTCGATTGCAGCGGGCATCCAGGGCGGACGCGGGCTGGCTGCGGGATACCCTGAATCGGGAAAGCGGCGCCTTCGGCTGCCAGGTCGTTCTGGGTGAAGACGGCCGGCTTTACCTGCGCCGAATCACTGCAGGAACACGTTCTCCTTGAACGGCTCCAGGTAGCGCGCCGACATGACGGACAGCGGTTTGGCGGCCAGCGTGAACTTCGCGGCCAGGGTCGACAGCACGTCGCTCAGTTTCCTGACCTGCGCTTCCTTGTGCCGGGAGGCCAGCGCGTAGAATGAGGTCCCCTGCGCGATGTAATCGGCCCTGCTGCGTTTCGCTGGCAGCATCGGCTTGGCCTGCAGGAACGGGGCGGGGACGTTCGCCTCCTGCTCCGGAGGAGAGAAGATACCGAGGGTGAAAAGGCAGATGTCGGCGATTCTCTTGTACACCGGGAAGCGCAGCGAGTCGTCGATCGCGCTTGCGTAGCGCGCCAGACTGTCGATATCGAAATCGCTGAACCGTACCCTCCTCCAGACGCCTTGCCGGACGCGGACGGCCGTCGAGAAGGTGTTGATCCTCACGAAGGATACGAGCATGTCCGTGAGGTAGGCCCGGAGCTCCCTGTTTTCGAGAAGCTGCAGGATTTGCGGGGTATCGAAGAGGGCCATTGTGAACCCTTTGCTGCGCTCGTAGGTGAAGGGCTGCCGCTCCAGGTCGGCTTTCACTCTCGTGAGCAGGATGGCGAAAAACAAGGCCGGAGACACGCGCAGGACGGACAGGGGATCGTCGAGAAGGCGGCGGACCACCTTTTCGTCCGCGAGCATGCCTTCGAGGATCTCCTCGTCCTCGCGCAGCGTCCGGATCATCTTCTGCTTGTCGCCGGCGCCGGGCATGAGGACCTTGATCAGGAACAGCAGGTCCTCGTCTTTGAAAATCGATCCCAGTTTCTGCATGGTGCGCGGTCCCTGGTGACTATAGCATTTCGCCGGGCTTCAGGCGATCTTGGCTTCGGAGCGCGCGGGTTCGCTGGCGGGCGTCAGGGCCACCTGCAGCGCTTCGTCGATGCGCTCGATCAAGGTGAAGCTCATCGCTGAGCGCACCTCGGAAGGCAGATCTTCCAGGTCGCGCTCATTGCGCTTCGGCAGGATGACCCTGCTCAGGCCCGCCCGGTGCGCGGCCAGGACCTTCATCTTGATCCCGCCGACCGGGAGCACTCGCCCGCGCAGCGTGATTTCCCCAGTCACGCCGGCGTCGCTGCGCGCCGGCCGGCCGCTGAACAGGCTGGCGATGGCCAGCACCAGGGCGACCCCGGCCGAAGGGCCGTCCTTGGGCACCGCGCCCGCCGGAACGTGGATGTGCACGTCCGACTGGCTGAAGGCCTCCGGGTCGATGCCGAGCTCCTGCGCCTTGGAGCGCACGTAGCTCAGGGCGATCTGGGCGCTCTCCTTCATCACCTCTCCCAGCTGGCCGGTGAGGGTGAATCCGCTCTTTCCTTTCATGCGGGTCGCCTCGATGAACAGGATATCGCCCCCGAAGGCGGTGACCGCCAGCCCGGTGGCGATGCCGGGGATCTCGATGTTCTCGGACTTCTCGGATTCGAACTTCTCCTTCTTGAGGTGCTGGTATACCAGCACCGGCGTGACCTCGACCCGTTCGGTCTTCCGGGAGGCGAAATCGACCACGGTCTTGCGGCATATCGTCCCGATCAGTCGCTCCAGGTTCCTCACCCCGGCTTCGCGCGTGTAGTCCTGCACGATCTTCCTGAGCGCATCCTCGCCGAAGCTGATCTCTTCCTGGCGAAGCCCGTTGGCGGCGATCTGCCGCGGCACCAGGTAGCCCTGGGCGATGCGCACCTTCTCCTCTTCGGTGTAGCCGTCCAGACGGATGATCTCCATCCGGTCCTGCAGAGGCGCGGGAATGGTCTCCAGCTGGTTGGCGGTGGTGATGAACAGCACCTGGCTCAGGTCGAAGTCCACGTTCAGGTAATGGTCGCGGAAGGTATGGTTCTGGGCCGGATCGAGCACCTCCAGCAGCGCGCTGGAAGGGTCTCCCCGCCAGTCGGACCCGATCTTGTCGACCTCGTCCAGCATGAATACCGGATTGCGGGTGCCCGCCCGCTTGATGGCCTGGATGATGCGCCCGGGCATCGCCCCAATGTAGGTCCGCCGGTGGCCCCTGATCTCCGCCTCGTCGCGCATCCCGCCGAGGCTCATGCGCGTGAAGGCTCTTCCAAGAGCCCGGGCGATGCTCTGGCCCAGGCTGGTCTTGCCGACTCCGGGCGGCCCCACGAAGCAGAGAATGGCCCCCATGGCCTTGGCCGCGGCTTCGTGCGAACCGGGCTCAAGCTGCATGCCGCGCTCCTTCAGCAGGGCGCGGACCGCCAGGTACTCGAGGATCCGGTCCTTGACCTCCTGCAGATCGTAGTGGTCCTGATCCAGGACCTGCCGCGCATGCTCGATATCGAGCTGATCGTCGCTCAGGGCGCTCCACGGAAGCTCGACCAGCCAGTCCAGATAGGTCTTGATCATCGAGTATTCGGCGGCCTGCGGCGGCATGGCCGCCAGCCGCTTCAGCTCCTTCTGCGCCTCGCTGCGAGCCTCTTCGGGCATGCCCGCCTTTTCGATCTTCTTCGCGTACTCGCTGGCGACCTCCTGGTTCTCGTCCGCCTCCCCCAGCTCCTTCTGGATCGCCTTCATCTGCTGCCGGAGGAAGTACTCCTTCTGGGCCTTGCCCATCTCCTCCTCGGCTTCACTGCGGATCTTCCGCCCCAGGCTCAGGACCTCCTTTTCGTGCGTGAGGCGGGTGATCAGGGCGCGCAGCTTGTCCTTCAGGTCGTCCATCTCCAGGAGCTTCTGGCCTTCGCTCACCTCGATGGGCATGCTGGAGAGCACCATGTACACCAGCATCCTCGGGTCCTGGACCATGGCCAGGAAGCTTCCCGCCTCATTGGGGATGTTGGGGGAAAGGGTGATCACCTCCTGGGCCAGCTCCCGGAGGCTGCGCTGCATCGCGTCCATCTCCAGATCGGCCTGCACCACGTCCGGGATCACCCGAATGCGCGCCTTAAGGTATGGGTCGGGGCGCAGCCAGTGCTCCACCCGGAAGCGCTCCAGCCCCTGCACGACCGCCTGCAGCGTGTTGTCCGGGGTGCGCAGCACGCGCAGGACCCGCCCCACCGTACCCACTTCGTACACCTGGCCGGGCATCGGCTCCTCGATGGAGGAGTCCTTCATGGCCAGCAGGCCGAGGAGGTGATCCCCCTGGGTGACCTCCTCGATGAGCTTCACCGATCGGGGGATGCCGATCACCAGCGGCTGCACGGAAAACGGGTAACTGACGCTATTTCGAAGCGGAAGGATCGGCAGCTCCCGAGGGATCTTGGCCACGATTTCCGCATGCTCTTCAGTGCTCATAGCCTTTTTTCTCCGTTTCAAAGCTTACCCTCTCCAGGTTTAAGATAACAAACTCCTGCCCGGCGGCCAAATTCCCATCCGCTGCAACGGCTGTGCGCCGGAGACCCGCAGCGTCCTTGCCGCTGCCCGGTGACCTTCTATACAATAGCACTATCGTGACCCAAAGTGGGGCAACCGGGAGGTGAGCGGATGGCCGAAGCGGGCGGGAAGCTTTTCATCATGCTGCCGTTGCAGGGGATCCGGCTGGCGGCGCCGGCAGCCGCCGCGGCATCCGGCAGGTTTTGGCGCAGTCTGACCGCGCGGCGCGGGCCGGCTGGGCTCATCCGCCTTCCCGCAGCCCAGGGCGCGGAGCTGCGCCTGCTGGATTCGGTGAACGAGTACGGGGCCAAGCTGGTGGAGATCGCCCCGGCGGCTCTTTCGGCCCTGCGGGCCCGCCAGCCCAACCTGCGCCTGGTGCCGATCGCCTTCTACCATACGGCGGTGGCGCCGCGGGTCCGCGTCGAAACCCGGGCGGCCGCGACCGCCGCGGCGGCCGCCCTGAAGGTGAAGCTGCGCGTCGTCTCGCGCCGGGACGGCAGCCCGGTGGCGCGCGCTCTGGTGGTGGCCTTCACCGATTTCGAGGAGCGGATCGGGGCGCAGGGGCGCACGAACGCCAAAGGGGAGGTGAGCCTGGCCCTCGGCTCCGCCGCGCCTAAACTGGAGCGGCTGTACGTCTATCCCGAAAGGGACTTCTGGCCGGCGCTGAAGAGGAACCTCGTCGTCCGCTCCGAAACCTCCATCGCCCTGATACCCCTGGCCCTGGACTACATCGATTCGCTGCGATACTTCTACGGCTCCACGGCCGCGGGGGTAGGAGAGGGGATCAAGGTGGGGGTGGTCGACACGGGGATCGCCGAGCACCCCGATCTGGCCATCGCCGGCGGCGAGAACACGGTGGTCGGGGAGGACAAATCGGATTACGGGGACAACGGCATGGGGCACGGCACCCACGTGGCCGGGATCATCGCCGCGCGCGGCGAGCCCCCGGCGGGGGTGCGCGGCCTGGCCCCGGGAGTGGCCCTGCGCAGCTACCGGGTCTTCGGCAAAGGGAGCGATTCGGCCACCAACTACGCCATCACCAAGGCCATCGATCGGGCGGTGGAGGACGGCTGCGACCTGATCAACCTGAGCCTGGGCGGCGGCCCGGCGGACGAGGCCATCGAGGCGGCCATCCAGTACGCCCGCGCCCAGGGCAGTCTGGTGATCGCGGCCGCGGGCAACGACGGCCGGCGGCCGGTGAGCTTTCCGGCTTCCTACTCCCTCGCGCTGGCCGTATCGGCCATGGGCCGCAAGGGCACCTTCCCCTCCGGCACCACGCAGGCGGCGGACGTGGCCGCGCCGTACGGCAAGGACAGGAAGAACTTCGTGGCCGCCTTTTCCAACATCGGGCCGGAGCTCGATCTCACGGCCCCCGGAGTCGGGGTTATCTCGACCTACCCGGGAGGGTACGCGATCCTGGACGGCACCTCGATGGCCTGCCCGGCGGCCACCGGCGCGGCGGCGGCGATCCTCGCGGCGCGCGCCGAGCTGCTGGGCCTGCCCCGCGACTCGGCCCGTTCGGAAGCGCTGGCCCGGGCCGTGCTGGGGCGGGCGCGGACCCTGGGGTTCGGCAGCCTGTACGAGGGCCAGGGACTGGCCCGATAGGGAGGCGACATGGGCAGGTACATCTTGCGCTACGTCGGGACGGGAGCCAGCCCGGCAGCCGACATGCAGCGCATCCGGGCCGCGCAGGAGCTGACGGTGATCGATGATTCCTCGTCGCGAATGCTCCTGGTCGAAGCCAGCGAGGAGCGGCTGAAAGAGCTCGTGGGTTCCCTGCCGGGATGGATCTGGAGCCCGCAGCGCATGATCCGCCTGCCCGACCCCCGACCCAAACCCCGCCGCGGCCCGAAGAGCTGAGCAGCCGCCCCCGGCGGCGCGGCCGGCGCTTTTTCATTTGACACTTGCACCTTCTGCTTGGCTACATTGTCAGAATGGACAAGAAACCCCGTCGCCGCGCCGCCCGCGCATCCTTTCCTGCCGGCCCCCTCTCGCCGGAGGAGCTCGAGCGCCTCGATGCCTACTGGCGGGCGGCCAACTACCTTTCGGTCGGCCAGATCTACCTTTACGACAACCCGCTGCTCAGGCAGCCGCTGTCAGCGCAGCACGTCAAGCCGCGCCTGCTCGGGCACTGGGGCACCACTCCGGGGCTGAACTTCATTTACGCCCATCTGAACCGGGTCATCAAGAAATACGATCTGGACATGATCTACGTGGCCGGGCCGGGGCACGGCGGCCCGGGGCTGGTGGCCAACACCTATCTGGAAGGAACCTACAGCCAGTACTACCCGGAGGTGACCGAGGACGAGGCGGGGTTGAAGAAGCTGTTCACGCGTTTCTCCTTCCCGGGAGGCATCCCCAGCCACGCGGCCCCCGAAACCCCGGGATCCATCCATGAAGGGGGAGAGCTGGGCTATGCCCTGTCCCACGCCTACGGAGCGGCCTTCGACAACCCGGAGCTGATCGTGGCCTGCGTGGTGGGCGACGGCGAGGCTGAGACCGGGCCCCTGGCCGCCTCCTGGCACTCCAACAAGTTCCTCAACCCGGCTACGGACGGCGCGGTGCTGCCGATCCTCCATTTGAATGGATACAAGATCGCCAACCCTACGGTGCTGGCCCGTATCGGAGCCGAGGAGCTGGAAAGCCTGCTTCAAGGCTACGGATATGAGCCGCGCTTCGTGGAGGGACCGCGGCCGGAGGAGGCCGGCGCGGCCGCGGTGCACCAGGCCATGGCCGCCACGCTGGAGCAGGTCATCGAGGAGATCCGCAGCATCCAGAGCGAGGCCCGGGCCGGCGGCGCCGCAGCCGCGCGAAGGCCGCGCTGGCCCATGATCGTGCTGCGCACACCCAAGGGATGGACCGGACCCAAAGAGGTGGACGGCAAGCCCGCCGAAGGCTCCTGGCGCTCGCACCAGGTGCCCTTCGCCGAGCTGGCGGACAACCCGGGCCACCTGCGGCTGCTCGAGCAGTGGCTGGCCAGCTACCGCCCCGGGGAGCTGTTCGACCAGGCCGGCCGCCTGCGCCCCGAGCTGAGGGAGCTGGCCCCTCAGGGCAGAAGGCGCATGGGGGATAACCCTCATGCCAACGGCGGGCTGCTGCTCGAGGACCTCCGCATTCCGGACTTCCGCAGCTACGCGGTCAAAGTTCCCCAGCCGGGAAAGACCATGGCCGAAGCCACCCGCACCTTGGGCGAGTTCCTGCGGGACATCGTGAGGGCCAACCCGAAAAACTTCCTGGTGTTCGGTCCCGACGAGACCGCCTCCAACCGGCTGGGCGCCCTGTTCGAGGCTACCGTGCGGCGCTGGGTGGCCGACATCGTGCCGCAGGACGCCGACGGGGGCTACCTGGGCCCGGAGGGCCGGGTCATGGAGATCCTGAGCGAGCACACCTGCCAGGGCTGGCTGGAAGGGTACCTGCTCACCGGGCGCCACGGCCTGTTCAACAGCTATGAGGCTTTCATCCACATCGTGGACTCCATGTTCAACCAGCACGCCAAGTGGCTGAAGGTGACCTCGCGCGAGATCCCCTGGAGGAAGCCCATCGCCTCCCTGAACTACCTGCTCAGCTCCCATGTCTGGCGCCAGGACCACAACGGTTTCAGCCACCAGGACCCGGGCTTCATCGACCACGTGGTGAACAAGAAGGCGGACATCATCCGCGTGTACCTGCCCCCGGACGCCAACACCCTGCTGTCGGTGGCCGACCACTGCCTGCGCAGCCGCAACTACGTCAACGTGATCGTGGCCGGCAAGCAGCCCGCCCTGCAGTACCTGGACATGGAGGCGGCGGTAAGGCACTGCTCCCGGGGCATCGATATCTGGGACTGGGCCGGCACCGAGGAGATCAGCGAGCCGGACGTGGTCCTGGCCTGCGCCGGGGACATCCCCACGCTGGAGACCCTGGCCGCCGCGGACCTGCTGCGCCGCTACTTCCCCCAGCTCAGGGTGCGCCTGATCAACGTGGTCGACTTGATGAAGCTCCAGCCCGCGGAGGAGCACCCCCACGGCCTGAGCGGCGAGGAGTTCGACCGGCTGTTCACCAAGAGCCGCCCCATCATCTTCGCCTACCATGGCTACCCCTGGCTTATCCATCGCCTGACCTATCGCCGCACGAACCACGACAACCTGCACGTGCGCGGGTACAAGGAGGAGGGCACCACCACCACGCCCTTCGACATGGTGGTGCTCAACGACCTGGACCGCTTCCACCGGGTGATCGATGTGATCGCCCGCGTGCCCGGGCTGGCCGAGCGGGGGGCTTCCGTGCGCGAGGAGATGCTGCAGCGCCTCGCCGAGCACCGCCGCTACATCGAGCGCTACGGCGAGGACATGCCGGAGATCCGCAACTGGGTCTGGCCGTACTGAAGGGATTCTATTTGATGATTTTCGTCCCGCGCCGATCGATGGTGGCGATGCTCATCACGATGGCGATCAGGCCGAAGACGATCATTTGAGTATCGTGGCCGAGGGCGAGCATGAGCAGCCCGGCTTGAATCCAGGTGATGATGATCACTCCGAGCAAGGTCCGGTGCGGGCCTCCGACGCCCCCCGTGAGGGCCGTGCCGCCGGCGACCACGCTGGCGAACAGCGGGATGGGCATGTCGGCTCCGATCAACATGGAGCCTCCCCCAAGCTGCGCCATGTAGAGCACTCCCGCCAGCCCGGCGAGCAAGCCGCTGAGCATGAACACGTGAATCCGGTGTCTTTCCACGTTGATGCCTGAAAGTCCGGCCCCCGTCGGGTTTCCTCCGACCGCGTACGTGCGCCTGCCGAACGGCAGGCAAAGGGCC
>Ga0315280_10012391_pt1 | contig 10320 bp, 10 predicted proteins | sample YL17G06_40_MG_FD_203697 | JGI IMG/M metagenome (GOLD analysis project Ga0315280, IMG submission 203697) | Sediment microbial communities from Yellowstone Lake, YNP, Wyoming, USA - YL17G06_40 | ecosystem: Environmental > Aquatic > Freshwater > Lake > Sediment | place: USA: Wyoming | collected... | reverse complement strand
CCGGGGCCTGGGCTACTTCGTCTCCGGCACGTCGGACACCATCGGCACCGTCGTCTCGGGCGCGCCGACGGGCGACCGTCGGCTGTTCGAGGTGCCGGCGCCGGCCGGCCGGCGGGTCGTGATGGGTCCGAACCAGTGCGGCGGCGCCTCGCTGGCGTGGTTCGCGGACCGGTTCCTGGGCGGCGACGTGGGCCGGGCGCTGGAGCTGGCGGCGACGGCGCCGCCGGGCGCGGGGGGACTCGTCTTCCTGCCGTATCTGGAGGGCGAGCGAACGCCCATCTGGGACGAGCGGGCCCGCGGCGTCTTCTTCGGCCTCACAACCGCGCACGGCCCCGCCGAGCTTGCCCGGGCCATCCTCGAGGGCGTGGCCGCGAGCGACCGGCACATCGTCGAGACCATCGAGGAGGTCGCGGGCGTCGCGATCGAGCGGCTCCGAACGGCCGGCGGCGCGAGCGGGGGCTTCTGGGGACAGATCAAGGCCGACATGCTGGGCCGGCCCCTGGAGGCCACCTCGGAGCAGCCCGGCACCCTCGGCTCGGCCATCCTGGCCGGCGTTGCCGCCGCGGTCTGGTCCGACGTCGACGCCGCAACCCGCGCCGTCGTCGCCGTCTCCTCCCGGATCGAGCCGAATCCGGCCCTCCGCTCGACCTGCGACGACGTCTACCAGACCTACCGGGCGCTCTACCCCCGACTGAAGGACCTCTGGCGCAGTTGAACGGGGGGAACGAGCTAACGAGCTACTGTGGGCGCACCGCCGGTCCGCCGGCTGGCCCGACGTTCGGATCGTCGTCGTCGAGCTCGGGTATCAGCCCGCGCCAGCCCCACCGCTTGGCCGTCTCGATGGCCACGCGGAACGTCTCGACCTGGTGGGCGAAGTCGTCGATCTCCCACCGAAGCCAATCGCGCTCGCCGTGTGGGGACTGAGCGGTAGCGGCCTGCACGCTCGCGTCCACGGGCGAGCTATCGCGGCTTCCGGACATCCCGGGTATCCTCGCCGAGCACGCTGAGCTTCGCCACCTTCTGCATCAGCTCGTGGCTGACCGGCCGCTGGTACTCCTCGTACAGGCCCGCCAACTGCTCGAGTATGGATGGCGCCACGAACTTGACGCCGCCGGGGACGATCACGGCCACGTCGGTGTCCCTGCCCACGCCGGGCGCGACTTCGGCCCGGCGCTTCGACGCGTACACGCTGAACACCGTCTCGTGAAGGCTGCGCTCCGCCGTGTGTCCGAACCCGATCATCGACTGCATCGCGTGGAGCCAGCCGCTGCCGATGGCGCGAAAGCCGATCGGCGCGGTGTCGGTCGCAATCCCCGGGTTGTGGATCACGTACAGGTGGCCTCCGGCGTCGTCGACGCCGCCGACCAGCAGGTCCGCGCCGTAGTTGAACTCCACCACCTGCCTATCGATTCCGCCGACTATCTGTGGCAACAGCTTCTGCTGAAGCTCCTTGTAGAACTCGTCCTCGGTGATGCCGCGCGGAGTGAAGATCTCGGCCTCGATCAGCCGACGCCGCTGGTCGACGTAGCGCGTAACCATCGTCTTCACCACGTCGTCGACGGTAACCGTGCCGGACGGGATGGAGGCCGCCGTGTCCCGGACCAGCCGCGACCCGCGCTGCGCATCCCCGGCGGTGAGGGCGACCGCCTTGCCGGTGATCGGGGTGATCTTCGGAACCTCGTGCTCGAACTCGGTGAGCCCCGCGAGCGTCACCATCCGATCCGAGGCGACGACGACCGCTCCGGCCACGCGCCCCTCCGGGTCCGCACAGACAGCGCCGATGCAGACGGTCACGGCAGCTCCCGCCTTCGGGCGATAATGCCAATCCCCATGCTGATTGTAGGCTAGACGCCTCGGGCGGTCAACCTGGCACCCTCGCGCTCGCGTTCCGGCGCCCTACCTGCCGACGACCCTCAGCTCGTTGGCGGCGTCTCGAACGCCGGGCACCCGCCGGGCTACGTTCCCTGCCAGCCGCCTCTCGTCGTCAGCGGGGACGGTCCCCCTGGAAGTAGACGACCCCGCCCTGGACGTCGGCGGCGAGGTTCCAGGGCTCGGTCCGCGGGTCGCCGGCGACGGCATCGAGCACGTCTTCGCCGATGGCCGTGTCGCTCCTGACAGTTGCCACGTGCCTCACCTCGCGTCGTCGCTAGTCGTCGCCTGCACTGGCCGTGCCAGCGGCCTCCGGCGAGCCGAGGTCGCGGCCGGGCCGAGCGCGCTGCGACGGCAGGCCGCGCTCGACGGGGAGCGGGGCACCCGTCGAGCACGGCTGGCCAGCCCCGAGGTGAAGGTAGACAACGTAGAAAGGTAATCCCTTGGTCCACCACTTACTGCTGGGCGTACACGGCCTGGCGCAACCCCTTGAGATAGCCGATGGCAAAGAGCCGCCCGATGCTCGAATACGAGGGGTTGTCGTTGCTGTCGCCCTCCATCGTCGGGACGTGGTCGGGGCGGCACACACCCTCGAAACCGATATCGCGGTAGGCCCGCATGCAGGCCAGCATGTCGGTCTTGCCATCGTCGTGGAAGGTCTCCACGAACTTCTCGGGCGTGCCGCGCACGTCGCGGAAGTGCACGAAGGAGATTTTGCCCTGACGGCCGAAATGACGGATGGCGCCGGGCAGATCGTCAGTCATCATGGTGAAGTTGCCCTGGCAGAGGGCGATGCCGTTGACCGGGCTGGGGACGAGATCGAGCAGCCTCTGGTAGTTCTCGATGCTGCGCATGATGCGCCCCAGGCCGCGGATCGGCGAGATCGGCGGATCGTCCGGATGCATGGCCAGCGTCACGTTCGCCTTCTCGGCCACCGGCACCACGGCCTCCAGGAAGTAGCGCAGGTTCTCCCACAACCGCTCCTCGGTGACGACGCCGTACTCGGTCAGCGGTGCGTTGCGCATGAGCTCGTGGTCGTAGCCGGTGGCCAGCGCCCCACCACGCGAAGGGACCGTGGTCGAGGTGCGCATCCAGTTGAACACGGGCATCCATTCGTAGCACCAGACCGGGATGCCCAGCGCGCCCATGTTGCGGATCAGGTCGCAGGCGGCCTCGATCTCCTCGTCGCGCCCCGGCAGCCCCAGCTTGGCTTTGTTCAGCGGGGGCCGGCTCTCGATAACGTCCAGCGCAAACCCGCCGCCCTCGTAGGCCGTCTTCATGCGCACCAGCGACGTGTAGCTCCACGGCAGGTCCTCGCGGTTGACGTTGAGGCCCCGGCTGAAGTCCATCACGCCGACCACGTGGTCGACGCCACACTGCTTGACCAACCTCCACAACGGCGTGGGCCGCGGCGGCAGAACCTCCGCGATCTTCATCGTAGCTGACCTCCTCGCACGCAGGTTTTCGGAGCGAGCTTGCTTCCCGCTCCGACTGAGTAGCTTCGCACGCGCGCTGACGCGCGCCCAGCATAGCTCAGGGCCACCGCCACCTCATCTGAGCCACCGCCGTCTGCCCCCAAGTCTATCCCTTCTCGTCGCCTCCGTCCGTCTGCCCACGCTTGAGGAAGTCCTCGAGCTCCTTGATGAGGGCGTCGCTGCTGGGCAGGTCGGGCGGCGCCGGCCTCTCCGCCGCGCGGCCGGCCTCGCCGTCCCCGCCCTCCTGGCTCTCCAGGCGGCGCACGTACTCGGCCACCTCCGGGTTCTGGGCGATCGCCTGGCTCACCTGGCTGTCGAAGGAGTCCGCCTGCCTCTCCAGGTCGTCGAGGTCGAGGGTTAGGCCCAGGAGGCTCCCGATCTGGCGGAGCATCGCCGCCGACACCCGGGGGTTGACCGTGGACGAGATGTAGTGCGGCACGTTGCCCCAGATGCTCACCGAGGGCAGCCCCTCCTCCCGGGCGGCGGCGCCGAGGACGCCGAGGATGCCGGTCGGGCCCTCGTAGCGCGAGCCCCTGAGGTGGAGGCCACGCAGGCGCTCCTGCATCTCCGGGCTCGTGGCCGAGCCGGTCAGCCGGGGAGGACGGGTGTGGGGGACGTCGGCAAGCAGCCCGCCGAGAGTCACCAGGAGGCCGACGCCGAACTCCCGGGCGATCCCGAGGATCGCCTTCGTGAAGGTCCTCCACTTGAGCTGAGGCTCGACGCCCACCAGGACGATGCAGTCCCGCGAGCCCCCGGACGGACGAGCGTAGTAGAAGTCGTTGGCGGGCCAGGTGATGCGACGCTGCGAGCCGCCGACGATCCGGACGTGGGGCCGGGTCTCGGTGAAGACGTAGAACTCCTCCGCGTCGATGGAGGCGAACCGGCGCCCGGCCCACTGGCGCACCAGGAATCGGGCCGACGAGGTGGCGACCTCGGCGGCGTCGTTCCAGCCGGCGAAGGTGGCGATCAGCACCGGCTCCCGCAGGGCGGGGTGCTCGTGGATCTGAACGTGCTCCATCTCGCCCGCGCTCCTTTCCGCGTCCGCGAGGGGCCAGGAATCACGGCCAGCCTCGCGCCGAAACCGCCGATCGACCCCCTTGTGGCGCTACTTCTGGAACGCCGCGTCGAACGCGATCTGCGACGAGGGGAAGTCCATCCGACGGACGAACTGCAGCGCCTCGGGGGCGCCGTGCTCGCGGTCCATCCCCGAGTCCTCCCACTCGACCGACAGCGGCCCCTGGTAGCCGATTCGGTTCAGCGCCCGGACGATCGGCTCGAACTGCACGTCGCCGTGCCCCGGCGAGACGAAGTCCCAGCCCCGGCGCCGGTCGCCGAAGTTGATGTGGGACGACAGGATGCTGGTCTGACCGTCGAGGTACACCTTCGAGTCTTTGACGTGCACGTGGTAGATGCGGTCCGGGTAGGCGTGGATGAACTTCGCCGGGTCGAGGCCCTGCCAGACCAGGTGGCTCGGATCGAAGTTGAACCCGAACTCCGGGCGCCTCCCGACGGCCTCGAGCGCCCGCTCGGCCGTGTAGAAGTCGTAGGCGATCTCGGACGGGTGGACTTCCAGCGCGAACTTGATCCCGTAGCGACCGAACTCGTCCAGGATCGGGTTCCAGCGCTCGGCGAACTGCTTGTAGCCCGCCTCGATCTGGGCCGGCTGCTGCGGCGGGAACGGGAACCACATCGGCCAGATGGCCGACCCGGTGAAGCCGGTGACGACGCTCACGCCGAGGTTGCTGGCCGCCCGCGGCGCCGCCATACACAGGTCGACCGCCCACTTGCGCATCGCGTCGGGCTTGCCCCGGTACTCGGGCGGGCCGCCGTAGATCGCGGCGTGGCGCTCGTCGAGCGGCTCGTCTGCGACGAGCTGGCCGGCCAGGTGGATGGAGAACGCCCAGACGTCGAGGCCGTGCTTGGCGAGCAACTCCCGCTGGCCCCGGGCGTAGGCGGCGTCCTCGGCGGCCCGCAGGACGTCGAAGTGGTCGCCCCACGACGCCAGCTCGAGACCGTCGTAGCCCCAGCTCTTGACTTTCGCGGCCAGGGTCCCCAGGGGCAGGTCTGCCCACTGGCCGGTGAACAGGGTGACTGGACGCGACATAGTAGCCCTCCGTCTTGCTTGTTTCGACCTCTCCCGGTCGATGGACCGGATGCAGCCTGAAGTGATCCGCGCCTGATGAACCGCAGTCGTCCCGGGCGCACAGGCGCGAGGTGGCGGCCGGAATCACCGAGACTCTGGGCCGTGAAGGCCAGCACCTCCAGTGCTGTAACTGCGTCATGGCGGCCTGTCGGGCTGCTATGATGGGCTCTTGTCACGGAGCCCGGAAGCCTCGGACGGGGCGCAAGCCCCGGCGCCAGGGACAAGCTCTCGGCTCTGGCCGCGAGTACCTGGTTCATTCTAACAACCCTTGCCGCACAGGACAAGAGGCGCCGAGCGCGGGAGGTCGTCAGTGGGAGGTGACCGCCGGCCGACCCGTGGAGCCGGACGCGGCAGGCCGCGCCGGGGCGGCCTCGTGCGCCAGCAGGCCCGGCGTCGCCGCGGCGGTCCCGGCGATGAGCGCTCCGCCGACGACGCTGCTCAAGCCCACCGCCCAAGGTGCGCTCAAGAGCGCCGAGATGCCACCCATCAGGAGCATCCCGAGGGGCGAGCTGCCGATGGCCAGGGTCAGCACGCCCATCGCCCGCCCACGCAGGGCATCGCCCACCGTGCCGAGGATGATGGCGCTCTGGAAGGTGCTGAAGCCGGAGTGCCCGACGCCCCCCAGGATCAGGAACGCCAGGGAGACCGCGTAGACCGGCGAGGTGGCGAAGACGAGGATGGCGGCGCACATCCCGACCGAGCCCAGGACGAAAGCCCAGCCCTGCCGCCGGAAGCGCCCCGAGGTCACCAGCGCCGTCGCGCCGACGAGGGAGCCGATGCCGTCGCCGGCCCCGAGCAACCCCAGCCCGAGCGGCCCGACCTGGAGGACGTCCCGGGCAAAGACGGACAGCAACTGCTGATAGGGGAAGACGAAGCAGTTCATCAGCATCGTCACGAGGAGCACGCCCCGGACCGGCTGGTGCTTGTGGCAGAAGCTCAGCCCCTCGGCGACGAACCTGAAGGCCGGCGCCGCGCGGGGTCGGGCGCCGTTGGCCGGGAGGCGCAGAGCCAGGAGCGGGACCAGCGCGGCGGAGTAGACGAGGGTCAGGAGCACGTAGCAGCCCGGAAGACTCAGCGCGGCCAGCAACCCGCCGCCGACGAGCGGCCCAAGCACCTTGGTCACGTTCATGGACATGGTGTCCAGGACGAGGGCCGGCAGGAGCAGACCCCGGCCGGCCAGGTCGGGCACCATCGCCCGGCGGCTGGGCCACTCGACGGACCAGGCCAGGCCAAGGAGAAGGTTGGCGGCGGCGAGGTGCCAGTACTCCAGCCGGCCGACGAGCAGGAGCACGGCCACGGACAGGGTGGCGGCGACGTTGGCGACCTCGGCGGCGATGACCAGGAGCCGGCGGTCGAGCCGGTCGGCGATGGCCCCGGCGAAGGCGCCGAAGATGGGCACCGGCGCGTTGCGGTAGAAGCCGATGAGGGCGACGTGCAGCGGGGAGTTGGTCAGCTCCAGCGCGAGCCACCCGGCGACGAGGATGTCCATCCAGCGGGCGAAGTACCAGAGGAACGCCGACAGCCAGAGGAGCCGATAGCCTTTCCGTCGGAGGGGCTCCAGCGCGGCCGGCGATGCCGATCCCGGCCCGCGCGCGTGGGGAACGCTACGGCACATTCGGCGGCGGCTCCTCCAACTGCGGCCCATCCCCAGGCGGCGGGACTCCGGCGCCCCGGCCGCGGGGTGCGTCTGGCGGTCGTCGGGAGGAATATGCTCAGTTGGCCGCCAGCGCGGTGACGGTGATCTCCACTCGGGCGCCGGCCGGGAGGGCGCTGACGGCCACCGTCGTCCGGCCCGGCGGGTTGACCCGGAAGTACTTGGCGTAGACCTCATTCATCGCGGCGAAGTCGCTGATGTCGACCAGGTAGACGGTGGTCGCCACCGCCAGGTCGAACGAGGAGCCGGCCTCCTCGAGGATCACCTTGATGTTCTCCAGGGTCTGTCGGGTCTCCGCGGCGATGCCTCCGGGCACGATCTTGTTCGTCCGCGGGTCGATGCCTTTCTCTCCGGCGGCGAAGACGAAGCCCCCGGCCTTGATTGCCTGAGAGTAGGGACCGATGGGCTTGGCCGCCTTGTCGGCCACGACCACCTCGGTGCGGTTCGAGCTGACTCCTGCCACTGGCGTTCCTCCTGGCGTTCGTGCTTGAGGCACGCAGGATTCTAGCCCCCCGACGCTGCCCTGTCAACCACGGCGGCCGAGGCATGAATCCTGCGGCGTGAACCCGCACCCGGCCCCGGGCGGCACGGGCGTCAGGACGTGAGGCCGGGGCGAAGTGTTCTGGAGGTGCCTGCCGTGAGCATTCTCTGGGTGCTGCTGATTCTCATCCTGCTCGTGGTCCTGCTCCGGCTGCTCGGAGCCATCTGAGCCGGCGGGCCGGGACCCGATCTCTTGCCGAGGCAGATGACCTAGCCTTCCCTGGATGCCACGCGGTCGCGGGCGGCAGTCGCCACCGCCGCCGGAGTCGTCTTGGCCAGGGCTCCTTTGGGGCAGGCGGCGACGCAGGCTGGGTCGCCGCTGTCCCGACAGAGGTCGCAGATCACCACGCACTTGGAGCGGCGGTCCAGAGCGATGGCGCCGAAGTCGCACGCCTCGATGCACCAGCCGCAGCCGGTGCAGAGAGCTTTGGTCACCTCGATGACGCCGTCCTCTGGGGAGATGGCGAGCGCCGACCGGGGGCAGGCCTTGACGCAGGGCGCGTCCGGGCAGAGGCGGCAGGCGACGGCCAGGTTCACGGTCGGCTCTGGCCGGGAGGTCCGGATCCGCGAGAGCTCCAGGTCGAAGCTGCCCTCGTGCTCGAGCGCGCAGGCGAACTCGCAGAGCCGGCAGCCAGTGCAGAGTGCCGGATCGCAGACGATGTACTTGTGCTGCAAGGCTTACCCCCGTTCTCACCCTCACCCCGACCCTCTCCATCGCTGAACGCGTGGTGCGATGGGAGAGGGGGTAGGCTGGCCAGCCGCCAAGACGGGCGCCAGGTCTTCGAGATCCAGCTCGCGCAGCTTCACCTCCGGGATGAGCCCGTCCGGCGTCCAGCCCCGGGCCGCGTAGTAGCTGTCGATCATCAGCGTCAGCTCGCCCTCGGTGAGCCGGACGCCGGCCGCGACGCCCGTCGGCAAGGGGTCCCGGAGCAACCGGGGCGGCAGCCAGTCGTCGTCTCGCGTCCAGCCTTCACGGATGTTGAACGCCTTCTTCACGGTGCAGACCCGCTCGCCCACTCGCCGGAGGTCAGCCGCCGAGAGGGGCAGCCCCGTCGCCAGCCGGTACAGCTCGCCCGCGTCGGCGTAGAGGTCGGCGAAGCACCGTCGCAGGAACTTGCAGATGCCCAGCGAGTCCAGCGTGGCCGCGAAGTCCTCCTGCTCCATCGCCAGCCGGCCCCGGCTGGCGTCGGCGCGGAGCCGGTCCACCTTGCTCGACATATCGACCTCGTAGGCGGCCGACCGGTTGTGGCAAGCGCCGCGGGTGCCCACGGCCAGCCCCAGCGCCAGCGTCTTCAGGCTCCGGGGCTCGTAGCCCGGCAGCTCCAGCCCCTTGACGTGCATCGCCCACGCCTCCGAGCCGCCGCCCACCTCCGCGGCCGCCCGGCGCACCCCCTCGCCCAGGAGCCGCCCCAGGCTCTCCCGCCGGCCAATCTGCTCGATCAACGCCACGAGCGCCTCGCCGCTCCCGAAGCGCAGCGCCAGCCCGCCAGCGTCGGTCGGCGTGAGCAGGCCCTTCTCGAAGGACTCGAACGCCCAGGCGACGCAGGCGCCGGCGCTCATCGTGTCCAGCCCGTAGGCGTCGCAGAGGTCGGCCGCCTTGAGGATGGCGTCGGGGTCGGCCACGCCGCAGAGCGGCCCGAGCGCGTAGAGCGACTCGTAGTCAAGCGATGCCTCGGTGCCGGCGTGGGGCCCATCAAGGGCCCGGTAGTAGTGGTCGCAGGCAATGGGGCAGCCGGCGCAGGCGATGATCTTCTTGAGATGGCGGGCGTAGAGCGTCTCGCCGCTGACCTCCTCGGCGCCCTCGAACGTCGACTGCTGGTAGTTTCGGGTCGGCAGCGCCGCCAGCCGGTTCAGCGTGAGCACGTTGCCCATCGTCCCCAGGACCCGGTACTTCTCCGTGGCGCTCCCCTGGGCCCGCTGGAAGAGGTCCAGGCAGCGCGCCGCCAGCGCCTTCGGCTCGGCCGCCGGCACGCTGCCCGTGCCCCGGACGGCGATGGCCTTCAGGTTCTTCGAGCCCATCACCGCGCCCGCGCCGGTCCGGCCGGCCTGTCGGCCGTAGTCGTTGGTGATGCAGGCGTAGCGGACGAGCTTCTCGCCGGCCTGGCCGATAGAGGCGACGCTCACGGAGCCGTCGACAAGCTCCCGGCGGATCCGGGCCTCGGTCTCGCCGCAGCTCAGGCCGGCCAGGCGCCGGGCGTCCCGGAAGAAGACGTGCCCGTCGTCGATAAGAAAATAAGTGGGAGATAGGGCACGCCCGACGACGATCAGGACGTCGTAGCCGGCCCGCCGGAGGGCGAGCGCCCAGCCGCTGGAAGAGAGCGAGTCGCCGACGAACCCGGTCAGCGGGGACTTCGTCGCGACGGCGTACTTGCTGGCCGCCGGCACCATCGTGCCGGCGAAGGCGCCGACGGCGAAGACCAGGGGGTTGGCCGGGTCGAAAGGCTCGGCGCCCGGAGGGCAGTGGTCCCACAGCAGCCGAGACGCCAGGCCGACGCCGCCCAGGAACGCGGTCCGGTACGACTCCGACAGCGGCAGCGTTCTCGCCTGGCGCTCGGCCAGGTCCACGTACAGCACCTTGCCCCGATCCACGGCTGTCCTCCGGATACCCTCACCCCCAGCCCTCTCCCGCGAAGCGGGAG
>Ga0315280_10012390_pt1 | contig 10321 bp, 14 predicted proteins | sample YL17G06_40_MG_FD_203697 | JGI IMG/M metagenome (GOLD analysis project Ga0315280, IMG submission 203697) | Sediment microbial communities from Yellowstone Lake, YNP, Wyoming, USA - YL17G06_40 | ecosystem: Environmental > Aquatic > Freshwater > Lake > Sediment | place: USA: Wyoming | collected... | reverse complement strand
CCACTTTCACGTCGGCGATCCGCGGGCCCGAAGGCGTGCTCACCAGGTAAACGTCACCGCACAGGCCGCGCCGCGCCACTTGGCTTCTGCCCCGCTTGGCCGCGTTGGTGTCGTTGAACATGAGCATGATGTCTTGGAGGGGCTTGGCGACGACGAGCATGGTGAGCACGTGCTTGCTCCCGGGGGGCCATGCCGAGGTCAGTTCCACCGCGCCCGCCGGAAACTGCACTTCGCCCGCCTTGCGGCCGTCCACGTACACCACCGCACTGGAATTCAGATACTCCAGGCAAAGGGCCACGCGGCGGCCGGCCCAAACGTTCGGCACGCTGATCTCGCGCTCGTACCACGCCGCGGTGACGCCGCCCAGCCTCTGGCCTTTCCAGCTTGGATGCGGGTAGAGCGTCTGGCAGTCCTTCTGCATGTAGTCGGTGATTCCCGGCCAGCAACCGGGGACCTTGAAATAGCCCCAGTTCCCCGCCGGAACCATGACGGATGTCCCCTCTCCCTTTGGGAGAGGGTCAGGGTGAGGGCTTTCCGTCGGTTGCCACAGCCACAGTCCGTTGAGGCAGATCCGCTCCCGCGTGGGCGTGGTCTCGCGGTACGCCTTGTCCATGTCCCAAACCGCCTTCACCCCTTGGGGCAAGGGCACGGCGGACGGGCCCTGGCACATTCCGACACTGGCAGCGACAACGACGCACAGAATGGCTGCAAGCCAAACGGACCAATGGCTTCTCATGCGGCGCTCCTGAATGGTAGGCTGGGGCCAAGCCCCAGTTCTCGCGTGTCTCGGTGGTGCTGGGGCGAGCGCCCCCTCCTACAGGTCCGCGCCCCAGCCCACCGATCTACCCGGTATTCTCCCCGCCCGACACGCGGCCCGCAAGTCTTCAACGGGCGTTTCTTAGCCCAAGTTACGCAGTTGCGTGGGTCGGTTCGTTGGTAGCAAAGGACTCCGGTCGTTCCCGCGGCCGCCCCGTTCTCGAAGAGGACTTTCTGCCACTGGTAGACTTGGCCGGGCTGGATGCCGTACTCGTCGCAGAGGTCCGAGATCGGCGTCTTTTCGACCACGTATCGCTTGAGAATAGTGGCCGAACCACTGCGTCGCTTGACCGCCGCAAGGGAAAGCCCGATAATGCTCGTACAGTGGCCGGCAGGCGTAGTAACAAGGTGTAGTCGCGTGATTGGCACGTCCGCGTTGGCGTGACAAGTCATTGGAAACGAATCGCTTGCGCCCGTAGCTCAATTGGATAGAGCATCGGTCTTCGGAACCGAGGGTTGGGGGTTCGAGTCCCTCCGGGCGCGTTACGGTGCAAGGAGTTACGTCAACACCCCGAACACGCAAGAAGGTGTAGCGGGGTGTAGTGAAGTCTATCCTATCTTGCCGGGTCCCCCACGTCAACTTTGTCCCCTGGTGATAGGCCGCGGGGCGACAGCCCGGGCCGGCAAGGACCTGGTGACGGCCGCGGGGCCCGATCCACGGTTGCGAAGGGAGACCCCCGCCCGACACCTTAGCCCATACGCTATGGGTGCCTTCCCAGGGCGGCTCGCCCATGTGGCCGAGCCGTAAGAACCTCGACGCCAAGGCTCGCGCGGTTGTCGGCCGGCAGTCGTGGCATCAGTATTGCCATCCCCGTGATGGCGAAACCCGAAATGCAGATTTGACCCCGAGATTGCCGTAAGCTCTGGCTTCGCATTATACTACGGCGAGTGACGGTAAAGTTGGTGTCGGCTAAAACTTCGTTGGGCGGCTGGGATGGAAAGGTGAGCGGGCAACTAACAACAACGACTGTGATTGAAGCAATCTACGCTCGGGAGAACCGACGTCGCACGATCTGGACCCCGAACATTGTCCTTGAACGTATCGGAATCGCGCGGTACCCGAATATTCCGGCCGCTTCTCGCAGGAAGGCAGCGCGGATTCTCAGAGAACTCTGGCGAGCAGGCAGACTCGTTCGGCGAGTCGATCTCAATAGGGACCACATCATACTCGAAGCCTCCTACATGAGGCCAGAAGACAAGCCTCCGCTGTATTTCGAGGCATGCGACTAGTGTGGATTCCCGCGTCTTGTCCGATACGGGCGGACCGATTCGTGCCGAAAATGCGCCGGTGAGGACATTGACGAGAACCTTTACTACGCGGCGTCCCCGGAACGGACAAAGCCAAACTACCCGAGCTACACGGGACCGCCAACTCCGCCTGCCCGCTGAGGCGGGACGCCTTGGGCGTCGTGCGAGCGGCCGGGGCGTTGGAGAATAGAATTGCGACCCGACGGTGATCGCTCCGATAGGGGCGGCGTCGGGCAGGCGTTTCGTTGGGCAAACGAGCGGCGAGCGTAATGTGGTATTTCATTTCCACAGGCCGTTTTCTTCCAAACGGTTCGCCTGCGGCATTGCGGGGCGAATGGACGGTATACGTTGAGGTGGCGGACGATCAATTGGCTGCCCGCCAAATTGACCGCTTCCAGAATGGAGCGGTCTTGTGCTACGACAGGGAGCATCGTCGCGACGAGTTTGGATACCTTGTCGGCCTTCGGTCTAGCCGAAAACCCAAATGGCGCAAGTTCTATCCGAACGCTGAGATCATATCGGCCGACGAGTTTGACGCAGCGTGGAAGAAGGCGTTCAATTCACGGGACTGTGTGAATCGGTGCGGCCCAACATCGGATGCCCGCTGAACCGCCGCATCCATGCGGCGGACGCCTTCAACGGTTACGACGGAATCTGCCTGGGACGCCGGAACTGGCTTTTTTGTGGGAGCGACCGGGGCGGCCGCGCAGCGGCGATCCATTTCAGCCTGCTCGCCTCCTGCAAGCGTCACGGCCATGATCCCTGGGTCTACCTCCGTGACGTGCTCACCCGTCTGCCGGCGATGCTTCCTGGGGCCAGCGAGAAAGAGCTTCTCGCCCTCCTCCCTCACCGCTGGCACCCGGCCTGATCAAATCCTCGGCCCGCCAACCCCTCGTGCGGCCGCCGAGTGCTTCCCATGTGTTCCGCGGGACGCTTACCCGAACGAATTTGACACTCCCGGCCTGCTTGGAGCCAGTAGAGGCCGACTCCCCGTCCCATCTGATAGAGGCCGCCGTTCGATGCCGTGCCGAAGCGGCAACTAATCACCTGAGGTCCGTGTGCTGCATCTTAAGAGCTGCAGCGTGAGGCTGCACTCCCCCGGGTATTACCTCGTAAGCGAGACCGCTTACAGGAGGTACCATGAGCCACATCGTCACAATCAAGACCGAAGTCCGAGATGCGGCTGCCGTACAGGCTGCCTGTCGCCGCTTTGGCCTTTCTGAGCCCGTTCAGGGCAAGGCCCGATTGTTCTCCGGCGAGGTTTCCGGGCTGGTGGTGAATCTGCTGGGATGGCAATACCCCGTGGTCTGCGAACTGGGCACCGGCCAGGTGCGTTTCGACAACTTCAACGGCCACTGGGGAGACCGGAAACACCTGGAGCGATTTCTTCAGGCCTATGCCGTGGAGAAGGCCAAGATCGAGGCCCGGAAGAAGGGGCACACTGTCACGGAGCAGTCCCTGGCTGATGGCTCGATCAAGCTGACCATCCAGGTCAACGGAGGGGCAGCAGCATGAAGACCATCGAGATCATCGTGACCGCTGACGGCAAAACGACGGTGCGAACCGCGGGGTCTCGTGGTTCTTCCTGCCGGGAAGCCAGTCGTTTCATCGAGCAGGCCATCGGAAAAACTGAGGCGGAACGGCTGACCACCGAGTTCTATCAGACCGAGCCGGTCCGTCAAAGCCAGCAACAGCGATCTTGAGCAGTTTCCCCGAACCGGCCCAAAACCATGGGGATGAGAACCATGTCGCCGCATCCAGACAATGAGAGGATAGCATCATGGACACGCAACAAGTAGCACAAGAGCCTGGCGCGGCCACACCGATCCTCGGAAGCCAACGGGAAAGCTCAACACCGGAACAGCTTCGGGAACTCTCTGACCCGAAGAAGCAGGAGCAGTATCGGCTGGCGTATCGTCTCCAGCAGGCCAGAAGGTCCTGCCCGGGATGTGGCGATGATGGTGTGATGTTCTGAGCAAAGGTGGGTGTCGCGGGGCCGCAACCGAGAACCCCGGCGTCGCCGGACTTGACGGATCGGAGAAGCTTGTGAATGTCGAAATACGTGCCCGGTGAAATCTGGATCGGCGGCAAGATCGCTGCCATTCTGGTCCCCGACCTTTGTACGGCGATCAGCCAGCAAGCTGTCGCCTTGGAATGGGACGATTGCGCCTTTGCCCCTGCAACTGCCGAGGATTTGCTTGAAGCGGCCGGGCCGAGCAAGAGAGGCATTCGGCTCTTGAGACTGTGCAAGAGCGAAGCCCGATGGGGCCGGTTCGCGAGGTTGGAACGATTCCTCGAAAAACATCGCGTCGCGTACACACGGTTCTCTGCCGGGCAGCAAGACTATGACCACGAGAAGGTGGAATTCCGGCCGAACACCGGGCGGGGACAAATGGTAAGCGACAGCCAGGGGGAGCCAATCGTCGCGGCCTCCCGCGTGAGAGCCGTGAAATCCCTATTGGCCCGGACGGTCAAATCCGCTCGATCGGGCTTCGTCGAGACTGCCATCGGGTTGGTTCAGGCCGCCCGAAAATCACTCCCAAAGCGTCTCCCAGGCGACATGCCGCCCCTGGAGCCGTTTGATATCGTGGCTGGGTTCCACTATCCCCAATTGGTCTGCGCACCCGAGGAAGCACCATTCTGACAATCACGCTGGCCGAATCCAAACTGACTCCAGTCGGCAGCGTTGCCTGCGTCTCCGTTGGCGCGAGCGACCGTGCGATGAACGAAACGAAACGTGGCACGGCCGTGGACCTCGTGCGGTTGCGGCAGGCGAGTGTGGCGAAGTCGGTCCGGGCTCTGGGGAGGTGAGCGATGCAGTGTTCAGCTTTCGGTTGTGAGCGGCCTGCGGTGGCCGAGGTGCTGATGGACGTTGACGGCACCGGGCGGAGAGCATGGCTCTACTGGTGCTCGAAGCACAAGCGGCCTTCGGATTGGGCAATAGAGCCGAACTCGGCAACTGTGGCGATTGCCCGGCAACAGGCAACGGAGTTGGCTTCCGTGAGCAAATCGATCGAAGTGATTCCAGCCTCGTGAGGGTAGGGAGTCAGGAGATGATGGATTCCGAAGAGGGCGCAGTTCTCCCCTCACATCCTCCCTGGTTGGATTCACGGAGATTGCCATGCCCCTGGCAGAACGGTTGTCCGAGTACATCAGTGCTTGCTTCACCGGGCTCTGGATTCAGTCCTTCGAGCACGAAGATGCCCTGACCGAGATCGCCCAGATGTGCCGCAACGAGAATTGGCGGCTGGCAACCTGGGACATCGATGCTGGACTTCAGATCCCGGGGCAGGCGAACGGGCAGACCATCGACGCCGGCGAAAACGACCCGCTGGCCGCCATCCGAGCCTTGAATGCCCTGGCAACGCCGGACGGTTCCGCTCTCCTGGTGATGGTCAACTTCCACAGGTTTCTCAACAGCCCGGAGGTGGTTCAAGCAGTCGCCCGACAGATCGCGACGGGCAAGGGGAACCGGACCTTCATCATTGTCCTCTCCCCGGTGGTGCAAATTCCCCCGGAGTTGGAGAAGCAATTCATCGTGGTGGAACATGAATTTCCGACCCGGGAGCAAATGAGAAATTTAATTCTTGGAATTGCAACTGGGGAGGGGGAAATCTCGGATGGACCCGAACTGGACAATGTTCTGGACGCAGCGGCCGGGCTCACCTGCTACGAGGCGGAGGGAGCCTTCAGCTTGTCACTGGTCCGTCAAGGTCGCGTCACGCCGGAGACCGTTTGGGAACTCAAGTCCCAGATGCTCAAGAAGAGTGGGCTTCTCTCATTGCATCGGGGGAGCGAGTCCTTTGCGCATCTTGGAGGGCTGGAAGCGATGAAGAGCTTCTGCCTCCGAGCAATACGGTGCCAGGGACATCGTGATCCCTTGAAGCGGCCAAGAGGCGTACTGCTGCTTGGGGTCCCCGGGACCGGCAAGAGCGCCTTTGCCAAAGCCCTCGGGCACGAAACCGGGCGGCCGACACTGATCCTGGATGTCGGAAGCCTTATGGGTTCTCTGGTCGGTCAAACGGAACAGAACATCCGCCAAGCCCTCCGCATCGCCGACGCCATGGCCCCGTGCATCCTCTTCCTGGATGAGGTCGAGAAAGCATTGTCCGGTGCAACGAGTAACGGGGACTCTGGGGTGTCGGCCCGGCTTTTCGGGACTTTCCTGACCTGGTTGAACGATCATGACTCGGATGTGTTCGTCATTGCCACCTGCAACGACATCAGCAAGCTCCCCCGGAGTTTGCGAGGGCGGAACGCTTCGACGGGGTATTCTTCTTAGACCTGCCAGGCACTCAGCAGAAGGCAGGAATTTGGAAGCTCTACCTGGAGATGTTCGGGCTGGATGCCAAGCAGGCTCGGCCAAACGACCAGGACTGGACGGGGGCCGAGATCCGTTCCTGCTGCCGCCTATTGGCCCTGCTGGACGTGCCGTTGATGACGGCCGCTCGGAACGTTGTCCCAGTGGCGGTGACGGCGGCAGAGTCTGTGAATCGGCTGAGGAATTGGGCCGGTGGCCGCTGCCTGAACGCCGATGCACCCGGGATCTATGTCCACAGCCAGGCGAAGGCTACCAAGCAGGCCCGGCAAGTCCAAAGAGGAAACCCGGCGGACAATTGAAACAGGCGGGACTGCGGAACTGCTAATCACGCAGGCCCGCTACTTGCGGGCTTTGGCCGTCCGGCAGGGCCTTGGCTAACTTGAGGACCACTTGGGTGCCAGCCGGGATGACGAAGCCGGGCAGCAGTTTCCGGAAGGAATGTTGGTCCTGGGACATGGATGACCATCTCGGGGCTAAGCTTGCCAATCGCATCAGTGTACCGGCCGCTGGTTGACTGGGAAATGGAGGTCGGTGCTGCCAAAAGTGAACGCCCCCGGCCCACGAAATGTGGACCAAGGGCGTCCTTGATTACAGCGCGATCGCTTCCACCTCGCCCACGAACCGACCGGCGTCCTCGGTGAGGAAGGCGGCCACGACGCTGAACACGGCGTCACTGAAGCCGCCGACGTTCAGGATGCGCTTCGATCCGGGGCCTGGGTGGTGGTGTACGGCTACAAGTCGATGCAGACCAGCTTCGCTCCCGGCCCAGCCCCGCTCGTGCCACCGCCACCGTACTGCGACAGCCGCTGGGCCAAGCTGAGGACCGCGTCGGTCGGGTCAACCTTGGCCTCGTAGGCCGCCGTGTCGAAGGGGATGACCACGCTCTTCGGATTACTGCATGGACGCAGCAGCTTGCCTGGAGCGAGGCCTCCGCCTCCAATTCGTTGAGCCGCCGGCCGCTGGTCTTGAACTCGGTGACGGTCAGACCGTCCGCCTCCCGCGTCAGGAGATCAGGCACCGCCAGGAGCGGTTGCTCCAGGGCCTCACCTCGGCTGTTGAACAGGGGGAGCCGCATGTTCTATCTTTACCAAAACCAAGGCATCGACTTCGACGACGTAACGGCCGCCATCCAACGGCTCGGGTTGCCCGCCCCCTATTTCTTACGGGATCCTACGGCTGTCTACCATGATTCGCCCCGTCTTTCGGGGGAGAAGCAAAGCAGGACCGCGTAACTGTTCGCGCCATTCTTTGGCGCCTGAGCGAAATCCAAGCCGTCTTGGAGCGTCTCCCTGTACAGAAGGACGCGCTAGCGCGGCGCGTCCAAACGAACAGTGACCCGCATATTTGGGAGAACTGGGATGAGTGCGGAGGTATTGATCGACCTTGTCCGCGTGCTGGAGGCGTGCCGAAACGCCAAGTCGGATTCGGCCGTGCTCCGCCACCTGGCCAAGTCGGTGCTCGGTGTTGCGGTGGGCTACACGAGGGCCGTGGTTCAGGAGCTTGGGCCTATGCTCAACAAATACGGGCTCACCAAGGAAGAGGTGAAGGCCATCAGGGCTGGCCGGAAAATCGAGGCCATCAAGCTGGTACGCCAACGGACGAAATCGAGTCTCCTGGACGCGAAGAACTGCGTCGGGGCGGCCATGGCCGGCATGGGCATCGATGGCCGCAAGGCGCCGGGCTCACAAAAGGGCCATCCGCCTTTGAGGTTCTTCGGCGACCACGATTCGCTCCTCAACTAGGAAAAGGAGGCCAGTGAACGGGAACTGAGCAACTGAGAGAGCCGAGCGGGAGCCGGCTGATCGACATGGGTAAGCGGTCCCCGGATGTCCCGGGGCCGGGACATCCGGTCCTTGGCCTGGACGATTCCCGCTTCGCCGATCGCCTAATACCGAACGAAGCTGGCCGACCGGTGCCCACCTTTTGTGGGTATCGGTGGTGCCGCCTTTCCTCCTTGGCAGTACGAAATCCACCCGCTTTCCAGCGTCTTTATCGTTAGCCGGCCGCTGTTCGGCTGGTGTGTTTCTTTCTGCCTTCGGAGGGCTTCTTGATAGCCAAACCACCCAAACGCCCGAAGAGCGGCGTTGTCGTCCGGGCCTACGCGGAGCTTGACCAGTACATCTGGCAGTTCGCCGCGGACAAGTTTGGCCTCTTGGTCCTGGTCGGCCGGCCCGGGCTCCAGAAAACGCGGAATGTCCGGGCCGTCCTCGGCTCTGAGGTCTGCTGGATCGAATCCAATGCCACGGCCTTCGGCATGTACTGCCGGCTCTTCGAGTGCCGCGACGAGCCGGTCGTGATCGACGACGTGGACAGCCTCTATTCGGACCGAGCCGCGGTCCGTCTTCTGAAATGCCTCTGCCAAACCGAAGAGCGAAAGACGGTCGCGTGGCAGTCCTATGCGAAAGCCCTGGAGCGAGAAGACATCCCTCGGCGGTTTGCCACGCGAAGCCGGGTGCTCATCATCGCCAACAACTGGCGGATCTTGAACGCCAACGTCAGCGCCATTGAGGACCGCGGGCACGTCTTGCTCTTCGAGCCCTCTGCCTTGGAGGTGCATCTGCGGACGGCAGAGTGGTTTGCGGATCAGCAGGTATTCGACTTCGTTGCCGAACATCTTCACCTTATTGCCGAGCCCTCGATGCGGCACTGCGTGATGGGCCTGGAGTTGAAGGAGGCTGGGTTCGACTGGAAGAGCCGTCTTCTGGAGCGATGGCAAGTCGATTCCAAAACCATTCTGGTGGCGAAACTGAAGGCAGATCCGTCGTACCCCACCGAGGAGGATCGGGCACGAGCATTCGTGCAAGCAGGCGGCGGGTGCCGGGCCACGTATTTCAACCACGCCAGGAAGCTTCGACCAATCGTTGATCCTCCGCGGATCGTCCTGAAGAACCCCATGCCCGACGTAAGCGTCCCGCGGAACACATGAGAAGCACTCGGCGGCCGCACGAGGGGTTGGCGGGCCGAGGATTTGATCAGGCCGGGTGCCAGCGGTGAGGGAGGAGGGCGAGAAGCTCTTCCTCGCTGGCCCCAGGAAGCATCGCCGGCAGACGGGTGAGCACGTCACGGAGGTAGACCCGGGGATCATGGCCGTGACGCTTGCAGGAGGCGAGCAGGCTGAAATGGATCGCCGCTGCGCGGCCGCCCCGGTCGCTCCCACAAAAAAGCCAGTTCCGGCGTCCCAGGCAGATTCCGTCGTAACCGTTGAAGGCGTCCGCCTGCAAGTATCCGCGATAGTCCTTCAGAAACGCGGCCGGCCCATCCCGCTGGTGAGTCGTCGTGTAGTCGAACACCGTCAGCGGGTGGAGCGGGTCGCCCACGTAAGGCCAGAAGCGACCCGTGTACTTCAGCTTCCGCCAGGCATCGCGGACCTTCACCGAGGTGTCATCAGTGTGCAGGACGTGAGAAGCGAGTACCACACGCACGGCCAACACGTCGGCCAGCGTCTGCCGGTCGAACCGGCGATGTAGCCGCACGCTGCGACCGTTGTCCCAATGAATCTCCACTCCGCTGCTGGACTGGCCGGCCTGGTCCATGATGACTGGGACCGGAAGAAATCGCGCGGCTCCCCGGCGCTCAGGGCCTGCTGGGCTGGTCCTCACGTCCGCTGGTTTCCCCTGCGGCCCGCTCCCCTGCTTGTGGCGATGCACGCCTTGCCTCGGGTAGCGCTGGGCCAGTCTCTGCCGCCACCAATAGAACGCGGCCTCCTTCACGCCCCCACTGCGGCAGAATGCCCGCACCGACTGACCGCTTTGCCGCCAACGCTCGACCACGTCCCGCCCATACCGCCGCTTGGCCGGATCGCCGCTTCGTCCACGCTTCGCCATGTTTGGGGCTCCTCAGGTTACCGCGGCCGAGCCCACCTCAGCCGCCGCCCCTCAGCCTACCACCCCACACAAGGCGCGTTCCGCCAGACGCTTACGACTTCACCGTCCTCGG
>Ga0315280_10012389_pt1 | contig 10321 bp, 8 predicted proteins | sample YL17G06_40_MG_FD_203697 | JGI IMG/M metagenome (GOLD analysis project Ga0315280, IMG submission 203697) | Sediment microbial communities from Yellowstone Lake, YNP, Wyoming, USA - YL17G06_40 | ecosystem: Environmental > Aquatic > Freshwater > Lake > Sediment | place: USA: Wyoming | collected... | reverse complement strand
GCGGCTATAGCGGGCAGCACAGCGCTGAGGAAAACCTAGTGTAGTGTCCCGGAAAAAGCTTTACGGTCGCTCAGACTGCTGCCAAGGCGCCCCGACTGTAAACGTATTTTAGTGCCGCCACACTAGTAAGGGGCAGCGCTCGGCGGGAGCTGACGCCAGCATCGCCTGATGCGCGACCGATGGCGTTTACCTGTCGCCCGGTCTCCTACTTGCCGCCTTTCTCCCACTCCGGCAGCGGGGACAACGCCTCCGGGCGCGGCGCGCGGGCGCGGATGAGCAGCGCCTCGATCATCCCCCGCGCCTTGTCGGGATGCGTCGCCGCCCAAATGATCTTCTCGTGATCGAGCGCATTGACCCGGTCATTCATCGCCCGCAGCGCGTCCATGCAGTTGATGAGCGCCCGCCCCACCGGCATCCGCTCGGGGTTGATGTCAATGCCGAAGAAGCCGCGATAACCGTGCATCTTCAGCACGTAGAGCGCCGCCTCCGCTTGCTCCGGCCCCACCACGCCGACATTTAGATCCTGGTCGTAGTTGCCCAGCGGCTGGCTGTTCCAATGGGTATGCATCAGCTTGCCGTACTCCATCGCCAGGCTGAACGCATATGGCAGATCCTCGTAGCCCATCAGCACGTGCCCGACCTCGGGGTTGAGGCCGACCATGGCATGGCCCTCGTCGAGCAGGCGCCGGTTCTCCCGCGCCTTCAGCAAGCACTCAACCTTCTGCGCCATGAGGATGCCCTCGGGCGTCGTGCCATAGAGGATGTGACCGCGCGGCTCGTAGGGCTTCGGCTCCTCGGCGACGCGCACCCCGGGCACGAAGTCCATCGCCTCGGCCAGGCCCGCCGCAAAACGATCGCGCGCGGCGATGAGATCTATGCCGAACGCGTTCTCGTAGCCGTCAATGCCCGGCCAGACGATGGCGAAATCGGTGCCCAGCTCGCGGTTAAGCTCGAAGGCCTCCTTGGCGCGATTGATCGCCGCCCGGCGCGCCGCGGGAATCGGCGACGACAAGGCGCCGAACTCGAACTGCGACTCGAAGAACAGGTTGGGCACGACGGTGATGAGGCGGATGCCCAGCGCCTGCTCGAACTCGGTGAAGAGCCGCAGGTTGTCGTGGTTGACCTCGTTGGGGTAATGCGCCTCGAGGCCCGCCAAGCCGTACTTCTTCAGCTCGGCGGCCTGGTCCAGAATCTGGTTGATGTTCATCGCCGGGACGTAGCGATCGTGGAACCGCCCACCGCCGGGGGCGAAGAACCACACGCCGGCGCTGAACTTCAGCTCCAGCTCGAACGACTTGAGATGCTTGAGCAGGTCATCCGGCGCGCGCCGCTTGCCTTGCTCGCGAAGATCCACCAGTCCCATGTCTGTCCTCCTGCCGCGTCGTGCCGCTGACTTCAACGGGGCGCGCCGATGTCCTGCCGGTTGGCGACGGCAGGAGCGGCGCATCGCGGCGACAAATGTTGGCTTATAAACCAAAAGGAGGCTCGCCTGTGTCCATTCCTCCGTTTATCGTAGCGCTGACTATTGCTTCGGGGCTCACTATCGCCCACGCCGCGGCCCAGCGCGTTGATCCTCGCCTGAGCGAGGACGATGACGCTTACATGAGCCGCCAGGCGAAGGCGCTGCTCGCCGAGGTGGACGCGACTCTCAATCGCGTTCCGCCGGCACTGCCCGAGCCGCGCGAGCGGTGCGCCGCCTGCGGGCGGTGCGCCGCTCGCGAGCGCCGGCTGGCGCTGCTGCTCGTGGACGCCGTGGTGCATGACCCCTACGCGCCCAATCGCCCGGCGGTGCAGCGCTTCTATCATGCCCAGATGCAACATGCGATCGCCGCCATGGAGAGCACGCGCGTCAAGAGCGGGGCCGTGATATGGAAGCTCTACAACCACGGCTTCGTGGTGCGCACGCCGACGGTTACCGTGGCGTTCGACCTCTACCGCGGCCCTCGGAGCTTTCGCGTCAACGACCCGCAAGGGCGCGGCGCGGAAGTACCAAGCCCCGGCTTCCCTCTGTCCGATGAACTGGCGGCGCGGCTTGTGCGCCAGTGCGATGCGCTGTTCATAAGTCACCGGCACGAAGATCATGCGGACGAGCTGATCGCCCAGACGTTCCTCGCCCAAGGCAAACCCGTCGTCGCCCCGCCCGATGCCTTCGAGGGCGCGGCTATCCACGACCAGATCACCCATCTCGAGCGCGACGCGGACCTCGTGCAGCGGCTGCCGATCCAGAACGGGGCGCGCGATCTGCAAGTCGTGGTCTATCCAGGCCAGCAGTACCAGGGGCACGGCCTGCCCAACAACGTCGTTCTGGTCATCGCGCCCGAGGGCATGTCATTCGCACACAACGGCGATCAGATCAACGACCCGTACCCGCAATATCAGGCGGACTATGCCTGGATCGACCACGTGCGCGAGCATCACAAGGTTGACGTCTTGATGACCAATTGCTGGACCGATGACATCTACCGGTTCACGCGCGGGTTCAACCCGAGGCTGGTCATCCCCGGTCACGAGGACGAGCTCGGGCATCCGACGTGGGACCGGGTGCCCTATTGGGGCGACGCGGAGTACCTGCACCTGACCTACCCGCAGCTTCTCGCTTCGAGCTATCCGGTGCTGGTGATGACGTGGGGGGAGTCCTATCATTACATGCCGCGCGCGAGGTAGGCACTGACGCGGCGCGCCGCTCGTGGAATAACGGGCAGGGGGCGAGGCTACGGCCGCGGTTTTCGCCCCGCCAGCAGGATGTAACTCCAGAAGGCTGTCGCCAGGACGGCGGCGCCTACGAATTTGACCGCCACCGGCGCGACTGCGGGCGAGAACAGACCCTCGACTATGCCCGCGACCGCGAGGAACGTGATCACCCCCAGCATCATCACGCCGGCCTGCCGCCCCGCGATGCGCAGCGCATCCACCCGGCTATACGGGCCCGGCGCGACGATGGCGAAGCCGAGCAGGAACCCCGCGGCGGCGGAGATGATGATGCTCGGCAGCTCGATCACCCCGTGGGGCGCGACGAAGGCCCAGAAATAGACGGAGGCATTGGTGCGGCTAACCCCCGCCCCGAGCACGCCGAGGATGAAGCCGTTGAAGATGAGCACGAGGATGGTGCCCAGTCCCATGAGGATTCCGCTGGAGAAGGCGAGGAACGAGACCTGCACATTGTTGACGATGATGAGCGAAGATGCGATGGGCCGGAAGTCGGCCGGCAGGAAGTTGGCGCCGCCTTTGTGCCGCGCTGCAATTGAATCAATGCCGGCGGCGAGCTGCGGGTTGAAGATTTCCAGCAAACCCGGACGCATCACGACGAGCAGGGCGCCAACCGCCGCAGCGCCGAAGAACAGCCCGCCGGCCAGCGCGATGACCCGCCATTGCCGCCGCAGGGTCTGCGGCAGCTCCTGGCGGAAGAAGCGCCGTACCCCCGACCAACCGGCGGATTCGGAGACATAGAGCAGCCCGTACGCCCGACCCACCAGCCAGTTGAGGTATTGCAGCTCGGCGGCATCCAGACCGTACGCGCGCGCGTGCGACAGCTCCGATGCCGCGCGGCGATAGAGTCGCCCGAATTCGAGAAGCTCGCCTTCGCTGAGGCCGCGCAAGCCGCGCAGGCGCGAGGCGCGGGTGACCAGTTCCGCCAGGCGCTCCCGCTGCGCCGAGGGCATGAATGACTGACCGGTATCCGTCATGCTATGCCTTGACAAACCTCCGCGATTGCCCGACGATAGGCAAGGATGACCTTCGACGATACCAAGACCGTGGTGACGCCCGAGCAGGTGGCGGTTACTTACACCCTGGCGGGCGTAGGGACTCGCTTCGCTGCGATCCTGCTCGACACCTGCATTCAGGCCGTCGCAGTCGCGATCGTGCTGTTTGTCGTCGCCGGGATCGGGGCGGCTGCGCCGCTGGAGAGGCTTGGCTCGCTCGAGAGCATCGCTGCGCCCTGGGCGATGGCGCTGATCGTGATCGCGATCTTCGCGCTGCTGTGGGGCTACTTCATCTTCTGGGAGAGCATCTGGAACGGCCAGACCCCCGGCAAGCGCGCGGCCGGTATCCGCGTCATGCGCGACGGCGGGTATCCCGTCGATTTCCGCGCCGTGTTCGTGCGCAACATCGTCCGCTACGTGGATTTTCTCCCCGCGCTGTACGGCATCGGCGCCTTCGCCATGTTCCTGAGCAAGGAATCGAAGCGCCTCGGCGACTATGCCGCAGGGACGATCGTCGTCGCCGATTCGCGGCCGGCGCCAGTGGTCAAGACGACGGCGCCGCAGGCCGCGCCGGTCGCGCCCGAGCAGCCTGATGCGGCTGCGCCGCATTCCGGAGCGGCGCCAGCGCCGCCGACGTATGCGCTGCTAGGCGACCCCGCACTGCTCAACCTGCGGGCAATGACGCGCGAGCAGTTCGCGGTGGTGGATCGCTTCCTCGTGCGGCGCGCCGAGCTGAGTCAGCAAGTGCGCCAGGAGATGGCGCGCAGAATCGCGCTGCCGCTTATGCCGCTGGTTGGCATGACGCCGCTCGCCGACGACGGCTATCCTTTCGATGCCTTTCTCGCCGAGCTGGCGGCAGCTTATCGCGCTCGGGCGCAGCAGTAAGCATCGCTCGTAGGGCGCGCTGGGGACAGTCCCCTATGAGCGCCGCGCTGCCCGGGTCGGACCCCCCTCAATGGGGACTGTCCTCGATCGGGTATGACCTTTCTTAGTGGGGAGGGTTAGATGACGCACTGGAATGTGGCCCAGCCGCCCTCGGCTGGGAGTGGGCGCAGCCTGCTGCGCCCCTACAAGTCTGCCGGCGATCCCCACTTTCCGAGGTCATACCCCCTCGATCTCCGGCTTGCCCTGAGCGAAGCCGAAGGGGCAGGCTCTGAGGCCGCGTTTCGCGGGGGTCAGCGACCCCGCGCCCGGACCAGGAGGTGCCGATGTCCCGCATCATCACCGTTAGCGCAATCCAGTTGTCAGCAGGCGCCGCCGGCGAGACGACCGCTGATGCGGCTTCGCCGCATTCCGGAGCGGCGGCGCCTGAGTGCGGCTGTGCCGCACTTCCGGAGCGCGCGTCCCGCGCGCCCAGCGCCGCCGCCGAGACGAAGCAGCATAACCTGCGCCGCATCGAGGAGGGACTGACCACGGCAGGAGAGCGCGGATCGGATGTCGCCATCTTCGGCGAATACGCCAACGTCCGCCACCTGCCGATTGCTCGCGACACGGCGCGCGATCTTGCCGATCCCGTCCCCGGGCCGGTGACCGATCGCATCGCCCAGCTCGCGCGCCGCTACTCGATGAACATCCTGGCGCCGCTCGTCGGTCTGTGCGACGGCAAGCTGCGCAACGTCACCGTGCTCGTCGCGCGCGACGGCGCGATCGTCGGCCAATACTACAAGGCGCATCTTCCGCTGCCCGAGGCCGAATGGGGCTTCGCGGCGGGCGACGACATACCGGCGTTCGATCTCGATTTCGGGCGCGTCGGCGTCATGACGTGCATGGATATCGAGTACCCGGAGCACGCGCTGGTGCTGATGCTGCGCGGCGCCGAGGTCATCTTCTTTCCCCATGTCCAGGGCGGCTGGGGCGAGCTAGATTGGGAGATTCGCTACCGCGCGCGGGCGGTCGACACCGGGCTCTACATCGTCTCGGCCTGCTACGGGGTGGACAAAGGCGAGGCCTGGCGACCGGGCATGATGATCGGGCGGTCGAGTGTCATCGGCCCCGACGGCACGATCATGGCCGATGCCGGGCGCTGGGCGGGGGTGCTGACAACCCAGATAGATCTCGACTGCAAGCGGGTGAGCGATTTCCATTTCGCTAAGCTGTGCGAGCGCACGCTGGCGGTCAAGGCGAGCCGGCGACCCGAGCTCTATGCGGAGCTTGCGAATCCGGCGCCGCGCGACGCGGGCTTGGCCGAAGCGCGCCGGCGGGGGCTGTGCCGAGACGCGTAGGGGCGTTTCACCCGGGTGACTGCCGAAAGAAGGATTCGGGTCCCAATGACGGAACAACATCAATAGTAGGTCTCCATTTGACCGCAGGCGCACGGGACGAAGATGCTGTTGGGCAAGCGAGACATAGGGACAGGAACCAGCGGTTCCTATCCCCGGCAGGTGGAGCTGCCAGCGGAGATTCGATCCTGGGCTGAGCAGTGGCTCGGGCAGGACGAGCACATCCAGATCGCCGCCGCGAGCGACGTGCTCGGCGATGGGCGCTTTGGGGTCTCGTGGATCCTCGTGACCGAGCATCGCCTGGCGGCGATCGAGCTCGAGGACCCTTCGACAAGCTCAGGGCAGACTGAGCCGATCGAGTTGCGGCGCGAGGTGCGGCTGGACGAGATCGACTCGGTCGAGTTCGAGCATTACGTCGGCGGCGGCGCGCTCTATGCGCTGCACTGCGCGCGCGACGCGCGCTCCGGAAGTGCGGCGCCGCCGCACTCGGGCGAGCGCACGGAGCTGATCAGGTTCTCGCGCACCCTGAGCGATCTCTTCGATGATACGCGCGAGCAGATCATGGAAAGCCTGCGCGAGCGCGGTCGGCGAGTGGCTAGGCCGTCGGCCGCCACGGCGGCAGGCGAAGCCGGCCTAGCCGCTGAGGCGAAGGCCGCTGGCGCAGAGGGCGTCGCTGGCGACGCTTCGGAATGGGACGCCGCCCCATCAGGCGAGAGCGACCGCGAGCGTCCCGAAAGTGCTCGCTTGCGCTGCCCGACATGCGGCCGCCCTCTGAAGCGGGGCGACGTCTGTCAGGCGTGCATCAATCGCAAGCAGATCATGGTTCGCCTCTTCGGCTACCTGCGACCGCACTGGTTGACCCTCAGCCTCGGCGTTGCGGTGACCTTTGCGTTCTCGCTCTCCCAGGCCATGCCGACATGGTTGGGCAAGCACATCATTGACGACGCGGTGCGGCCGGGCAACCTCCAGTTGCTCGCGCGCTACGTCCTCATTCTGCTTGGGGTCTTGCTGGCGCGCAGCATCTTGACCGCCGCCAACTCCTATATCATCGCCACCCTGGGCCAGTATGTCGTGGCCGACATCCGCCGCCACGCCTACAACCATCTCCAGAGCCTCGCGGTCAGCTTCTACGAGAAGCGCCAGACGGGGCAGTTGCTCAGCCGTATCACGCACGACACGCAGCATATCCAGGAGTTCGTGGCCACCACCTTGCAGGATGTGCTGGTGCAGGTGTCCATGATCATTGTCGTCATGGGCATGATGATGGGGCAGGACGTGGTGTTGACGCTGCTGGTGATGATCCCCGTCCCCCTGCTGGTGATACTGTCGGTCATGCTTGGGCGCCGCGTGCGCCGCTTCTACCGCAGCGCGTGGCGGCGCATGGGCTCCATTAACGCCATGCTCGCCGACACCATCCCCGGCGTGCGGGTGGTCAAGGCATTCGCGCAGGAGCCGCGCGAATCCGAGCGCTTCGAGCAGCGCGACCGCAGCTACGTCAGCGCGGTCGTCGCCGCCGGCCGCACGCGCAGCACTTTCTCGGGCCTCATGACCGCCACCACCGGCATTGGCGCAATTATCGTCTGGTCTTATGGCGGCGCGCTTGCCATGCCAGGAGGCCGCCTCACCGTCGGCACCCTCTTCATGTTCACCGGCCTGCTGTGGCAGCTCTACGGCCCCGTCACCACCCTGGCCAACATCAACGAACGCGTGCAGCGCGCGATCACCTCTTCCGAGCGCGTGTTCGAGATCCTCGACACCCCGCCCGAGGCCCAGCGGGCGCCGGCGGCACCGCAGCCGCAGCGCGTCGCCCAGGTGCAAGGCCATATCGAGTTCGACCACGTCCATTTCGGCTACGAGCGCGACGAGCCGGTGCTGCACGACATCTGCCTGGACGTGCAGCCCGGGGAGATGATCGGGCTGGTCGGGCGCAGCGGCGTCGGCAAGACTACGCTCATCAACCTCATCTGCCGCTTCTACGACCCAGACCGCGGCGTGATCCGCGTGGATGGGCGGGACCTGCGCGAGCTCGATCTGCGCTCCTGGCGCGAGCATATCGGCGTCGTGTTGCAGGAGCCCTTCCTCTTCCACGGCACCATCGCGCAGAACATCGCGTACTCCAAGCCCGACGCGTCGGAGCTCGATATCGTTGAGGCGGCGAAGGCCGCCAACGCCCACGATTTCATTATGAGCTTTCCCGACCGTTACGATACCCACGTTGGCGAGCGCGGGGTGCGGGTGTCGGGCGGCGAGAAGCAGCGCATCTCCATTGCGCGCGCGATCCTGCACAACCCGCGCATCCTCATCCTCGACGAGGCGACATCATCGGTTGATACCGAGACCGAAATGCTCATCCAGCAGGCGATCCTGCGGCTGGTCGAGGGACGCACCACCTTCGCCATCGCGCACCGCCTGTCAACGCTCAAACACGCCGACCGCCTGGTCGTGCTGGAGGGCGGACGCATCGTCGAGGTCGGCACCCATGATGAGCTGCTGGCCGCCGGCGGCACGTACTCGCGCCTGGTCGATATTCAGTCCCTGGTGTCGGAGGTGCAGCGGGCATGAGCGAGAGAGAGCCCCAAGCGCCCGAGAGGCCTGCCCTGAGCGGGGTCGAAGGGGCCGCGCTGCTCGATCCGCGCGCGCTGATCATCCGCGCCGACCGGCACGGCGGCGTCAAAGTGCGCCTGGCGGATGGCACGACTCTGCACCAGGCGCGCCTGGTCGAAGCGTTCCCGGTGATGCGCCGCCGCCGCTTCATTGTGCTCTACGACCGCGACGGCCGCGAGATCGGGTTGCTGCGCGACCTCAAAGAGCTCGACGCGGAGTCGGCGGAGGCGGTTCGCAACGCGCTCGACCGCTCCTACTTTCTCTCCCGCATCAAGTCCATCGAGCGCATCGAAGACCGTTACGGCGTGCTCACCTGGCACGTCACCACTAATCGCGGGCCGCGCACCTTCGAGCTGCGCTCGCGCTCCGAGAGCGTGTGGTGGCTGGGCGCGTCGCACATCCTGATCAAGGATAATGACGGCAACCGTTACGAGATCCGCGACCTCAACAAGCTCGACCCCCGCAGCCGCCTCCTGGCGGAGCTGCATATCTGAACCAACGGGGACAGCTACCTGTCTCGCTATCTGCGCCGGGCGCCGGCCTCGCATTGAGCGCGAAACAGGTAACTATCCCTGCTATCCCCGACGGTCGCGCGCGGCAACGCCGCGAGGCGAACCCTGGGTGGCATGGCGCTTGCTAAGCTGGTGACATTGCTGGCGAACTATCGCCCCGCGGGCGCTTGCGCGGCGGGCGGGCGCGTGATATAATCCGGGCCACGGAGGTAGCCAGGGTGCGCGCTTTCCTGGCTATGCTTTTGCTGCTGCTGGGGGCTTATCCCGCATTGGCTTCGCCGTTCGACCAGGTTCCCGCCGGGGACCCGGCGTACGACGACTGCCGCTATCTGGCCCAGTGCGGGGTCATTGACGCGCGTCCGCCCGGTGATTTCGCCGGCGCCAACCCCCTCGCCCGTTACGATTTCACGCTCAGCCTGGTTCGCCCCATGACCGCGCTGGAGTCGCTGGCAGCAGACCCGCGACGGGCCGGCCCGGCGCTGGAGCCGGTTGTTCGCATGTCGCAGGCGGAGCGCGCCCGCGTCGGCGGCATACTGGCGCGGCTGCTCGACGAATTCCGCGACGTTCTGTCGGTGCTGGGAAAGGACGTCTCGCAGGCCATCACCGGCGCGCGTCTCCTGGCCGACGGCGGACCTGTCCTGAGCGAAGCCGAAGGATACGCGCCACGGGCGGCTGCCCCGGCCCCCGAGAACGCTGCCGGCATCACCTTCGAGAATTCGCGCACCCGAGTCGGGGTCATGTACCGCGCCGCCGAGGGCCGCGCCGCCGCCCTGCCGCCGGTGCCGCTGGGAGGGCTGGCCGATGCGCCCATCACCGGGCTGGCCGCGGCGCGACTTCCGGTGAGCCGCGCGGCGCCCAATGCCCGCGACGACGCCCTGACCGATTTCTCGCTCCACCGTCTGCGCGGCAGCTTCGAGTACGGCGTGACCGACAACCTGTCGCTCGCCGTCGCCTACGAAGCGATGGTGCGCCAGGGCGTTGGCGCGACCATCCTCGACGCCGCGTCGCTGAAGACCCTCGGCGTGGGCTACCGCTTCTCGCCCAGCACCTCCGTCACCCTCAAGTACCACCTCATCGACTACGCCAACCACACCGGCCAGGGCGCACGCCTCGAAGACCGCATGGCGGAGACGGACCTGGTGGTGAGGTTCTAACCGGGATTATGCATATCGAGCGTGACACGCTCACCCAACGGGTGATGTCACCCCGGAGCATTGGGGACAGTTACCTATTTCCCGCAAAGAACCGAAGGGGGGCAACAGAAACCCTTGGGGAAATAGGTAAC
>Ga0315280_10012388_pt1 | contig 10321 bp, 11 predicted proteins | sample YL17G06_40_MG_FD_203697 | JGI IMG/M metagenome (GOLD analysis project Ga0315280, IMG submission 203697) | Sediment microbial communities from Yellowstone Lake, YNP, Wyoming, USA - YL17G06_40 | ecosystem: Environmental > Aquatic > Freshwater > Lake > Sediment | place: USA: Wyoming | collected... | reverse complement strand
TTCACTAAATGGTGTCGTCATGAAAATGTCGGCACCGAACTTGTTTTGACGGTTCGACTCTGATTCTTCAGGTAGCTGGCTAAGCCCGATCCCCCGCTGAACCATCCATGGTTCGAGTTGGTGAATGAGCAAGGTTCCAGTATGGGCGACTAGACAAATTGAGCTCCTGGAAGCTCGAAATGGTGCCTGTCGCCTGCAGGCCAGCAATGTGAGGGAGATGAAACAAGAAGAATGAACGCTTGGCGTTGAATTGGCCTATATGGGTTTTCTCACTATCTCGTTTACACGATCGAAATGAGTGTCAGAGGACACTATTGCTGAGCATCCGCCCGCGATAGCCGTTGAGGCGTGGATAGCGTCGCGAGGATGTAACGGGTACCGATTCATTAATGAAAGCGCCGCAAAAAGCGAATCTTGGTCTACCCCAAGAATTCTGAGATTAGCCAGCGCCAAGAACGACTGCCCAGCTGCTATCGCATCTCCTCTTGACCGGTGCCTTTGAACAACCCAGACCAGTTCGTCGAACGTGAGCGAGCAACTGCCTGCTTCCTCCTGCCCATCTCGAACTTTCTGTAGCAGTTGCCTAGCCCTGCTACCTATGGCTTCGCGGCTGAGAGCGGCGTAGATGAACACACTTGAGTCGAGGTAAAGCATCTATGGGTTCCTTTCCTCCAGCTCTTCCTCATACGCATGCGGATTAATCTTGGACACGGACTTTCCCTTTCGAGCGATTGTTTCCAAAGTTCGAATAGGATCTTCGGCCTCCTTCTCAAGGATCACACGCTCTCCCTCCAGACGGAAAACAACCTCAGTCCCTGCGCCAATCTTGAGGATCTTTCTAAAACTCTTGGGGATAACTACTTGCCCCTTTGGGCCGACCCGCATCTTGTCTGTTAGCATGTAAAACATCAAGTTATACTTCTGTATAACTTTGATTTATACTTTGGTGCGGGGGAGGGGATTTGAACCCCTGAACCCCTACGGGACGAGGTCTCTTAACATCCTGTTTTGATGTTCCTGAGCTTCACGTACGTATCTTCCAGATACGTCTCGCGCCTTTGACCTGGCCTCGCCCTCTCAGCGTTCGAGAGTTTGGCGGTGGGGGGCAGAGCGCTCCTTTGCGTTGCCTACCCCCGCATAAGCCAGGGTCCTACCCCGCACGAGAACTCTTCGTAGGTTGAAGGCGTCCAAATAAGGCTAATGCAGGGAACACTTCGGTCGCGGCGTCAGCGGATTTGTCGTCTTGCGCTCCAGAAAGTCATGCCACCCATCAGGAGCGAGAGGATTATGATAACGAAGCCGTTCGCTTCATGCGAAAGCACAAGCCCTTCAGCTCCGCCGAGCAGCTGGAATCCCATACCCACTTGCACTAGGACGACAATTGTCAGAATTGTAATGGTAAGTTTCGAGTAGACGGTTGCAGTCTTCGCTCTGAAGGCAATGACAGTTAGGGCAATTACAAGAATCAATCCAATGATTCCGAGGAGTATGTGGGTTCCACGCAGGGCTTCTGATCCTCCAGCCACCTGAAAACCTAGACAACCTGAATCGTTGCACCAATCAGAACAAGCGTACCTAAGACCGGAACAAGTTTCACCATTGAAACTCGCTAAGCCTGAGCGGGCAAATTGCATCTTTAAGCTTGGCGGCAACAAGGCAAATTTTGCGAGCAAACTAAAACCACTAATTCAGAAGTCGCAATGTATCCTACTCCTCTTTCGCACGAGCTTCATGGTTAGAGCTTGACGGCTCTTTCCAGAAATCTTCTGAGCCGAGCTTCAGTCTGGTCCTCGTTTGCTTGGTTAGTTTCACTCGGCTCTGATCCATTTAAGATCAAACGGTCCGAGTTCTCGTGGTCGGACAAGGTAAAGATCGAATGCCCGTGGTTGGCAGTGCAAGTGGTTAAGGCTGTTCAGCAGAATTACATGCCAACAGACGAAGTACTTGTGCTCCTCGAGCAGTTTCGGCGGATGGTCAATGACTGTATCAGGATTGGACTAACCGAGAATGTAACATCGCTCAAAGCTCTGTCGTTAAAGGCGTACAGGCAACTTGGCGGTTACGAGATCCCAAGTTACTACAAGGTCTGCGCGATCAGCGCAGCGACAGGAATACTTCGAAACCATCGGAGGGCATTACGGAAAGGCCGCAATCCAGCAATGCCCTACGCTCGAAGGCTGAGGCTTGTTACATGCGACGGCTTCAAAGTCAAAGACGGGCATCTTCTGCTTCCAACCCGACCGCGGCGACAAGTCTTGATTCCTCTCAATAGGCATACCCGTTCAGTTCTGACTTGGCACCGTTCCTTGACACTCTGAGAGACGTAACAAGAGGGTTGCCCAAGGGACGGGTGACACCTGACCTAGAGAAGACGGACATGAAGAAGGCGAAAGAGGTTCTAGGCGATAAGGTGTGTCTGTACGGTAACGTACCATCCTCAATACTAGTTTACGGAACTGTTCATGACGTGGAAAAATACTGTAGGACGCTAATAGAGAACTGCGCAGAAGGTGGAGGATACATTCTCTCAACCGAATGCGAGACACCATGGAACGCTAAGCCCGAAAACGTGAAAGCCATAATAGACACCGCCATTGAATACGGCCAATACCGCCGATAAGTGGAAACATCGCGAAGATTGTCAGCTAATCAATCAAAGAGCGCGGACGCTCACAGCTATGCAACCGGTTTGAAATGCGTTAACTGCGGCGAAATCTTTCCTCTGCAGCCAGAGTTTTTCGTTTGCCCGAAATGAGGCATAGAAAAAATAAAGGGAATATCAGTATTTCGAGGGATAGCAGATGTGCTGTACGATTATGAAGCGCTCGCAGATTCAATCAATACAAACCTGTTTGCTGAGAGACCGTTCAACGCGCTGAGGTGCAGAGAGCTGTTAGGCCTTGGCAAAGGAGAAGCCATACTGAGCTTGGGCGAAGGCGGAACCCCTCTTGTAAATAGAAATACTGTGCAAATACTGGTGCGTCAAGATGAGGTCGGGCCCTTAAAGCTGCAAGTGCTCCCGGAGTCGCTCGGAACCCAGCCCAAGCTCTAGCAGGGTCTGGCACCGCCACTCGACAGAAAAAAAGGTAACGAAAGTCACACCCGCAGGGACTGGTATGAGAAGCAAAATCCGTGTTGTCACATATTCGAGAAAGTCCATATCATCCCACTTTTCGCAATCTCTTGTCGGAGCCTTTGATGGCACATTTCTACGCTTGCTAGGCTCAGAGACATCGGAGGGAAATGGGGTAATCGTAAAGTAAGCAAAGCTCCGCTACTCCCATCGTGGTGTACAGGTATAGTAGACAGAGTTGAAATCTACTCCATGCCTTTCAGTTTGAAGATGCGAAGTAAACGGCCTCGCAATGAAGAGCGGCCTTTTTGGTATGCTAGGCCCGGTCGCTTTGAACATAAGCCCGATTGGCAAATATGGCTTCATGAGCCTGCTCCGACCTCATTGTCAAGGAAGTAGCAAAGGTCAGACTACCTTAACCAGACACAGGATTAGTGGTGTTCGCGAGATCGCGTTTCTCCAGTTATGGGCAGTTCCAAGTGTGATTGAAAGCCTCGGTTATGGTAGATGCTCTGGCGCGCCACTATGCTCTCCGTATCGGTTCCGATATCATTTCCCGTATTCTGGTTTTTCAGGAAATAGGGAAAGGCACTGCTCGAGATCTCGAGGCGTATCCTGTGCTGCTTCTTGAATCGATTTGCGGTGTTGGACATATCGATGTTGTATTCGTAAACGACCCGAGGCTCAATCAGGCTAGTTTTCTCGAAGGAGGCTCGATACCGGGCTCGGACAATACCTATCGTGAGGAAGATCGCCATGTCGTTAGGATGCACGTCAACGAGCTTGGCAACGAAGTCCGTGTCCACTGCTGACGATGAGGCAAAGATTCTCGCCCGGATTGGCCCAACCACGTCTACATCTTCTTGGAGCGGAGGAGTTGTATAGACTAAGACATCGTCGCGGCGCTCTGCAACTCTTTGGTCGAGGATTACTTGGTCCTCTCCATAAGCTGGTACATGCTCTTCAAACGGCACCGGATTCTCGGGGTCGTAGGTGAACTGGTCACAGCTTTCCTCGCCGGGAGGCTCAGAATTCAGCAATCCGTCTCCCAGCAAACTATTGGCCTTTCCACCGCTGTGCAGATAGTAACTAAGGTATGAAGACCCTTCAGGGGGCCATTGGTGCGCCGTGCACCATCTGTTTGCACCCATTAAGAAGTACGTGATAGGGGGCTCTTTCATGATTCCCGTGTCGGTTTCCTTCAGCCAGTAATCGAACCACCGAAGGTGAAGCTCTTTCATGTCGAGATCGGCTCCTTTCTCGAACTCAAGCTCACCGAAAGAAGTTCTAGTTCTACAATGTGGCCATGGGCCAATGATTAGATTATGATGAGCCCCCGTTCGAAGTTTTCTTCCTTTCTCAGTTATACCCAAGAAGTTTCTAATGGTCCCGTCAATGTCACTAGATGAATACCAGCCGCCTATGTTCAATGATGCGGCCGATATTCGATCGTACTTTTTCTCGTAACTGAATCGTTCCCAATACTCATCGTAACATGGGTGCCTGAGGTAATCCTTCCACCACTCGAAATTGAAGCCTAAGCGTTCATCCAATTCGATGAGAGGAAGTTGTCGATAGAGCTTGTCCCATGTCGTTTTCTTTCTGAGCCCTTCTCTCGATGTTCGGCCACCTGTGTACAGGCACCACTCTAGCCATCCTTGCATCACACCTCCACGCATGAACCCTCCGTTGAAATAGCTGTCAGATGTTGCATCCCTTGGCACAATACACTTCAGGTGCTCATTGCCTGAAATCGCAGCAGAGAGCTGGAGGCAGCCTGGGTAGGAGCAGCCAAACATCCCGACTTTCCCGTTCGACCACTCTTGCGTTGCGCACCATTCGACGGTCTCGTAACCATCGTCGAAGTCATAAATCTCAATGTAGAAACTTCCCTCCGAGTCATATCTGCCCCGGCAGTCTTGGATGACAACAACAAATCCGCGTGCGACAAAATAGGTGATGAATTCTCCCATTTCTTTCTCGTTCAGATCCTTGTTGCACTTGCCGTAGTAGGTACGCGTTAGAAGAACCGGGTACTTTCCATCCCTATGGGGTAAGTACACGTCAGCAGAAAGTTGGACGCCGTCCCTCATCGGGACCAATACGTTGTACTTTGCCTTCAATCCGTACGTAGGTTTCGATACGTTCTCTTTCCAACTCACTCTAAGCCGCTTCCTCCATCACTTTCCAGAGTTCCTTTGCGTAACCAGAGACGTTTATCTCTGCAGCTCGATGGCAGGCAGCGATATGGTCGTTGCCTCTCGCTCCGAGTTTTGTTTCTTCAGTTCGACACTTTTCAACTGCGTACATGCATCTTGGGTGAAATCTGCATCCTTTCGGAGGGTCGATGGGGCTTGGTGGTTCACCCCTTACAATGAGACGTTCAACATTCCCAGTTTTTGGTCTGGGTATTGGTACTGCTGACAATAGTGCGGCGGTGTAGGGGTGAATTGTATTGTCAAACAATTCAGCAGTGTCTGCGACTTCGACGATTTGGCCCAAATACATTACTGCAATTCTATCGCTCACATGTCTAACCATCACGAGGTCGTGCGAGATGAATAGGTAGGTCAGGTTGAATTCCGTCTGGAGCCTGAATAGCAGATTGAGTATTTGTGCTTGGACGGAAACGTCCAGCGATGAAGTAGGTTCGTCCAGGATGACGAGTTCCGGGTTGAGTATTATGGCTCGAGCTATGGCCACTCTTTGCTGTTGTCCCCCGCTGAGCTCATGAGGATATCTGTCAGAATGCTCCTTTCCAAGTCCAACCTTCTCTAGCATCTCTGTTGTTCTTTTATCGATCTCGCCATCATGCTTGATCCCGTGTAGAACTAGAGGTCTCTCTAGAGTCTGCCTAATAGTCATTCGAGGATTTAGTGACGCGGACGGATCCTGGAAGACTATTCCCATGCGCCTCCTTAGCTTTTTGAATTTCCTCTCACTCATCCTTGATATTTCGATGCCGTTAAAGTGTATCTCACCGGACGTGGGCCTGACTAGTTTCAGTATCATCTGTCCGAGAGTACTCTTCCCGGATCCTGATTCACCAACAACAGCCAGTGTTTCTCCCTTGTTGATGTGAAGGCTGACGCCATCTACCGCGTGCACATAGGCGGTTTTCCCGAAAGTCCCTTTCTTGACTGGAAAGTGTTTGGTGAGTTCTTTGACATTCAGCAGAGGCTCTTCCAAGTCTTAGGAGCCTCCGTGAAGGTGGCATGCCACAAGGCGGTCTTTCCCTTGCTCGATTAGCGGCGGCTCTTGGAACTTGCACTTCTCCATTGCCAGTTTGCAACGTGGGTAGAATCTACAACCTTCAGGAGGATTGACGGGGCTGGCAAGAGTCCCCGGAATAACCTCTAATTCTTTCTTTCGTTCGAAGCCTACTGGAAGGCATTTCAGCAGTCCTTGTGTGTATGGGTGCAAGGGGTCTCGGAAAATTTCTCTCACCGATCCAATTTCAACGATTTTTCCACAATACATTACCGCTGCTCTGTCACCCATTTCTGCCACCAGGCCGAAGTTGTGAGTTATCAGCATCACGGACATCTTGCGTTTCTCCTTGATTTCCAATAGCAAATCCATAATCTGAGCTTGTACCGTGACGTCCACAGAAGTGGTCGGTTCGTCTGCTATGAGGAGGCTTGGTTCACAGGAGATCATCATGGCTATCATGGACCTCTGTCTCATGCCCCCGCTCAATACGTGTGGGTAGCATCTTGCCCGCATTTCGGGATCAGGCATCCTGACCTTCGATATGAGCTCTATCGCACTATTCCATGCTTCTCGGCTCGACACATCAAAGTGAGTGAGAGGAGCTTCAGCGATCTGATCGCCTATAGTGAAAACGGGGTTAAGTGATCTCATGGGGTTCTGAAATATCATCGCGATCTCTTTTCCGCGAATTTCTCGCATATCATTCTCAGGAATCTTCAGCAGGTCTGCCCCTCGGTAGAGGATTCTTCCTGCGACGATTTTCCCGGGGTGGAAGATCAAGCGCATTATAGACAGCGAGGTGACGCTCTTCCCGCAGCCCGTCTCGCCAACTAGGCAAAACACTTCGTCTTCCTTTACGGTGAAGCTCACTCCGTCTACCGCTTTTACTACGCCTCCGCTCAAGTAGAAGTAGGTTCTCAGGCCTTGCACGGTCAGCATGGGTGTAGTCATGAACTCGCAGGCTTCTAGATCCTAAGCTTTGGATCCAAGATATCTCTGAGACCGTCTCCCAGCAAATTGAAACCCAACGCAGTGATCACGAGGAATACTCCCGGGAAGGTGGCAATCCAGGGAGCAATGCTAAGCTCGGAGGCTCCGTCAGCCAGAATGGCGCCCCAGTCAGGGGTCGGAGGTTGAGCGCCAAAACCGAGGAAACTCAAAGCGGTGGTATACAAGATTGCCGCAGGTAGAGTCAGCGTCGATACAACAAGGATCGAGGGGATGAGGTTTGGCAACAAATACCTAGCCATTATGTTCCAGTCTGATTCTCCAATTGCACGCGCGGCTAGAACGAATTCTCTGTTCACCAACGACTGCACTTTAGCTCTGCAGATCCTCGTGAAAGCGGGCCAGCTAGTAAGTGCGATTGCCACTACAACTTGGGTCAGCCCCGCGCCCATCACGGTTACGACACTCAGAGCTAACACCACGGGCGGAAAAGCCCACACGATATCTGTTACAGCTGAAATTGCCTTATCCACTATGCCACTGAAATAACCAGCTATGACACCGAGAGTCACACCCACCGCGGCCTCAATAAACGTCACGAGCAGCCCAACCCATAGCGCAATGCGCGCGCCGTAGACAATTCGACTGAAGAGATCTCTTCCGAGCGCATCGGTACCGAAGACATATTCGGCAGAAGGGGGAAGAAGCCTGTTGACCGGGTCTGTTTCGGCGTAGCCTCTTGGTGCGATTATTGGGGCCCCCACGGCAATAACTGCTATGCCAAGAACCATTAGTAGACCGGCGAATGAGATCCTATACTGTAGTAATCGCAGCAAGGTTCCTCTCAGAGAGGATGAAGTCGGCATCGCTCGTCTGACTCGCTATTCCTACATCCCCTCGGGCTCAATACGTATTCTGGGGTCCAGAGTAGCCGCGACAATGTCTCCCAAGATGTTACATAGCACAACGAGAATGGCGATTATCAGAACTATGGCCTGAATCACCGGATAATCCAACTGTATTATGGATTTGTAGAGGAGGTGGCCCATCCCAGGCCAGGAGAATACAGTTTCCACTATAACGGCTCCGCCGATGATCCAAGGAAAATCCAAGAAGAACATCACTGTGACCGGGATGACAGCGTTTCTCAGCGCATGCCCCAGTATTACTCTCCCTGACGAGAGCCCCTTAGCCCAAGCAGTTCTGATGTAATCCTCTCCCAGAACCTCTAACATTTCAGTTCTAGCAATCCGAGCAGAGAAAGCGATGAATGGTAACGTGTATGTCAGAGTCGGAAGAACAAGCGATGCGAGACCTGCCGTGGTTCCCGATATTGGGAACCATCTTAGGTACAGCCCGAACACAAGCATAAGCATGAGACCGAGCCAATACGTGGGCATTGAATAGAAGAAGTTCGAAATGCCCATGGTGAGGTAGTCCCTAGATTTTCCTCTTCCCAGAGCAGCTATTATGCCCAACGGAACACCCAAAACGTATGAAAGCACTAGAGAGGGCAAGGTCAACTCCAACGTGTACGGCAGCCGTGACCATATCAGAAAAGAAACAGGTTGCCGCGTTACATACGAGTAGCCGAAGTCGCCGCTCATCACCTTAGCGAACCAATAGAAGAACTGAATGTAAACTGGTTGGTCCAGTCCCCAGCTTCTTCTGAGTTCCTCTATCTTCTCTTTGGTAACCCTTTCACTAGCCATCATCCGGATTGGATCGCCAGGGACCTGCTTCATTATCAAAAAAAGGAGGAGAGTAACGAGGATCACGACTGGTATGCCTATCAAGATCTTCTTGAAGGCATACCGTGCCAGTGCGCTCATTTCACGTCCTACTAGCTACCCGACTGTCCTTTCTTGCAGCGATATATCCAAAGTTCACGAACAAGGCTACGGTGATGAGCAAAGGTAGCGAGGGCGTAATTGCCTGCGATGTTCCAGCTATCACCTTCACATCGTTCAGAACCATTTGCGTTCCAAATGGCGGCGGAATCACCAACCCTTGGACACTCTTCCTTACGGCTGTGTACTCCCTGTTCACGAATAGAGGCACGAACGGTTCATCATTTAGCCACATAAGCTGGAGCTTCGTGTAGAGCGCGACCCTGGCGGCAGGGTCTAACGCTCCGTTCATATCCTCTTCCAGAAGCCTATCCGCTTCTGGATTACTGTAGGTGAAGTTTCCCATCTCGCTATGTAGCAGGTAAGGAAGAATGCCTGCGGGGTCATGCCAAGAGTAGTAGCGTGAGGCCAGCTCAAACTTCCAACTCCTAGTTTGGCTCCTGATGTAGCTAAAGGTAAACTCTTGTACTTTGATTTGCACGCCAACCTTAGCAAATTGCGACTGTAATAGTGGGCCGATCCTTTTGAAACGGGGCTCATCGTTGGGGTTGAGGAGGGTGAATGATAGCGGTTTACCGTTCTTGTAGAATATGCCATCGGAACTCATCGTCCAGCCTGCCTCTTCGAGGAGGCTCTTTGCCTTTTCCGGGTTGTACGCATACTTGCTTGCTGCATAGTCCGCCAACGAAGCATTGTAAGCAAGCATCGAAGGAGATGTGTATACATAACATGGCAGCACGGTCTCGTCCAATGTCATCGCTAGCTCGCTCCTGTTTACCGCGTAATTCAATGCTTGACGCACTCGTACATCATCTAATGGTGGCACTTTCTGGTTCATCATGATGTACTCGATTCCTGGAGTGAGAAGCTCATGCGTCACAATGTCTGGATTGCTTCTCAGCTTTGTGACCGCGTCAACTGGAACTCCCCTCATTATTTCGATGTTGCCCGCTAGAATTTCACTTAACCTCGTTAGGTCCTCTGGAATAAACCTGACAATGACTTTGTCGATGTACGGGTTAGGGCCTTTGTTATTGACGTATGGCAGATTCGTCTTGTACAAGTCGTTTCTGACCAAGACAACATGTGAGCCGCGAACCCACTCTTGGGCTTTGAACGGACCTGCCCCAACGGGTTTCTCACCGAACGCCGCGTCACCCATCTGCTTCGCAGCTTTCACGTCCACGATAGCGCCGTAGTTGACGGGTATGTCGTTCCACCACACATAAGTTGAGAG
>Ga0315280_10012387_pt1 | contig 10321 bp, 9 predicted proteins | sample YL17G06_40_MG_FD_203697 | JGI IMG/M metagenome (GOLD analysis project Ga0315280, IMG submission 203697) | Sediment microbial communities from Yellowstone Lake, YNP, Wyoming, USA - YL17G06_40 | ecosystem: Environmental > Aquatic > Freshwater > Lake > Sediment | place: USA: Wyoming | collected... | reverse complement strand
AACGTGAGCCGTCTTGCGTAAGAAATAGTCAAAGTCTCGAAGGTTTTCGTCAAACTGAAGAGGGTCTTCGTCTCTGTTGACTGTTGCAATTTCCAAAAGCAGATTGTTTAAGAAAAACTGGACTTCTCTCCCTTCTGATTTGATGTGAAATGCCAGGTCAAGGCCAGAACCTGCCTCTTTGACTTCGCAACCGAGTGTTTGAAGGATTGTTTTTACAATGGCCACAACAACAGGCGAAACCAATGATAAAAAATTGTTTATCTTTTCAATTTCTATTTGATTTTGCATTACGGGATTCCTTTCATTGAGAAAAAATTTGTATTTGCAAGTTAACCTCAATAATCATCGGGTAATAAGCATGTCACGTGGCTAACATCATCAATAAACCACATTCTTTCGCCATCAATGTCAAAGACCTGCAGGTAATCTAAGCCGCCTTTTCTGGTAACTTCTTTTTGAAGCACGGTGTAAGCGGCAAAGATTACAGGTTCGCTGAACTTTTCAATGGCATTTCGGGTGGCAACGAATTTTCCGCTAAACTGATAAGTGCCTTCTTTTTCCTGTGGCAATAGTTTGATAGTCTTGCTGTTAATGGGTTGTTTAAGTGGTGCAATCATAATTTAGACCTCCAAGTAAAAAGATTAATGCTGTGTTTTCTTTTTGGAATGCTGGTGAGAGCAGCAGGCTTATTCAGGGCTTATTCCAGCATCTTCCGCTTCTTCTGGCTCTTTGTGCGTGGTAAGGTATTCAAATGCCTTCTGAAGTGCCAGTATCGCTTTAGGAAGGTCATTTAAGCTCAGGCTATTGGTGCCGTTCCATTGGCCTGTTTTGTCTTTATACCTTACCTCAATGACAACCTTGGGCAGTGGAATTGATTTGCCTGCTTTTTCAATAATGTTTCTAAAGACCGCTGCTCTAACAGCTCCAACCTTGAAAACAGTTTCTGGTTTTGACATTTTCCGCTTATTCCTCCTATCGATTGGATATACCAATCAGTACGATCGTACAAGGCGATAGGGGTTTATAAACCTTTCGCTGATGCTTTAAATCACAGGCCAAGAGAAGGCGCTAAATAAGCGACCCTTTTTGGGAGCGACTTTTAGTAAGACCTTCTCGCAGGCCGCTGGTTAATAATCAGCATCAGCAGCAAAATGTCGTCGGTGAAAAGTGTTGCGGCAAACTAAAAAGACGGGATGAAGGAAGAATAAAATAGGCGAGGAGCAGATAAAGAAAGGGATGTGTAGATTAGGTTGGATACAGCGGCAGCTAAGTTGAAAATTGCCTGCATTCTTGGCCTTTGCCTGAAATTCCGCTTTTTCCGGGCGGGAACAGACCAAATTAAAAAGGCAGTTGAAAACGCAAAAGTCTTCAAACCTGTCATTTCCCAAGTGAGCTTTTGTGCGTGTTGGGCTTGTATTGAGATTTGACAGGTTTTTGAACTTTGAATCTCTCTGAGCCTTCGATATGTATTTGTATTAAGACTTTGGAGTTTATAAATCTTTGCTTTTTCTGAAACGTTGGCACATGGTGACATTTAGTAAGATTTATAAACCTACGTGACCTCACATTAGCATGCAAATGGAAAAAGGTGAATTTAAGGATGTCACTGTCTTGGGTGAAAGAAATAAACGTTCTCGAAAATACGAACGCTTCGGCGAAATCATAAGATACCTTACTCAGGACGAGCTCACCCAGCTCTTCGACAGCATCGACAATTACAAACACAAGCTAATGTTTGAGGTAATTTATGAACTCGGTTGTCGTGTCGGCGAATTCGTAAGGATTCAGATAAAACATCTGAACTTCAACAGAAGCACCGTTTTCTTTCCTGCAGAAAATACAAAGACAAAGCACGCAAGGATAAGTTATTTACCAAAGGGATTGACTAACGAAGTAAAGAGTGTGTTAAAACAAAAAGGATTGATGAATAAGCGAGGTGACAGGATAAGAATGCCGGAGGCATACCTATTTCACCCTGGAAAAAGGTGGAACAAGCCTTACACAGAGAATCGGATTCGTCAGATTTTTCAGCATTATGTCAGTAAAGCTGGCTTACAGCAGGTTTATGGCAAGGATAGTTTAGGCAGAAACTTGAAAATGTTTACGGTCCATAGTCTTAGGCATTCGCATCTGATGAGCTACATTGTAGATAAAAAAATCCCTTTGCCTATAGTTCAAAAACAGGTCGGACACTTATGCCGAGCTCGGCATAAATGACCTTATGTGGAGTTCCGGATTATGCCGAGTTAACCAGGCAAGTCTTAAAATTCGGGACAGATTTCTTATTTTTCACTCATTTCTACATTTTTCGACTCGGCATAATACTGCTTCCATTTTAATATGATTGTGGATGGTTTGCTGAGACTCACTTTCGATTTAACCAAAATCAACATACTTCATCTCAATTCAAGCCGGCCTAAGATATCAGAGTTCATATAACGTGGATTGTACGAAGTTTTTGTGCTTAGTTTGTATGCTTTCGGCTTTTTCTGCCTCACTATAAGATAGATTGCAACATAAGGTAACGTGCCTAATGTTATTAAGAACCACTTTTTAGGAGATACATTATGCCTTTAGGAACTAATAACCCATATTATGACCTACCGTTTGCTTTACAAGAATTAAAAAAAGGCCCTTTGAGTCAATACTTAGATGGCTTTGCAATGCGACTTTATGAACGCGGTTATCGTCAAGGGACTGGACAAGGTTTTGTTCGTTGCATTGGTTGCCTGAGCCAGTGGCTTGAACAGCGAGGGTGTAAAGATTATGAGCTTGACGAACGTAAGTTACTTGATTATTTGGAAAGTATAAAACATCGTAAAGGCGTGCATATCCGTAGGTCTCCTTACTTTTTGTTCCTGTCCTATTTACGTGAAATAGGGATAGCAAAACAACCACAACCGCAACCGTTGAATGCGATAACCAGTATCGTGAATAAATACATTGATTATCTCCGCCAAGAACGAGGACTTGAAGAAATAACCCTTGTTCGTCGTCATGTTGTTCCATGTCGATTTTTGGAAGATCGATTTGGAAAAAAGCCGGTCGTGTTGTCACAGCTTAAAGCCAAAGATGTTATTCAGTTCATTCAAAAATATGGTAATGGATATAGTGTCACTTCTCGTTTTAACGTGGTATCTATCTTGAGGGATTTCTGCCGATTTCTATTTTTATACAAATATATTTGCGACGATATTGCTCCCTGTATTCCAAGGACACCTTATCGGATAGCTCGTTTACCGAATTATTTGGCACATTCCGATGTGGAGCACATTTTGAAGACGTGCGATCGTAAAACTCCTAAAGGCATGAGAAACTACGCGATTCTATTGTTGTTGATACGTCTTGGATTAAGAGCTGGTGAAGTGCGAAATCTGACATTGGATGATATTGATTGGAGAACCGGAGAAATTACTATTTGTGGAAAGGGTTGTAAATATAATCGCCTTCCCCTTCCGCAAGAGGTTGGCAAGGCATTGGTGCAATACCTTAGGCATTGTCGTCCTCAATGCTCTTCACGATACCTTTTCATCCATCTTCGAGCCCCGTATACAAAAATTCAAGGTTCAAGTCCGATTGGAGGTATTGTTCGACAAGCTATCAAACGTATAGGATTGAATCCACCACATAAGGGGGCGCATGTTTTGCGTCATACATTTGCAACTCATTTACTCCGTCGAGGAGCATCTTTATCAGAGATTAGCAAAATGTTGGGGCATGGGAGTCTTAACAGCACTTTGATTTATGCCCACATCGATTTCAAAAACTTGAAAACAGTGGCTCAACCTTGGCCGGGAGGTGAATAATGAATCTACGAACTATTCTGAAAGATTATTTGGATATGCGCCGAAAACTTGGCTATAAATTGAAAACAGCCGAATCAGTTCTGGCGAATTTTATCACATTTTTTGAAAATCAGAAAAAATCCTATTTAACAACTCATCTGGCAGTGAAATGGGCTCAAAAATCCATAAGTCCAAATTCCGGTCATAGGGCGGACTGCTTAACCATCTTACGAGGATTTGCTGCCTACTGGAAAATAGTAGATCCAAGAACCGAGATACCTCCGTTGCACATAGTAGGACCGTACCGCAAAAGGAATACACCACACATTTACACTGACCAGCAAATCGCCCAGATTTTGGATGCTACACGAAAATTGCCATCGAAAGATAGCTACACCTATTGGATCCTGTTTGGCTTGTTGTTGGCTACAGGCATGCGTATCGGAGAAGCATTGGCTTTAAATGATGAAGATATTGATTTGAAACAAGGGCTAATTACCATTCGTAAAGGAAAGTTGGATAAACCACGCATACTTCCCCTGCATGCAACTACTCGAAGAGTTCTCAAGCAATACGTACACAAACGTAATCTGATGTTTTTGGGTTCGAAGCCTCTGGCGTTCTTTGTTATCAGTAAAGGAAGGCGACTATCTATTCAAATGGCTCAATATACATTCAAAAAGGTAATGAACATGCTTGGATTCAAAACTTTATTACAACTAAAATGTGTACGGCTCTATGACTTTAGGCACACTTTTGCTACAAGGACTCTGACAAGAATTTATCAGAATGGTCAGGATATCGACGGCAAAATCCATGCCCTCTCAACTTACTTGGGGCATAAGTATATACAGTGTACCTACTGGTATCTAACCAATGTTCCAGAACTGATGAGTCAAGTCCTCTCTCGATTGGAAAATAAGATTGGGGGTAATTTATGAAAGCAGCAAAAACATTTCCAGCTTTGCTAGAGGCCTTTTTTACTGATTGGCTTATGAAAGAGCGTCAGGCCTGCCCCAATACTATTGCTTCTTATCGTGATACTTTCCGGCTGCTGCTTCGCTACCTTAAAGAGCATTTTAATAAATGCCCATCCAATATTGCACTTCAGGACTTGACTGCCGCCGTCATTACCAACTTCTTACACTACTTAGAAAAGCAGCGAGGCAACAAACCTCGAAGCCGGAACATCCACCTGGCTGCAATCAAATCATTCTTCCACTATATAGCTTTTGAGGACCCCACTCATGCTGAACTTATTCAGCATGTTTTGGCCATTCCAAGCAAGCGTTGGCATCGCCGTTTAGTATCTTTCCTGTCTCCTGGGGAAACTGAAGCTTTAATTGCAGCAATTGACAGGACAAACAACGCCGGTCGCCGTGATTACGCACTTCTGCTCTTAGCACCCCAAACGGGATTACGTGTATCAGAATTGATCGGGCTCAAATGCAGAGATGTTGTTTTTGGAAAAGTGGTATATCTTCATTGCCAAGGCAAAGGGCGAAAAGAGCGTTGTGTTCCCTTGACCAAATCAACTGCCAATGTGTTAAAAATTTGGATGAAAGAGCGAAATGGCGAACCTGATGATCCTATTTTTACAAATGCTCGTGGTCATTTACTTAGTCGTGATGGTGTAGCGTACATCCTTAAGAAGTATGTAAAACGTGCATTACAGACATGCCCATCATTGAGAACTAAGCGGGTGTCTCCGCATGTACTACGCCATACAAATGCAGTGAATTTACTGCGAGCTGGCGTTGATCAAGCAACAATCGCACTTTGGTTGGGTCACGAATCCGTAGATACGACACAAATTTACCTCCATGCAGATATTGCATACAAAGAGAAAATTTTGAGTAAATTCGCCGGAAGCAAGGCAAGGTCCATTAAATTCCGCCCAGATGACCAACTACTTGCCTTCCTGAATAGTCTTTGATCGGAGGAGCTATTGTAATCTGGATTATGCCGAGTACTCCTCATCTAAAACGATGAGAAATACTATTGCGAGACAATTTGAGAAAATTACTCGGCATAATCCGGAACTCCACATAAGGACACAGGAGCTTAAAAACAACAAGTGTTTATTTACAGCCATCAACTGAAAAAATGGCTGAGGCTTATAATGAAGCCCGCCAGAAGGAAGATTCCTGCTAAATGCCGAGTTCTTAAAGCTAAAACTCTCACTTTTCCTGGGATTTTTCATAAATTTTCAGAGGGTCAGATTTCACATTTAACACACAAATGTGAAGAAAATGAAGAAAAACGACAGTTTTCTCTGTGTAGCGATATCTCAAAAGCATGCAAAATCGTCAAAGGTGAAATTTTTGAAAAAACGAGCATTGGGGTGTGCTTTCTGACCTCTTAAATCATAATTTATGGGTCAGACGTTCTGACTTTGTTGACATTCTTACTGCCATAACCCCCAGCCAGGTGTAACACAATTCGACGCACAGAGCACACAACCCTTGCTCCTATCTTGAGAATCTTATTGCGAATCGTCCCAACCTGTGCGTTGGCCAGCTCTGTATCAGCCAGTCCTTCTCTGCGAAGCGTATCCACCAGAATATATGCAGTAGCCGACAGCAATACCCGGAACTGATTGGCAACAAAGTCATGGCAACTGGTTCGGTCGGCAAAAAGATGTAACTGCTGCTCTTTAATCCTGTTTCCAGCTCATTACCGAGCATTCTTGCGAAAACCTTTCTATAAAAAGATTCTTCAAGTGCTCCGTAATCTGGCGTTCCCTCCCATATCTCCGGTCCAGCATAAAGGGAGTAAAGAACATAATGCGCTACATTTTGTCTGGAAAGAAGACCCTCTTTTCTAAGAACGTCCAGAAAGCGTAACGCCTCTGTTGCACCCATAATGAATTCCTTACACACGCATATATATAAATTGCGCTCAAACATCTTTCTTAATCCTAACCCTTTTCTCAGGGCAAATTTGGTTCGCCAGTATTCGGAGGTGGTCCAGGCATACCGCCTGGTATGTTTCCTGTTAGGGTAACCACAAAAATGAAAGAATTTGTTTATATCGTTCAATGTAGATTGATTCTTCGATAAAGGTTTCCGAAGTAGTATGTCCCTTTCTTTCTGACCAAGCAGATATATCAACCTCTTCTGGCCCGATGGGTTTTGTTCCTCTGATGAAAAAACTGCCGGCAACCGTATTGGTCGTAAGCTTCGTTCCAGTGCAAAGCCAAAATAGGTTTTCAAAGCTATCACTGCCACGCCACCATCTTATTTTTCCCGCTTCGGAGCAAATAATAGCACAATAATCATTACTCAGGTCGACATATCGTACAGCTGTTGCAGTTAAGGATGTAATAAAATACTTTGCTAACTCACTAATTGCTTTAAAGGAAAACGTCTGATTCTCCGCAACACTGAGGAAAAGGTCGCTCGGCATTAATAAACCAGCAGCGAAAATGTTAGCTTCGCCTTCCTGCAAGCTTGTTTTGTATGATGCGACCATGTCATCACTTGTGCATGCAAAGAATTGAGATATTTTGTTGTGAAGTTGCCAGTGGCCAAGCTCATGGGAATATTGCGAATCTTATTATAGAAGACAAGTAGAGAGAACTTTATCCAGATCGTCACCACTTCATAACGCTCGCTGCTTTCCAGTATGCGGAAGCGGCAGGTGCCTGATAAAGCAGGTAGTACTGCTGAATTGCGCTGGTCTGGAAAGTATCCCAGTTCTCAGGGTATCGGCCGTTCGGGTCCTTGCAGTTGGTGTGCAGGAAATACAATGCTCGCCGCACAATATCTAGCCAATGGCTGTTTGCATCCACGTTGTACAGGTCAACATAAGCATCGACCATATCGAATCCGCCCCACTGGCCTGTCTCGCCGAAAGCCCGGTAGGTATTGACCCACTGTTTTTCCATTGCCTCGGCAAGACGCTGAGCCTCGGCAAGATACCTTGCGTCACCAAGGATTTGATAAAAAAGTAGGCACGCACGAAGAGGGACTGCCGTCTGATATCCTCGGTACCCCCAGTTTACATTCAGCTCTGCATCACAGCCCTGATGAAACAGGCCGGTCTCCGCATCCTGAATGCCGATGGCCGGATTTATAATCCAGTCGTAAAGGCGAATTGCATCGTCAAGGTAATGCTCGATGCCGGTTGCCTGGTAAAGCAGCAGGTTTCCAACAATGGCAGGTGCGGTAGCGCAAACGGTGGTGCCGTCCGACCCCTCATCCCACGCAATGCCGCTTTGCGGTTCTGCATTTTCGCCACTCATTACAAAGTTCATCGTATCCTTGGCACGTTGTAGGTAGAGACTGTTGCTATCGGTTAGCTCATACAGTTGCATGTACCCCAAGACTATCCAAGCATTGTCGTCATAGAAGCGAGTGCCACCGGTAACACTTGAGTCATAGCCCCAAATGCCGTTCTTATAGCTCCAATAGCTGGTGTGTAGTTCTTCAGCAAAGTCTTTCAGCCGGTTGAGATATGTATCCCGGTCGACTCTTGTTGCATTGTTGAGTGCGTGAAACTGAATGCCCTGTGGCCAGATGTAGGCGGTTTGCGATTGGCCGCCACCAATTGTTGCATACTCAGCATAAAGGGCGCTGCCCGGCCTTCTCAGGTCGTTTTCTATCTGCTGAAGCGTCTCTGCTCCCCATTGCACAAAGTCCTCGTCCGGACGATAGACAAAACTCCACACATCTCCTTTGTGCTCTTTGGACCCGCTGACGGTATCAATACGCCAATAGTAAGTGGTCCTCGGTTCAAGACCCCACGGGTCATTACTGGTAGTATTGTAGCTATTTACGCTCCAGCAGCCTTTGTATACGCCGTTGGGATTGTAAACCGTAGTATTTGCATTGTTAACGTCGTTGAAATCAGTGCCTATATATACGTCGTGCTGGGTAGCAACTGGTGCTGGTTCCCAGTTAAGAACCACTGGCGATTCCCAGACTGCTTCGCCGTTACCGGGATATGGGGTGCGGGCTTTGTTGAAGGAACGAATATAAATAGACTTGATTTCGTCTCCGCTCAGCGTGGTATCATAGATGCGGAAATCATCAATCCGACCGCCGTAATTCTCCTGGCCGTTGGTATTGGAGCCAATCTTGAATGAAACCGCTTTGCTCAACAGCCTGTATTTACCGGTGGTGCTTGCCCATAGAGAGCCGTTCAGGTATATCTTCATCGTACCGGCGCCCGCATCTTTTGTGAATGCCCAATGGTTCCACTGCCCCTTGTATTCATCGGGTTGTGCGGACTTGCTGACCCGCTCCTACTGACCGGCGTTGACTGTATCCCAGTAGACCGTGCCGTACCACGCGATCTGGGCGCCAATGACCCTGTCGCCCGACGAAGATGTAGCCTGAAACGCAGTCGTATCTGGGGGCTGATCAATATCACCATATTGCCACATCGTAACCGTTACATGGCTGCCACCCACCAGCGGCGCCAGTGCAGCCGCGTTGATAGTGACATATCGGCCTGCGCCGTAAAAGTCCAGCGACCTACCAACTTCGCCGTCGCGCCAGACCGCGCCTGATATGGTTCCATGATGCCCTCTCCCGGACGAGTCAGTAGCTATAAAGCCGGACCTCTCATCGAACTTCCATCGGCCGATAAGGTGCGGTTCAGGAATGGTCATCCAATGCTGTGCAAGTAAGGCAAAATCCACAAAATTGATGATATTATCTTTGTCGAAGTCGGCTCCACCGCAATTACTTACCGAACAATCGGTCAGCCACTGGTCGGTCAATGCGGCAAGATCAGACCAGCCAATGTAATTGTCCTCGATTAAGTCGTAATCAACCGCCGGCACCGAACTGCAAAAAGTAGCCAGTAATAGAAGAAATAACCCTGCCAATTCACGCATTTCACTGTATGCAGAGAAAAAGCCCATTTTTGTCGAAGTGCTGCTTGAGTTGCTCAAATGTCACCCGCTCCAAAAAGCCAAAGATATTCTATCTTCGCAATAAACAGCAAAACAACCTATTCTGACATTCCCATATTAAACGGTTGGCTACACAACCAGACCATCCGATTCTACTATAATACCATAATTTTACTCAAATTGCAACGATTTTGGGGGCTGTTGCCAGACAGGAGATTGCTTCTCACTGATAAACAGCATCAGGACTTGCAATGACAGAAAAACGCCTTGGCATCGGTGTTTTTTTCTTTTCCATCATTCTTTCCATCCTTGCGTTCAATTCCCGTGGATAAAGATACGCTAATGTTCTTCGAGCCAATGAAAGGCAATAATTGCAAAGTCTTTATAGTCAACCTTGCAGTCGCCGTTAATATCGCCGCCGATAATGGTTTTGCAGACCGGCTTACCAAAATATGATTTACATGCTTCTGTTGTTCCGCCATAAGCGGATAGATTCCCACAGTTAGCACTCGGATATATAATCCGTTAGCTACCGTTTGCATACACCCGTCCAGAATTCCAGAGTCTGACGTATTTATTATGAGTTTTGATGTCTTATGGAGTTTCTGTAAAATATATTCCCGAACGTTGTATATTCGAGCACATAAAACCTTAAATACTCCTTTCCCGTTAT
>Ga0315280_10012386_pt1 | contig 10321 bp, 10 predicted proteins | sample YL17G06_40_MG_FD_203697 | JGI IMG/M metagenome (GOLD analysis project Ga0315280, IMG submission 203697) | Sediment microbial communities from Yellowstone Lake, YNP, Wyoming, USA - YL17G06_40 | ecosystem: Environmental > Aquatic > Freshwater > Lake > Sediment | place: USA: Wyoming | collected... | reverse complement strand
CTAGAGTGGCCCACTTGATATCGTATTTGATGTCTCCCTGCCGCTTTACTAACTCCTTCTTCATCGACTCGCTTAACGGCCCCATGGATTCACCTTCGCCGAAAACTTCCAAGGTTACACCCTGTCGTATGTCGCTCTGACCGCGACCATCCTCGATTAGTGATTCCACACCCCAGCTCAGCATGTTGATGAAACCCGGCGACACTGCGAGTCCGGTTGCATCAATCTCCACTGCGCCTACCTCGAGGTGCGGTCCGAGCGCAGTAATGAGATCACCTTTGATAGCTACATCGCCGCGGAACGGTGCGGATCCGCTCCCATCGTATATGATCCCGTTGCGAATCACCATATCGAAGTCCGAAACAGGTCTATCTTTGGTTCGCATCCTCATTCTCTCCGATGGTTTGAGATTTCAGTCAAACTGTGTACCGTACGAACTCGTTCTCGCAGGGATTCCCATGAGATATCCAAGCTTCTCTTCTCTCAGGTACGTATATTATGCCATCAAGCGTTCTGCTATGATGAGCCTTAGGTTTCGCGGGGTTTACATGCGCACATATCGTGTTAGGTTTGTTTTCATGATCTCTAAGAAACTCTTGGAAGGTCGTCAGGTGGAGTTTCCATTCGTTACCCTGTAGGAGTTCCGCCATCCTGTTGCATCTTGCTTCGCTGTTCACGCGGGGGTCACCACTCTTAGGATCGGTGAAACCTACCGTCCCGTAGAGATAATGATTAGCGTGGTGTAGGAAACCAATGGAGCGCGTTGCCGTTACTCTTAGGGGATTAGCCTCAACGTCTACGATGCCCTTAGTGTCTCCAAGCATGAAGTTCAGCGCGTATGCTCGGTCGGCCCTTTCAATTGCGGCGACTGCGCCATCAAGGTCCTTCTGGTTAAGCACCTCTCTGACAACGCACAGCATAGGAACTGCTACCTTCGTTTTCTCAAACCCTAGCGCGTTTATGCACACACTTAGTCCGCTAGAGTTTATGCCCATCATGGCCGGGGCGCCAGCGTAGCTATAGATCAACGCGTCGGGGGCATCTTTCTGCGCATGCTTGGTGAGCGTAACGCAGTCACCGTTAAGCCATGGATCTATTCCCTCATCATTGTTCTGCCCAACGTACGTTAATCCATCGAGAGTTGCTTTCTCTCTTGCGGCAAAAGACGTACACGCCTTGCTCAGTTTCGGGTAGAAGACTTCGTTAAACGCGGCAATCAATAAGACTTGATTGAGTTGAATATCAGCTCCCTCAGCCGTTCCCCTAATCTCTTCAGCAATTTCCTCTGAGTAGTCTCGGATAGGTCTTTCATACTGCGAAGCTTCCCGCAGGGCGTCTTGCTTGGAAGTTTGCAGATAGCGAACATAGAAGTCGCAGTGCGAATCAATTAGACGTCTTATCAGGGCCTTGTAATGGACGCCATACGCGTATCCTCTCTCAAAAGCATCTCCCCGCGCTTCAAGTACGTCGAGCTTGTTAACGCCTAATCTTGCCATGACAACCAGCCATGACGTTTTGGGACCCTATACGCATTTAGACCGACTATCAGCAGCGACACGACGCAAAGGTTTTTCGCACTACGCTTTCGTGGTCGCTTTGGTTTGTCGCAGCCTTATGTATTGAGCAAGGAATCCTTGTTTCACGTCTAGCAAGAATAGGAAAAACCTGAGATCTATTTCCTACTAGCACGACTAGAGGCGGATGCTGAACGAATTACGTCTCCAAATTGAGCAGGCAACTGAAGGGCACATATCATCGACCCAGCGCTATTTGGTTGAAGCTCCTGTTCAGATTGTGTCGATAAGACATACGCCTCGCAACACAGAATTCAAGATCTTGTCTGCTTGCCCTTTTCCGATCAACGAAGTATGAATCCTTCCTTCAATGGATCATCGAGGGAAATTAGGAATTCATTTCGACCTGTAATCCAGGCTCGCCCCTCAACTTGGTGTATTACTGCATCATATTTTCCATGTCTTGTAGTTTCTTTGACCCTTCCGGTGAATCGCGTCCCAAGTATACTCTCGACGATAAACGGTTCACCTTGTCTTAGACACCCTCGCGCGGTTTCCAAAGCGAGTCTCGCACTGACACCCGTTCCAGTCGGGGAACGGTCCAATTCGCCATTAGCGAAAATGCACACATTTCGTGAATGTGCGTCATGCGAGAATGCCGGACCGACGAAAATTGTCCCATAAAGAAAAGAGAGATCGTCTTCGAATGGATGTTGGACTTCCATGGACTCAGTGATTGCCCGCTTGATCCGCATACCATACTCGATTAGACGGGAAAAGTCGCGTGGGCTCAGTTCGACGCCGACGTCGGCGGCTTCCACAAATGCGTAGAATGCCCCACCGAATGCTATGTCATATCGAACCCGACCGAGACCCTGCAGCTCTATTGTCTCGTCTATGCGTAGACGAATGAAGGCACATTCTCGAAGGCAACGCTTTCCACGTAATGAACTTGGTCAGTACCGTTACGCAACCTGGCGTGCGCGGCAATTGATCCTGCTGGTGTATCTATCTTTAGATTCTCTCGAGCCGCCACAAAAGCAGTTTCGGTGGCCACAGTACTGAGCGCGATAATGCCATGCCCACACATCGTGCTCCAGCCTTCGTTGTGCATGAAAAGAACGCCCACGTCAGAATCCCTGTGAACAGGTTCCGTCATAATCGCTCCGTACATATCGGCGTGTCCACGGGGCTCAAACATCAAGGCTCGCCGCAATCCATCTAGATGCTTCTGTGCGAACCTCCGTTATGGATGGAGAAAGAAAGTTACACGAAATCTACTGTTCGCCATTGCATACATGCCTTGCGCAGCCCCTGTCACAAACGCCACACGTCCATCAAGACGGAAGTTTTGAAAACGGAGCAGTTCCAATCGACGTCGCCTAGACTTGCAGGAAGTATACAACGTATCTTCTACTTGTTTCTTGGCATCACGAGTCTCGAAACAAATATCGCCTCTTAGTTTTCATGAATGCTGACCGGCCGGAATCTGAATAAGTCCAAACCGTTCGTGATTGACAGCTAAGGAAGAGTGTTCCAGAGATGAGTTTTGTTACAGTTCTACGTTGCGTGAGTTGCAAAAAGGAGTTTGACCCTAAGAAGATACTTTATTCGTGTGACCGATGCGGCGAGAAGCTTGACGTGGTCTACGACTACGAGGCAATGAAAAGCAAGATAGAAAAGTCTGAGCTTGAGCGCAGACGGGGCGCTTCCTCAGTAAAGTACCGCGAGTTTCTCCCAATAGTTGATGTCAACAAGGTTCCATCCATGGGAGAAGGGGAAACCCCTCTCGTCCAATGCCGAAGGTTGGGCAAGGAACTTGGACTTAAGGAACTCTATGCGAAGGACGAGACGCGAAATCCTACTGGTGTATTCAAAGATAGGGCAACCGTCATGGCAGCAAACAAAGCATTGGAGTTTGACCGAAGAATTGTCACGATAGCCTCGACAGGCAACGCTGCAGCGTCTATGGCAGCCTACGCGGCAAAGGCAGGGCTGAAATGTATCGTGTTTGTACCGGAAGAGACGCCGATAGGCAAGCTAAGTCAGTCGATAGTTTACGGGGCAGAGGTTGTTCAGGTGAGAGGGAATTATGACCAAGCCTTCGACTTGGCAGTTGAAGCAAGCGAGATTTTCGGCTGGTACAATTGCAATCCTGCAACGAACCCGTTTAGGACTGAGGGAAAGAAGACCATCGCATACGAGTTATGCGAGCAGTTCGACTGGAAGCCCCCAGACTGGGTGGTTGTCCCGATTGGAAACGGCTGCAATTTAGCAGGAGTCTGGAAGGGAATGAAAGAGTTCAACGAACTTGGTTATGTTTCAGAGAAACCTCGGATGGTCGCTATTCAACCCACAGGATCGAACCCTCTTGTGTCGGCATACAAACAGAAGAAAGAAACCTTTGAACCAGTTACGCCCAAGACCTTGGCGGGGGCGCTCGCTGTTGGCAAGCCAAGGAATTTCATCAAGGCCATGAAGAGTCTGCACGAGTCCAACGGGGTCGCAGAATCAGTCTCGGACGACGAGATACTTGAAGCACAATCATTGCTCGCGAAGACCGAAGGAATCTTTGCTGAACCCGGCGGGGCAGCCCCTGTAGCAGGCATGATTAAGCTCGTTAGAAGCGGAGTCATCGACCAACACGACAGGATTTGTTGTGTTGTAACAGGAAACGGTCTAAAGGATCCTGAGGCTCCCCTCAAGAAGGCTCCTAAGCCACGCTTAATTGACCCCACCGTTGAAGCTCTACGGTCACTGGGATTCACCAAGCTTTGATAACCGACCCTGTACTTCCCCATTAGTTCACTATGAGACTTGCAAGCTCAAGATTGCGTGGACGTTTTGAAAAATACACGAGTTACATAGGATGAATGCCAAGATATTGCTCACTCTTTGAACGAACCCGAAAAGTTTCGCCCGCAGGTGTCTCCCACAGGATCGGCTTCTTTGAAGCATACCCCATCTTTGTAGAGCCTGAAGAGTACAGCTGGTCAATTTGGAAGGAAAGTTATAGACCAAGTTCACCCCTTTGTGAGCAGACAGAAGTTAGTAGCGTCCTGCATCACTTCAACGAAGTATGAACCCTTCCTTCAATGGATCATTGGGCGAAATCAAGAATTCATTTCGACCTGTAATCCAAGCCCGACCTTCGACCTGCGGTATAACCGCATCATATTTTCCAAGCCTTGTGGTACCTTTGATCCTCCCGGTAAACCGCGTGCCAAGTATGCTCTCGACAATAAATGGTTCACTTTGCCTCAAATGCAGAACTGCGTCTACAGCCGATATGGCGGCTGCTAAACCTCCCTTCATGTCTGCTGCCCCCCTCCCGTAGAGCCTTCCGAATTTTATTTGGCCTCCATAGGGCTCGTAACTCCATCCGTCACCGGCAGGAACAACATCTGCGTGGCCGTTCAATATGAGAGTCAGTTTCGGTTCCTTCTTGTATTCTGCGATGACGTTTGATCTTCCCTTCTCGGGTTCGACAATTTTCGTCTCTAGACCGATCTTCTGAAGTCTCCCTTGAACAAATCGCGCTACCTCCTGTTCATTGCCGGGCGGGTTCTCGCTCGGTATCCGTACCAGCTCTTGCGCTAGTCTGATCACTTTTTGCGGATCCACATACTTCAGAACGTCAGTTTTCTTCATGGCAATCCCATTCTGGGAATCTGATTATATCGAAAGCGAGAAAGTGAATAGGTTGCCGAGTTGTTTCAATGTTGCCCATGGGTTTGCTCTCTTCATAGTCGTATTGATGCAACACTCGAATGTGACTTGCTGTCTCTCCGCCGCAATACACCTTCCCCGTTTTGTACAACCCAGACGTGATTATGTTGACAACTAGAAAAGCGCAATATCACGACCCACTCAGAGACAATCATCGTGAGCACTAATGAATTAGTCATGTGAAGACTGTCTGCACTTGCATTTGGCTCTGTGGTTTCTGCCGATCTCCCAATTTCGATCAGCGACGCACGATTCGGATAGGTTCCCACCTGACGCTGAAATCCTATCAAGCACTTACAGTAAGTGCCAATGTTCTTTCTAGGCATCAACGAAAGTTGGCTTCAATTGTGCTGAAGCTGGCGGTCTTCCTGGTTGAGAGGAATTTCGAGAAGAACCTCCTTTGCGTGGCGAGCACGGAAGAGCTTGACCCAATGCAAACCTCGGCCGGGGCTCTTGCCGCAGGCAAACCAAGAGATTTCATCAAAGCTATCAATAGCGTGCAAGAATTTGATGGGGCCGTCGAATCTGTCACGGATGATGAGACATTGGAAGGACAGTCGAGACTCGCTAGGACAGAAGGAATCTTCGAGGAGCTAGCCGGAGTGGCCCCTGGGGAAGGCTTGATCAAGCTTGTAAGCGCTGGAGTATTTGATCGAAACTACAGAAAATGCTTCGTTGCAACGGGAAACGGGTTGAAGGATGTGAAGGCCCCGCTCAAACGAGCACTCGAGCACGAATTGATTGAACCAAGGCTCCAATCGCTGCGGTTGAGAATTTCAGGGAAGCTGTTCTAGCAGATGACTAGGCTTACAGAAACAGCTGCCGGCACATACTCTAGTCGAACGCCGAGCTCACGCAATCTGTTTGAGCGCGCCAAGGGAGTCGAGCCGGCTGGTGTCTCCTATAGGCTCCGCTTTTTCGAGCCTTATCCGTTTTTTGTTAAGGTATCCAAAGGAGCACAACTCATTGACATTGATGGTAACGTTTACACCGACTATTGGGGTGCACACATGGCCATGATCCTCGGCCATGCACATCCTAATGTCCTAGACGCCATCAAGATGCAGGCTGAGAAAGGATGGCACTCAGGTCTAGAACATGAACTCGAGGTCACTCACGCCGAAAGAATAATCAAGCATGTCCCTAGCGCAGAGATGGTCCGCTACGCCAGCTCGGGTAGCGAGGCGAACTTCTTCGCGGTACGACTAGCTAGGACATATAGAAAGAAGCCTAAAATCGCGGTCTTTGAAGGGTGCTGGCATGGTCCGTATGATCCTCTTCACTTTGCTGTCAAGCCACCTTTCGATATGCCTCAGTGCGGAGGTATCACTAGAGCCTCGCAGGAGGATACAGTTCTCGTGCCTTTCAACGACCTTGGTGGCTTCCTCGAAAGAGTGAAGCACGAAGAGTTAGCGTGCGTCATCTTAGAGCCAGTAATGGGAGCAGCAGGAATGATTCAGGCCGACAAAGAATTTCTCAGAGGCCTGAGAGAATATTGTGATAGAACTGGAACGCTTCTAATCTTCGACGAGGTAGTCACAGGGTTCAGGCTCGGCTTGAGTGGGGCACAAGGATACTTCGACGTGACGCCAGACTTGTCCGTTTTAGGAAAGATCATCGGTGGGGGGCTTCCGATCGGAGCCATATGTGGTAGGCGAGATGTTATGGAGCACATGGACCACAGGAAACATAAAGGATCAGACTATGCCTATCACGGAGGAACCTTCGCAGCGAACGCTATCAGTCTAGCCGCAGGGCTTGCCTCAATTGAAGTCCTCGAAAATTCGCCTGTCTATGAGCACATCGACAGGCTAGGAAGGAAAGCACGCGAGGAATTGACCATAGTCTTCGAGAAGAACGGATTCCCCGCGCAAGTATTAGGTGTCGGATCTTTGTTTGCCATTCATATGACTGACAAGAGGCCAATAAAGGATGCAAGAAGCTACAATCTCGGTAGTCCTGAGCAATCCAAGAAGATGTTTGATCACCTGCTAAACAGCGCAATCTTGATGCTTACTCCCGAGATGTTACACGGAGCAATCAGCTACGCGCATACCGAAGATGATATAGAACACTTGACGTCAACAATCGATGAATATATCAGGAATCACAAATCTACATCACAGTAGTCAAGAGAGTTCCTCTACAAAATCCGCGCAAGAGACGAACTGCCACGGACTATTTTTCCATAGCTTGCTTGTATGACTATGGGGGAGTGTTTTGCCTTTTCAGTATCCTTCCCGGTCTTTCGCCCGTGAAAGTGCCTTTTTCGAACACCACTTGACCGTTGACCAAGACGTACTCTACCCCTTGACTATACTCGGCAGGGTCTTCATAGGTTGCTCTGTCCGTGATCCGCGGAGAATCGAATACCACAATGTCCGCCCATGAACCTTCGTGTATTAGTCCTCGGTCTTTCAACCCCAACTTCTGCGCCGGCAGGCTAGTCATCTTTCTGATTGCTTCTTCAATGGTGGAAATCCTGTGCTCTCGTACATATCTCCCCAGAATTCTGGGGAATTATATCCCTCTTTCCACGACCGCAGCATAGAATTCTGATAGACTGGTGGTCCAGAGCAGGAAATTCGAGACTCTCCCGAAAAATGAGTCGACATATCTCCTCAGAAGGTCTTGGTTCTTCATATTTACCGGTGCAGTTGAAATGCCGCAGTTGCCGGTGACCTCCGTTGTCACACCCTGAGAGATCTTACTCTCGGCATCAGGGTAAGCCATGGCTGACAAATCCGAATGCGAGTGCATATCTATGAATCCAGGCGCTACAAGCAATCAGCGAAACGAAGGTAGGTAATTATGACGCGATTGTTCCAGAAATCACGGGTTCTGCCTACATCACAGGTTTCAACAAACTCGTTTTTGATGAGAATGACCCGTTAGTAAACGGCTTCTTGCTTGAATAAACATAACAGGAACGTGAGCAAGGTTTCCTGAAGCTAAGTTATAGAACAATTGCGAGCCAAGCATGAGAGAAAAGAGGAATTTAGCTAAGGGCTCTTTCGCCTAACCTCGCGAGTGTTATGCAAATGGTCCATCATGTGGTAGAAGCTCTCACGTTGCGTTACCCCTCTGCTAATGGCTAATGGTACAATCGCGATGAAACGAAACTATATCAGAATCGAAAAAGATCGACACAACTGGGAAAGTGCTGTCGAAGAGCACACTTCCTCAATCTATGACACTGCTTGGTGGCTTATCGTGATTTGTCGCAAAGGTAGACTAGACGCGGAATCTCAACTTGTAGTGACGGTATAATGCTTCAGCTAGCAAAGCACATGTAAGAAATGACAGAACAGTCCAAACGATATTTCCCTTCCAAGCGAAGTAGATTGCACCGAAAACCAATACCCCAACCAGAACGACTGAACTGATTATAGTCGTGTTCTTGCCCATTTTGAACCGATTTGTCAATTCACTTTCCTCACAGCAATGCAGAAGGTTCGAATCATCAAAGAAGGGCTGCATTATCCATTAATCAATATTGGCATGATCTCAGAGTGAACCGTAACCGTATTCTTCTCAAGTTGTCATGACGCATGGGCTCGAAATTTCTCGGAAGTCGGCTAGAAGAAATCCCATCGCCGTATCGACCGAGCCTAAAGAATTTCTGCGCTAGATTGAGTAGCATTTTTCGAGATTTAGTAGACGAGAAAAGCCGTGAAATCTGGTAACTTTCTCCCCTCGAGACTTGAGGTCGGAGGTTGAGGTTACTTCGCAGGGCAACTTGCTGCATACGAGGAACGGAGGCACACACCACGTGCCATGTTCGAACGCGCTAAAAAGGTTCAACCAGCAGGCGTCTCTTACAAGAACCGCCATCTCGAGCCTTACCCGATTTTTGTGAAGGAGTCTAAAGGGGCGAAACTGACCGACCTTGACGGCAACGTGTACACTGACTATTGGTGTACACACTTGGCCGTGATTCTAGGTCACAGGCATCCCACTATATTGGAAACGATCAAACTACAGGCGGAGAAAGGTTGGCATCATGGCTTTGTTCACGAACTTGAAGTTACTCATGCTGAACCAATAACAAGACATGTGCCAAGCGCAGAAATGGTTTGCTACGTGAGTTCTGGGAGTAAGGCTAACTTCTTCGTCGTCCGTCTCGCTCGAACTTTCACAAAAACCACAAAGATTGCCAAATTTGAAGGAGGATGGCACGGCCCTTATGACCCATTGCATATCGCCATGAACCCCCCCATTCTACAAACTTCCATCGGGAGGTATTACGAAAGGCTCGCAACAAGACACGATCGTCGTCCCGTTCAATGACTTTAATGGTTTCAAAGACCGTGTGAAGCAAGAGCAGTTGGCGTGCGTCTTACTGGAGCCAGTCCTGACTACCTGCGTAGAGAATGTGAAATCCATGTCCTGAAGCTAGCGTTTACTATCCACTAGTGATTGAGTCGCTCGCCAGCACAGAAATTTCCCTCTCCAGAATTTGCAGGAGAACAAGGAATTAGGGTTAGACCCGTTTTTGGGCCTAACTCCGTTACGTTATGTCAGAGGCGGATTATTGGGAGGAAGTTCTCATGCTGTGTTACTTCTTAGCTATCTCGCCGACAAATTCGGCGGCTCTGTCAACAATGGCTGAAAGCAACTTCTCGCCTTTCTCTTTCGTCGCCTTAGATGGATCGCCGACGGATCCAGTGCTTGTTAACTTGTTCATTGGTGGAGTGGCGGCTTGTACCTTAGGACCACCAGCAAGGAAGTCGTACTTCACGAAAGTGGGCTTAAGGTGTGGTATCTCACCTTTGAGTTTGCTTTTGTCAACGCGTTGATCTAATGCGTAAGCTACGGAGGTTTCAGTGTCGCAAGCATGGAAGAATGGGGCTTCACATGTCTTCTTGATTTCATCTATTATGAGATCCCACCAGTTTATGATGTAGACTTCGCTAGCGATCTGCTCCTCTAGGTCATGTATCACTACACCTAGAGCGGCGTCGTTTCCGCCGTGGCCGTTGAATATCACGATCTTCTTGAAACCGTGCTTACTGAGACTTACACAAATGTCCTTTATGACATCAACGAATGTTTGGATTCGCAGTGTTATGGTGCCT